>Ga0209507_1000200_pt1 | contig 80133 bp, 57 predicted proteins | sample AD_UKC028_MetaG_FD_184414 | JGI IMG/M metagenome (GOLD analysis project Ga0209507, IMG submission 184414) | Active sludge microbial communities of municipal wastewater-treating anaerobic digesters from USA - AD_UKC028_MetaG (SPAdes) (version 2) | ecosystem: Engineered > Bioreactor > Anaerobic >...
CCCGCCGGGGCAAAGCGAACGCCGCCGCCAATATGGCGCGCGGCCAAGTTGTTCACAACGCCACGCTGCGCGGCTTTCCGAGAGCCGCACCCCGCGTCGTTGTGAACAACTATGGAAACCGTATCAGGCCCTGGTGCCTCTGGCGGGCACTCAAGCCCCGTCCATCCTGTATCTGAGTGACGACGCTTCGGGCGTGCCCATGCGCCCAGAGGAACTGGAAGGCCGGGCTGGCAAAGGGCCCGAGGGCCAAGCCAAGACCCGCATGGCTAATCTGGGTTGCGTCTTCACACAGCATCAGGTCGATGATAAAGGCCACCCCATACGCGATCCCAACTCAACCACCTACGTGTCCACTATGGGGCCGATCGAGGAGTTCGGCCCACTGTTGCGGCAAGAGGCCATTCGCCGGGGGCTGGCCTTAGCTACCTTTGTGGTGCTGCTCATCGACGGGGCTGAGGGATTGGCCAACATGGGGCGGCTCTGTTTCTCCACGGCCCTCCAAATCGTGGACTTCTATCACGCTATGGAGCACGCTCACAAGGTGTTGGTGGCCCTGCTGGGCAGCAAGGATCATCCCGATTATAAGCGGCGGCTCGGACGTTGGGCGCGGCAATTACTCCGAAATAAAGTCGAACGCCTCATCGCAGTCACGCGCAAGGAATGCGCGGGCACCGCCCGCGCCGACGCGGTAGAAAAGGAATTGGGTTACTTTGTTCGTAACGTCCAACGTATGCAGTATGGCACTTTCCGTAGCCGCGGATTCTTCATTCGTTCGGGGGTCATCGAAGCCGGCTGTACGACGATCATCGGGGCGCGCTGCAAGCAGTCAGGCATGTTCTGGAGCGTACCGGGTGCGCAAAATATCCTCGCACTTCGCTGCACCAGCGCCAGTCGTCGCCTCGACGACTTCTGGAAAGCACGGCTCAACACCCACGCCGCCGCCAATGATTGCTTAGCACTGGCCGCCTAACCGGAGAAATTTGTCCCGCGCACTCTAAATTATCCAACCTCCTTTTGGACTCGCCACTTGGCTTCCCGGCTGGCAACTTATCAAGCCCGGCCCCTGAAGCAGTGCGCCGCGGTAGAAGAAAGAGTCTATGATTATTGAAAAGAAACGACTGATTGAGAAAGACCCAAAGCTCAAAAAGGACGATCTGATCGTTATTGGGGGTGGCGGTGGATTCATCGGCGGGGCGCTGGCCCGCTACTTCCGCGATAAAGGATTTACGCGCATTCGTTCGGCGGACAAGAAACCGTTGCCGGAGTGGTATCAGCACGTGACCGGGGTCGAGCGCCTTCACTTGGACCTGACCATTCCGGAGAACTGTGCGCGCCTCTGCGAAGGGGCCGTCGAGGTGTACAATTTGGCGGCCGACATGGGCGGCATGGGTTTCATCGAGCGCTTCCGCGTCGAGTGCTTGCGCAGCGTGCTGATCAACACGCACATGATCGAGGCTGCGTACCGAGCGGGCGCGCGTCGCTATTTCTACTCCTCGTCGGCTTGCGCCTACAACATCACTTTGCAGCAGGACCCGAAGGTGCGCGCATTGAAGGAATCCGACGCCTATCCGGCGATGGCCGAGCGCGGTTACGGCTGGGAGAAGCTGATCTCCGAGATGTTCTGCGAGGAATACTGGGCCGAGCGCGGCATGAAAACCGCCATCGCGCGATTCCACAACGTGTATGGCCCGTGGGGCACCTGGGACGGCGGGCGTGAAAAGGCCCCCGCGGCCATCTGCCGCAAAGTCATTACTGCCATAGACACCGGCAAACTCGTGATCAATATTTGGGGCGACGGCACGGTGACCCGCAGCTTCATGTATATTGATGACTGCGTGAAGGGGATTGACATGATCATGCACTGCGACGACCTGATTGCCACACCGATCAATCTCGGCACCAGCGAACTGGTGACCATTAACGAGCTGGTATCCAAGGTGGAGAAGATCGCCGGGGTGAAGCTCAAGCGGGAGTATGACCCGACCCAGCCGCGTGGCGTGGCAGGACGCAATAGCGACAACACCTTCATCAAGAAGATGCTCCACTGGGAGCCCGACACCCCGTTGGACAAGGGCCTGCGCGAGACCTACAAGTGGATCAAGACGCAGTACCTGGCCAAAAAGGCCGGCAAGCGAGTGGTGGACTAGGTCCGCAGCACCGTCGCCCCAGCGGCGGGGCGCGAGACAAAGAGGGAGGGCTTGATCTTTGTGCGCTGCTCGTATTCGGCAGCGACACGCTCGGAAATAGCCCCGACCTTATCCGCGCGGACCAGCGCCACGGCGCAGCCGCCGAAGCCGCCACCGGTCATCCGGCAGCCGATCACGCCGCCTTGGGGGCCGATCGCCCGGGCAATCTCCACCACGGCGTCCAGTTCCGGGCAACTGACCTCGTAGTCGTCACGCAAGGAAGCATGGCTGGCGTACATCAGCTCCCCGACCGCCGGCCAGTTTGAAGCACGCACTTTTTCGGCCGCGCGAGGGGTCCGCTCGATTTCGCCAATGACATGCCGCGCGCGGCGGAACACGACGTCCTCCATCCCGCTCCGGCTCCGTTCCAGCTGGTCGGCTGTGGCGTCGCGCAAGGAGGCGACCCTGAGGATTCTTGCCGCCTGCTCGCACTGGGCCCGGCGTTTGGCGTACTCCCCGCCGGTCAATTCGTGTTTCACGTTGGTATTGATGATGAGGAGCTCCATCGCCGGGTCGCTCATCGGCACCAATTCCGGCCTGCGGGAACGGCAATCCAACAGCAGCAGATGGTTCTCCTTGCCCATCACCGAGATGAACTGATCCATGATGCCGCAAGGCATCCCGGCGTAATCGTGCTCGGCCTTCTGACAAAGCAGCGCCTTCTCGACGGGATCAAGCTTCTGGCCCGTGATGATCTCCAGCAGTGTCGCGGTGGCAACCTCCAGCGCGGCGCTACTCGACAACCCGCCGCCCAGAGGCACGGTGGAATGCAGCACGGCGTCGAAGCCAGCCGGCTTGTGGCCGCGCGCGAGGAAGCCGGCGATCACACCCATGGGGTAGTTCGCCCAATAACCTCGCGGGCCGGGACGGAGCGGCTGGCTCAGGTCCACGCTGGCGGTGCCATTGCCCGAGGCGCTGCGGAGCGTAATCTTGTCCGAACCATTCGGCGACGCGGCGATGACCGTGTAACGATCAATGGCCATCGGCAGAACAAAGCCATCGTTGTAGTCCGTATGTTCACCGATCACGTTGACGCGCCCGGGGGCGGCGGCGATCCATTGGGGGTCGCGGTTGAAGCTCTTCCTGAAGTCAGCGGTCGTGAGCTGGGCAAGTTCTTGGAGTTTCATAGGTGTGATGGATGACGCGCGCGGCTTAACTGGTTGAGAACCGGTGGATGGTCAACTGGTGGTAGGTCTCGCCCGGCCGCAAGACTGTGTTCGGGAAATGCGGGATGTGAATCGAGTTTGGGAAATGCTGCGCTTCGAGGCAAAGCCCGCAATGCCGGACGTAAACGACGCCGTCCCGGCCAATGAGCGAGCCGTCCAGCCAGTTCGCCGTGTAAAGCTGCACGCCTGGCTCCGTTGTAAAGACCTCCATCACGCGGCCCGACCGCGGTTCGACCACCCGGGCGCAGAAAGCAGGCTGGCCGGAGTTTGTGGCGTCGCCCCGGAGGACAAAATTATGATCGTAACCCTGCGGCTTCCCACCCAGTTCCGCAAACCGCGCGCCGACGGTCGTGGGCCTGGTAAAGTTGAGCGGCGTGCCTCGGACCGGACGGACTTCGCCTGTCGGCACGTTGGTGGGGCTCTTCGGCGTATAGAAGTCTGCCGCGATGGTCAGCTTGTGGGCCTTGATGTCTCCCTGGCCCGCCAGGTTGAAGTAGGAATGATTCGTGAGGTTGATCGGCGTGGGCTTGTTCGTCGTGGCCGTGTAGCTAATCAGGAACTCGTTTGCGTCCGTGAGCTTCATGCAGACAATCACGGCCAGCTTTCCCGGGTAACCTTCCTCGCCGTCCGCGCTGGTGTAACTGAAACGCACCGTTGCTCCCCGGAGCGGCTCGGCCTTCCAGAGCACCTTGTCGAAGCCCCGGATACCCCCGTGCAACGCGTTGGGACCGTTGTTAACTGCCAGAGAGTAGTGCTTGCCGTCGAGCGTGAACTGCCCGCCGGCAATCCGGTTGGCCACACGCCCCACTGTGCAGCCAAAGTAAGGATGGTCCTTGAGATACTGTCCGAGGTTGTCGAACCCGCACACCACGTTGCCCAGGCGGCCCGTGCGGTCGGGCACGCGCAGTTCCGTAAGCATCGCCCCGTAGTTGGTGATCCTGGCGACGAGGCCGTGGGCATTCGTTAGCGTAAACAAGTCCGCGGCCCGGCCAGAGGGCAACTTGCCGAACGGCGATTTGACGACGGTGGCTTTCATGGGCAATGAACGGTTCGGCGTAGCGGACTAGTCGAAAGGAGCAGCAGGCAGCCGCATCCCAGAACCTTGGGGAGGGAACGACGCGCCGAAGAACTCATGCAACGGCCGCTACTTCTGCACGGGCCCGGCCGCGCTGTCCTTTTTGCGCATGGCCATAATGAGCATGAACACGCCGAACAGGAGCAGAATAATGCCCCAGATCAGGTTGACGTTGATGCCGAGCGATCGCTGATACATTTCGGCGTCGCCCCGGGTGGCAAAGCCGAAGATGGTCATCAACAAACCGACGAGCGAGAACATGAGGCCGATTGGCCAGCGAATATCGAGACCCATAAAGAGTTTCTTTCGTTTACCAGAAAATGATGTTGAGAATGACGCAGGCGATCAACAAGACCGTGCCCACGACCGCGGGGCGCAGATACCATGCGGTATCTTCGTCCTTGATCTTGGGTGTGAGCGAATAGACCAGTCCCTTGAGTTCCTCGTTGGTCTTGGTCCGGCGCGTGGCCAGGGAGATGACCAGCGTCAGCGTAAAGCAGACCAGGAAGGCGAAGCCGGCCAGCCAGAAGTTCTGCGCCATTTCGCTCGGGAAAATCTTCATCACACCCAGGTAGCCGCCCTTGACGCCCGGTGTGTTGCCGGTCGCAATGGTCAATGCGTGGAAGACGGCCGAGCCGCCGATGCCGCCGAACAACCCGAGGAAGGCCCCGGTGCCCGTGCAGCGAGCCCAGAACATGCCCAACAGGAAGGTCGCAAACAGCGGTGCGTTCACAAAGCCGAACACGAGCTGAATAATGTCCATGGCGTTGTTGTAAAGCGACGCGAAGTAGGCGGCCCCTATACTCACCAGAATGCCCACTACTGTCGCCGCCTGTCCCATCCAGAAATAGTGTTGGTCGCTCTTCTTCGGCGCGATGTAGGCCTGGTAAAGATCGTAGGTCCAGACCGTGTTGAAGGCGGTCACGTTGCCCGCCATGCCCGACATGAACGACGCCAGCAACGCCGTCAGCGCCAGGCCCAGCAGGCCGGTCGGACAGTACTTCTTCACCAGGGATAGGATCACACCGTCATAGTCGTACTCGGCGACCGCGTTGTAGAGCCCCTCTTTGATCTGCTCATCCTGCAGGCTGCCGGCGTCCTTGACCAGCGCGGCGACCTTTTCTTGATCCATCTTCTTGCCGATGGCATCGCTCACCGCTTTGAATGCGACCGTGCCGTCCATCGCACCAGCGGTCTTCACCACTGCCGCCGCGTTGGCATACACCTCGTCACTGATGATCGGTGGCGGGATGCGGTAATTCTTGTTCGGCATCGAGGTCAACGCCACCGCAATCATGCCGGGCACGATCACCAGCATCGGGAAGAGCATTTTCGGCACGGCGGCAACGAGTGGTGTGTTGCGGGCGGCGGTCATGTTCCGGGCGGCCATCGCGCGCTGCACCACGAGGAAGTTTGTGCACCAGTAGCCAAACGACAGCACGAAGCCCAGACCGAATACCATCGCAAACCAATCCACGCCCATTGGGTTGTTGGCCGGCCCGGCCAGTAGCGGCTGCCAGGCGCTGGACCAGGCGTTTGAGGCGTAGGTCGTGCCGGCTTCCTTCAAGTGCAGCGCTCCGGGATTCGTAGCCACGCTTTCCAGCGCCTTGTTCATTGACCCCCAGCCGCCGACATCCTTAAGGCCGAGGTAAACCACCGGCGCAAATCCGAGCACGATCATGAAGAACTGCAGCACCTCGGTGTAGATCGCGGAGGTCAGGCCGCCCTTGAGAACGTAAACCAGCACGACCCCGGAGCAGATCCACAGCGCGACGTGATAGTTCCACCCCAGAAGTTGGTTGAGCAGCTTGGCCAGGGCGTTCATTGAGATGCCGGAAGCGAACACGGTCATGACCGCGAAGGCGACCGAGTTCAGCGCCCGCACCCGCTCGTCGAACCTCATTTTGAGGTATTCCGGCACGGAGCGCGCCTTCGAGCCATAGTAGAAGGGCATCATGAAGATCGCCAGGAAGACCATCGCCGGAATTGCTCCCACCCAGTAGAAATGGCTGGTGGCGATGCCATACTTGGCCCCGCTGGCTGCCATGCCGACCAACTCCAGCGCGCCGAGGTTCGCCGAGATGAAAGCCAGTCCCGTTACCCATGTCGGGATGGACCGGCCCGAGGTCAGGAAGTCCGACGAGCTCTTGAGGTACTTGCGAAGGGCGAAACCAATGCCGATGACAAAGCCCGTGTAAGCGAGAAGGATGAAGTAATCGGGCCAGGCGAGTTGTACATGCATAGAGTTCGAATAGATTGGTGAGGTATTTAGGGTTTCTGCCGGCTGCTTGGCAAGTTCAAAATGCCCGCCGTTGGAGGCTGGTGGGGTGCGGTCGGCTAATGGCGTCAACGAGTGATGGCGGTCATGGGTGACCGACGGCGCGACATCTTCAGCTCGCACCCATCTGGACGCAGATTCGACATTTGCCAAAGTCCTCGCGACGATTTAATGGGAAAGGGCGGATTCTGATGAAGTTGAACCCGATACAAGTCCAATGGGGGCGCCGCTGGCTGTCGGCGCCCGCCCTCCTGCTGGCGGTGCTGGTTGTGTCCGGCTGCCGGTCGCTGAGTTATTACGGCCAGGCAATCAAGGGCCACTACCAGGTCATCGCGCATGACCAGAAGATCGAGAAACTGCTGGCCGACCCGGAAACACCGGAACCGCTTAGAGCGAGACTGCAACTCGTTCACGAATTGCTCGTCTTCGCCGCGGAAGACCTCAAGCTGCCTGTGAATGGGCAATACCGGAAGTATGCGGACGTGCACCGCCCGTTCGTGGTGTGGAATGTCGAGGCCGCGCCGGAGTTTTCGCTCGAACCCAAAGCATGGTGGTATCCGTCTGTCGGGCGCCTAGAGTATCGCGGATATTTTACCGAGCGCGGCGCGCGGAAGTACGGCGCGTGGCTGCAGCAGAAGGGGTATGATGTCTACCTGGGTGGCGTGAGGGCGTATTCGACGCTGGGCTGGTTCAAGGACCCCGTGCTCAACACTTTCATTTTCGATGCCGAGCCAAATTTGGCGGAAACCATCTTTCACGAGCTAGGCCACCAGCGCGTTTTTGCCAAAGGCGATACTGACTTCAACGAGGCCTTTGCGACGGTTGTAGGTCAGGAAGGCGCCCGACGCTGGTTGCAGGCGAAAGCCGATGCGACGGCCCTGGAGGATTACCTGGCCCAGCTTCGGCGCACCGCCCAGTTCGTGCGCTTGGTGATGAGTACCCGTCAGAAGTTGGAATCGCTTTACGGCGACGAGCGCGATAGGGGAGGCAAGATCAAGACGGCCAAACGAAAGCGCACGGTTCCGCCCGAGCAGTTGCGGCAGCAAAAGCTACAGTTGCTCAACCAATTGCGGCAGGAATACGAGGCGCTAAAGGCGCGATGGGGTGGGAGTCCGGAATATGACGACTGGTTCGCCGGCGCGCTCAACAATGCCCAGCTCAATTCAGTGGCGGCCTACTACGATCTAGTGCCCGGCTTTGAACGGCTGCTCGCGCAGAATGGGGGCGACTTGGAACGCTTCTACGAGGAAGTTCACAAGCTGGTCAAAAAGCCCAAAGCGGAGCGCCATCATCGGCTGCGGGCACTGGGGGCCGCCGGGCATACAGCCCTTCAGCGCCCTATTGCGTGGTGGAGCGATGCAACGTGGCCGTAGGGCTGGACCTCCGAGGTCTAACGCCAGTTCGGGGTCTTGACCGTGGGCAGATCGCAGGTCAGAACGACCAGTTTACAAATGGGAAGACCACCGCCAGCCTGTCTGGAAACTCGTCGAACCAGGAATTGTCCGTGATGATATTGACAAAGCCGAGCTGCACGCCGCGGAAACTTTCGGAGTAATTCACAAACCCGCATTGAACGCCGGAGGCGTGCGTGGCCACATTCACACCGCCCCACTGCAGGCCTTTGAATTCCTCCCGCGCGTAATTCACAACGCCGAGCTGCAACCCGGTGTATCTCTCCGCGTAGTTGACCAGGCCCCAGCTAAAGCCGCTGCTCTCGCCGGTGCTTCCATTGACGAAGCCCAATGCGAACGCGCTCTGCGGATTCTCGCCCCAGATGCTCAGCGAGAGGCCTTTGATAAATGTATCGCGCGAGTAAAGGGCAACGTCCGGCGTCAGAGACAGTTGCAGCGCCTTCTCCTCGGCCGTTACGCTGACAGTCGCGGTACAGAGAATGACCAGGGCAATGAGTTTCTTCATAATGGGGAGCATAGAGCCACCTGACCCAGTCGGCAATTCGCGGTATCAGGCCGACATGCGAGCAAGCGTAACGGATGGCCGCGGTTAACACGCTGTCGAAGCTGCGAGGCGGGAGTATGGTGTGCTGCTGTGCCATGCCGGTGAGTTCAGCCTGTCCTCTCCCATCCACCGCAGACGTTGTTCGAGAAGACGGAACGGGTGGGTGTCGTCTCAGACCCCCGGAGTTTGGCCCGGCATGGCGACAGGGTAGTGACCCTTTGCATCGGGCATGGCCGGCGGGTTGGAGTCCCAGGTGAAATTGTCAAGTCCGGGGGCCAGTTCAATCTTGGAACCGATGGCTTCGTCCCAGGTAATCAGCTTCCCGGATTCGCAGGCCATGCGGCCCATGATGGCGGTGAAGCACGACTTGGCGCAGCGCTCGCTCTCGTTGTAAGGCTTGTCGTTGCGGATGGCATCGAAGAGCAGGTCATGCTCGCGCTGATACTGATCGCACGGCTCCCCTTTGTAGCTCCAGATGAGGCTATCGGAGGTTTGGCGGTAGCCCTGGAAAAGGCGCGGTTTGGGCTGGCCTTCGCCGAGAATGGCGCTGCCCTTGGTGCCTTGGAGGATGCTGCCGAAGAAATCATAACAGTTGGCAATGTGCCGTCCTTGCGCCACGAATCGTGTGCCGTCAGGGAATGTGTATTCCGCCTCGTAGTGGTCGAAGAGCTGGTCAGCATCCTTGCGGACTTGTCGTCCGCCCATGCCCTGGACGGAGACGGGCCACGCATTTTTGGCCCAGCAACACACGTCAATATTGTGGATCAGCCAGTCTTCGAGAAAAGTGCCGTTGAGCCAGGTGAAGCAACTGTAGTTGGCGATCTGGTAGGCCAACTCCTTCGTGCCGGGTTCCCGGGCGCCGATGCCGACGGGGCCGTGCATCCGGTAGGCCCAGCAGGTGACCAGCTCGCCGATCAAACCGTCGTGGACCTTCTGGATAGCTTCTTCGAGAGGTTTGGAGTGTCGGCTCATAAGGCCGCCGGCGATCTTGAGGTTCTTCTGCGCGGCTTCCTCGCCGGCCTTCAGCACGCGGTGGATGCCGGGCGCATCTACTGCAAAGGACTTCTCCATGAAGACATGCACGCCTTTGCGCACCGCGAATTCGAGGTGGATGGGTCGAAAGGCGGGTGCGGTGGCCAGCAGAACGACGTCGCCCTTGTCGAGAGAGTCAATGGCCTTCATGAATGCGTCCAGCCCGACGAACTGGCGTTCCGGGGGCACATCGAGCTGTTGCCCGTGTTTGGCTTTCAGATTCCCCAGGCTGCTTTGGAGGCGATGCTGGAAGACATCCGCCATGGCCCAGAGCTTGGTGGGGCCTTGGGTGGAAAGAGCCTGCGCGGCGGCGCCGGTGCCGCGTCCGCCGCACCCGACGAGGGCGAGTTTAATGGTGTTGTTCTCGGCGGCGTGGCCTGGGCGGGCGACGGCGCCGGCCAGGGCGGCGCCAGCCAGCATGGTGCCGGAGGTTTTGAGGAATTTCCGGCGGGAGGTGGCCGTCAGGGTGGGGGAATTGGAATTCATGGGGAGTTCAGGACTCGTGATCAAAGACAAACTGCTCATTACGGTCAGCCCCATGATTCCCGGGCTGAGGGTTTTTGGCAAGGCTGTTTGAGCGGTCGCAGCGGGCGCGTATTGCGGAGTTCATTTTCGGATTTGCAGGGTCAAAGGGCTTTGTTAAGGTCAGGCGCTCGCAGTCATCAACTGCGAATCGTGGGCGGAATGCGCCAGACATTACACGGCGGGCGACCTCGGAGGCTGGACCTGTCAGACCCGGGAATCGCTGCGGTGACGGAGCAGAATTAACGCAGAAGGAAGAAAGGCAGAGTTGTGAGAAACCGGATGAAACTGAACGTTGAATTGACAGGGCTTGCCATGCGGTTGGCGTGCGCGGCGGGTTTGCTGTTGGCGGCGGCGGCGCTGGCGTCCGAGAATGCGCCGCACCGGCCGTTCGCGCAATGGGCCGAGCTGCCGCGTCCGCGCCAGTTTGTGGTCGGGCTGGTGTACGCGGAGTCCGAGGCTTACCGCATTTGGGCTGGCGGCAAGGAGCGCGACATCAAAGTGAAGGACGGCGGAGAGAGTTACGGGATTGACATCAACCAGGGGTACCTGGCGCTGCAGTACGGCATTACGGAGCGGTGGGCGGCTGATTTGAATGTCGGCTTTACGTCCTGCGGATGGCGCAGCTTCTCCCCGGACCAGGGGACGGAATCCACCACCGGGCTGATGGATTTCTCCTTCGGCGTTCGCTACCAGATTTTCAACGAGGCCCAGCACACCAACCCGGCGTGGCTGCCGACGCTGACTTTCCGGGCGGGCGCAGTGCTGCCGGGCACGTATGACGAGGACTTCGAGTTCGCGCCGGGCTTGCGCTCGGCGGCGATCGAGCCGGAGCTGCTGGCCCGCAAGCACTTCGGCTGGCCGGGCCTGGGGGCCTACTGCGACGCGTTGTATCGGTGGAATCGCACCACGGGCAATGACCATTACATCGTGGCAGTGGGGCTGTTTCAGCAGATCAAAGGCTGGGAGCTGGACGTGGGCTATCGGCGGCTGCAGACACTCTCGGGCGATGACATTCAGTTCGGGAACCCTAACGATCTGAGCACGATTGATTACCCGCGGGACCCGCGGGAGATCAGCGACTCGCTGGAAACCGGTTTCAGCTACACAACCGCCAAGCGGCAAATCCGCTATGGCTTCCAATTGCGCTGGGTGTGTGACGGCAACAACACTGACCGCAAGCTCTGGGTGGGGGGCTCGGTGGACATACCGATTGGGGGGAGGTAAGGCCCTCCCGGCAGCGCGGCGAGCGGGAAGCTGGCGACGCTGAGGCAAAGCGGGCGCCAGCTGTTCCGTGTTACCCTGTTTGCTCAAGCGCCCGAGGGAGATTGTGGAGCGCGATCTATGCGGCACAACCTCTCCCCGCATGGTTTTCCTGCGAATAGTCAGAGCCAGCCAGTTGACTCCGGTGTAGTCTATGCGCAGTATGATGACCGTATGTCAGTTCGGCCGTTGCGCATGCATAGTATTGTTGCCAAAGTCCAGCTGAGCCCCAATGTCACCCGGCTCGATGTCGTTGCTCCGCGGATTGCCCAGATCCGGCAGCCTGGCCAGTTCGTGATCGTGCACCGGGCCGAGGGAGCGGAACGCATCCCGCTTACCATCGCAGACGCGGACCCCGAGGCCGGGACGATTGCGCTGGTGATCCAGGCGGTGGGCAAGAGCACGCGAGAACTGGTGGCACTGGAGCCGGGCGCGGCCATTGCTGACATCGCCGGGCCGCTGGGTCATCCGACCGAGTTAATTGCCGCGGGCCGGGCTCTCTGTGTCGGAGGGGGCGTCGGCACGGCCGTGGTGCATCCCATTGCCCAGGGCTTGAAACGCCGGGGCGTGGGAGTGCTTAGTATCATCGGCGGGCGATCGAAGGAGTGGGTCATATTCGAGGCGGAGCTGGGGCGGTTAGGCGAAGTCATGGTCTGCACCGACGACGGCAGCTACGGGCGCCGCGGCTTCGTGACCGACGCCGCCAAAGACGTCCTGGCCGGGGGCGGCATTGGCGTTGTCTATGCGGTCGGCCCGGTGCCGATGATGCGCGCCGTGGTGAACCTGACCAGGCCGCTAGGCGTTCGCACTATCGTCTCACTCAACCCTGTGATGGTGGATGGCACCGGCATGTGCGGCGGCTGCCGGGTCGCGGTCGGCGGCCAGACCCTGTTTGCTTGTGTGGATGGTCCGGAGTTCGATGGGCACCAAGTTGACTTCGACCTGCTTATGGACCGTTTATCTACCTACCGTGACTTCGAACAACGCGCCCTTGCCGCTTGTGCTGACGGCGCCTGCAAGATTGGGCTGGGGTAGGCGCTCCTCATGGCACCTCGGCAGTTTCCTTAATTCGGATCACAGAATTCTGTGCCTCCCAAGCTCTCCACCAAGCAACGCCTGCAAATCAACCGCCAGAAGATGACGGAGCAGGACCCGCTGGTCCGCAGCGCCAACTTCAACGAGGTCAACCTGGGTCTGCCTGAGAAGGTCGCCTTGCTCGAAGCCGAACGTTGCCTGCTGTGTAAGGATCCCAAGTGCATTACGGGCTGCCCGGTGAGCGTCAACATCCCGCGCTTCATCGCGCTGCTGTCCGAGGGCAAGCTGCCCGAGGCCGCGCAGTGCATGCTCGAAGACAACGCGCTGCCGGCAATCACCGGCCGCGTTTGCCCGCAAGAGACGCAGTGCGAGATCGAGTGCATTCGCGGGAACAAGGGCCTGCCAGTGGCCATCGGCTACCTCGAACGCTACGTCGGTGACTGGGCCCGCGGCCACAGCGACCAGCAAACGCTGCACATCGCCCCGCCCAGCGGCAGGAAGGTGGCGGTCGTTGGGTCCGGCCCCGGCGGCCTTACCGCCGCGGGGGAACTGGCCAAGTCGGGCCATGCCGTCACGATCTTCGAGGCGCTGCACAAACCGGGCGGCGTGCTGGTCTATGGCATTCCCGAGTTTCGCCTGCCCAAGAAGATCGTCGAGGCGGAAGTCGCGCGCCTCCAGCGGGCCGGGGTGAAGATCGTCTGCAATACGGTCATTGGCCGGACTTATACGGTGCAGGAGCTGCGCGAGCAGTTCGACGCCGTGTTCATCGCCAACGGCGCTGGCCTGCCCGTGTTCATGAACGTGCCGGGGGAGAATCTCAAGGGCGTATATTCCGCCAACGAATATCTTACCCGCGTGAACCTCATGGCTGCCTACCAATTCCCGCGGGCCGATACTCCCGTCCTGCAGGGCCAGCGTGTTGCCACCATTGGCGGTGGCAACGTCGCCATGGACTCCGCCCGCACCGCCAAGCGGCTCGGAGCCGCGTCCTCCATGGTTATCTACCGCCGTACGCGCAAGGAAATGCCCGCGCGCGCCGAGGAAATCCACCACGCCGAAGAGGAGAATATCCAGTTCGAATTCCTCACCGCGCCCGTTGAGGTGCTCGGCAACGACAAAAAGTGGGTCACTGGCCTGAAGTGCATTCGCATGAAACTGGGTGAGCCCGACGCCTCCGGCCGCGCCCGGCCCGTCGTCATCCCCGGTTCGGAGTTTGTCGTGCCCTGCGACGTAGTGGTCGTGGCGATTGGCACCCGCGCCAACCCGCTGCTGACCGCCACCTGTCCCGAACTGAAGCTCAACCAGCGGGGCAATGTCGTTGTGGACGACCGCGGCATGACCAGCCTTCCGGGCGTCTTTGCTGGCGGCGACATTGTCCGCGGCGCCGCCACCGTCATCCTCGCCATGGGCGACGGCAAGCGCACGGCCAAGGCGATAGACGAGTATTTGCGCGGCGCGGGTTAACACCCCCCTCGCCATCGTTCCCGGCAGGAGTCAATAGCCCCCTGGCTTTGGCAGCCTCTCTCCTTCAAAGAGAGAGGAGGCTCGCATTAGTTCCCTGGTTCGTTCCCGTTCAGGTGCGCGGTTCAGGACTTCTTCTGCTTCGCAGGTTTCTTGTCCGGCGGCTGACCGCGCCAGGATCCGAGCGGCAGGACATTGGCCCGCGCCGCCCACGCTCGCCACTGGGCAGCCAAGTTCCTTGCCTTGCCCGGGCGCTGCGCGGCGAGGTTGTACATTTCCGTCCGGTCCGCGGACATGTCATAGAGTTCCCACGGTTGGTTAGCCTTGGCAACGAGCTTCCATTGGCCGTCGCGGATGGCGCGGTTGCTCTCATGCTCCCAGCAAATCGGCTGAGCGCGCGCGATGCTTTCTCCCGCGAAGGCCGGACGAAGGCTGACTCCTTCCATGGGCTGGATTTTCTGTCCGCCTTTCTCGGCCGGGTAGGTAGCTCCGCCTACGTCTACGCAGGTGGACATTAGATCAACCAGATGGGCGGGCTCGGCCACGAGCTGGTTGCGCAACGTTTCGGGGATGGCCTTGGGCCAATGGACGATGAGCGGGGTGGCGATGCCTCCTTCGTGCACCCAGTGTTTGTATTCGCGGAACGGGGTGTTGGAGACGTTCGCCCAGCCGCGCCCATAGCCCACGTAGGTATCCTCCGGCCCCGGCATAACATCGGGGCCGGTGCGCACGGGACGGCCGTCGCGTGTCTGCATCGGCGGCCAGATTTGCTTCTGGAGTTCGTCGGGAGCCATCGGCTTGCAGACCATGTTTCTCACCTCGTCGGCATTCGACTTGCGCCCCATCGGTTCGGCACAGCCGCCGTTGTCTTGCAGGAAGAAGATGAGGGTGTTGTCGAGGCGGTTCTGCCGCTTGAGTTCGGCGACGATGCGGCCGATGCCCTGATCCAGCCGGTCCACCATCGCGGCATAGACTTCCATGCAGCGAGTTTCCCAAGCCTTGTTGGTGACGGTGGCCCAGTCTTCAGCTTGGGGCGACAGCTCCCACGCGCGGTCAATTAGGCCCAGTTCCTTAAGCCGGGCGAAGCGGGCGGCGCGGACCGGGCCGTAGCCGGCGTCGTATTTGCCCCGGTACTTGGCGATATCCTCCGGCGGCGCGTGCATGGGCCAGTGGGCGGCGGTGTAGGCGACATACATGAAGAACGGTTCGCTGGGCTGGCTTTGCGCGTGGTCGCGGATGAAGGTAATGGCGTTGTCGCTGATGGCGTCGGTGTAGTAAAAGCGCGCGGGTTTGTATTCGGGATCATTGGCGGGCGTGATGTAGGTGTTGTCGCGGCAGAGGGTGGTGGGGTCGTAGAAGCTCCCGGCGCCGGTGACGGTGCCGTAGAAGCGGTCGAACCCGCGCTGCAATGGCCAGTTATGTTTCGGGCCATCGGGTGCGATGGCATCGCATACGTGCCACTTGCCGCATACATAGGTGCGGTAACCTGCCGGGCGCAGCGCCTCGGCAATCGTCACGCAGCGCTGGTTCAAGTCCCCCGCATAACCGTCGTCTCGGCCGCTGCCGTGGCCGGTCATGTGCCCCATGCCGGCCTGGTGCGGGTAAAGCCCGGTCAGCAGGCTGGCCCGGGTCGGACAGCAACGCGCGGTGTTGTAGAACTGGGTGAAGCGCAACCCGTTCTTCGCGAGGGCATCCAGGTTGGGTGTGGCAATCTCGCTCCCGTAGCAGCCAAGGTCGGAGAAGCCCATGTCGTCGGACATGATGAGGAGGATGTCGGGACGCGAGGCCGCGGCGGAGACCGGCGCGGGGCCCGGAAGCGACTTCTGCCACTTGAGCGCCTGGGTGGAGAGGCTCTCGGCTGTAGCCTGCTCTTTGTCGGCCAGGTTGGCCGTTTCATTCGGATCGGCGGCGATATTGTAAAGCTCGCGCTGGGTGCCATCCGCGTTCACCAGCAGCTTCCAGTTACCGTCACGGACAGCCACGTTCGGGCTGCGGTCGGCTCCCTTGGGGTAGGCGAAGGCATGGTCGTTGCGGCCGTATTCCCAGAAGAGCGGCCGCGCGCGATTGGCGGCTGGCTTGCCCGAAAAGGCCGCGCTGAGGTCCACGCCGTCGAGCGCGGCATCTTGCGGCAGCGGCGCGCCGGCGAGGGCGCAGAGGCTGGGGAAGAGGTCCACCGCGCCCATCAGCGTTTGGTCATCTGTGCGCCCGGCTGGAGCGTGGCCGGGCCAGCGCACGAGGAACGGCATGCGAATGCCGCCTTCGTAAAGGCTGAGTTTGCTGCCGCGCAGGCCTCCCGAGCGCGTCCCGTGGAAGGTGGGCAGCGCGCCGTTGTCACTGGAGAAGATCACCAGTGTCTTTGCGTCGAGGCCCAACTCCTTCAGCCCGGTCATGAACCGGCCGAGCTGCCGGTCGTATTCGTCGAGCACAGCGCTGAACTTGCGCTCCTCCTCCGGGCCGTTCGGGTATTCGCGAAGCCGTTCCTCGCTGGGGACCCAGGGCGTGTGGACTTCGTCCGGCCAGATGTTCACGTAGCAGGGCTGATCGCGATGCCGATTGAGGAAATCGAGCGCCTTGTCCACGAAGAACGCCGAGCGGTCCCATCGTTTGACCTTGTCGTGCTGGGACCAGATCCAGTTGGTCGCCGTGATGTCCGGGTGCGGGTCCGGGCTTTCCCAGGTGCTGGCGTGTTCGTCGAAGCCGTAGGCGGAGAAGGGCGGGGCGTTGGTCACGTCGCGTCCGCCGCCCATGTGCCATTTGCCGAAGTGCCCGGTGGCGTAGCCGGCCGCCCGGAGTGTGCGGGCCAGCGATGGGGCCTTTGGATCGAGGAAGTCCGCCTGCTCGCAAGCGCGGTTACCCTTGCGCGTCTGCAGGTAGCTGGTGATCCGCCAGCGGGCGGGATACATCCCAGTGGTAAAGCCGGTGCGCGACGGCGAGCAAATCGGCGAGGCGGTGTAGAACCGGGTGAAGCGGATGCCCTCCCGCGCCAGGCGATCCATATTGGGGGTGGGCGCAAACTTGCCGCCGTAGCAACCGGGGTCGCCATAGCCCATGTCGTCCGTGAGGATGAAGACGATGTTAGGACGGCTGGTCGGAGCGAGATCGGCTGCCGCGAGCGGGGTGGCGCGTTCGAGGCAAAAGGCAGCGACGATTGCAAGTCCGCCAACATGCCAGGGCTGCTTCAGCCTGAATCTGGATCTCGGGGGATGGCTTGGTTTGCTGGGGTCCTGTCTGGTTGCAGTCATAGATACATAGGGCAATGCTGTAATGCGGCAAATCTTAGGGACAATCATGGTCCCGGCACAACGATTTGTCTTGCGTAACCTTGGGCCAATCTAAACCGTCTTAGCCCTATGCGTGCTCTTCTAAGCCGATTGTTGATGCTATTCCCACTGGCCACTTTGACTGTGGCGGGAGCGGCCTCCCGGCCCAATATCATCTTCATCCTCACTGACGACCAGGGTTACGGCGACCTGTCCTGCCACGGGAATCCTGTCCTCAAGACACCGAACCTCGATCGCCTGCACGATGAGGGTGTGCGTTTCACTGATTTCCACGTTAGCCCCACCTGCGCGCCAACCCGGGCGGCACTGAACAGCGGCCGGCATGAGTTTTGCAACGGTGTGACCCACACCATCCACGAGCGCGAGCGGCTCTCGCTCAAGACCACGACGCTGGCCCAGATGCTCAAGGCGGCCGGCTACACGACGGGCATCTTCGGCAAATGGCATCTGGGGGACGAGGCGGAATACCAGCCCAACCGGCGCGGCTTCGATGAGGTGTTCATTCACGGCGCGGGTGGCATCGGCCAGACTTACCCGGGCAGTTGCGGCGATGCGCCGGGCAACACCTATTTCGACCCGGCCATTCTGCACAACGGCAAGTTCGCGCAGACGCGGGGCTATTGCACGGACGTGTTCTTCGCCCAGGCGATCAAGTGGATCGAATCCGTGAAGGGGGCGCGGCCTTTCTACGCCTATATCACGCCCAATGCGCCGCACAAGCCGCTCCAGGTGCCCAAGGAGTACGAGCAGCGCTACGCCGGCAAGGTGGGCGGCGACGTGGCGAAGTTCTTCGGCATGATCGCCAACATTGACGACAACGTGGGCCGGCTGCTTGCGAAGCTGAAGGAATGGGGCATTGAGCGCGACACGCTGGTGGTGTTCATGAACGACAATGGCGGTACCGCGGGCACCCAAATCTTCAATGCCGGTATGCGGGGGGCGAAGAACTCGCCCTGGCTGGGTGGCACACGGGCGGCTTCGTTCTGGCGCTGGCCGGGAACTTTCCAGCCCGCGGACGTTAGTGCGCTGGCAGCCAACATTGATTTCTTCCCGACCCTGATCGAGCTGGCTGGCGCGAAACTGGGCCCCGGGATGCAGGCGCAAGTCGAAGGCCGCAGCCTGGTCCCGCTGCTGAAGAATCCCAAGACGCCCTGGGCCGACCGAGTGCTGTTCACCCACACCGGCCGCTGGGAGCGTGGCCAGGCGGCACAGTCCAAATACCGCAACTGCAGCGTGCGCAACAGCCGTTGGCACCTGGTTTGTGTCTCCGGGTCTGGGGAGAAGGCCTGGCAGTTGTTCGACGTTCAGGCCGATCCGGGCGAGAAGAACGATGTGGTGGCGCAGCATCCCGAGGTGGTCCGGGAACTCGACGCCGCGTACGACAAATGGTGGGAGTCCGTCCAACCGCAGCTCGTGAACGAGAATGCCGTTGGGCCGAAGGTGAACCCCTTTAAGGAGCTGTACTGGAAGCAGTTTGGGGGCGGGCCGGACGAAGAGGCGTCCCGGCAGAAGGACTCGGCCCAATCCGGGCAGCGCGCCAAGACCCGGCCGAACGTCCTGTTTATCGCCGTGGACGACCTGCGGCCGGAGTTGGGTTGTTACGGCAACACTGTCATCAAAAGCCCCAACATTGACCGCCTGGCCCGCGCCGGAGTCGTCTTCAACCACGCCTACTGCCAGCAGGCGGTCTGCTCGCCGTCCCGCACCAGCCTGTTGACCGGCACCCGGCCCGATACCACCAAAGTCTGGGACCTCCAGACCCATTTCCGCAAAGCACTGCCCGATGTCGTCACCCTCCCGCAGCACTTCAAGAACAACGGCTACTTCGTCCAGGGCATGGGCAAGATCTACCACGGAAGCCTCGACGACGCGATCTCGTGGTCGGTGCCCTGGGCCGGCCCCAAGACCGAAACCTACGCCTCAGCCGATAACCGGGCGCTGGTGGAGAAGAAGCGCCAGAAGGCGAAGGCGGCGGGCAAGAAGGGGGACAACCTCCAGCGGGCGAGCAAGGGTCCGGCCTACGAGGGGGAGAACGTGCCCGACAACACCTTCCACGATGGCGCGTTGGCGGATATGGCCGTTGCCGCCCTCCGCGGCCTCAAGCAGAAGCAAGAGCCTTTCTTCCTGGCCGTCGGCTTCATTCGCCCCCACCTGCCCTTTGTCTCGCCCAGGAAGTACTGGGACCTCTACGACCCGGCGAGGATTCCGCTGGCCCCCAATCCGTTCCGTCCCAAGGGCGCGCCGGATTACGCCGTGCTGGAGGGGGGCGAGTTGCACGCTTACGAAGGCGTTCCCCCCGGCCATATTCCGGACGACTTCGCCCGCCGGCTCAAGCACGGCTACTACGCCGCGACCAGCTACATGGATGCCCAGGTTGGCAAGGTGCTGGACGAACTCGAGCGCCTCGGCCTGCGCGACAACACCATTATCATCCTCTGGGGCGACCACGGCTGGAAACTCGGCGAGCATGACGCCTGGTGCAAGCACAGCACCGTCGAGAATGACACCCGGGTTCCGCTGCTCATCTCCGCGCCCGGCATGCAGCACGCCGGGAAACGCACCGACGCCCTGGTCGAGTTCGTGGACATCTACCCCTCATTGGCCGACCTAGCCAGCCTGCCTCTGCCCAGCCATCTCGAGGGCACCAGCTTCCGACCGGTGCTCGATGACCTCAAACGTCCTTGGAAGCCCGCTGTCTTTAGCCAATACCCACGCCCTGCCAGCGGCAAACAGCTCATGGGCTACAGCATGCGCACCGACCGCTACCGCATGACCGCCTGGCTGCACCGTGACGACCACTCGAAGGTTGATGCCCTCGAACTCTACGATCACCAGGCCGATCCGCAGGAGAACGTAAACATCGCCAGCCGGCCCGAGAATACCGCGCTGGTCAACGAGCTGAGAGCGAAGCTCAAGGCGGGCTGGCAGGCGGCTCTCCCGCCCCGCCCGTAATTGAGGACCGCACGCGTCCCATGGGCAGGCCGGGGCGTTCCGCCCGAGGTCGTTCCTGGCGCTCGCCAGCCGCCTCCGCCAAAGGTATGCGGCGCCGTTGGCGTGCGTGTGCGGGAAAACCCGCTCGTATTCCGCTGATATTCCGCTCGTACTCATTGCCGGTGGACGGAAACATTGGGGAGAGTTCGGCGCCTCACTGGTGTAGCTTCACGCGTTGTTCGCCGGCTCGACCGGCAGGGCTGCGTTGCTCCAGAAGGCAATCCGGTGAGCGGGATCGCCAGGGGAGGACGATTGATTGGCTCGATGTTCGGTCCTCTATTTTCGATTACCCAACTTCGACACAATAGCGCATCATGACGGTCGAACAGGATAGACAGTTGGATTGCCTGAAATGATCACAACATGCGACGATTACTACCGCCCCAAACAACCGATTGTCCTAACTCCCGGTTCACCAACAAACGATCGGAAGGATCCATGAAAGCTCGACACATTTTACTCGCATTCCTCACGCTCTCGTGCGCTGTGGCGCTGGCCGAGGACACTTACTACCACATTCCGCTCACCTCTCTGAAGCTGGCAGAAGGGGCGTTGCCCACCGGCTATGAATGGAAGGGCCCGGCATGGCGGATGGCCGAAGCGCTGCAGCCCTATGCGGTGCTCGACGGGGAGAGGGAAGCCTATGTTGGCGGTGGAAGCATTGCACCCTGGAGCCTTGCCGAACAGGCCTTCCAGAACAGGCTCCTGGTGCTCCGTATGCCCAATGGTCGGCCCCCCACTGGCCGCCTGTTTGTCCCCAATACCAACCTGAGCGGGATGGTCGCGCTCAAGTTCAAGGTGGCGGCCGCCTCCGCGTCAGCGGCGTCTAAGCGGGAGTTCTTCAAAGCTAAGGAGGACTACTACCGCAACTTGCGGCAGCAGAACATCCCGGGCGGCGCCTGGTTCCGCCATCAGGAAAGCGAGGCAGCCAAGGCCAGCGGCACTAATGTGATGAGGGAACAGGCCGACCGTGGTTTCAATCCGCGCCGGCCAGGGTCCTGGGACGATAGTTATGACTCGACCTACGACCTGTTTAGCGGCGGCCGCGCTCTCAGCGAGAACCTGCAATTGGACCGGTTGCTGACTCCTGTCGGGACGAACACAAACCTTGTTGCCCTCAGCACTCTCACCGGCGTTACCGTGCGCGAGATGGATTGGAAAACGCTGCTTCAGGACCGCAAGCCCGCCCTTGACCCGCTGGCCGCGCATATCCCTTTCGACCAGCATGCCTTGTTCTTCTCCACCTTCGAGGCGATGAGCCGCTGGATTGATGAAGCCGACCAGGACGGCACACCGGTCCTGCAGATCTTCGAGCCCCGCGCCGAGGACGCCAATTCGCGGGGGCGTTACCAAAAGCAACTGTGTCTTGAACTCAATGCCCTCTCGCGCCTGATCGGCCCCCAACTCATCGCCAGCGCCGCGTTCACCGGTTCCGACCCGTACCTGCGCACGGGCAGCGATTTGGCGGTGTTATTCGAGACAACCTCACCGGCGATGCTGAAGGCGCTGCTCCAGGCCCGGCAGGCCGCCGCGCAGCAGGCCAATCCAGCGGTCAAGGCCGTCAAAGGCGACATTGCCGGCGTGGCTTACACGGGCATGATCTCGGAAGACCGCGCGGTTTGTTCCTATGTCGCGGCCCTGGAGGATGCCGTGCTGGTGAGCAATTCCCGCGCGCAACTGGAGCGCATTATCAGCGTCGCCAAAGGCAAGACCCCCGCTCTGGCGTCTCAAGACGATTACCGTTATTTCCGGCAGAAGTACCCCAGGACCGAGCCCGGCGAAACCGGCTTCCTGGTCCTCTCGGATGCTACCATCCGACGCTGGTGTGGTCCCCAATGGCGCATCGCCAACTCCCGCCGCACTCGCGCCGCGGCCGTCCTGACTTGGCTTCAGGCCGCGCACGCGGACGAGTTGGCCACCGGCCAGGCCAAACCCGGCTGCATCGCGACCAACCTGCCCGAGGTTGGCGACGTGCTGCTCACTACCAACGGGGTGCTTTCCGCCACCTACGGCACGATCGCGTTCCTGACGCCGATCCTCGAACTGCCCCTGACGCAGGCGACCCAGGCCGAAGCCGACGCCTATAACCGCTGGCGAGAGGGCTACCAGCGAAACTGGAGCCAGGTCTTTGACCCCATCGCCATCCGCTTTTCGTTGCAACCGGAACGCCTCAGCGCTGAACTGAGCGTGATGCCGCTCATCGCGGGCTCCGAGTACCGCCAGTTCATCCTGATGAGCAGCGGCGGGCGCATTGCACCGGACGCCGGCGATCCGCACCCCGAGGCGCTGCTCCATCTGGCCCTGGCGATCAACGCGCAATCCGAACCCGTAAGAGAGTCCGGCAATTTCCTCGGCGGTTTCAGTCCTTTGCTCAAGGTGAACCCGCTGGGCTGGCTGGGCCAGTGTTTGGCCATCTACGCGGACCAGGATCCTTTCTGGGATCAGCTGAGCAAAGCAGCGAAGAGCTCCGAGTTCCTGGAGAAGAGTTATCCCCGACTGCCGGTGGCCCTTTATTGCCAAGTCAAGAACCCGTTGGGGGTCACGGCATTTCTCACCACCGTGCGCGGGTTCGTGGAACAATCGGCACCGCACATGACCACCTGGGAGAATCTCGAATACAATGGCCAGGCCTATGTGAAGGTCACTGCCTCGCAACAGACGCAGGCCGAAGGGGGAGTGACCAACCTGTGCGTCTATTACGCTGTGACCCCCAATTCGCTGGTCTTAACCCTGAGCGAATCGGTTTTGAAACGAGCCCTCGACCGCCAGCACACTCAAGTCGCCGATCGGCAGGCCGCCCGGACCAACGCGCTACCGGCACAGCCTTGGTTGGGCACCAACCTTTGCCTTCGGGTTGATCAGAGCTTCGTGCCCACTCTCGAGTGCCTCTTCCGCGACGGATTCCGCCCCGCGCAGCAGCGGCTGGCGTGGAGCAACCTACCCATCCTCAACGAGTGGAAGCGTCGCTATCCGCAGCAGGACCCGGTCAAGCTGCATGAACGACTCTGGCACACCACGCTGGTCTGCCCCGGCGGCGGCCACTATGTTTGGAATGAGCAATGGCAGACGATGGAATCCACAGTGTATGGCCATCCCGCCCAGCCCAAGCCCGGCCCCGAGAAGATCCTGCCCGTCGCCAACGTAACCAGCGCCAACCTCGGTGTGAGCTTCGAGAACCAGGGGCTCTCCGCCAAGGCTGTCCTGGAACGCAACGCCAGCAAATCAGTTCCCTGAGAGAAGAAAGGGGGCTGGTTCCGGCCCGTATGCAGAAGTCTGACCTGTGCTGGAAGCCGTTCCTGCATCGCGCAGTGACGGGCCGGTGGCAGCGGCCGCGGCTTTCCGCCATCGCAGCCCCCTGGCCCAGCGGCTTGGAGCGGGCGGGACTCTACTTGCACGTCCCGTTTTGCAGGAACCTCTGTCCTTTTTGCCCCTACAACCGCACGCTGTACTCGGATGCGGGCTACGCGCGGTTCGAGGCAGGAGTGCACGCGGAAATTGACCTCTACGCCCCGTGCCTCAAGGGAACGAAGATTGACACGCTTTACATCGGTGGCGGCACGCCCACGGTCAATCCGCCCGGGCTGCTTCGCCTCGTGCGGCACATCCGCGAGGCCTTTCCCGGCGTTTACGACGGGTGCGTCGAGTTGCACCCCTCCAGCATGGACGACGGCTGCCTGGCGCTCTTGCAGGGCGCTGGAATCAGGCGGCTCTCCGTCGGCGTGGAGTCCGCGAGCGACCGGCTGCTGGCGTTGCTGGGGCGGAGCCATGATGGGGCGACGGCGCTGGAGGCAACGCGCCGCGCGATGGCCGCCGGGTTCGATTCAGTCAATGTGGATCTGATGTTTGCGCTCCCGACGCAGACGCTCGCCGAATGGCAGGCCGACCTCGAAGCGGTCTTGAGTCTGGGGGTGGATCAGATCAGCACTTACCCGCTCTTCGGATTTCCCTACTCCGAGCGGGGCCGGGAGCGCCGGCTTTCGGAGATCGAGCGTCCTTCGGGCGCGTTGATCCGGTCCATGCTTGCTCTGACCCACGAGGAGGCGGAACGGCATCACCTGAAACAGTGCGCCGTGTGGAGCTGGATCAGGCCGGGACGAAGCAAGTTCAGCTCGATCACGCGTCATCACTATGTGGGGTTTGGCCCCAGCGCCGCCTCGATGATCGGCAGCGCGTTCTACGTCAACACGTTTGACGTGGACGCCTACGCGGACGCGCTGACGCGTGGGCGGCCGGTGGCGCTGGTGCTGCCGGTGGACCGCCGGCTGGAAATGGCCTACTGGCTCTACTGGCGCGCCTACGAGCTGAAGGCCCGCGAGGCGGACTTCCAGAAGGTGTTTGGGGTGGACGCATCGCTGGAAGGCACCTTCGGAAAGATCACGCGGTTGTTCAGGGCATTGAGGCTGGTGCAAAGCGAACCGGACGGTTGGCGCATTACCCGCCGGGGCGCTTACTGGATTCATCGCCTGCAAAACGAGTATAGCCTGAATTACATCAACCGTCTGTGGGGGACCTGCCGGCGTGTGGCGTGGCCGCAAGAGGTGAGGCTATGAAGGCGAGGGTCTGGGCGGAACGGGCGGCCTACGCCTTCAAGACGCTGGTGCTGCGGCAGCATCGCCCTTGGCTTGTCGGGCTGGTGATAACCGATCAATGCAACCTGAATTGCCACTACTGCGAAAGCAAGAACACCGGGCAATACCGCTTCACCTGGCCGGAAACCTGCAAAGCCGTCGAAGCCGCCTATGGTCGCGGTTGCCGCTCACTCTATTTCACCGGCGGCGAGCCCATGCTTTGGCGCGATGGCGATAAAGCCATCCAGGACGCCGTCTCTTACGCGCAGAGCCTGGGATTTCACGAGATCTTCATCTTCACGAACGGGACATTTCCACTGAATACCCGGGGCTGCCACTTTATCGTCACCGTGGATGGGCCGCGGGCAGTCCACGAGCGGATTCGGCCCGGCACGTATGACCTGATCCTGCACAACGTGAGACAGGCCGTCACGAAGGCAGTGTTCGCCTCCATCACGCTGGGGCGCCAGAATGTCGATTGCATTGAGGAATTCGCCCGGGAGATGGTGTCAGCCGGGTTGTTCCGGGGTATCTCTTTCAATTTGCTCACGCACTGGCCGGAGATGGTTCAGCGCCACGGCATCCCTCCCGCCGATCGTCTGGCGGTAATGGATCGGCTTTGGCGCCTCAAGCAGAAAGGGTATCCCATTGTGCTTTCGCGGGCGGCGTGGCGCGCGCTGCGTGACAACCGCTGGAAGCGGCCTATTCGCGAGATCCAACTCATCACGAACCAGCGAGTTTTCGACTGCTGCCGCGATGTGGATAACCCTGCCATCTGCGAGAATTGCGGCTATGCGAACTGTGTGGAAGTCGCGCAGATACTGGCGCTTCGGCCTTCCGCTCTCTGGCAGGTGCTCAAAATAGTCGGGAACTGATCTCCTGGCCCAGCCGGTCTATCGCCATCTACACCTCCTGCAGGATCCCAGGCTCTGAGGCCGTTGCCGGCGCAGAGCTGTGTGGGTTCGACGGTCATGGCCAGGGCATGGGGCATTTGCACTCAGGTAGCAGCCGGGTATGTTTACTTTGGTGCAAGGGTGCGAAACCTGCGCGCCACGTGTGCGAGTATGCGCCTGACCGAGTCGGATTTGAAGTTTGTCGTGCAGACCGTGGCTACCCTGCGGCGGGACCATGACAACATCCTCAGTTTAGTCCGAGACAAGGATGACCTGCTGGAGCTGATGCTGGAGGACCCGAAGCTGGCGGAGCGCTTGCTCGCCGGACGGGAAGTGTTCGTCCACGTCTCGCCGTACCTGACGTTTGCGGTGCTCCTGCGGCGCATCCAGCGCGATCTCGAAGGCCAGTCGTTCCTGATCGACCGCGACGCCCGCGGCAGGTCCATTCCCGTATTCGAGGCGCGGCGGGCCGTTCAACTGCTCAAAGACCCATCCACGCGCGAGTATCTGACCGAGATGCTCTGCTCGTTTGTGCGGACCAACACGGGCATGCTTTACTGGAAGGGGCATGGCGCCTGGCACAAACGGAGAATCAGCGACATGGATATGGACGACATGATCGCGCTGTGCAACTTAGCGGAGCCGGCGTTTAAGCCGCGCCTGTACCGGCGCATTGCGGACATCGCGCTGTTCCTGACAGGCATCTACCCCGACCATGCGTCCTCTGCGGAAGGGCGGGCGCGGGGCCAAGCTGCCCGCCGGCGGACCGTGCCCGACTACGAGCGCGAAGGCCGGCGCTTCTATGCCCTCGCCGCGCGCGCACCTGAGCCGCCGTGGTCGGCCTCGGTTTTCGAGGGACTGGCCGAGCAATTCACGCTCGCTCGCGAGGCGCTGACCGCGTTAAGCGACCGCTACCTCAAACCGCTCCGGGACCGGTATTTCGACTTGGCGGCCAATTGATTGAGGATTCTGGTTGGCGCCCGGCATTCCCTGGCCTACCGTCGGCGCACCGCAGACGTTTTGATTAACTCGATTATGCCGCGCACCACGATTCGCCGACCGGGATTCATTATCACTCTGGGGGCGGTGTTGTTCGGCCTTGCTCTTGGCTCGAGCGCAGCCGAGCCGCGGATCCGCATTGATGCGGATTTTCCCGGCGGCAATATCGTGGTGGATTCCATCGCGGGCGACACGGTGACGCTGCACCAGGATTTGCGTGACACGGCGGGCAACTGGTTTTACTGGTGCTTTCGCGTTCGCGGTGCCGCGGGGCGAACCTTGCGCTTCGGCTTCTCTGAATCCAATCCCATCGGCACACGCGGACCAGCCCTCAGCTTGGACAGCGGCAAGTCCTGGACATGGCTGGGCACAAATGCGGTGCAGGGAAAGGAGTTTTCCTGCGCCATTCCCCGAGGAGCGCGCGAAGCGCGATTCTGTTTCGCGATCCCTTACCTGGAGGGCAATCTCAAGGAATTCCTCAAACGCCATTCGCGCCACCCCAATCTGAAGGTGGAGTCGCTGTGCCGGACGCCGAAAGGCCGGCGCGTGGAACTGCTGCGGCTGGGCCGACTGGACGGGAAGGCCGAACACGCCGTCCTCCTGACCTGCCGCCATCATGCCTGCGAGATGATCGCCAGCTACAGCCTCGAGGGCATCATGGAGGCGGTGCTCGATGCCGACGAAGGGCGCCGGCTGCGGGAGCAGGTGGAGTTCTTTGTGGTGCCGTTTATGGACAAGGACGGGGTCGAAGACGGCGACCAGGGTAAGAACCGCAAGCCGCACGACCACAACCGCGACTATGATGGCAACAGCCTGTATGCCTCGGTGCGGGCGGTGCGCGAGCTGGTCGCGGGGCGTCTCGGCTCGCGGAAGATCGCTCTCGCGCTGGATATGCACTGCCCCCATATTCGCGGCGCTCGCAACGAGCACATCTACTTTGTCGGCGGGCCGGAGCCGGAGAATTGGGCCCGGGTGGGAGAGTTTTCGGAGGTGCTGCAGACGGTGCGGCGCGGGCCGCTTCGTTATCGGTCCTCGGACAACCTGCCGCACGGGCAGGCGTGGAACACCTTGTCCGGTCCGCCGCGCAGCTTCGGACAATGGGCCGCCGCGCAGCCGAACGTGCTCATCGGCACCAGCATCGAGATTCCTTACGCGAACGTGGGCAAAACAACGGTTACGGCCGAGAATGCGCGCGCCTTCGGCCACGATCTGGCCCGGGCTATGGACCAATACCTCCTGCCGCCTTCAACGTCGGCGAGCCGCTAGGACTGCGCGCTCGCCCCTGTTCGAGTCAGCGCGGCCAGGTCGTGGTTTGCGTTACGGGCTCAGAAACTTGTTCACGCGCGGCGACCCGGTGAGATAACCAAGCGAGGTGAGGAATTGGTCTGCCTTCTCCAGGGTCTCGCGGAAGTACCGGGTATTCCGGCGGCCAAAGTTGAAGAAGCCATGCCCCTGGCCGGCAAAGCCGACGAGCTCGCACCGGTTGCCGGCAGCCTTCATCTTCGCGGCGAAGGCCTCAGCCGTAGCGAAAGGGACGGTGGTATCGGCCTTGCCATGCAGGACGAGCATTGGGGGGGCGCCTGCCCGAACGTGGTGAGCGGGAGAAATCAACCGCGGCTCGATCCCCAGGCGCGCGGCGCTGGCCCGTGACGCAAACGCCGCAAGGTTCGTGCTCGCCAGTGGCGCCAAAACCAGCACGGGGTTGAACAGCACCGCCGCGTTCGGCACCGCGCTGACGGAGGTATCCTCGCCGGGTTCATCCAGCCCCGGCACGACTGCGGCACACGCGGCGATGTGGCCGCCGGCCGAGCCCCCGGCTGCGACTACGCAATTGGGATCAATGCCCAGCCGCGCGGCGTTCTTGCGCACCCAGCGAATGGCAGACTTGGCATCCGCCACACATTGGGCCGCTTTGGCGCCCTGGCGGGAGGCGACGCGGTAGTCGGCCGCAATCGCCACCATCCCCCGCGAAGCGAAATACTGGCACTGTTTCTCGAATTGCTGGGGTGAACCCGAAGTCCAGCCGCCGCCGAAGAAGAACACGATCGCCGGGCGCTGATTCGTCCGCGCGCTGTCTTTCGGGGTGAAGACATAGAGCTGGAGGTTGGTCTGGCCAATAGTCTTGTAGGTTTCGGCGCGCGCCTCCGGCAGGACCGGGGGGTAGGTGCGCGGGCGAACGGTGCGCGCGGCCTCCGCCTGACCGCCCCCAAGCCCGGAGGCCGATAAGGCCAAGGCCAGCCCGGCGCAGAAGAGGGAGATGCGATGTGGAGTGCGGCGCATTTGTTGGCCTGTCATAAACTTGGTCCGCAACCAGAGTCGAGCTGTCCCCCTGCGAAGTCAAGAGTGCGCCTGCATCATGCGGGAATGTCCTCTAAACGGCATTGGGGCGGAATGCGCATGGCGCGGCTTGGGCGGATTATAGAAATCCCTCGTGCCACGTCGGCCGGGCGGGTAGCATCACTCCAATGTCCGCTGCGTATAATCAACTGCTCGACGGGATCATCCAACATCTGGAAGAGCTGAATGAGCGCGGTGTCCGCTTTGTTTCCGTCTCGCCGGAAACGCTGGCGGGGTTATCGCGGCGTCCGCCGGTTGTCCCGGCCGGGCGCCCCGCAGCGCCTGCGCCGCAGCCAGTTGTTCGGCCGCCCGTGAAACCGCAATTGGATGTTCCTAAGCCGGTCGAAGCAACTGTACCCGCGTTCGCTGAATTGCGACAGCGCGTATCCGCTTGCGTGAAATGCTCCCACCTCGCCGCCTCCCGCAAGAATGTCGTCTTCGGCGTGGGCAGCATCAACGCGCAGCTCATGTTCATTGGCGAAGCGCCGGGAGCCGACGAAGACCAGCAGGGCGAGCCTTTTGTGGGCAAGGCCGGGCAGTTGCTGACCAAGATCATCCAAACCATGGGCCTCACCCGGGAAACGGTCTATATCGGCAACATCCTGAAGTGCCGGCCCGACACTCCCGGTAAGGCGTCGGGCAACCGCAAACCCACCCCGGCGGAGATGCAGACGTGCATACCCTACCTCCACGAGCAGATTGACTTGATACGGCCCAAGGTCATCGTGGCCCTGGGCGCGACGGCCGTGGAAGGGTTGCTGGGCAAAACCCTTGCCATCACCCGCCTCCGCGGCCAATGGCGCACCTACCGTGGCATCCCCCTCATGCCCACCTACCACCCGGCCTACCTGCTGCGAAACCAGGCCCTTGCCGAGAAGCGCCGGGTCTGGGAAGACATGTTGCAGGTCATGGAGAAGCTTGATTTGCCAATCAGCGAGAAGCAGCGCCGGTTCTTCCTGAAAGGCTGAAAAGTCGTCTCCCCGGGCAGGTGAGTTCAAGACCTGCGCCGCAAGCCGGGTGTATCCGTCCACGCGCGCTGGCTGCCGCCCCTCCCCCAGAGCTGGAGCACATCCCATGCCCAAGCCATCTGCGGCGATGGGACGGTGCCAATCCGGCGGGACCCCTGTGTGTATCCCATGGGGGTCGGCCCCCATGGGAACCACACCGGGGCATAACGGGTGTCACAGCGTTGTCACACCGGGGCGGCCAATCGGTCCAGGAAAAGGGGGCTGGATTGATGAATTGCTGTAATTAGGCCGCGGATGCCGCTTGCGGCTGCACGCCTTTCGGCTATAACTCCCGCGCTCATGCTCAAAACGCTCATTGATTGGTATCTGCGCACGCTGGAAAGCGGCGGTTTTGCGCTGGTGGCCCTGTTGATGGCCATCGAAAGCTCGATCGTCCCGCTGCCCAGCGAGGTCGTCATCCCCCCCGCGGCGCATCTGGCATGGAACGATGGCATCCATTTCCTCGGCCTCCACTTCACCGGGTGGTCAGGCCAGGTTGGCCTGGTAATCGCCGGGGCGGTGGGTTCCTGGCTCGGCGCAACGGCGATGTACTGGGCTTCACGGCTTGCCGGACGGCCTTTGGTGATGCGCTATGGCCGTTACTTCCTGATCTCGCCCGCCAAGGTGGAAGGGGCTGAGCGCTGGGCGGCCAACTACGGGTCCTTTGGCATCTTCGCCTCGCGGCTGCTGCCTGTGGTCAGGCATCTTATCGGCATCCCGGCCGGCATTGTGCGTATGGACTACCTGAAGTTTTCAATCTACACGCTGATCGGTTCGGCAATTTGGTCCGCAGTGTTGTGTTGGCTGGGGGTTAAGGTCGGCGCCGATATCACCAAGGGCGAGATGCACAAAGTCACCTACTGGTTGTTCGGCTTTCTGGTTGTGGTCGGCGTGATGTATTACTTCTTTGTCCACCGCCACATGCAGCAGCGGAATCCGCCGCCGCCCGGCACCGACAAAGCTAAGGGCCGGTAACACCCAGCAGCCGCTCGAATTCAGCCGAGAATTTCTGGAGGGCGTCGCCAATGCGCTGCGGTTGCTTGGTGATCGTCTCCATCATGCTCTCCGCTGTCTCGGGCCTGTAACGGATCAACTCCACAGATGCGACGATCAACGACAGGTAGTTGTTGATGTCGTGGCGCATGAGCGACAGCTTGGAGTTCAACTCAGTGACTTGTGCGGCGGTCAAAGAGACTGATTGCTCGGGCAAAGGCATCGCTGACAATGTGCTGTAAATGAGCTGTAAGGCAAGGGAGTTTGCGCTGTCCCAGGGCGTTCCTGAAAAGCCTGCCAGTCACGCCTTATACCCTCCGGATTGGCCCGCCAGTCCAATGTCGGCGGTTGGTTGTTCGCTGGCGGCGTCCTGGCGTCAGTGGCTGGCCCTTGCACCGGGCAGGCTGGACCGCAGCTTATCGCGGCGCAGGCCGATTTCCCCGAACGGAATGGGCTTGAAACCGAGCTCCCAGGCGGGGGAACTGCGGAGGAGGGCAAAGTCCTGAGCGCGCGGCGGGTCGCCGGGCGGGCGGCGGAAGGCGGTGACGGCGTTGGTGAGATTGTTGTCCAGGCGGATCATGTCGGCGGTGGCAAGCCAATAGGCGTGCAGCCACCTGCCGACGCACACGTTGTGCCCGACGACATTGCCCTCGGGGGGCACGCCCTTGAAATCGGCGCCGGTTATGGGAGGGCCGCCGGGCGGGCCGTAATATTGATCGAGGGCCTTGAGAGCGGGGTAGCGGTCGCGGTAAAGGGACAGTGGAACCTCGGTAAGGCGGAGGCGCATCGTGTTGTTCACCATGTTATGCCAGACGGGGTTCGGGTTGAGCCCGCGGCCATCCAATTCCACCGCGTAATCGCAGTCCACGAAGATATTATTGAGCACCTGGTGATCCCGCCCGCCGCCGAGAAAGACGGCTCGTTTGACCTGGTAAAAGACATTGCCGAGGATTTCCGTGCCGCTGACGTTGTCGTCCATATAGACGCCCATTGAACCCATGCCGACCCCGCCGGGGGCGTGGAGGAAGTTGTGGCGGATGCGGTTGCCGCGGTAGGTGTAGTCACGCCCGGTGTAGATGGCGCCGACATCCCCGGTCTCCAGGGCATAGCGGTAGATTTCGTTGAATTCCAGCAGATGATCGTTGCCGTTGAAGAGGATGGCACAATGGGGGTGGTCGTGGATAAGATTGTGCGACGCGCGCAAGCCCACGCCGCCGATGAGGACAGCGGGCACGTAGCATTTGGACCAGCGACCCTGGCGGGCGAAATGGCAGTTCTCGACGTAATGCCCTCCGGGCCGGAGGGTTTGGCGGTCACCGCCGTCCATGGAAACACCGCCATCGCCCGTGTCAAAGATGTCGCACCCGCTCACGCCATGGCCCGTGCCGCCAGTGATGGTGACGCCGTAGTCGCCAATGTTGCGGATGAGGCAGCCGGCAATAAGGTTGCTGGTGCCGCCCCGGATCTCGACGGCGTTGCCACGATTGGCTTCGAAGATCAGACCGCGGAAGGTGACATGCGAGGCGTTGGTGAGGACGAGGAGTGGCTTGGCCAGGAGTGAGAGCAGAATTTCGGGCGCGCCAGAGGACTGGCGCACGCCTGGATCCGGCGGCCAGAAATAGAGCAGGCCGGCGTTGCGGTCCAGGAACCACTCGCCCGGCTGGTCAAGCTCTTCCATCACATTCAGGAAATAGAACCGCTGCTTCTTGCGGAAGCTGTAGAGGCCGTAGGGCGCGGCGGTCTTGATGTGTCGGCGGTCCACATCAATTGAGGCGACGCGTTCATAGGAGTTGGCCCAGTCCCAAGACCAGTAACCGTGGACCCAGAGCTCGCTGATGTCCCTCCACCCGCGCGGGCGGTCGCCGTTGTAGAGGAAGCCGTCCTCCAACTTGCCGACGTCCTTCCCCCATTCGTTCTTGGCCGCGCCGGCCTCGGGCCAGCCGGCGATGCGCTCCCACTCACCTTCGTTCGGCCAGCGGGCCAGCGTCATCGGGCGGCCGCCGAAGAACAACTCGCAGTGGGCTGCCGTGAGTGGACGAGCGAATCCCCGCGATTGCATTTGGCCGAAATCGGTGATGCCAAGGGTTCTGAGGTTGACCTGCACGATATGCTCGCGTCCAGGCTCAGGGAGGCGGCCAAGGGTTGCGGGATCGGTGACGGGCACGAAGCCGGAGAGTGGTCGGCCGCCCAGCAGGCGGACCGTCTCGCCCTTGATGGCGCTCCAACAGACGGGAGTATTCGGCGTGCCGGAGTCCTCGGCAGTAAGATCGAGTGCGTTGGTGCGGAAGTAATCGCCCGCCCGGAGCCAGATGGTGAGGGCACCTTTGGATGGCTTGTGGTTCTGCCTGAGGCGGCGAGCCTCGTCGCGGGCGCGTTCAAGCGTGGCGAATGGCCTGGCCCGCGTGCCGGCATTGGAGTCGCTGCCGGCGGGGGAGACGTAAAGGTCTGCCGCGGGGCAGACTGGCGCGAGAAGGAGCGCTGCGCCGAGCGCTGCCCAGCGCGGCAGATCCTGCCAGGCAGCGGTCACAATTGCTTCATCGCGTTGTCCATCGCCGCGAAGAGCTGGGCCATCGTTGCCTCCGTCTCGTCGCCCATGTTGGACACGCGGAAAGTCGTCCCTTTGATCTTGCCGTAGCCGCCGTCAATCAGCCAGCCCTGGTCCTTGACCAGCTTCTGCAGCTTCGGCACGTCCACCGTGCGCCCGCCTGGCCGCGCGCCGTTGCTCACGCAGGTGAGCGTGAGCGACTCGAACCCCGGCTCCGGGAACAAGTTGAACCCGTGCTTGGCCGCCCAATCGCGCGTCATTTGGTTGGTCCGGCGATGCCGCGCGTAACGCGCCTCCAGCCCTTCGGCGAAGATGTCCTGGAGCTTGGACTCCAAGGCATACACGTGGCCGATGCTCGGTGTGCTGGGCGTCATGCTCTGCTCGACGTTCTTCTGGAACTCCAGCAGGTCGAAGTAATAACCGCGATCCTTGATCGTCGCCGCCCTGGCCAGTGCCGCCTTCGAGCAGACGAAGATCGCCGTGCCCGGCGGCAGCGCAAACGCCTTCTGCGTCCCGGCCAGCAGCACGTCAACGCCCAACTCGTCGAACTTGAGCGGCACCGCGCTCATCGAGCTGACCGAGTCCACGATGAACATCACGTCCGGATACTTCTTCTTGAGCCCGGCAATCTCCTCGATCGGGCTCATCACGCCTGTGGAGGTCTCGTTGTGGATCACCGTCAGCGCGTCGAACTGGCCGCTCGCCAGCTTCTTGTCCACCTCCGCGGCGCGGATGGGCGAGCCCCACCCCACCTGCAGCGCCTCGGCTTCCTTGCCGCATCGCTTGGAGACGTCGAACCACTTGTCCGAGAACGCGCCGCACATGCAGTTGAGCACCTTCCGGGACACCAGGTTGCGGATGGCCCCTTCCATCACGCCCCAGGCTGAGGACGTGCTGATATAGACCAATTGCTTCGTGTAGAGCAACTGCTGGAGCTGCGGTTGGATCTTTGCGTAAAGATCTTTAAAGCCCTGCCCGCGATGTCCGATCATCGGGGTGCAGAAAGCGCGGAAGGTCTTCTCGCTGACTTCCACCGGGCCTGGTATGTGTAATTTAACGTGTCCCATAAAGTGGCGGGATTCTTTCACCACTCCGCCGCCGAAGGCAAGGGATTTTCAGGACTTGCGGCAAGGCCTCAGTCTTGGGTAGGGCCGCCTCGCCGAGGCGGTCAAACGGTGGCGCTTTCGGCGAAAGCGCCCTGCCAGACTGAGGGATTACGACTTGCGATTCCCTGTCACGTTTTCCCTCCCACGAACGACGTATGCGGTGATATGATGACCACCAGCACGATGTCAGCAGCGGCATCTAACGATGCGGACCTGGTCGCCGATACCCTCGCCGGCAACCGCGAGGCCTTCGGCCAGATTGTCGCCCGCTACCAGTCCTTGATCTGCTCGCTGGCCTACAGCGCCACCGGCAGCCTCGGCCAGAGCGAGGACCTTGCCCAGGAAACCTTCATCACCGCCTGGAAACGGCTCCGGCTCCTGCGCGAGCCCCCCAAACTCCGCGCCTGGCTCTGCGGCATCGCCCGCAACCGCATCAACGACTCCCTCCGTCGCGAGGGCCGCCAGCCCTTGGCAGACTCCGAACCCCTCGACGCAGCCCACGACGCGCCCGCGCCCGAGCCGCTGCCCCCCGAGCAGACCATCAGTCATGAGGAGGAGACGATTCTCTGGCGCTCGCTGGAGCGCATCCCGCCGCTTTACCGCGAGCCGCTGGTCCTGTTCTACCGCCAGCACCAGTCCATCGAGCGCGTCGCCGAGGCGCTTGAGCTGTCCGAGGACGCCGTCAAGCAGCGCCTTTCGCGGGGGCGCAAACTGCTGCACGAACAGGTCCTCGCCTTCGTTGAAGGCACACTGGAGAAGACTAACCCAGGCAGGGCTTTCACGCTGGGCGTGCTGGCGGCGCTGCCGCTCTATGCCACTTCCGCTGCGGCGGCCACCGTCGGCGCCACCGCCGCCAAAGGCAGCGCCACCGCCAAAGCCGCCGCTACGGCTGGCGTCGTGGCCGCGGTCGCTGGCCCGTTGATCGCCTTCCTCGGAACCTACATCGGCTACCGCTTCGGCTGTGACACCGCGCAATACCCGCGCGAACGGGAACTGCTCAAGAAATTCTACCGCCTGCTGTGCTTCTCCATCGGCGCGTTCATCCTGCTGACTTTCCCCATCATCTTCTACGGCCGTACGCTGGTCCATTCGCATCCCTGGGTATTCGCAAGCATGGTGCTGGTGTTGGTGACGGCCTATACGACGGTGGTTGTGGTCGGTGGCTTAAAGCTCCTTCGTCAGCAGAGCCGCCTCGTCCGGGATCATGCGGCCGGCGGCGCGCGCCAGCCAGCCGCCCCGAGACCCAGGCCCGCCTGGGAATACCGCTCCCCGCTCAGTCTCCTCGGCCTGCCTCTCCTGCACATCCGCATCGGTGGCGACCTGTCCCTCCGCTGCAAACCGCTTAAGGCCTGGATCGCCGTGGCCGACACGGCCATTGGCGTGCTCTTTGCCTATGGTGGTGTCGCCATCGCGCCGCTGGCGGTCGGTGGCCTGGCCATCGGTCTGGTGCCCTTGGGCGGCTGTGCCATCGGCCTTGTAGCGCTGGGCGGCCTCAGCCTGGGCTGGTGGTCCTTCGGCGGCTGTGCCGTCGGTTGGCTGGCCTTCGGCGGGTGCGCTCTGGCCTGGCAAGCCGCCCTGGGCCAACTGGCCCTCGCCCGCGAATTTGCCCTTGGCGCCGCCGCCTATGCCGCCCATTTCAACGACGCCACCGCGCAAGCCCTTGCTCAGAACACCCTGTTCTTCCGCTGGGCTAATGTGGCTTTGCGTTACCTCTGGTTGATCAACCTGGCCTGGATCATCCCCATGATCATCTGGTGGCGTGTGGAAAAGCGCAGCCACGCAACTCGGGCGCAATAGTCTTTGCCTCAGACAAGCCTCAGCCTCCGTTGCCTATAGCGTGTTTAGAAATGGTGTAGCCGCCGCCGTCAGTCGGCGCATACTGTAGCGGCAAGAGATGATATGGCGCGAACTAACGTTCGCGGCTACAGGATTAATTAAAGTGCTCTAGCGGCTGCGCTTCCCACCTCAGCGCCGCTCAAAAGCGTTGTCACGCAACGGACCTTGGCGTACACCGTACGCCGAGATTCAATTCGTTATGCCTGCACTTGAACCCTCCCTGCCCGGGCGCGCTCGTTTCCTCGGCGTGGCCGTTGCCGCGTGCTCCCTCCTGGCCGCCCCGGCTGTCCTGGCGGATGCTCCTCACATCAAGCTCGAGGTGGACGCCGCTGACGCCCCGCGCAAGATTCTGCATGCCCGTCTCGAGTTCCCGGCCTCGCCCGGTCCTCTTACGCTCGTTTATCCCAAATGGCTTCCCGGCCATCACGCTCCCAACGGCCCCATCACCGACCTTACGGGGTTGAAGATGCGTGCCGCCGGCCAGGACGTCCCCTGGCACCGTGACCCCGAAGATATGCACGCCTTCAACCTTGAAGTGCCCGTCGGCGCCGCATCCCTTCAGGTCACGCTGGATTATCTCTTGCCCGCCGGTGCGGACGGTTCGGCCTCCGTCAAAGTCGCCGACGTCTGCTGGAACGAAGTCCTCCTCTACCCCAAAGGCGCCAAAGCCCGCGACCTACAGTTTGCTGCCGCGCTGCGCCTGCCGGACGGCTGGCAATTCGGCACCGCCTTGACGCCGATCTCTCAGTCCGGCAACGCCATCCAATTCGGGACCGTGTCGTTGGAAACACTCGTGGACTCGCCTGTGATCGCCGGCGCTTATTTCCGCACCGTGGACCTCAGTCCCGGCGCCGTGCCGCCGCACTTCCTGCACATCGTCGCCGACAGCGCCGCCGCCATGGAGCTGAAGCCCGAAAACGACGGCAGCCTCGCCCGCCTCGTGCCCGAAACGGCCGCCCTTTTCGGCGCGCGCCACTATCGCGCCTACCACTTCCTGCTGACTCTCAGCGACCACGTCGCCCACTTCGGCCTCGAACACCACGAGTCCAGCGATAACCGTGAGGCCGAGAGGTATCTCGTGGACGCCGACCTGTTCAAGGTTCGGGCCGGCCTGTTGCCCCACGAACTCATCCATTCCTGGAACGGCAAGTACCGCCGTCCCGCGGGCCTGGCCACGCCCGACTTCCAGCAGCCCATGCACGGCGAGCTGCTGTGGGTTTACGAAGGTCTCACCGACTATCTCGATGGCGTCCTCTCCGTCCGCTGTGGCCTCTGGACCGAAGATGACTACCGCCAGCGGCTCGCTCTCGATGCCGCCCGCCTCGATCGTGAACCCGGCCGCACGTGGCGCCCGCTCGCCGACACCGCCGTCGCTGCCCAACTCCTCTACGACGCCGCCAGGGCGGGCACTGCCTGGCGCCGCAGCGTGGATTTCTACCCCGAAGGCGCCCTCATCTGGCTCGAAGCCGACACCCTCATCCGTCAGCAAACACGAGGCAAACTCTCCCTCGACGACTTCTGCCGCGGCTTCTGCGGCGGCAGAAGCGGTCCCCCGCGTGTGGTCACCTACACGCTCGACGATGTGCTCAACGCCCTGAACGAAATCGCCTCGCACGACTGGCGCGGCTTCTTCCAGTCGCGTGTATACGCCACCACCACGAGCGCGCCTCTGGGCGGCATCGAGAACGCCGGCTGGCGCCTTGCCTACACCAACACCCTCTCCCCCATGCTCAAATCCATGGAAACCGCGCAGAAGTTCACCGATCTCCGCTACTCCCTCGGCTTGACCCTCAAAGAAGACGGCGCCGTCCAGGATGTCATCCCTGGCTCACCCGCCGCCAAAGCCGGCGTCGCCCCTGCGATGAACCTCCTCGCGGTCAATGGCCGCCGTTGGACCGCCGAGCTCCTGCGCACCGCCATCCAGCACGCGCGAACCAACTCCTCCCCAATCGAGCTGCTATTCGAAGACGACGACTACTTCCAGACCTGCAAGCTCGACTACCACGAGGGCGAGAAATACCCACAGCTCCAACGCAACTCGTCCAAACCCGACTTGCTCGCCCAAATCCTCAAGCCGCTCGCCCCGGCGAAGTAGGCCCTTCGGGAAGCGGCGGCGAGTTGAGTTTTGCCTGCCTCCACGCGGCGATTCTTGGATTTGCGGCCCGCGCCAAAACCCGGTATTTAGAAGGCGCGGAATGAAGAAAGTCCTGGCCAACATCCTTTGGTTACTGATCGCCCTTGCCGGCGCCGGCGCTTATGCAACCCTGGCTCTCTACCGTGGGGAAGCGCTTAACTCGGTATATCTGCTCATCGCCGCCCTGTGCACCTACACCATCGGTTACCGGTTCTACTCCAAGTGGATTGCCGCGCGCGTTCTTATGCTCAACGACCGCCGCGCGACCCCCTGCGAGGTGCACGATGACGGCAAAGACTTCGTCAAAACCAACAAGTGGATCGTCTTCGGCCATCATTTCGCCGCCATCTCCGGGCCAGGACCGCTGGTCGGCCCGGTTCTCGCGGCCCAGTTCGGCTATCTGCCCGGCACGCTTTGGATTCTTATCGGCGTCGTCCTGGGCGGCGCCGTCCAGGACTTTGTGATCCTGTTCTGCTCGATTCGCCGTGACGGCAAATCCCTGGCCCAAATGATCAAGGACGAATTGGGCACACCTGCGGGCGCGGTCGCCGTCGTGGCGGTCGTGGCGATCCTGATCATCCTCCTGGCCGTGCTCGCCCTGGTGGTGGTCAATGCGCTGGGCGAAAGCCCCTGGGGCATCTTCACGGTCGGCGCCACCATTCCCATTGCAATGTTCATGGGCGGCTACCTGCGCTTTTGGCGGGTGGGTCGAGTCAGGGAGGTGACCGTCATCGGCGTCGTGATGTTGTTGCTGGCGGTCTGGGGCGGGCAATACGTCTACCATCACCCCGCCCTGTCCCGCTTCTTCACCCTGGGCAAGGAGCCCATCGCTTGGGCCATCATCGGATACGGTTTGGCCGCCAGCATCCTGCCGGTCTGGCTGCTGCTCGCCCCGCGCGATTATCTGAGCACGTTCATGAAGCTCGGCACCATCTTCGCCCTCGCCTTCGGCATTTTCCTCGTGCTGCCCGAACTGCGGATGCCGCCGCTCACCCGGTTCCTGGACGGGTCCGGCCTCGTGATACCGGGCACGGTGTTTCCCTTTTGCTTTATCACGATTGCCTGCGGCGCCATCTCCGGCTTCCACACCTTGGTGGCCAGCGGCATCACGCCCAAGATCATCACCCGCGAAAGCTACGCGCGGCCCGTGGGCTACGGGGCTATGTGTCTCGAATCCCTCGTCGCCATCATGGCCATGATCGCCGCCTGCACGCTGGAGCCGGGGGTGTATCTGAGCATGAACGTTGACGTGGGCAACATGCCGGTGGTGGCCAAGGTCGCAGCCACTGCCGCCAAAGTGACCGGCGCAGGTTTCCCCGTGACCGCTGACCAGATGACAAAGCTGGCCGCCGAAGTGGGTGAGCCCAGTCTCGTCGGCAAGACCGGTGGCGCTGTCACACTGGCCGTGGGCATGGCCAACATCTTCTCGCGGGTGACGCAGGGTCGCTGGCTCGATCTCTGGTACCACTTCGCCATCATGTTTGAGGCCCTCTTCATCCTGACCACTATTGATGCCGGCACCCGCGTCGGCCGCTATCTGCTGCAGGATGCGCTCGGTCACATCTGGAAACCGCTGCGCCAGACCGGTCACCTCGGCGCGAATCTGCTGGCCAGTGGCGGCATGGTGGTGGGCTGGGGATTCTTTCTTATCATGGGGGTGCGCGACCCCGAAGGCGGCGTCAAAGCGCTCTGGCCCATCTTCGGCATCTCCAATCAGATGCTTTCCGGCATCGCCCTCTGCCTGGCCACCACCATCATTCTGAAAACCACTTTGCAGGATCGGGCCAACCAGACCCAGGCGCCACGGTCCCCGGCGCTCGCGCTCATCACCCTGCTGCCGCTGGTGTGGCTGCTCGGCGTGACCTTCACCGCCGGGGCGCAGAAGATCGCGCATTCCCAACCCGGCATCGGCTTTCTGGCCGCCAACCGTGTGCTGCGCGAGCAGGAACCGAAACTGCAAGCGGCGCTGGCTGCCGCCGAGGCCGGCAGCGATGCACCTGCTCTCGCTCGGGCGAAGGCGGACCTGCGCCTCAACCGCGTCAAGCGGTTCAACAACAGTGTGGACGCGGTGGCGACCGGCTTCTTCATGGTCCTGGTCACCGCCATTGTCGTCCTCAGCGTGCGCGAATGGGTGCTGCTGCTGCGGCGGCGACGCCCGGCGGTGTTGCGCGAGACAGAGCCAGTTTGGCTGCCTGATTACGCCATCAAGGAGTCCAAACCGTTCCGCGTCGCCGGCGTGGCGGCTCTGGCCTTTGCGCTCGCCAAGGAGCTTTCAGGCGAGGCGGAGATGGACCGGGCCGCCCAGGATGCCCGGCGCTGCGAGTGCAGACACGATGGCGCTGACAAGGACCTGGCAGATTTGCGCGGCATCCGGCCTCACAAGACCGATGTGCAGATTTACCTCCAAGTCGCGGAGAAACGATTCAAGGGCGTTAAGCGGTGCTGCTGAACCGGAGGGAAACGCTTAATATGGAGCGCATTGGCTTATTCGGCGGTTCTTTTGACCCGGTCCATCTGGGCCACCTTCTGGTTGCGCAGGCGGCACGGGAGGAGTTGGGCCTGGGCCGGCTGTTCTTCATTCCGGCGGCGCAATCCCCCTTCAAGCCGGACGCTCAGCCCACCGCGGCCCCGGAGCGCCTGCGCCTGCTGCGCCTGGCGCTGGCGGGCCAGACCTGGTGCGAGATTGACGAGCAGGAAATTCAGCGCGGCGGCGTGTCCTACACTATTGACACCGTTCAAGATTACGCGCGCCGCTTCCCGCATGCGCAACAGTTCTACCTGATTGGCGCAGATCACCTGCCGAAATTGCCGCAGTGGCGCGCGGCGGAAGAGCTGGCCAGGTTGGTGGAGTTTGTCGTCATACCCCGGCCCGGGCAGACGGCGGCGGCAATTCCAGCGCCGTTTCACGGGCGGCCGCTGACGGGTTTTCCCTTGGGGGTTTCCTCCTCCCAGATCCGCGCGCGCGTGAAGGCCGGCCTGCCGATAGAGCACTTGGTGCCGGGCCGGGTGGCCGAGGCCATCCGCAATAATCGGCTTTATCTTTGACCCGGCCTGGGCGAACATCTGCAACAGATGGATTCAAGAAAACTCGCGTTGCTTTGCCGCAAGCTGGCGGACAACAAGAAGGCGGAAGACATCGTCATCCTGGACGTGCGTGAGCTGTCGTCGGTCACGGATTACTTCGTGATTGCCGGCGGCACAAGCGAACCCCACCTGCGGGCAATCGTGGATGAGGTTGCGGACCGCTTGCGCGAGGACTGCGGCCTGAGGCCAAAGGCCGTTGACGGCACTACACGAGCTGCGTGGGTCGTGCTGGATTACTTTGACGTCATCGTCCATGTCATGCGACAGGACGTGCGTGAGCGGTATGATTTGGAAACGCTGTGGGGCGATGCGCCGCGAGTCAAGGCAAGAAAGCGCGCCGGCACCCTGGCGGCAGGGTAAGAATGTTCAGATGAGCAAGCGCCTGTGAAATTGTGTTTTTCTCTCCCAGCTTAACATTTGGCCCGGTCTGGCGCATCGTAGGCTGGGATGAAATCGACTCGATCCGGCGTTGCCCCGGACGCCCACGGTCCGCTGACCGTACGCGTGCTCACCGACCTGACCGAACGCCAGCGCTTTGACGCGCTCCTGGACGCCGAACATTTTCTCGGCCCCCGCTTCCCCGCCGGCGACCGCCTCTACCAGGTCGCCGAGCAAGATGGCCAGTGGGTTGGCCTGCTCTTGTGGTGTGCCTCGGCCCTCCATCTCAAGGATCGCGACGGCTGGATCGGCTGGGACCCGCTTACCCGCGCCCAGCGCCTGAAGCTCATTGTCAACCAGGCTCGTTTCCTCATCCCCCAGACCGCCCGCCGCCCCAACCTCGCCTCCCAAATCCTGGCCGTCGCCACCACCGCGCTGCCCGACCAGTGGTTTGCCCACCACGGCTATGCGCCGCTGTTGGCCGAAACCTTTACCGACCCCGAGGCTCACGCCGGCACCTGTTACAAGGCCGCCGGTTGGGAACCGGTGGGCAAAACCGTCGGCTTTGAGCGCCACCGCTGCGACTTCTTCGCTTTTCACGACCGCCCCAAACGGCTCTGGCTAAAGCCGCTCGCCCCCCAGGCCAAAGAACAACTCTGTGCGGCCCAACTCTGCGCCCGCCACGCCCCAGCCCTGACGGTGGGGATCGCCGCCCGTTGTGCCTTGATCGCCGCACCCAACAAAGGCTCAAGAAGGACGGCAAAACCACCCAGCACACGCGCCTCTTTGTCACCAGCCTTACCCCTCAGGAGGCCGACGCGGCCCAGCTGGCGCGGGCGCGGCCCGGGGCCAACGGTCGGTGGAAAACCCCAATCACTGGCGACGCGACGCCCTCTGGGGCGATGACCGCTGCCGCCTGCGCAACAAAAATGCGGCCTGTGCGCTGGCGCTGCTACGCACGGCCTTGCTGCGACCCGTGTTGCGCTGCGGTTGGGGAACCACCCGACAGGTCTTCGAACGAGTGGCCGCCCGCCCCAGTCACGGCCTCGAATTGCTCGCCCAACGCTCCTTCAAGTGCTAGAACCTAAAAACCCTGAATTTAGAATTCCTACGGATTTTCTGGGAGTGCCAACGGTGGTTGTCCCCCGCGCAGCCCAGATGGCCTCCCGGAACTCACTGTCCATATTTGGGACAGTTTTGCTGCCAGTTTGCCATATCCAGTGCCCGCTGACCTTGGCACCTTTGGTTTGGGGTTATGGTGACGACACGATGGTGCCCCGGTGTGTATCCCATGGGGAGCGCTCCCCATGGGATACACACCGGGGCCTGCCCGCACTACCAAGCCATTCTCCAGCCAGCCGCCGGCCAATGCCAGCGTGCGATCATCTTGGCGGCATCATCCCCGGTCCGGCGAGGGGGGCTGGAGAAGGGGAGTTCAAGACGAAGAATCGCTGTAGATGCTCTCCGTAGATTCACGAACAACCGGAATTTAGGCCTTCACGGCCAGCAACTTGGGCGCATCAGTCAGTTTGCTAAGTGCCGCCGTCGGCGGTCGGAAGGCCAGGGGTGGACTCCTGGTCCGCTATTGGCGGGGGATCTGGGGTTGGCGTCCGGTCGAACGGATGTTCGTCCTCCTGCCAATGCTTCGAGACCTTCCCATTCCAGCAGGCCCAGTTGAGTGGATAAACGTCCGGATCGAAGATGACGTGGTAGAAGTGCCAGACCAAAATCGCAAGGCAGGCCAGAATGGCCTCGTAATAATGGATCGTTACCGCTACATCCACCACCCAGCGCGGCAGGACCTGTGTGACGTCAATCTTGAACCATATCACCAGGCCCGTGACCCCCATGATGATGGTGCCCCAGACGACCGCCCAATACTCCACTTTTTCGGCGTAGCCGAAGCGGGCGAACTTCGGTTTAGCCGCGCTCAGACCCGCCAGGTACCGTGCGTTGTCGGTTACGTCCTTTAGGTCCTTCCCGACGGGCAGGAGGTCTTTGACCAGTTGCCGCCCCTCTCGAGTGCCAAACAGGTAGATTACGTGATAAGCGCCGACCAAAAGGAGCACAACGCCAGCTACGCGATGGCTCCAACGGCGGAACATCTCGTTGGACCCCAGGATCTTTGCAATCCACGAATCCGGGAACTTCAGGGCAAAGCCCGTCACGGCGAGGACGATGAAACTGGCGGCCAGGATGAGATGTTGCGCCCGCTGGGAAAAGCTCATCCGCAGAACAGAGAGATCGGCGGCGCGGTAGCGTGCCCGGACCTTCTTCGCGAATAACAGCAAGTTGTGCGACAGCATCAAGCCGATCGTGGCCACAATCAGCACCAGGTAAATGCGGCGCACCCAACCGCTGATCTGCTCCCCGATGTCGCCACTGACGGCGGTGGTCTCAGTGTCCACGTGCACTTTGCTCTGGACGAATTTGTCCGTCGCGCCCGGATGGCACTTGCCGCAGGTCACCACCAGGTTGGTTTTGTGGATGCTGGAGCGCGGGTCGGTGGAAGGCAGGATCTTGTGGACGCCATGGCAGCTTGCGCAGTTGGCCGCCAGCGTCGAACCATACTGTGTTGCCAGACCGTGGTAGCTTTCGAAGAAGGTTTTTACACGATCCGGGGGCAGGTTGTACTTCGTATTCAAGCGCTCGGAGGCGTGGCATTGGCTGCAAACCTCGACCGTGACCTTTAGTGACGAGTCGTCTTTGAGCGCTTTGATCTTATGTTCCGAGTGGCAATCCGTGCAGGTTGGGGCCTCCCGGTGTCCGGCAGCAACGGCCTTGCCATGCACGCTTTCCTCCACATCCCTGGCTTCCTGGTCGTGACAACCACCGCACGTCTCCGCCAGTCGCGAGAAATGCAAAGGGGACTCGATGGACGTGGGAGGCAGGATGCTGTGGCCGTCGTGGCAGTCGCTGCACGTCGCAGAGCTCGTCTGTCCTTTGGCCAGAGCCAAGCCATGGACGCTGGCACCGTAGCTCTCGGACTGCTGCTCATGGCACCGCTTGCAGTTGGCTGGCTGTGCCGGGACTTCGTCATCAGGATGCTTGGAGGTGATGTCCGCGTGGCAACTGGCGCAAGTGTTGGTCTTGTGCACCGAAGCGGCGATCCTGGCTGCGTCAACGAACAGGGAGACTTCTCTGCCGGCGGCGTTAGTCTTGGTCAGCGTCTTGTCCCCGTGACACTCCAGACACTCGTTGTCCTTTATCGGTTCGGCGGCAGAGACCGCAGTTGTCAGCCCGCTGAAGGCGAACAGGATAAGGGCCGTTAGTATTGCGCGGGGTCGCTGAAAACCCATACTGGCTCAGCATGGCGGCCGCCGGGCCAAACCGCTCTACATGGTTTGGCCTTCACTTCGCATATTTTGGCTTATCCGCCGTGCACCAGGCGGGTGATCATGGCGTAGATGATCAGCAGCAGCAGGAGCACTCCCAAGCCGAAGAAGAAGTAGCCAAAGGACCGCGCAATGGCCTTCCAGCGCAGCCATTCGTCGCGCACGCGATAGTCCTCGAGCCGGCCTTCGGCCACCAGGCGGTCGTACCAGCGGCGACGTTCGTGCAGCATTTCGTTCTTTGATACCCGGCCGGAGAAGATCACCGTATCCATGGGGAACTTCTCGATGCGGAAATGCGTGTTGAAGAAGTGAATGGAGAAGATGAAGCCGGCGGCCAGCAACGCCTCATCCGAATGAATGATCAGGGCGATGTTAATGATCCAGCCGGGCATGAAGCGGGTGAAGAATGTGGGGAACCACATGACCAGCCCGGATGCGCCGATGATCGCGACGCCCCAAAACACGGCGAAGTAGTCGAACTTCTCCCAGTAGGTCCAACGATCGAACTGCGGCTTGGGGCCCTTGCCGAAGAACCACTTGTTATGGGCGACGAAATCACGCCAATCCTGCAGGGTGGGGATCATTGAATCCGCACCAAACAGCACTTGCCGGAGTCGTTTCAGGCTGGGCTTGCCGGTCTGGGGGTCGCGGATCTTCCCGCGACCTCGCCAGGAATTGCCCAGCAGAGAGGCCAAGTGCAAGCCGAAGTAGAGGAATGTCACAATAGCGCCCAGCCTGTGCAAGGCACGGGCCGTCTCCGCCCCGCCGATGATGCTGAACATCGTTTTGGCCCAATCGGTATAATAGAATTTGAGGGGCATGCCGGTGATCACCAGCAGCAGGAAACTGGTGACTACCAGAAAGTGCAGGAAACGCTCAAAAGGCAGGAAGCGGGTGAACCATTCCCCGCCCTCCTGGGAGCTGATCTTGGCTTCGCGGAACCTTTTGGAATCATGCAGAAAGAGGTAAAGCGCGCGGAATAGCCACGCCAGGGTGTGCCCGCCAAAGAACACGAACACGCCGACCAGCAGCGCTGTCATGAACAGAAAAGTGCCGTGCAAGACCGGGTAGTTCTTGCCGTCCAAGGGATTGGCGTGCGGCTTGTATTCGGTGAAGCCGCCCGTGGCGCCAGGATGGCATTGCTGGCAGGTAGCCAGGATATTGGTCTCCGAGAGGCGCGATCTGGGGTCGGATGGGGGCAGGACGTCGTGGTGGCCGTGGCAGTCGTAGCAGGCGGCAACATCCGAGGCGACATTCGGCTTGCCTAGCGCCATGGCCTTGCCGTGGTAGGTGTCGCGGTAATGGGTCAGACGGTCCTGGTGGCATTTGCCACAGCGGACGTCGCTGGCCATTTTGAAATGCCCGGTCGTGGGCGGCTCAACTTCGTGTGCGGTGTGGCAATCGGTGCAAACCGGGCCGTTCTTGTCGCCTTTGACCAACAGTTGGCCGTGCACAGATTGTTCGTAGATGTCCTCGACCTTGACATGACATTTCCCGCAGGTCTTGGCGACGTTAACCTTGTTGATGGGCGAGTCGCGGTCAACGGCGCGCTTGATGTCGTGGACTCCGTGGCAGTCATTGCATGAGGGAGCCACAATCAATCCCATTTTCAGCAGCGCGCGTCCGTGGATGCTGTCCAGGTACTGCGACGCGGCCTCCGGATACTTCATCTTATACTCTTTGGTGAGACCGGCGTTGCTGTGGCATTTGGCACAGGTCCCGGGCAGGTTCAACTTGAAGGCAGGCGATGCGGGGTCCCGGGAAGGCAGAATGTCGTGGGCACCGTGGCAATCCCAGCAATTGGCGGCGCCGGAGGCGCCCATTTTGTGGCTCACGCCATGGATGCTGGCAGAGTAGTCCTTCGCTTCATTCTCGTGGCACTTGACGCAACTGGGCGGCTGCGCCGGCACCTCGTCGTCCGGGTGCTTTGAGGTAATGTCGGCGTGACAATCGGCGCAGGTATTGGTCTTGTGGACGCTCCCCACGAGCCTGGCTTCATCCACGAACACGGAAACCTCTTTGCCCGCGGCGGTAGTCTTGGTCAGGGTCTTATCCGAATGGCAATCCAGGCAGCCGCTGTTGGGGCTCTTGTCGGCGGCCAGCAACCCTATCCCGCACCACGCGAACAGAATGACAATGAGGCGCAAGGGCTTCAGTCGTCGAACGCGGTTCCTATAGTCCACCGGTATGGCAGTCATTGCAGTCTCCGTCAACTTCGTCGCCTGGATGTTTGAATTTCTGGCCTTTGGGGGTGAGTTGATCCAGTTCAGCGCCGCTGCCTTGCGCCAGGATGGTGTGGCAGGCATTGCAGTCGCTGGCTTCGATGGTTCGTTTTCCGTCAGCGGTCTTGTGCAAGCCATCGTGGCACCGGAAGCACCCCGGCCAGTCCTTGTGGCCGATGTTGTCCGGATACGTCTTCCAACTGGCCTTCATCTCCGGGAAAAAATTGTCTCTGTAAATTTGCTGGACGGCCTCAATCGCCGGCCGGATACGCGGGTCGCCCGGATAGCGCGCCGAGAGGGTGGTGGCGATGTTCCGCAAGGCCTGCGTTTCGTTGGTGTAGGACTCCGTGAGCACGTAAAGCGCGTTGGATTTGATCAGCGGCAGGCCGCGGTCAATTTTGCCGAGGGTGATGGCCAGATTGACAGCGGTATTGGGAGTTTGGTAGCGGTGCGCGGGGCGGTTGTGGCAGTCGATGCAATCCATTTGCCGCAGCGAGGCTTCATCCACGGCATTGGTGAATCTGGCCGTGCGGAATTCAGTCACCACGCCGTGCGACAGTTCGGTCATGCGGACATATGGAATCTTCTGACGCGCTTCGTCGCTGGCGAGATACTCAATCCTGTTGCCAACATTCATGTGCCAGTGGATGCCGCCCACCGGCCCGTGGGTGGGGTCGGCGCCGCCCACGTGCATCAGCATTCGGACGGAAAACGGGGTGTTGGTCTCGTCGCTGAGAAAGTAGTGGTAGGTGCGTTCGAGGTTGCCGACAAACTTCTGCGGCCAATGGCATTCCTCGCACGTTTCCTGGGCGGGTCGCAGGTTCTTGACTGGCGTGGGGATGGGGCGGGGATACTTGTCCGCCATGGTGGCATAAACCTGGTACGCGCCGGAAAGCTTGGAGCGCACATACCAACTGGCGCCTTTGCCGATATGACACGCGGCGCAGGACACCCGGGCATGGGGCCCGTTGAGATAGGTGACATACTCGGGTTTCATGACGCTGTGGCAGGCTTGCCCGCAGAACTGAACCGACTCGGTGTAGTGGTAGGTATGGTAAGAGCCGAGGGCGGAGATCAGCAGAAACAGCACACCACCCGCCAGGAATAGACCGAACCATCGCCGGTCGCGCGGGCGCGTGAGGTCAATCCGCAGCGCTGGGAGCGGGCCGGAGGTCTTGAGGATTTGGCGGTGGCGTAGGAAGGCACCCAGCAAAGCCAGGAAAAGGCCGAGCATCAGGAATGCCGGCGCCACGAGGTAAGTCAGAATGCCGACGTACGGATTGGAGAATTGAGCCAGCGTATCCAGCACCAGCAGCAGGAAGAAGGAAAACAGACTGCCCACTACCACGACCAGACCCGCAAGGCTCAGCCAGTTCCGGAATACCGAGGAGCGTCGCCTGGGTGCCAGAGCGGGCGTGGGATCAGGGCTCATAGTTGGCGAGCGTTAGTCGGCATTCGTCCTTGGTCAAATGTACAAACGCGCTGCCTCGGAGTCAAAGGAATCCCCCTCCCCGCGCGACGGAGAGAGGGACGCTTCCTGAATTGCATTGACTACCCGCGGCGCGCGTGCGCCGGCAGGACCGAAAGCTACTTCTTGAACTTTCTCATGTAGGCGACGAGACCCTTGATCTCCTCGTCCGACAGGCCTTCGGCGGGCTGCATGATCTCCTTGCCGCTCTTGTCTTTGTAGCCCTCCTTGATTGCTTTGAAGGCCGCGTCGTCTTTGAGTTCGGCCTGCACCTTGGCATCGGTGTAGTCCTTGGCTCCCGACTTCTTGCCCATCTTGGTTTGGCCCTTGCCGTCCGCCCCGTGGCACTTGGCGCACTCCTTATCGTAAGTAGCCTTGGCGTCGGCCGCGTATACGGACAATGCCGGAATCGCCAACAGGGCGATTACGAATGATATTACTGTCTTCATACTTCTATTTGTCTGTTGTTTGTTCTACCGGTCTTGTTCTTCCAGGCTGGGAGCGCATCCCGGCGAGGAAGCGAATCCATCGCCGGAATTGCCCGGCCCGAAATTCATTAGTTAGGTTGCACCCGCTGCTTGCACCTCAAGGTCGCCTGCGCAAGGCCGTTTCTCTGACAGAAATAACTGGACCAACACGGTGAGAATGATGGACGGCAGACACCGGAGCACGCCCCCCCGCCACGAGCGGGACGATGCGAACCAGTTGCGGCGGCATGTGGAAGAGACGACGCATGGGGCTGGCCACTAATTCACGATACCAGTCAGCATATTGAGCGAAATATCAGCAAAGGAATCTAAACGCCCCCCGCATTTCTGCTGCCCGTCCCTTGCCCAATCATAATCCTATATTGTTCTTTCAATGAACAGAAATTGGGGACCAACAGGGGCTCCCCACAACCCGGCGCCGGCAAAGGGCTACTTCTTGAAGTCACGCACGTACTTTACCAACGCCTTGATCTCGTCGTCGCTCAGCGTGTCGCCAAAGCCCTTCATCTTGGTCCTGCCGCCTTCTTTCACACCTTCCTTGATAGCCTTGAACATGTTGTCATCTTTCATGCCTTCCTGCACCTTGGCATCCGTGTAGTCTTTGGCCCCGGCTTTCTCGCCCATCTTGGTCTTACCCTTGCCGTCCAACCCGTGACATACTCTGCAGTTCGCGACCCAGTTCGCTTTGGCGTCCGCCGCGCGGGCCGATAGGGCACCCGCAACCAGGAGCGCCACGCTGGCTATCATCAGCTTCTTCATTTCGCTGTCAGTCTTTCTGTTCTGCGCTGCTCTCTTGGACTACTTCAGCCGACCGTTTATTGAGCGCAATCGGATAATAGTAACACGACCATGCCTCACAATCCACTGCTGCGGCTGCCTGCCCCGGAGCCTGCAGCGCGTATGCATGAAGCTGCCGGAGGAGCGCAGGCATCTCGCCCGCTTTGCGGCACGTCGCTAATCTACCTCGCGATGAGCGGCATCAGTTCGTGGGGCCGAAGACGAGACTTACCGGGGCGAAAGCGTTGACCGGCACCTTGATTGCGCCGTTCCTGACGGGGAGGGGTTTGCCGGTGGGACGGCCACGCAGGTCAACGGGCTGGGCTTGCTTGAATGCGCTGCCTTCCGGCAGGCGGACCGTGACGGTGCCAGATTGGCCGGCATGTTCCCACAGACGCAGAACGGTGCCCGGGCCGTCGGGGTTAGCGCCGTAGGCGGTGAGGAGGATGCCTTTGCGCGAAAGTTCGAGGCCACGCCGGGTGGGGGGCAGTGCGCGGCCCGCGCCGTCGGCTACTGCAGCGAGCAGGGGATAGCGCGCTTCGAGGGACGGGGTGATGAGGGCCGGCTCGGCGCCGTAGCGGCCGATGGCCCACAGGCGGACGCGCGAGGTCCAGGTGCCGCGGTTCCAAAGGCGAAAGTTGGTGCTCCATTGGTTGTTGAAGAGGTTGACGTAGGCGACGGGTTTCTCCGGCACAAAGTCCAGCGAGTAGCGCCAGCAGCCGGGGGTGTCGAGACTGACGAGCGGATAGTCTATCGGGCAGAGGCCGACGCCACGACCGCGTTCGTCAGTCATGGTTGCGCCGGTGTTAAGGCCGAAGAGATGGCGGTTGGCACCGGTGATGACATCGCGGGCGGGGTCAATGATGGAAGCCAGCCGGCCGAGATGGAATTGCGGCTCGTTGACGTTGAGCGGCAGGCACAGCCAGCCGGCCTCGGGCCAGGGCTCAAAGGGCTTGTCGTGCAGCGTGATTTCCAGATCAGCGCAGGGTTGTTCCCGGTATAGAATGAGGCGGAGGGTGACCGCGGGCAGGGTGGCGGTAGCGGTGGATTCCATGACCGCGTTGATGGCGGCGGCCGTTTCTTCGAAACGCAGCTTGAAATCCCTGGGCGAAGCGGCCTGGTAAGGAAATTGGTCGGACGGCGGCTGGTTGGGTTTGAAGAAATCAGGGTGCATGTAGCCGCGGACGTACTTGGAGCACCACTGCGAGACGCGGTCCCGGTCAAAGCGCTCGTGGAGGTACTGGCCCAGACCCAGGCCGTCGGAGTTGCCGGCCAGCTCGCGGCCCGAGCGCTTGTCCACGAGGGAGGTAATGATGCCGCGGGCGGGATCGAGTTTGGCGCTGAAGTAAGGGCTTTGCAGGGTCTTGACCGACAGGCTGTAGTTGCCGACGCCAGTCGGCGCATTCACTGACCAGGGTTGGCGCCGACTTGTGACGGCGGCCACGTAGGTGCGATAGCCCATCGGCGGGATGTCGCGGGCGAAGAAGGTAAGGCGGCCGCCGGCGGCGTCCACAGGGGAGGCTTCGGAGCTGTCGGCAGGCTTGAGAGCGGCCGGGGTGAAGCCGGAGGTGTCGAGGTCAACTACAGCGCTGCGCCTCCAAGGGAGGGGATTGTAAACGACAACGCGGGGGCCTGCAAGGTTCACGGCCCGGGCGAGGGCATGCAGGTCGTTTGCGAGGGCCGGGGGAATGATTTCGTGGGCCTTGCGGATGTAGGCGGTGTGTTCGTCCCATGAGGCTTCAAGGCGATTGAACCGGCCGGCGGCGCGCTCCTTTTTGAATTCCTCGCCGTAGGTGAGTTTGTTGCCGATCCAATAGATGGCCCCGCCCCAGGTGTGCTCGCCGTAGAGCAGGCTTTGCTCACAGGCTTCGACGATGACCGGCGCGTTGTTAGGCACTTCAAGGCCCCAGCCGCGCAGTTGGGTGTTGAGCGCTTCGGTGGCGATGATGAGCGGGCGCGTGTTGCGGGCCAGCTTCGCGCCGGCGGGGTCGGACATGGGTCCATGAATCCACGTGTCCGGCGCGTCGCCGCGCACCACGGGCAAGTCGGGCTTCTCAGCGAGGATGGCGTCGCCGAAGTCGGAGAGCCGGCCGATGCGGATCTTCACGCCGGGGAAATGTTTGGCGGCCTGGTCGAGCACGCTCTTGACTTCGTCGGGGCGCGGCGGGCCGTGGTTGTCGCCGGTGTGGAGGCAGGCCAGCCACGTCCGATAGGGCCAGTCCTCCGGCGGGGCGAGCTGTGTGCCGTAGTCAGGCGAGTAGAAGGTGAGCAAGCGCGAGCCGTCCGGGCCCTGCCACCAGTAAAGCCAGGGCACTTTCAAGGGCGCGCTGGCGCCGTTGCAGCCGATCATCAAAAAGTCTATCCCGGCGTGCTTCAGCATCGTGGCCATCATCCAGGTGTGTTCGGGCACGTCGGTCATCTTGCCGTCATGGGAGAGGTCGAGGCCAAGGCGGCGGGCGAGGCGGGAGGAGTAGCCAAGGCTGCGGACAAGGTCCTCGGCCTCCAGCAACTCGGTGTGCGTGGTAAAGGGCAGGCCGTGCACCACAAACCGTCCATCACGCAGGGCCCGTTCGACGCGCTGCTTGCGCGCGGGGGACTGCCCGGGCCAATCCTGCAGAATCTTGTGCAGGGGCCAGCCGGCCAGCGTCCACGCAAACTGCTTTTCGGGCGGCAGGTCGCGGTTCTGATCCACCACGTCAAGCGCCTGGTCAATCATAGTGGTCCGATAGCGCTGTACGATGTTGCTGGCCATGTCGGTGTAGCCGATGTCGAAGTGGGTTTTGAAGACCACCACAATTTCCTTCACGCCCGGCACGAGTGTCACCGCCTGGCTGGACAAGAGGCGGCGTCCGTCCAACACGGAACAGGTAGTGTGGACCGGCCGGCTGACAGCGGGCACCAGCAATTCGACAGCCTGACGGCCGTCTTTCAATCGCAGACGCTGCGCCTCGAATTCGCCAACCCGGACCGCGACTTCCTTCGGTCCGCCGGCGTGCGCAATTGCGGCGGCGATACGTTGAAACGACTGGCCGTCGCGCTCGATGGTGCCCGGCAGGGGCCGGGCGGAAATCAAGGCGGTCAACTCCTTGACGGCGCCGAGTTGCGCCGCAGCGGGGGTATCAAGTGCGAGTGAATCGTAGAGGAACCAGCTTCCGTCGGTGCTGGTGATGTTGATTTGATTGTTACCTGCCCGGAGCAACGCCGCGGGGAATTCGAGCGCGAGCTGGCAGGGTTTCCCGGCGGCCGGGTTACCGAAGATCGAAGCGTCACTGGCGCCGCGAGGCAGCGCGCGCTCAAACGACTGGCCGTTGACTGCGAGGCGCAGCGCGGGCGCAGCCGCGTAATGTGTGTCAATCATGCCCAGCGCCAGTCGACAGGTGCCCTGCGAAACGGCCCGCTCCAGGTAGAACAGGATCGAGTAGGTATGGGACCGGTTGCCCGCCCAGTGGTCGGCCGGGCCGGGATGGACGTAGGGCCAGTCAATTTTTGAGTCGGATTGCCCCACGATGAAGAAGCCATCCTCGGCGAAGCGTTCATAGCCGTTGGGGGCCAGGCTGAACTCGGCGTTGTGACGGTCCGCAGTGCCGATTTGCCAAAGGGTTTTCGTGTCAGCGGCGGCGCAGGTGAGGGCGGACAGGGCAAGCAAGAAGATACTCCTCCAAACCCTCGACCTGCATTGCGCCCATGAACTTCCAAGTGAAAAGCGCCCCCTCGCCCTGGCTCGGTCTTTTTCGGAACGGGAGTGGGAGGGAGTTTGGCGGCTTGGTGGTGAACTGAGATTCAAGCGCATAATATTAAACTTAGCTGTGTAGCGACGATTGTCTGGAGCTTTGTAAGACCGAAATGGGGCACTACTCCTTCCGCTCCAGCTTCTGCCAGTTGCCGTCCAGTTCGACGTTGGGGTTAAAGTTTGCGCTGTCGGTAACGATGTACTCGCCACTGCCGTTGACCCAGGCGTTCTGGTAGCCGCTGGGCAGCTCGACGGGCCGGCCGGCGACCGGGTCGCGGTACTCGTCCACGCCCCGCATGTATTGGCTCCAGTTCTGGTTGATGCGGTCCTGGGAGGCCTGCCGCTGCTCATAGCTCTGCCGCATCATGTCGCTGATCTCGTTGCTGGTGCGGCTGATATAGCGACTCAATTCACCCGCGGCGCGGATTTGGTTCATCTGCGCCTGGGTGAGGGCCTGCACCAACTGTGAGTATTGGCTGAACCACTGGAGATTGATGCGCGTGGAGTGGATCATCGTCTCGAACACCTTAGCAGCCTGGTCCAGTTTTCCTTTGGGCGCGCGCATGCCGCAGAGTCTGTCGGCGACCTGGATGGTCATGTTGCCCGTGGGCAATACCATCGTATTCAGCACGCCGTAGAGGTCTTCCTCCACCGCTTTGCCCGCGACCTGGTATTCGATGCGCACACGGCCGGCGGTAAAGATCATCTGCGGTCCGCCGAAGGGCGGCACCGCCTCGGCCTGGCGCGCCGCTTCCGCCAGCTTGGGCAACTCCTCAGTCTTCACAATCCTGGCCTGCACGTTACCGCGCGCGAGCGGCAGGAGCCGCTCCTTCACGTAGGCGATGGCATCACGGACGGGCGGCTGCACCTCGTTGCCCATGTACATTGAGCCTTGCGGAAAGCCGCTGACCGGCAGATAGCCGCCCCAACTGAATCCCAGGGTCGGGAAGTTCTCAAGTTGTTCCAGCCCCTTGGGATTGCGGACCCGCATGGCGACCGAGGCGGGCATCGTTGGATGCGTCCGCCACACAATGCCGCCCTCCACCTGCCAGTCCACCGGTGCGAGAAAGCTGAGCGCCTCGCCGCCGATCATGTTGGGCTGGTCGTTAATGCTGACTTTTCGGAAACGGAGGATGCCCGCGCTATTGGTCGCAGCGCGCGCCGCCGGGACAACGGCCGGCTTGCCCAAGGGATTAGCCGCCATCGGCTGCGCCAGCGGGTTCACCGCGGCGGTTTGTTTCTTCAGCGTGTAAGCCGTCCCGCCGCTTTCGAGCGTGAGGGTATTATCACCTTGGAGCGCAGCGGTGAACGGGAACTGGTTTCCCTCGCTCTCGAAGGTGCCTTGCAGACGGTTGTCCACCTCGCGCCCGGTGCAAGGGAGTTTTCGCTGGCCCATTTGGATGGTCCCAGCGTAGCGCCCACCGGAAGCCTTGAGCGTCATCGTCAACTGATCGCCCTGGTACGTGCCACTGTAATCCACCGCCAGTGCCGACAGCGCCAGCGCCACCAGAGGCACGGGCAGATAAATGAGTTTGGTCTTCATGGTTTAGTCTCCCGCCGGGCCTGGCGCACAATTCTGGCCAGGGCCGGCATGATGCCACATTGGTCTTGAGGTGTCATTGCCGGATTCCGAATACGGCCTTGATGGCTTCGAGGTAGCCGTAGCCGTGTTCCTGTTCGGGTTCAAGGGTGCTGCCCTCGGGCCATTCGTTCCACGCGTTGACAGTGATGACCTTGGGGTTGGTCGGGGCAGCCAGCAGGCGCTGCCTGATGATCCGGCTGGCTTCGCGGAAGGCGGCGGGCGTGTTGCCGACCATAACCGGATTGACGACGTGGGCGGCGGGCTTATCCCACTTCGCGTCGGGGTGGGCGCGGGGCGAGTTGTCCCAGTTGATGGTCGTGTTCGGGAAGTAGGGCACCGGGTAGTTGGTGACCGCGCTGGCGTAGAACGTGAGATAGACGTCACGGCCCTGGACGTAATCGGAGATGGGGAAGGTGCTGTAGTTGAGCGCGCCGTGATGGACCCAAGTGTAGCCGGTCAGGCTGTCGAGGGCGAGATCAGTGCAGAGCCTGGGCCAGTCGGCAGGTGTCTTGCCGCCAGGGAGGTTCGGCCGGCCCCAGAGGACGGCATTGATGTGCAAGCCAGGCAGTCCCGCCGCGCGGGCTTTCTGGCGAAAGCGACCCAGCGCGGCCCGTGACGCCTCCACCGACCCGAAGCTCTCCAGGAACAGGCTCATCTCGTAGATCGAGAAGTAGGGTTTGCCGTCAAACTTCCAGTAGCTCGGGTGCTTGAAGTAGCGCGCGATGACGAGGTCGGTGATCTTGTCCCAGGTGGCCGGGGTGACCTTGCCGGGGTAAAGCAGCTTGCAAGGTTCGGCGGGATTGTAGCCCTGGATGTCGAACCAGTCGTGGTTGGCCCACATGAGGCCGAACTTGAGCCGGGCGTTGTTGGTGGCCTGGAGAAAGCCGCGGTCCAGGGCGCCTTCGAGGTACGGGCCGTCGTCGTAGTAATACCAGTCGAAGACGAAGGCGTTCACGCCGTAGTCGGCCGCGGCAGCGATCTTGTGGGCCATGACCTTCGGGTCGGACTCGTCCGTGTAACCCCACATCGGGACCCGGGGCTGCTTATGGCCGGGGAACCGGGGCTTGGCTTTGCGGATGAGGTCCCACTCGGTGAACCCGGGATACTTCGCCTTGTCCCACCGCGGGTCCGGGTGCGTGCAGGGATAGTAGTAGGCGGCGACGGTGATTGCAGGAGTTGAGGGCGCAGCGTGGCTCGGCGGAACCATCATCAGCATCCACGTAAGAGCCGGGAGGAGGTATATTCCGTGCTTCGCCATTCGTGGCTTGTAGCCTAAAAGCCCTTCCCCTGCAAGCCGCGCCAAGGCTCAGGGCTTATCGAAGTTTGGACGAACGGCACTGTCACGGTCGCATTTGGCGCTCGGAAGCTCTCCCCGACGACAAAGCCCGTGACTGGCATGAGGCATTAGACCAGGAAGAATCCAACCTCCAGGAGGAATGCCCGGCGACACATCCGGGCTATAGCTCGACCAGCGGGTTCTACGTATTCGCCCCCTGGCCATGGCCCGACGCTCCGTCCGTACTCAACTGAATGGCAAGCCAGGCCGCGCCGACGCAAGATTGCAGCGTGATCCTGAACGATCCAGAACAGCGAGACGGGGAGTGAGCCTTATGGATCTGCATGTATTGATAATCACGCTTCTGATTGAGGTATTCTTCTTCGCCTTGTGGCGCCTGCGCGAGACCAAACCGCCCGCCTGAGAACGCAGTTGGAAGCCCCGTTTGGTGTCTAGAATTCAGGCCTGTTCTGGCTTATTTGCACCGCCTGATTCGATTTGCCTAAGACTCAGCGGGCCGACGCCTTGGGAAACGACTGGCGGATTCATGGACAGTAATCCCCCTCCACCAACCAGGACTTGGACGCAATAGCCGGCTCGAACCACGCGCCTGCGATTGCAGCTCAAGAGGGTGGTGCCGCATGGCATGTCTCATGCTTGGGTTGGCTCGCGCGGTTCGAGTTGTGGTTGTATGAGAGTACTCAGTTGCCGGGCCAAGGAGCACCAGCCCCTGGCTCAGGGCTTTACACTTGCGGAGGTCGTTGTCGCCATTGCGATCGCCACCTTAGCCTTCGGCGGAGTGATCCTTGGTTACGTGCTCACTGCCGACCGCGCTGAATGGAGCGCCTACTCCCTCGCTGCCCAATCCCTGGCCATGCAGGGCGTCGAGCAGGCCCGCGGGGCCAAGTGGGACCCCAAATCCTGGCCCAGCGTGGACGAACTGGGAGTCACAAATTATACGCAGGTGGAGATTCTCGATGTGCCTGTATCGGGCCAGCCGGTGCAGGCGACCAATTATATTCGCGTGACCACCGTCGTCCAGGACCCACCCCTGAGGGAACTCCGCGCCGACTGCGTCTGGAGCCTCCGCAACGGGGTGAGAAGCCGCGGCCCGTTCACCAACACTGTCGTTACCCTCCGCACCGCCGACCAATGAAGCCGCCAGTTCCCGCCCCCGCCCCCTCCCCGCTGCGGACAACGCCTCGCTCGGCCTTCACCCTCGCGGAAATCATGACCGCGATGGCGCTCTTCTCGCTGGTCACCATCGGCGTGGTGTATTCGCAAGTCTTCGGCATGAAGATGTTCAACATCACCTCCACCCGGCTGAGCGCGAGCGACCATTCCCGCAAAGTGCTGAACCTGGTCCGGGATGAGATCCGTTCCGGCAAGCTCCTCTATGTTGGCAACGGCGACAGCAACGGCTTCACCCATATCGCCCCCAAGCAGCTCCACCAGGGCAACGCGCTGCAGATTCATCCCACCACCGACACCAATGTCTTCATCCGTTACTTCCTGGACACCGCCACCCAGAGTTTGAAACGGACGACCAGCGCCGGCGGCCAGGTCCAGGTCCTGGCTCCTTACCTCACCAACCAGATCGCGTTCGTCGCGGAAGACTTCGCCGGCAGTATCCTGACCAACGACCAGAACAACCGCGTTATCAAGATGATCCTGGACTTTTACCAGTGGGAGTTTCCCGTGGCGCGAGCGGGCAACGGCGCTTTCTTTGACTACTATCACCTCCAAACCCGGGTCACCCGCCGGCGGATCGAGTAACCCCTCAACCAAAGGCAGAATGCAATGAACACCAAGGTGGCTCGCAAGCGCGGTTCGCAAAAGGGCTACGCCCTGATAATGGTCCTGGTCCTGGCGGGCGCCAGCATCCTCATCTATTCCAGCGCGGCCAACTGGACCTCGACCGGCACGGTGCTGAACGATCGCAACAACACTTACAACGGCGCCACCGCCGCGGCGGAGGCAGCCACCGAGGTCGTCCTCGCCTACATGAGCCGCGATTTCTTCAATGGAAGCTTCGGCCCCGGCAAGCTCGATTACTATAGCAGCTTCGTTCCGACCAACGACTGGGCCGCCGCTTATGAGTTTAGCGATGGCGCGGGCACATTGAACGCCACCTGGGTTACCAGCTCGGCCAACATGGTGATGACCAACCTCGACTCCCAATTCACCGGCTTGTATGGCCTGGCCTACAGTTGCGGGGTGCGCGGAAACGCCAGGCCGCTCGGAACCCGGTATGACATGGCGGCAGCCGTCGAGCAGAACTTCCAGCTTGCCTGCATTCCCATCTTCCAGTTCGCCATCTTCTACACCCTGGATCTGGAGATCAATCCGGGCGCCCCGATGAAGGTGACGGGGAAGGTCCACAGCAACGGCAACCTCTACAGCGGGCCGCCCTCCAGCCTGGAGTTCTCCCAGAGCGTGGATGCGGCCGGCCAAATTTATGGCCACCGCGCCCCGTACGATCCTACGGGCGGCGGCGCTACCCCGCCTATCTATCACGTCCCACCCGTCCCCTATGCCAGCTCCCTGACGCTGCCGATCTCCACCAACAACAGCCCGTCGGTCGTCCAGGAAATCACCGAACTCCCGCCTTTCGGAGAGGATCGCAATTCCCCGATGGGGCAGGCGCGCTATTATAACCAGTGCGACCTCATCATTACCACCACCGCGACCAACGTCACTGTGCAAACGGGGGCGTGGGACAACTTCACCCAGGTGCCCCCCGACCAGGTCGCCACCAACGGAAACAGCGGATACTCCTTCATCCAAACCACCAATTCCTTTTACGACGGGCGTGAAAAGAAATGGACGCAGGTGACGGATATCAACGTGGGCGCCTTGACCAATTGGATGCAGATCTCGGGCAGCAACGGCGGCTATGCGATCAACAACCGCAAGATGCTGGGGATTCACAAGCAACTGAACTCGATTTACGTGGACGACAGACGCGCCAATTCAACGAAGCTAACGGCGGTGCGGGTCTCCAACGGCCGGCACCTGCCGTCCGACGGCTTGACCCTGGCCACGCGGCATCCCCTCTATGTCCAGGGGCACTTCAACGCGCCCACGACCACCGTCGGCTCCACCAATACGGCCAATACCAAGCCGGCCTCGCTCGTCGGCGATGCCATCACGGTGCTGTCGGGCGCCTGGTCGGACGCCAACAGCACCAAGGCGCTCAAGGACCGCGACCCCGTGAACACCACCGTCAATGCCGCCTTCCTGGCTGGCATTGTCCAACCTACCAACACGACCGGGGTCCGCCACTACAGCGGCGGCGTCGAGAACTTCCCCCGCTTCCTCGAGGACTGGAGCAGTTCGATCAGCTTCACCTACAACGGTTCGATGGTGGTCATGTACCCCAGCCAGTTCGCCACCAACTACTGGGTCCAAACCGGCACCTACTACAATGCCCCCAGCCGCAAATGGGCCTTCGACGCGAACTTTCTGGATTACACCCGCCTGCCTCCCGCCACGCCGATGGTCAAAAAGCTGGTCCGCGGCCAGTGGCAGGTTGTCAAGGCGCATTAGAGCGCTTTAACCAACTCTGTAGCCGCGAACGTTAGTCCGCGCCATACCATCTCCTCCCTCCACAGCGTGGGCCGACTGACGTCGGCGGCTACACCACATCTGGAAACGCTCTAGCTTTGACGCGGCGCGCGCCGGGCTGCCGGCATTGTGTGCGGGACATGGAATTCTCCGGTTAGGCCCGCAGAGCCCAGGCGGGATTCGGTCGGGAACAACGGATCTTACGGTTCGCCCAGTGGCGAGGGGGCAGGGCTCGGGAGCCATCGCTCCTGAAGGGTTTGCTTGCCGCCGCGCAGTTTCTTGCGGGCACCGGAAGGCAGGATGGCGGTGGCTTTCACGTCTTGGGGGATCACGGTTTCGAGGCGAAAGGTCGTGCCGTCTTTGCGCCAATGGCTGGCGACGCGGCCGGCGGGGGTGACGACGCTGACCTGGGCGCTGGTGAGGGAGCCCGGGCAAGGGGCGATGAGGATTTCGCGCCAGCCGACGCTGTTGGTCGCCTGCCGAATGCCGCCGACGTAGCCGTAGAACCACTCCATGACATGGCCCAACATGCAGTGGTTCAGGGATTGGTAGCCGTCCATCATGGCGTCCCAGGTTTCCGGGAGGGAGGTGAGGTCCTTGGCGAGAATGCCGCCGTAACTGCCGGTGCCGGTGCGGGAATAGACGCGATGCAGAACGTCCGAACGCCCGGCCTCGGCCAGCGCGCGGATGAAATAGACATGCCCCACGTCGCCGGGCGTCTGCTGCCAGCCACGCTTTTCCAGGTCGGCGATGATGTCCTCGACCAGCAGGGCGCGGTCCGCGGGCGGGACGATTCCGGCGCAGAGGGCCATGGCGTTGGCGCATTGGGGGCTGCCGTTGTGGCGCAGCTTGCGCGTGGCCGGGTCCTGATAGCGGCGCTGGAATTCGGCGGCGATGCGGCCGTGCAGTTCGCGGTAGGCCTTGGCGTCATCGGCGCGCCCGAGGACTTCGGCGGCGCGGGCCACGGCGTCGGCGCAGAGGCCCCAGGTGGCGGTGGCGGAGAGTTCGGTGGGGGTGAAGCGCGAGGGGCCGGGGGGCTGGCCATGGCCATAGTCGTACCAGTCGCCGAGGCCGCCGGGGGCGATGCCGTCTTTGGCCTCACGCCCGATGTAGTCGGTGAAACGGCGCATAAGATCGCAATTCTCCGAGAGAATCTCCCGGCCTCCGAACCACTGGTAGTGTTGCCAGGGCACCAGCACCGCCGCCGCGCCCCATTCGACGGTCCAGTTGAAGGCGCCGGGAAATCGCCCGGCGGGATAGCTCGGGGCGACGGTCAGCACCCGGCCGCTCGGCTCCTGCGCGTCGCGAACGTCGCGAGCGATCTTGGCGAACCATTCCCGGCCCCACGAGCGGTAGAGAAAGCTGGGCTGGAGCAGGTAGGCGCATTCGAGCCAGCCGAGCTTCTCGCGGTGGGGGCAGTCGGTCATGACCCAGCTCATGTTGGCGCGCATGGCGGAGTCTATGAGGTCATGGGTGCGATTGTAGAGATCGCTGGAGCAGTGGAAGCTGCCAGTGTCGGTCAAACCGGCGCGCACGGGCACCAGTTCGAGGCGTCGGATGACCGGGAGGCCTTGGGGGTTAGGTTCGCCCGGCGGCACGGCGCCGGTGACTTCGACGAACTGCATGCCGAGGTAGAAGAACGTCCACTGGTGCGCCAGCGGGTGGCCGTCGGTGACAATCTCGCATCCCACGATGTAGCTGCCGAAGAGTCGGTCCTGGGCATTCTTGTGCTCGCCGCAGCGGAACTGGACGCGGTCGCCCGCCTTGCCCCCGGAGAGCTCCACGCGCAACTGCGCGGCGGTATTGCGGGGGAAGCTGTAAAGGACAACGCCGGGAGCGGGTTGTTTTATGGCGACGGGCCTGTCGGGCGCGAACGCCTTGATGCCCGGCCCGATCAGTGGCTCCAAGCTGCCCGAGGGAGCGCCGACCCGGCGAACGGGCTGCCAGGCGCCGTCGTCAAAGCCGGGGCGGTCCCAGCCCGGCTGCTGTGCGCGCGCGTCGAAGTCCTCGCCGGCGAAGATGTGGGAGAACGTGAGCGGCCCGTTGGCAGCGCGCCAGGTCTGGTCTGTGCCGATGACCGTGGGCGCGCCGCGGGAGGATTCGATGCGAATCTCGGCGCGGAGGAGGAAGGGCTCTTCGGCTTTGCGCTGAGGGCCGTGTTTGTTATAGCGGCCCTGGGGCGGGTCGGGGTTGTGCCAAAAGGAATTGCCGAGCATGACGCCCAGGCAGTTGGTGCCCTTGGCCAGCAGTTCGGAGAGGTCGAATTCGCGATAATAGAGGGTCTTCTCGTATTGAGACCAGGGCTGGTTCATGCCGGTGTCGGCGAGCCGCCGGCCATTCACGCGGGCATCGAAGTCCCCGAGGCCGACGATGCGCAAGGAAGCGCGCCGCGGCGGGCGGTCGAGGACAAACTCCTTGCGGAACAGCAAGGAGGCGAAGTTGGTGGCGGTGCCCGGCGGCGGCGCGATCCAGTCTGCACGATCGAATTCCGCTGCGGTAACACAAACCAGCGCGCCGAACATCGGCACAAGCAGTATCCGCGATGAGAGTGGGAAGCGCATCGTCATGAGTGTGAGGATAACATGTGAGGATGAAGCCCGAGCCTGTCCGGCGCTAGTGGCGCAGGCTCAAGGTCCTTTGGTGTGTCGCCCGCCTCGCCGAGGCGAAGGACCCGGTGAGCGACATTCTAGACGCCTCGGACTCGGTCCGCAGCTTCGACGGCAAACCGCTGTCGGCGGCGCCGCAGTCCTTCCGCGGTGTTCGCCTTGGTGGTGTCTGGACCGTGCGTGGCCCGGTTTGGGACGGTGTTGGTAGCATGATTAGAGCATGATTAGAGCATGATTAGAGCATGATTGGAGCATCATTGGGCCTTGATTCGCCCTCGGGTCCCCTGTTCTCGCACTCGACCCGCCCGCAGCGTCAAGCCGCGGCTCAGCCCCATCCGCACTCCGCCACTCCAGCCATGGCCTTACCGCCGGGCTGGGGAGTCTGGATGCGCACCGTCAAGCGGCACCTGGGAACGACTCGTGCATAGGCTGCGTTATTCATTGAATTTTGTCAAGGGGCAGGTAGCCGATCAGCGCGTGTGCATGCAGGGAGCACGGACATTCCCGCACCTCGAAGAAGTGCCAGAAGGCAGCCGGAGGGTCGCCTGCACCGTGCCCACTGCACGGTGTACATGGCTCTTTCCGCTTTTCCTTTGGGTTCACGCACCGTCGAGTGGCTTGCGGACGAGTTGGTGGAATTGCCACATTGAACTGGTTTCCACAAGAGTGTTCCAAGGACGAATGCAGTGAATTCCAAAATGAGGTGGCTCCAGAGGCAGGGCTCGAACCTGCAACCCGCCGGTTAACAGCCGGCTGCTCTACCATTGAGCTACTCTGGATGCCAGAGAGAGGCGCAATCTACAAAGCAGCGTCCGCCTCGTCAAACGGATATTAGCCTGGATCTAGTCTTCACCGCTCCTCTCAGGCGGGCCGGCAAAGAGGATCGCCCTGAACCGGGGCGCGGCGTGCGCGCCTGAGAACGAACAGGCGGGCCGTCAGCGGCCCGCCTGTCTGGAATCCGTTGTCCGATCAGCCTCTGACGGCTACTTCGTTCCGTCCTGCTTTGTCTCTTCCTGCCTGGCCTCGTCGGCGGCATCAAATGCGTGCTGCAGGGCGACGAGGTCCTCGCCGGGTTTCAGCGCATCCAGGGCAGCTTGTTCGGCCTTGAGCTGTTCGTTGGAGTAGTTCGCGGCCTTGACGGAGAGGCCGATGCGCCGGTCGCTCTTGTCAATCTTGATGACGCGGGCGGTGACTTCCTGGCCGACCTTCAGGACGTTCTTGATTTTATCAATGCGTTCCTCGCTGATCTGGGAGATGTGGACCAGGCCGTCAATTTCATGCTGCAAGCCGATGAAGGCGCCGAAACTGGCGAGTTTGGTGACGTTGCCGGTAACAAGGTCGCCGACCTTGTAGAGCTGGTCGATGCCTTCCCACGGGTCGGGCGTGAGCTGTTTCATGCCCACCGCGATGCGCTGGTTGGCCTTGTCCACTTCGAGCACAACGGCTTCGACCTCGTCGCCCTTCTTGAGCACTTCCGAGGGGTGATTGATCTTCCGGGTCCAGGACATGTCGGAGACGTGGATCATGCCGTCCAAGCCTTCTTCCAGCTCGATGAAAGCGCCGTAGCTGGTGAGGTTGCGAATCTTGCCTTTGACGCGGGTGCCCGCGGGGAACTTTTCCTGGGCCTTGTCCCACGGGTTGGCTTCGAGCTGGCGCAGCCCCAGGGAGATCTTCTGCTCCTCGCGGTTGATGCCCAGGACCACGGCCTCGATGTCCTGGTCCGGCTTGAGCATGTCCGAAGGTTTGGCGACGCGCTTGGTCCAGGACAACTCGGTGACATGGACGAGGCCTTCGACGCCGGGTTCGAGCTCGACGAACGCACCGTAGGGGACCAGGTTGACGACGCGGCCTTTGACTTTCGCGCCCACGGGGTATTTCTGCTCGATTGTGTCCCAGGGGTTGGCGAGCTTCTGCTTGAGCCCGAGGCTGACGCGTTCCTTCTCCCGATTGATGTCGAGGACGACCACGTCGATGTCCTGACCGACTTTGAGGATTTCGGAAGGATGGCCGATACGGCCCCAGCTCATGTCAGTGATGTGGAGCAGCCCGTCAATGCCATTGAGATCAATGAAGGCGCCAAAGTCGGTGATATTCTTGACGGTGCCTTTGCGGATATCGCCCGGGGTCATCTCGGTCAGGAGTTTCTGGCGGCGCTCGGTGCGTTCCTGCTCAATGAGCTCGCGGCGCGAGAGCACGATGTTCTGGCGCTCCTGGTTGATTTTGACGACCTTGAACTGGTAGGTGTTGCCGACGTACTGGGCGAGGTTCTTGGAGATGATGACGTCAATCTGGGAGGCGGGAAGGAAGGCCTCGACGCCGATGTTGACGATCAGGCCGCCTTTGACGACCGCCTTGACCTTGCCGGCAATGGTGCCGCCTTCGTTGCAGATGGTGAGGATACGCTCCCAGTTCTGTTTGAACTCGGCCTTTTCCTTGGAGAGGACGACCATGCCCTCCTTGTCTTCCAACTTCTCGATCAGGACGTCAATCTGGTCTCCCACTTTCACCGTTTTGATGTCCTCAAATTCGTTGCCCGAAATTACCCCTTCACTTTTATAACCGATGTCTACAAGGACTTCCTTGGTTCCGACTTCGATGATGGTGCCTTTGACGATACTGCCGGCCGCAAAGGGCAATTTGCCCGTTTGCCGCATGGCTTCTTCCATGGTCAGCATATTATTATAACTAACTTGCTTCTGATGATTCAGTGGGAGGCTTGGTCAGCGCATGGCCTACCGAGACTCCATTGCCTAACGGACCAGACGTTGCGGTGGCAACGGAGGTTGAGGGTTAGGTTTTTTCGTTAACTTCTCTTTCTCAGCCTCAATGAACGTCCGCACACACGGCGTTCAGGCGAGGGTAAGATTAGGCCTCCCGGGCGGGGATGCAAGCGGAAAAACGAGGAATCTGGAGGCATTCACATGGGGCAGGGACACCAGCCAACCCTGCGAAACATCAGACAGCCGCGCAATAACCCGTGCCAATACTTCAGCCGGTCCTGCTGATCGGGGGTTTCTGCCCCGGGGCGCGCCCCTTTCAGTTCGGCCTGGCTGCGGCCTTGTCAGACTTTTTGGCGTTCTTGAGGGACTTGAGGTCTTCCTTGTTGGGGTTGCACTTCTCGCAGGACCTGCCTTCCTTGTGGGCGGCCATGCAGCATTTGTGCCGACATTCCTTGCCGGCTGCGGCAGCCTGTTCGCAACAAGTCAGCTTCTTCCGGGGCTGATCAGCGGCTGAGGCCGAGCCGGCCAGCAATACGGCTGCGCACCCCAGGACGGCCAAGGTCTTAATCAATTTCATAGTTTCCACATGCCCGGTTTGCATCTGCCCGGTGAGCGGGCAAGAGCCCCGCGGCGTTCTGCAGAACCGACGATATCCAATGGACGCAGCTTATGGAGATGGAATTCAAAATAATCAAGTCTGCGCTTGGCACGAGAGTTGCGCTCGCTTACGGTACACTCGTTGTGGCGCTCGGACGAACGGCAGCTTTGGAAGCAATGTTTGCGCGAAGCCGCCGGAGGTCGACACGCATGTTGAGCATAATGTTATGTCAGTTTATGATTTGATCAAAGCCACCATCGTTTGTGGTGCGGTTGCCTTCCTCATCTATAGTTTTCCGGTTCTCGGTCAAATTGTCCTCATCGTCTTTCTGAGCCTGCTCTGGCTTTCCTACGCCCACCGAACAATCACGAGCCTTAGAAGAAGGTAAGGCGCGGTTGGGGGTTGGTCGTCAAGGGCCGGGAGTCCCGCACGGCGGGGATATTGCCCGCGCAGGAGAAGAGCAGACTACGGGAGGTTGCGAGTCATCATACGAGCAGACCGCACTATAAGCTGTCCATCAATTCCCGGTCGCGCTATCCTACACGCATGGACTTAGAGACCAACGTCGAGGCGGTCCGACAGCGCATTGAGGCCGCCTCCGCGCGCGCAGGACGCCAGCCGGACTCCGTCACCCTTGTTGCGGTGACCAAGGGACAGCCGCCGGAGGTCGTTTGCGCGGCCGCCGCCCTGGGTTTGGGCTTGTTCGGCGAGAATAAGGTGCAGGAGGCCAAGGCCAAGATTCCTTTGTGCCCGGGCCGGTTACGCTGGCATATGGTTGGCCACTTGCAGACCAACAAGTGCCGGGATGCCGTGGAGCTTTTCGAGATGGTCCAAAGCGTGGATAGCCTGCGTCTGGCGGAGGAACTCGACCGGCGGGCCGAGCAGGCGGCCAGGATGGTGCCGGTCTTGCTGGAGGTCAACGCCGTGGGCGAGGCCAGCAAGTTCGGGTGCCGCCCCGATCAACTGTTGGCGGACCTGCCCTGCATTAACGCGCTGCCGCGCCTGGAAATTCAAGGCCTGATGACCGTGCCGCCCTGGACGCCCGATCCTGAAACAGTGCGCCCCGTCTTCCGGCAGATGCGCGAGTTGAAAGAACGTTGCGAGCAATTGCTCGGCGCTCCCCTGCCTCACCTGAGCATGGGCATGACCGGCGACTTTGAGGTGGCCATCGAGGAAGGCGCAACCATCGTGCGCGTCGGCACCGCGTTGTTCGGCGCGCGGCCCAAGGCCGTCACCTGAGCCGGCGGCGGCCAGGCCTTTCCGTTCGCAGGCGCTTTTTGTCTTCACTTCGGCCCATGCTTCGCATAGGCTGGCGATTGTGACCGCAGAACTGTTCACCCGTGAGATCGCGGAAGCGATGAAGGCCTATGAGAAGTATATCGTGTGCCTCAACAAGACCCCGGAGGAATTCGCGGCCGCGCTGAATTCTCTGCTGAACAAGGCCATCAAGGCCTATCAAAACCGCGGGCCGGAGCTCCGCCACGGGATTGCTCTCGATAAACAGATTACCGTCATCTTGAGCCAGAACGACACTCCGCGTCCGCTTTGCGGCATTTATTTCAATCTCCACTCCCCTTACCAGAAACAGCCCCAGTCCAAGGCGTCCAAGGCGGTCCCCGAGCCAATCGGCGGGGACCAGGCAAAGTCCAACGACTGATATTCCATCAGCCTGGCATCAACACGGCCCCGGGATTCCGATTGGCCAGGCCTCAGCGATCTCGCGCCTCGTCGCCAACCGAAGCTTCGCCTGCGACCAGATCGGCCACGATATTGTCCTCTCGCCGCGGGCCGGTGATTTTTACCTCGCCAACTCTCAGTCCGCGCCGATAGAGGTTGAGCTTCTGCTCCGCGGCCGGCATTTTGCCCATCGGGAAGGTCAAAACCACACAGCGGGCAGGCGCGTCCACCAGCGCAACTTTGCCCACCAGGACAGTGTCCGGCGTGATGATTAAACCATGGTTGGCAGGTGATTCTCCAGTCCTCGCGGGGTTCGAATCGCTGCGAGCGGCGCCGGGGGCGGTTCGCCCCACGCAGCCAGCGGCAGCCAGCGTGCCGAGCAAGGCGACCGAGAACAGGACTCGCATGACCGCAGTAAAATGCGCTTCTCCCGGCCTGGTCAACTCACAATTCCGTGAGCACCGTGTCACTGTGCTCGTAGGCTGGCGCGCAGCAGCAAAGCAGGCGGAGCGTGTCACTGCCCGTATTCCACAGCTTGTGCCGCTGGCCCGGGAGAATCGCGATCGCATCACCCGCCCTGACCTCGCGCAGTTCCTCTCCGATCCGGATCCTGCCCTGGCCATGCGTGATGTAGTAGATCTCCTCCGCGTTTGCGTGGTAGTGCTCCCTGGTGCTGCCGCCGACCGGCACACGCGCCTCGGCCAGGCTCTGGTGGCGAATCGCCGAATTGCGATGCGCCAGCAGCTCGCGAATCTCCGAGCCGTCTATCGTCGTGAAAGCCGGCGCCTCGTCGAGATTTCTGACATCCATCCGCGCGCCCTCAGTACAGCAAATACTTCTGGCGGGCCTTGCGGAACGCATCTTCGCCAGCCTTCCAGGAGGCGACAACCTCCGCCGCCGGCGTTCCCGCCTGCAATGCCTTGCGGGTCGCGTCCGTCCCATTGACCTTGTCGAACATGCCGAACCCCCTTTTCCTTTTATCCGCCTCGGCAAACGCGTCAATCCCCCCAACCTGCTTCAACGTCTCAATCGCGTACAGGTTGATGGCCGTCAGGGGCGCGCGCCTTGGATCGCTGAAATAAAGCTGCGCGCCGCCAATCACTTGGTTGGTGAATGTGAAGTAATACGGCTTGTAGGTGATGGGGCGCCACTTGACGCCCGGCAGGTGGCAGGCGTTCAGCGCTTCCGCCAGCTTGTGCGGGTTCAGGCCCGGCGACGCCACGCACTCAAACGGCAGCGTGTAGCCGATCCCGATGCTGACACTCATCAACTCGCCCAGCATCCCGGTCGCCACCTGGTACAGCGCCGACTGCCCATGCGGCACATGCGGCGAACTCGGCACCCAGGGCAAGCCGGTGTCCTCCCACACCATGGAGCGCTTCCAGCCTTTCATCGGCACAACCGTCAGCCGGCATGATTTCTTGTTCAAGCCTTCACCATTGATCATCCGCGCCAGCTCGCCGCACGTCAGGCTATACACATAGGGCACGTTCCACCGGCTTACGCCCGACCGAAACTGCGGGTCGAGCATCGCCCCCTCGATCCGTTCCCCGCCCAGCGGATTGGGCCGGTCGAGCACCACGAATTCGATGCCCGCTTCCCCGCAAGCCTCCATCGCCACTCCCATCGTTGTGATGTAAGTGTAGGAGCGGCAGCCCGTGTCCTGCAGATCATACACCAGCGCGTCCAGCCCCTTGAGCATCTCGGGCGTTGGCTTCTGGGTCTTCCCATACAACGAATAGGCCGGCAGGCCGGTGCGCGCATCCACCTGGTTATCCACCTTGTCCCCGGCCTCCACATCGCCGTAAATTCCATGCTCCGGGCCGAACAGCGCCACCAACTGCACCCCGGGCGCAGCGCGCAGCACCTCTACCGTGGACTCCAGATTCCGGTTGACGCCTGAGGGATTGGTAATCAGCCCGATCCGCTTGCCTTGCAGCACCTTGAAGTTCTCTTCGGCGAGGACTTCGTTTCCGAGTTTGACTTCAGTTCGCGCCGCGCACGACAGCGACAGCGACGCCACCAAGAAAGGAAGGATCAACGTTTTCACTGCCCGTGAGTTTAAGCGTGCTGCGCCTCAAAGCAAAAGAAATTGCCGCTGTAATCCCTCAGTCTGACCGGGCGCTTTCGCCGAAAGCGCCACCGTTTAGCCGCCTCGGCGTGGCGGCCCCACCCAGGACGGAGGCCTGGCTTGCCTTTGTCCAGCGGCGCCTCGGCACCTGCCGCCGGCATCGCGCGGCTTGCGCCCTTCGGGCGGGCAGTACATCCTGTGGCCGAATTCAGGTCGAAGACTTATGAGCGAGTTCAAATTCTCCTGTCCCCATTGTCAGCAGCATATGAAGTGCAACGCGGATGCTTCCGGCCGGCAGATCGAATGCCCTACCTGCCATCACCTGATTCGGATCCCTCCGGTGCCGGGAAAGACTGCGGAGTATAAACCCGAGTCCGGGATGACCTGGGGCACGTTCGTGCCTTCCGGCAATGTGCCGCCGCCCAAGGGGCTCTCCCTCGGCAAGAAGCCCGACTCGCCCAAGCCCCCGAGCAAGTAAGACCCGCGCCGCGCCGCGAGCCAACCACAGCCGGGCCTTGCCTATGCTCCTGGACGATCTCGAGAGTCAGAGTATCTACATCCTGCGCGAGGCGTTCAGCAAGTTTGAGCGCCTGGCCATGCTCTGGAGCGTCGGCAAGGATTCGACAGTGCTGTTGTGGCTGGCGCGCAAGGCCTTCTTTGGCCACGTGCCCTTCCCGCTGGTGCACATCGACACCAGCTACAAAATCCCGAGCATGATCGAATACCGCGACCGGCTTTGCCGCGAATGGAAGCTCCAGCTGCTCGTGGGCAGAAACGACAAAGCGCTCCAGGCCGGCCGCACCTATCCGCAGGGCAAGGCCACCCGCGTCGAATGTTGCGGCACGCTCAAGAAGGACGCTCTCCAGGTCGTTCTGCAGGCGCACCACTTCACGGGCGTCATCGTCGGCGTCCGGCGCGACGAAGAGCCCACGCGGGCCAAGGAACGCTACTTCAGCCCCCGCGACAAGCAGATGGAGTGGAGCGTCGAGGACCAACCACCGGAATTGTGGGACCAGTTCAAGACCGACTTCGAGCCCGGCACTCACATCCGCATTCACCCGCTGCTCCATTGGACCGAGCTGAACATCTGGGAGTATATTGAGCGCGAGCAAATCCCCGTCATCCCGCTCTACTTCGCCAACGCCCGGGGGGAACGTTACCGGAGCATCGGCTGTTTCCCCTGCACGTTTCCCGTCCAGTCGGGAGCCCGCAGCGTGCACGACATCGTCGAGGAGTTGCGCCGCACCCGGATACCCGAGCGCGCCGGCCGGGCGCAGGACCAGGAGAGCGAGGCGGCCTTCGAGCAACTTCGCCGGGATGGTTACATGTAGTTGACGATGAACGCCGCCGAGCAGCTCAAAATCGTCATTCTCGGCCACGTGGACCACGGCAAATCCACGCTCATCGGGCGTCTTTTCCACGAAACCGGTTCGCTGCCCGAAGGCCGGCTCGAACAACTCCAGCAGGCGGCCCGGCGCCGGGGCGTCGGCTTCGAATGGGCCAACCTCATGGACGCGCTCCAGGCCGAGCGCGACCAGAATATCAGCATTGATACCGCGCAAATCTGGTTCCGCACGACCAAGCGGCGCTACGTCATCATTGATGCGCCGGGGCACCAGGAGTTCATCAAGAACATGGTGACCGGGGCCGCGCAGGCTGAGGCGGCCCTGGTGGTGATAGACGCCCGGGAAGGGGTGCAAGAGAATACCCGTCGCCACGGCTACCTGCTCAACTTCCTCGGCATCCGCCAGGTCGTTGTGCTGGTCAATAAGATGGACCTGGTGAACTACGCGCCGGAGCGGTTCCGGGCCATCGAGACTGAGTATTGCGCCTGGCTCCAGCAACTGAGCCTCCGGCCCCGCATCGTCATACCCATCTCCGCTCGCCACGGTGACAACATCAGCGCGCCCGGCAAAAACCTGCCCTGGTGGAAAGGTCCGACGGTCGTGGAGGCGCTGGACCAATTCGAGGCTGCCCGGCCGCCCGGCAACCAACCGCTGCGGTTCCCTGTTCAGGATGTGTATCGCTTCGACGAACGGCGCATCCTGGCGGGGCGCGTTGAGAGCGGCTGCCTCAAAGTCGGCGACCGGCTGGTTTTCGCCCCGAGCTACAAGACCAGCGCCGTGAAGACGATTGAGCGCTGGAATGTCCCCGCGCGCGACTGCGCCGAGGCGGGCGAGAGCATCGGGGTCACGCTCACCGAGCAGGTGTTCGTGGAGCGAGGCGCCATCGGCGCCCTGGAGAACACGCCCCCCTACGCGCTCACCAGCTTCAGGGCGCGCGTGTTCTGGCTGGGAAAACACCCCTTCGCGCCGGGCCGGAACTACCGGCTCAAGCTCGCCACGCAGGAGGCTCGGTGTCAGATTGAGAAAATCGAGCGGGTCATTGACGCCGCCACGCTCCAAACCGTCGAACGCCCCGGCGAGCCCGTGGTCAATCGCCACGAAGCGGCCGAGCTTGTGCTAAGAACAATGAGCCCGGTCGCCTTCGACACCATCTCCGAGGCGGCGGTCACGGGCCGCTTCGTCCTTGTGGACGGCTTCGACATCGCGGGCGGCGGCGTGATCCTGCCCGGCAACTACCCGCGCCGCACGGCCGACTCCCTGCACAAGAGCCCCAACATCTACTGGACCGCAGGCCGGGTAACCGCCGCGCAGCGAACCCTGCGCCACGGCCATTCCGGGCGCGTGGTATGGCTGACCGGCCTTTCGTGCTCGGGCAAGACGACCATCGCCGCCGAGCTGGAGCGGGAACTGTTCGAGCGAGGCAAGCTGGTCTATGTCCTAGACGGCGACAACGTCCGCCACGGCTTGTGCGCCGACCTGGCCTTTTCGCCCGAGGACCGCCGCGAGAACATCCGCCGCGTTGGCGAGGTCGCCAGACTTTTTGCCGACGCAGGCGTCATTTGCGTGACGGCCTTCATCTCCCCCTATCGCGCCGACCGCGACACAATCCGCCGCAGCCTGGCCGCCGACCAGTTCATCGAGGTCTACTTGAATGCCCCCCTCGAGGTCTGCGAGCAACGCGACGCCAAAGGGCTCTACGCCAAAGCCCACGCCGGCGAAATCAGCGACTTCACTGGTGTGAGCGCGCCCTACGAGCCGCCGCTGAAACCCGAAATGGAACTCCTAACCGCTCAGCTCCCGGTGGGTGAATGCGTCGCCCGAATCATGGCTTTCCTGGCCAACGCGGAGAAATAACCTTCAGCGTCAAAACCTGGGCCGAAGCCTCTCGCCCGCGCCCTGCCGCTGCCTGCCGACTCCAGGTGCCGGCGCCGGCAAGCGAACAGCGGGGCTCAAGGGAGTCTCACCGTATCCACAGCTTATCCACACCGTATCCACACCGTGGATACAACCTTGACACCTTGGGGCGCGACTGGCGTAAGTAGCTGTCATTGCGGCACTTGCTGCTAAAGAGCCGCGCCAGAGGCCGCCGGAGCCGGAATCCGCCCTAAGTTCTGCAAATCCATAGGGTTACGCTAATTCGGCCGTTCGGCCGGTGAGCCGGGTCACTGCAGCAGGGCACGGTAGAAACGCCGGTTGTGGCTCGCCGCGCCCGGGTCCGTGACGAGCAGGGAGCCTTCCCCGGGGATTGGATTGGTGGAGAGCGACCACCAGTCGGCAAGATTGGAAGAGGCTTGCACCACACAAGAAGTGCCGGCCGGGCCGTTGACCACAAACTGGAACATGTCGTTGCTCAGGACCATGTCGCTCAGGACGGGCAACGTCTGGCGGATGGTTTGCACATAGACTCCGCCGGGGTAAGGGCTCTTGTCGGCATCGCTGGAAGCCACCAGCAACCGGATGGAAGAATTACCCGCCGGCGCCTGGTCCATGTTTACGATGACACTGACGTCCTGGTAGCCCAACGCGGGAATGACGAACGGCCCGGCCGGCGCAAAGCCGATCCACTCGGCTGGCGTTTCGGCAGCGACCGCGTTCACGGTCAGCGTCCCGACGCCGTCGTTATAGATCCGGAAGGCCTGGCTGAAGTCAGCCAGACCCTCGATGGCGCGCTCGAGGTTCACGCGCGGTTTGGTAATGGCGACCTTCGTGTCGGTAATGTTGTCGCCATAGGTCAGCAAGCGGTTTCTCACCTCGGCGGGCGAGAGGAAGCTTCCGGTGCGCGCTTTGGCGGCGGATTGGAGACAGGCGACCGCCCCCGCGGCGTAGGGACAAGCCGCCGAGGTGCCGCCGAAGCTCGTGTCGTAATCGCCGCTGGAATACCCGTCGGAGCCGACGATGTCCGGCGCGTAGCACTCATTGCCGGGGGCGAGCAACGTGATGAAATCGGCCATATTGGCGTACGAGGTCACTTTGTCAGCCGCCGTCACATCGTCCGCCACGTACCCCGACGAGCAACCGCTGCTCGCGGATTTGGGTGCGCAGGAGTTGGCATTCACGCACGGGTAAGCATGGCCATACGCCGCGTCATACACCGCCCCGACGGAAATCACGCTGGAGATGCAGGAAGGAAAAGCGATGGAATCACAATAGCCGTCATTGCCGGAAGAAACCAGGATAGTAATACCCGCGGCGATGGCGTTGTTGGCAATGGCGGTCATAGAAGGGAGTTCCGTGTCGCACGGGGAGAAGTAGCGCCCGCCGCCGAAGCTCATGCTGATGACCATGATCGGGTAGTTGGTATTGTCGTACTGATGCGTGACGCACCAATCCCAGGCGGCGGCCTCGGCGTCAGTGCTGCTGCTGCCTTGCGAGCCGGAGGTAATCTTGAGGGCGTAGATTTTGGCATTGTAGGCGACGCCGCCGATGTAGTCGCCCACGGTGCCAAGATCGCCGGCGGCGATGCCCGCGCAGCAGGTGCCGTGGGCATGGTTGCTCGGGAGGGGGTCGGCGTCGTCATCGCCGACATCATAGCCGCCGATGACTTTGCTGTTGGGGAAACCGCCCCCGCCCAGGCGCGGATGATTGTAGTCAACACCCGTGTCGCAAATGGCAATGGCAATGCCGGCTCCGTTGTAAGCGGAGCGGTAGGTGAGCCCGTGGATCAGCGGAATGCCCTGGGCCAAATGCGGCTCCACGACATAGACCGGCTCGATGGATGCCACCCGCGGATGATTCTGGAGGGCGCTCAGTCCCTGGGGGGTGACTTCGGCGGAAAACGCGGCCACATTGTCAAAACGGAAGCGCGGTTTGACCTGGTCTGCCGGAAGGCTGTCGAGGACTTCCTGCTGGGCAGCCTTGACCCCGGCCCGCAACGCCTTCACCGCGGCGGGCGACGAGAAGTCGGCGCGAAGGGAAGCGTTTGACGGCAGCGCCAAATTGACAGTGACCTTCACGGTTGGGCTGTGGGCGAAACCACCAAGCACATCGGACGCGTGGAGCAGCTTCTCCCCCGCGGAGAGCGCCCGGGCCTGGTTCGCGGCGGAGAGTTCTGATTGCCGGAGAGGCTGCGTTGCCGCCGCAAGCCCGGACGGGGACGCACTACTGGTGAAAGTCAGGCTGAGCGGCTCGATGCGGATGTCGGGCCCCCCCGTGGTAAACGACACGTCTCCGCCATGGTTCGTGCCGCCGGCGTTGTAGGCTACCATGCGATAATGGTAAATGGTCTCCGGGCTCAAGCCGGAGAGGGTGGCGCTGAGATTGGCGGCATCGGCATCGAAATACTGGAAGGCGGCAGTCTTCCCATAGCTGGCGTTGGTGCCGTATTCGAACCAGGCATAGCCTCCGCCCCGGTGAGGATCGATTGCCGCGTTGAGCTGGGCCGAGACGTCGGAGATCGCCGTCGCCGGCAGGGTTTCAACCGTGGGCGGCGCCTGCAGCACGGCGATCGGCTTGATATAAGAGTTGTCGCCCTCGTTGCTCTCGGTGACGGCCGAGCCCGTATCCGTCGCCAGGGTGATCGTGTGCGGGCCGGCGCTGAGAACCCCGACCACGTAACCAATGTTGGACACGCAGCCGGACGCCGCCAGAGGCGGTGGGTTGCTCCAGGTGTTCACGACATCCCCATCCACCGAAAGGGTGGTCAGGAAGCCATTAGTTGCCGGCGCGCCGCCGATGTTGCCCACGGCCCAGGACACGTACACCGAACTGGCGGTGGTAAGGGCGTTGTCGGCAATCGCCCCGGCATTCGTCGCGACTACTACCTTGTCCGACCAGTCGGACGGCTTGTAGGGCGCTAAATTGGGCTGGGGTGGATCGCCGACCGTGATCTGCACGTAATAGCTGTTGTCCGACTCATTGCTCTCAGTGATCGCCCCCATGGCGTCGGTTATGATCATCAGCATGTGAACCCCACGGCTGAGGGAGCCGAGCGAGTAATCCGGTGCTCCTGTATAAGAACTGGCGGCGAGGGGCGGGTCGGTGTACCAGGAGGTTCTCTGGATGCCATCCACATACAGGTAGGTGTGAAACCGAGCGGCCGTACCCGCCGTCCCGTCGTTGATGACCGCCCAGTCCAGATACAGCGTATCTGTGGCGGTATAGTAAGGGCTGTTGGTGGTCGTCCCGGTGACCGTCGAAACCACAATCTTGTCCGACCAGCCAGCCGGCTGATAGGGGGTGAGGTTGGGATAGCTTGGCGGGTTTACGACGATGGTCTTGGTGTAACCGTTGTCGCCTTCGTTGCTTTCGGCGATTCCGCCAAAGACATCATTCGTGATTGTAAGGGTATGAGTTCCCGCACTGAGCGAGCCCAGGTAGTAGTCGCTTTGTGGATGGTAATAGCTCGGGCTCAGCGCCGAAACCGCCCAGTAGTTCTTGAGAATGCCGTCCACATAGAGATAGGTGTAGAATCCCATACCGGTGGACGTATCCCCGTTGTTGAGCACGGCCCAATCCACGTATAGCGTATCGGTGGCGCTTAGCGTCGTGCTGTCGGTGCTCGTGCCGGCAGTTGTGGACACGACGATCTTATCCGACCAGTTAACCGGTTGATAGGGAATCAGGTTGGGGGCGGCGGTGGCGACACCGGCGCAGACAAGGGCGAGCATGAGCGCAAGTACCTGCCGAATGATCTTGGGTGAATTCATAATTCCAGATGGTTGAAGATTAAGCGTTGGGAACAGAGAGATCGCCCGCGAACATCGCGGGTTGGCGGGATATGCGGAGCGGCGGGAGCGCTGAGCAGCAGTTCATCACTATCAGGAAACAGGAACCGCTTAAGCCCGCTTCGAGTTGCCGACCGACGCAAATGCTGCTGCTGGCGCACACTCTCACACCCTCCCGGTCGGAACCTGCCGTCCTGTGGCTGCGACAAGCTCTTCTCAGGTACAAATAAGTATAGGATTTGTGGTTTCCCATGCAAGGACTAAATCGCAGGAAAATCTTGGGTATGGCACGTATGCATGAAGCTGCCGGAGGTGCGCGGGTATCTTGCCCGCTTTGCGGATTGCGGACCAGACAAGCGGGCAAGCCGCACGCCTTCATGCAGACCCGCTGGGCCCGGCACAAAAGGCTTTGACACGCTGCATTGATGGACTAGCCTCAACTCCACTTATGAGACTCGGCATTAACACCTTTCTCTTCACCTCACCGTTCACCAACGACAGCACCAGGCTGTTCAAGCAATTCAAGCAATGGGGCTTTGACAGTGTCGAGATCCCCATCGAGGACCCGGCGCACATTGACCCGGCGCACGTGAAGCGCCAGTTGGACAAGCACGGACTGGTCTGCGGCTCGGTCTGCGCCTGCCTGGGGCCGGACCGCGACTTGCGCGGCACCCCCAAGCAGCAGCGCAACAGCCTTCAGTACCTGAAGAAGGTGATTGATCAGATGGTCGTGCTCAAATGCCCGTCGCTGGTCGGGCCGGTGTATTCCTCCGTGGGCCGCGCCGACGCGGTGCCGCCGAACGAATATAAGAAGCAGTGGAAGACGGTGGTGAAGAACCTGAAGACACTGGCCGCCTACGCCCAAAAGCGCGGCAAGAAGATCTGCCTCGAACCCCTTAACCGCTTCGAGACCGACTTCATCAACACCTGCGATCAGGCCCTCAAGCTGGTCAAGGCCGTCGGCAGCCCGGCGCTCAAGCTGCACCTCGACACCTTTCACATGAACATCGAGGAGAAGTGCCAGGGAGAAGCCATCCGGAAAGCGGGCAAGCTCCTCGGCCATTTTCACGCCTGCGGCAGCGACCGCGGCACCCCCGGCAACGACCACATTCACTGGGACTGCATCGCCAAGGCCCTCAAGAAGATCGGCTACAAGGGCGACGTCGCCATTGAGTCCTTCACCACCGACGTCAAGGTCATCGCCCGCGCCGCCGCCATCTGGCGGCGCATCGAGCCGACCCGGAACGAAATCGCAGTGAAGGGCCTCAAGTTCCTGCGCCAGACGCTATGAACGCGAGACTGCTTGGCGCGCTGACGTTGGGCGTGGCGGTGATCGTCCCAACGGCGCTGGTGTTCGGCGCCTCCGGGAAAGACGTGCCCTTGATCGAGGACCGGCCCGGGGAGAAGGGCTTCCTGCGCATCTTCAACGGCAAAGACCTGACGGGCTGGGAGGGCAACCCGAAGCTCTGGTCGGTCAAGGACGGCGCGATCACTGGCCAGACCACGGCGGAGAACCCGGCCAAAGGCAACACGTTCCTGATCTGGACCAACGGCACGATGTCCGATTTCGAGCTCCGCTGCCTGTTCAGGCTCGCCCCGGGCGACGCCAAAGGTTTCGCCAACTCCGGCATCCAGTACCGCAGCAAAGTCGTCAACGCTGCCAACTGGGTCGTCCACGGCTACCAGGCCGACATGGAAGCCGGCCCCACCTACTCGGGTATCCTCTACGAAGAAGGCGGGCGCGGCATTCTGGCGCTGCGCGGCGAGAAGATCCTCTTGAATAAGGACGGCAAGAAACAGGCCCTCGGCTCGGTGGGGAACGCCGCTGCCATCGGCGCCGCCATCAAGCAGGGTGATTGGAACGAGTATGTCGTCATAGCCAAGGGCAACCACCTCCAGCAGTTCATCAACAGCAAACAGACCGTAGATGTGGTGGACGAAGACGAGGCCAAACGCGCCCTGAGCGGCGTGCTGGCCCTCCAGCTCCACGCCGGTCCGCCCATGACGGCCCAGTTCAAGCATATACGGATCAAGAGATTCTAGCCGGGGCGGGCGCTGACCTTGCTCCCGGCCCCTCCCGGGTGCCGGTTGTGCGGAACGATTCGCGGTGTAGCTTAAGCCCATGAACCGCGCTCTCCTCGCCCTTGCCTGCCTGGCGACGACTCTGACTGCCCTGGCCGGCCAGGCAAAAATCGTCTTCCTCGCCGGCCCCCCCCAGCCACGGGCCGGGCGACCATGAACATCGCGCCGGCTGCCTGTTGCTCAAATCCTGCCTGGATAAAGTGCCCGGCGTTATATCGGAGGTCTACAGCAATGGCTGGCCGCAGAATCCGGCGACTGCCTTCGCCAACGCGGCTGCGCTCGTCATCTATAGCGACGGCGGCCCCGGCCATCCTTTCCTCCGCGACGGCCGCCTCAAGACGGTTGGCGCGTTGATGCGGAACGGCGTTGGGCTGGCTTGCCTGCACCACGCCGTGGAACCGACCAGGGAAGCAGGCGAGAAGGAGTTTCTGGACTGGGTTGGCGGCTGCTTCGAGCAGCACTGGTCAGTGAACCCGACCTGGCGCCCGGAGTTCGAGCCGCTGCCGGCACACGCCATCACCCGCGGAGTGAGCCCCTTCCGCCTGGACGACGAGTGGAATTTCCACCTGCGCTTCCGTGACGGCATGAAGGGGGTCGTGCACGCAGGAGAACCTGAGACGCCCGACAGCCCGAAGGAGTCGTGTTAACTGACTTTGTCTTTGTCCGGAGCGGAGATGTTCTCTGTATTGCAAGTGGGATTCTCATCAAAGTTATTCACACAGCCTTGGCTGGGGACTTGGTCAGGATTTGAAAGACCCAGGAGCCGTGTTTCTGCTGATTGCGACGGTGCAGCTCGCCG
>Ga0209507_1000201_pt1 | contig 79569 bp, 66 predicted proteins | sample AD_UKC028_MetaG_FD_184414 | JGI IMG/M metagenome (GOLD analysis project Ga0209507, IMG submission 184414) | Active sludge microbial communities of municipal wastewater-treating anaerobic digesters from USA - AD_UKC028_MetaG (SPAdes) (version 2) | ecosystem: Engineered > Bioreactor > Anaerobic >...
TTTCGCTGGGATTTAACCTGTCTGGTTTTTCAGTTTTGTCTTTGCCTTTTTCTTTATCGAATTTTTTTTCTCGAATCGCTTTGATCTCGTTCGTTCTTATGACGTTTGGAACATAAGGGTATTTTTCATACTTCTGCCGGTTCATTTTTTTGAAGGCCTGGGCCATTTCGGCCAGGTTCTTGCCGGAATTTTTGAATCTATTTTTTAGTTCAGCGAGATCCGAGACATTATAAAAGACTTGGGTACCGGTAAAGTCATTCGCGAAATATTTTGATTGTTTGGTATGAGGATCGTATTCTCGAAAAATACGTCCGATGATAACTCTCTCGTGGTTCATTGTTTGGACCACCGTCATGAAATGTTGGCCCTTTCTGGCCGAACTGTATTCAATGAATACGGTTTTACTGTTTGTAATTTCCATAGTGTTCTTTTGTTTAGGTTCAAACTGACATTGGGGAAAATATAATATTGATCCTCCTTTTGGAAGGAAAGGTTTTCAAACGAAGTGCGGATAGGGTGCGGAAAGAAGGTGCGAAAATGTCGTATTTTGCATCAAAATGCAATCCCGAAAGTTCCGATTCTACTGTGTTTTCAGGAATGTTGTCAGGACTTAAAATCCTTTGGCCAGTGCGGCCGTGCGGGTTCAAGTCCCGCTCCGGGTACGGATATGACATTTAAGCCTCTGATTTACAGGGGCTTTTTTATTTTGTGTATCCAACGATGTACCCTTTTAGCCTTCATTTTTAATCAATTTAAGTGTATTATGGATGAAATTAAACTGACACGTGAGGAGCTCTATGATCAGGTCTGGTCGGAACCAATGCGATCTCTGGCTAAAAAGTATAATATCTCAGATGTGGGCCTACGAAAAATCTGTAAGAAAATGAACATTCCAACTCCAGGAGTTGGTTATTGGCAAAAACTGGAATATGGTAAAAAGGTCATCAAACCGAAACTGCCTGACCATAAAACCGGGAAGCAGGAGGTAATCATTAGTTTGGAGAAAGAAGCCAGGGAATTAGCGAGTAAAGCTGCCAGTGACCTTTCGATTCGCGAGAAGACACTTAAATCGGATCCTGATATTGATTTCAAAGTTTCTGCGAGATTGGTCAATCCGGATCCCATGATCATTGCTGCTCAGGAAAGCCTGACTAAAAAGGATTCACATTATCGGGAAGATAATTTACGTTGGACTCATGAAGGTGGTTTGGATATCGCTGTAACACACCATAATATAAGTCGGGCTCTTAGATTCATGGATACATTAATCAAACTTCTGAGAAAGAGAGGACATGTTGTAACCATTAAAAATAACTCCACATACGCTATCGTTGAAGGTGAAGAAATTCAGATAAAGCTCCGTGAAAAGATAAAAAGGGAAACCATTCCTGATTCTAAGTTTTCTTGGGATCGTTATCAGTACCATCCATCCGGTTTACTCAGTTTTAGACTTGAGCATTTTTCCCGTCGTTATGAGATTATTGATGGGAAACTACTACTTGAAGAAAGGCTCCCCAGAATTATTGCAAGGCTGGAAAATCTGGGTCAGGTATTGAAACAGGAAAGGATTGAGCATGAGAAATACCGGGCTGAACAGAAAGAAAAAGAACGCATAAGACAGGAATATTTAAAACGTAAGGAGAAGGAACTCCAGGATTTCAAGGCGTTACTTAAAAAGGCTCAACGCTGGGATAAAGCAGAGACCTTGCGAAGATTTATCGAAGCTTCGATGTCGAGGGCTTCAGAAAAGGGTATATGTTCAGACGAACTGATTAGCTGGTATGAATGGGCCTTAAAAAAGGCAGATTGGTATGATCCATTCATAGAAGCTGAAGACGAACTGATGCAAGGTGTCGATCGTGACAAAATAGAACAGCCGGAAGAGGCCACTAAATCAAGGTTATTCTGGTAGCTGTCACAGATTATCCCATTTCGTTTTCTGCCAGCCCGATATCCTTCCGTAGTCACCACACTGATCACACTCCCATACAATTGAATCATCGTCTAAATCAAGCGTGCTATGGATTATTCCTTTGCATCCCCGTGCATGGCACCGTATCGGATCCGGAGGTGGCTGGGTATGATCAAGTGTAGCATGCGTCAGGTTGTCCACAATCATCGCCAGGAAGTAGGCGAATTGTCTGTGTTTTTGAGGGATGACATCCGCAATGTTTCCATTCTCATCCAGGAAATGGGTAAGGGTTGAAATGTAGGTTTGGTTCATGGGATTTAGGTTTAATACCGCAATTTAGGAATAAATTGGCATGACAAGACCGAGGCTACTTTCACCGGAATCCATGGTACAATTCAATCCGGATTCAATAGTATCAAGTGGCGAATCTTTTAAAATATCAATTATTGACATTCTTAATCATTATTTAATAATACATTTATTAATTGATATTTGATAATTACTTGCATTACAATGCCATATATCTAAGTTCATAGGAGGTATGACTATTGAAAGGATTTTACATCGACTGATTCTGTTTAGAAACTTTATTGATCATTCAATCTTGATCATTCAGTTTGTCAAAAACGAGATAACATGTAGTTTAACCCTAAAAATTTACAGTCATGAAAAAATTCTTTCTCATTGGATCAGCCCTTGTGCTTTTTGGTGCTTATGGTTGTGAAAAATGCAAAGATTGCACAACCACAACAACAACGACAGTCAGCGTTCCTGTTCCTGGCTACCCTCAAACTACCACTACTACATTTGAGGCTTGTGGTGACGAACTCAAGGATGTGGATGGTAAAGTGATAACGTCAAAAACAACGGTGCAGGGTATAACGGCTACCGCTACTGCGCGTACAGTATGTAAATAGAACCAGATTGAATAAACTTAAAGCTGGAAAAAGTGGGTTCCTTTTTTACAAGCATACTCACTATAATATTCAAGTACTAATTGTTTTGTCAGTTACCTTGAAACTTAGTACAGTATCTTCCTTGATGATTTCTAAAACGTTTATTGTCGGTATCAAAAATTGGTTAAATCTGGTACCTTCGAGTTTCGCATGCAGTATCCCTCTTGTTGTGCCTATCGTGAGCATGGCCAGGTGGCTAAGAAATCCCCTGGGTACGGTCAGGTAATTATTCTCAATGGGGCACATCACCATCCAGGCATCAGGATGGATCATAAAGTGACATGCAGCCTCAATTACGATAAATGGTTTTTGTTGAGACATAAAGGTAAAGGAGGCATATACTCCTATTAACTTTTGAGTTTCTTCAGCCCCGAAACGTAACGAGGTCTGAATACTAATTTTTCCCTTTTCTGAAAAATTCTCTTCAAGAATGGCAAATTGCTCCGAAGTGATCCTGAAAAGAGTAAAGCCTATCTTATCTGTCTTTTTTTCCATCATGCAGCTAGTGATGTTTCTTTCTGAGAATATTCACAGGAATTATTATAAGCTATTTTTTGGGTGACCAGAAGCCGAGTTGCATTCCTTGAAATTTTAGGAGTATCAGTTGATAAATGCTCAGGATATGTTATGACGGATTCAAAAAATGAGATCTCGATCAATGTAATACCCAGAATCTTTTCAATTCTACAAATCGTTTCCAATGTCAGATTCTCCTTCCCCTTGACAATCTTATTGATATATTGTGGTGAGACGCCAATATCCTCAGCAAGAGCCTTCTGTGAGATTGATTGAGCACGAAGCGTTCTTAAAATTTTCAGAGCGATTAGAGCGGATTTTTTCAACCAGTCCTCATTCTGCACATACCATTCGGCTTTCTCAATCCATTGGGATGTCCCGCTGATGAGCTTCGCTAATTTTTGTTCTTTGTTTGTTGTTGCCATTATTTTAAATTTCTAAAATCTCAATCATTCCAAATTCATCAACTACACCCTGATCTTTAAGGTATTGCTTGCATCTCTCAATTTTCACCAACTCCTTTTTGGTGTGTTTTCTTTCCCCCATTCGCTTGGTGAGCTTAATCGCTCCTCCCGTTATTAAATACATATCGTCACTGATTTTTAGAGCATACATTCTGAGCCAACTTGGCTTTCTCATGCCATAGGCTTTTTTCTTATCCAGAAAATCGAATCTTGACTGTGTATCTTCGAGTGGCTTAAATAGTTCAATGAACTCTTTTCTTCTTTTTGCCGGTTTTTCCTTTGTAATCTCCAGTAATAATTTCCTGAAATCAGATGCTTCCCGGATTGTTATCCGGACTGCCTCTTCAACTGAAATCTCTTTCCAAAAGTCAACTTGTAAATCTTTTTCATTCTTAGTAAAAAAATCTTCCAGGAATTCAACATCTGTCCATTCATCAAATAATCGTGCAAACTCATCAAGCTCTTCATTGGTGTAATGGACTACCAGTAAATAGTTTTCGTTTGCGAAAATACGAACAATTTTCATTAAATCAACCTATAGGTTTATTTTATTAACATTTTTTTAAAAAATTAATTAGCCTATAATCATATTTACTGTCAAATTAAATTAATTTAATACGTCCCAATTATCTAAATATTTGTCTGAAAATTCTTCCCAGGCCCTTTTATTATTGACGGCCCAAAATCCCTTTGCCTTTCCTTTGTGATCTTGATTTTTAACATCTTCTCTTTCTTTAATTTCGTTTGTGCTCAAAATGTATATCTTAGGTATGCTGGCATCTAATAAGCAAATCATTATTAAATCTGCAATCCAATAATCAGGTTTCTTTCCTAGGGGTATTGGCGCTTTTTTAGAGAGTGTTTTTACCTGGATGGTATGTTTCAGGCTACCATCCTGATTATAAATTACAATATCAATCCCGACTGTATTTCGTGATGTTGGTAATACGTTCCAACCTCTTTTAGATAATTCATAACAGACATAAAATAATCCGGTATTACCAGTAATTTGATTTGAGGATTTTGAAGTTTTCATAAAATTCCGAATTAACTTTTTAATATAAAGCTTGATGAAATGAACATGAACCTAATTTCATTTTTTAACATTCCATGTTATGCAGTTTAACACTCCGCCATCCTCGGCAATCTCATTGGCATTAATGGGAATAACTTTGAAATCTGGTGCGGGGAATAATTTTTCAGCCTTACTTACAGCCTCTGAATCATAGTTATCACTACCAAACTGTGGCAGAAGAATTTTATTTCCAATCTGTGCAAAATTGATGTAGCATCCTTTAGCTGTATAGGCGCCATCTTTATTTTTTTCTCCAGTCTCAAAGTATGGGAAGGACTCAGTTTCTATTCCGATATCATTGATTGCTTTGTAAAATTGCCGTTGCCAGGATGCACTCTGTGCTGTAAAATCACTGTAAATCAATTTCTTGTCATTAATAAACCTGACCATCCCGTCAGCGTGTCCCGTTTCATCATAAGGTAATTTGGGAATTAAGATAACATCTTTAACATCCAATAATCTTGTGATATTTTTTATCATCGTATCCTTTGATCGGTATTTATTATCCGTCAAGATTTTTTTCGAAATTATTGCTATGCTCTTTGACTTAACGATATTTCCTCCATCCAGAATGATGAGTGAATCCTTCTTATGGAAGTCATAATCAACGACGACTTCATGGGATATTGTTAGTTTATGGATCCACTTAGGGCGTAAATAGTAATCCGGGAAGAACTGAAATTGACAAAATTCCTTTTCCGATACCTGTACTGGCATGTAATCCCTGCACCATATATCCCTCGTGCCATCAATGAACCCGTTAGAAATACCATATTTCTTAAGCTCGGGTTCAAGACGTTCCCAAAATGGTTTGTACTTTTCTTCTGTCGTCAGTAAACGACTGAAATAAACAAAGTTGGTTTCGCTGTCTATAATCATTGACATTTCCTCCTTTCAAGAATGTTTATGATACGATTGACTGATCAGATCTATGATATATTCCAGATTTTCATCATCTTGTACCTTTATCTCATAATCTCCATTGCCAGCATGTCCTTTTTTGATCATATCCCTGGCAATTCCTTTGGGATCATCAAGCTCTCCTTTCTTAAGGTTAATATGCAGCTTTAATGATTTTTTATAGATTTCAATATCTACAAAATTTGTATTGGCTTTAAATCCAATATAATCTTGAAGAGGTTTTATTTCCATCTCACCCAAGTTGGTGATTGCTTCCTTAAATCTGAAATATAATTCACGAATTTCCTCTGAGCCATATTTGACATGATCTTCCTCCTTGTAGGCTTTAATTTCTTTGCTGACATTTTCAATATTACTATTCTGCTTGGAAATGGTCTTTATACTTTCAGTTGATCCAGTGGTTTTTATTTTCTCCAGTGATAAGGTGTTGTTATCATACCTTTTAACCTCCCATAGTTCAATTGGCAGATCCTTGAAGTTGATGGATTCTCTCTGATATGGAGTAAAATAGGGGGCAATGAAAATAACTCTGGACTGAGACCAATCTACATCACTTTTCTTCAGATTGTCTTTTGAGTTCTCGTTATATTCCAGGATAAAATCAGCCTTATTGTTAAGCATCAGAGACAAATAGGCATATCCCTGATCCACAACGCTAAAGCTTTTGTCATTTTTGTATTCGACGATAACAAAGGATTTAGATTGTTGGTCGTATGCCAGAGAGTCAATTCTGAAATTATTTAAAGCAAACTCCGATTTAACCAACATAAGATTAAAAGCCTTAAAAAGATTGGTCTCAACGATCTTCTGTATCTCCTTTTCAAGCTTGAAAGGTTTTTCTTTTATCTGATCAATGGATTGATCTTCATTGATTTTAAAGAGTGCCATGATTAATTTTTTTAAGCTAGTATGTGTTTTAGTGATAAGTTTCAATGTCCAAGCTGGAAATTGACAAACTAACATCATTTATTCTCCAAGCAATCTCTTTATTTTATCTGCTTTATATTCATCGCAATATTTATTGAAATTACCCAATGAAATGGCGTCTAATATGTCCTCCTCTGTCATTTCCGGATCATCTAATACAATCCTGATACGGTTTGCATTTTTGCGTGCATATTGCCGAAACTGTTCTGGAGTCCAGCTTATAATGGATCCGTCAGAATCAATAACTCTTCTTTCAATCGAACGAGGAATTGATTTTGCAATCCATACTTTAGAAATCTTGAATCCCATGAAGCTGTAAGGAAGTTTTCGTCCATCAAATATAAAAGGGTGTAGTACGCCAATTCGATGAGTTTCCGGACTGACTTCTTCATAGTCCTCTGCTACCTGGGCAATGCCAATCTGCATATGTTGTCCTTTACTGAACATTGGAGTTTCTGATATTCCTGTGACAATTAAACCCTGATTTCTCAGTAAATCAAATTCATTATAGAAGGCGGTCGTGAGTTCTTTGGCGGTCATTTGATGCAGGTTTTGGTGTTTCTTAGTGATGAAAAGTTCAGTTATTGAATTATTTAAGTCAGCATATCTCGGAAGTACTAATGTTTTTGGAGACTTTTATATCCATTATGCCTAAAAAGGTTTGGCTGCGTTCACCGTAATTAAGGATTGAATCCAATCCCCCACTTCAAAATTACAATTTATTACAAATTCTTGCCCCCTGGAGGTTGATTGGAAATATCCTGATTTCCAACTCTTAGAAGAATGATATGTGATCCTTACTTCTTTAAAAAAATCAGGTAAAATCCACCGTGATTTGCATTCTTCCTTTTTAGATAATATTAAGTTTTGGTGATATTTAAAGATTCCTGCTCCCGGTAAATTGGAATCAAAGGAAAGTTTCTCATTTGCAATATATACTGTATTATTCCTTGATTTTCGGGTATCTGAATTTACATGTGGATGATAATTCATCCACGATGGGGTTTTAGAATTATGAGTTATTCTTTCAATTTCATCTATCTGAAAATAGGCATAAATCAAGTGAATGGGCTGTTCGCAGAGGTCAAAGTAATAATGATCATTTAGCAGAATAGTCTTTCTGAATGTGCCAAAGAAAAGAAAAATATCATCTCTTGTTATGCCCTCATTTTCCAAGTGACCCTGTGCAGCATCTATTTGCCCAAATAATGGTTTCCATCCTGGCATCCTTTCGATCACCTTACTATCAATATCAGGATCCAAATGACATTGGGTTTCTTCTGTTATTTCTATCCAATTTTTTTGAATTTTAATTTTCGGATTTAGTCTTTTCATCACTTGATAATAGGATAGTCCATTCCCAAAGTTAAGGTTGCTGTACTTTAACGAATCTGTCAAAGGTATAGGAAGAGACATCAGTCTTCCATCCGGAAGAATGGGGCTTGGATACCCTCCGTATTGAGAATCAAAACCTTTTCGACTAAGAATTATTTTCATTTAAAACGAAGACATTCCTTTAGGTAAGCACATTCTTTACCTCTGAGTTTCAAACATGATTTATTTTGTTCCAAATTATCATTATCCAGTTTATCGATCTCATCGATACAATTTTGTATGATATTGGTTTTATCCTTGAAGTGTTCTAAGAGAATTTTAGACTCTTTTTCATCTATTAATTTAACCCTAATCTTATTAATGAAAGGATAGTTCGGTGGATAGAGATCTTCTAAAGGAACCGCATCTTTGAAATTAACAATTTTAGTTTCTCCCCTGACTGCATAAAATTTCTCTGCCTCCTGCACATTAGATATAAATTTTTGCTTTGTTATAAAACCTACGATAAATCGTTTACCGTTAAAAGGAAGTTTCTTATTCCTGCATGTAGTGAACAAGAATAGGTATTTTTCCTGATTTCGTAAGAGTGGAACAATGTTTTTCTTTTGATAACAACATTCGATGAAATTCTCAGCACCGATTTCAATATGGGGTTCTGTTTTGTAACCCTTCCCTTGTTTATTCCCGACATCTCTGACAGGTAAGTCAGAAATAGGTGAATGAAAGAAGAATTGAAGCCTGCCAGTTTCACTTAAATTATTAAACCTAAAACTCTTTATAATGTCTTGGTCCTGATTCAAGCCACTAACATTCTTGGTTGAACATTTTTCCATGTGATTTTAAATTTAAGCTATGTCAAAGACTAATATGATAATTATTTTATTAATAAGTAAATCTATAGCTTCACATAGGTTACTTCACACGCCTTACACAACCTCTTCTCCTGTGAATACTCTGCGATATCGTACCAGCCATTGGTCTTTTGGAAAATGTCCAATCCCCTGCCCAGTACGATTTTCCAACCGTTATCCATCACGATGGACCGGTCATGCGTGTTCTCATTGAATTCATAACTGAAAAGGATACCAAGTGTTTCCAGTGAGTCCTTGATCTGCTCAAAGGCTTCACGGGAGGTCTGCAGGTACTCTTCATCATTATTGGTAATCAGATGGAATCGTACCTCCTCCAGCTTGTTTTTCCTGCTGTTGATCAGTTTGGCGAATTCCATAAGGTTACGCAACTGATAAGGCAACCGGATGTATGGATCGGTAAGCGTGATCTCAGTGGCGCCTTCTAAATAGGGACCAAACAAAAGATCGTACGTGATGCCGGACTGGTTGTCACGAATGATGCGCTGACCTGGCAGTAACTCAACCTTCTGAGATGGAGAAGAAGTGATTTCAATCACGGATTCCATTTCTTCAGAAAACTCCTCGGGTGGTAATCCTAAAAGATCCTTGTGTTCAAGGTATTCAAGGGTTGGCACATAGATCCTTTTCCCTGACTGTTTATTTAAATACGAGAAATCGACCTTCTCGAACGTATCATCCATCTGCCTGATCTGATCCTTCACCCGTTTGCGGCACTCAATGGCAAACTCAATCATAAACCTGGCGTCTTCTTCTGTGAATTCACCATTTGGGAAGATGACCTTGACCAGTCCTGAGAAGGTTTTTGCTATGGATGTCTTGTCCCGGGTGGTGAGGGTATCGGATAGGGTAAAGAATCGTGTATAATCATTCATCCGGTCTTCTTTCCGGAATTCTTTAAGGATCTCTGCCAGATAATCCACATTGAATCCATAATTGCTGGTGAACATCTCATTACGCAGCTTCTGTACCTCCCAGCCTGGTAAATAAGAATGCAGCCTGTCCAGGAAAGCTGTATCAATATAGTCTTTGGGCAAAGCTTCAAACAGATTGCTGTGTTTGAGCATATAGGGCACTGAATGTTCAGTATTTCCAACAAAGGTCATAGATGCAGCTGCCCCGAAGACTTCTGTTCCACGGCTGAAGGATTTATTTGCCAGGTAATTCTTCAGGATATCTACCAGCCCTCTGTCAATCTTCTTGTTCCTGCCTGCAAACTCATCATAGGATACGACATCCCAATATCCCACGAGCCCAATCTCACCTGTCGCATTATTGACAAATAACTTCGCCTTGGAGACCTCTCCGCCAGAAATCAGGATGCCATGAGGCGACATTTCCGAATAAATATGACTTTTGCCTGTCCCCTTTGGACCTAACTCGATCAGGTTATAGTTGTTCTCACAGAAAGGGATCAACCTGGTTAATTGAATAAGTTTCGATCGAAACGTAAATTCTTCAGGATTTAATCCCAGGGTTTGCATCAACAGATCCATCCATTCATCCCGGGTAAAATTCTTACGAAGCTCTTTGTATTCTTCCACATCAATATTGGAGATCTGAATGGGTTTGAGATTCTCGATGATCCATGGTGACACATCCCTGTCTTCCGATGGTTGATACCCCATCGTCACAATACACCAGACTCCACCGGATAACAGCTTGAGATTTTGCTTCACAATGTCATAATTGATGATCACTTTACTGAGACCCAGGTTGGCGAAGGACGTTTCATACACATCCTTTCGATCATTTAGTTTGACGGAGATCTTATCGATGACCCTGTGGGAGCTTCGCTCACGGATCGTTGACTTGATCAGCTGTGCTTCATCCCGGTGAACGAAATGCTTGGCAATGACTCTCTTTACAGTTTCCACTCCCTCCATGATGGTCTGTTCATCATCGGTGGCACAGTATTGTCCCAGAAGGTATTCCAGGACATACGTGGGGACAATGACATTGCCTTTGACTAGCTTGGTGAGGTCCTTACGGACAACCTTACCGGCAAAGTACTGATTGATTTTCTTGTCTAATTCATTCATGTCAGAGTTCGTCAAAATCACTTGTAAATGATATATTCAGGGTATAGTAATACTCTTTGTATTGCTTCCATTTATTGGTGCCCTCCACGGGTTCTTCCAGGAGGAGCTTGATGCGCTGGTTCTTGTATTTGCCGCTGGCTTTGCTACTCAAATGGAAACGGTGCTTTACCTCGCGCATCCGTTCGGTGCCCTCCGTTATGTCAAACAGATAGGTGAACTGATCGCTGAGCATTTCGCCATCAGCAGCATACAGGGCGCTTCTGATCTGTCGTGGCAGTACTTTATCGCTCACCAGTTCGGTTTGAAGGAAGGAAACCGCCAGAATGTTGGTGGTGATCTTATCGGTGGACTTGATGATATCCACATCCGCCTGTTTGGTTGTATCCTGCCGTTTTTTGATAACCTTGACCAGGGGGATAATGATCTCCTGAAGGGATGCTCCTCCATGGACATACCTGGATCCTGTTCCCTTGATCCGAATCCGGTTGATGGATTTTGGGATCAGTACTTCGGCATCGCCGGTAAGATTTAACTGATCAGCCGTATAATGAATTGTACCCGATTCTCCTTTGAGATTCTTGCCTATCACAAACCTTCTGGATTCTTTCCAAATGTCACCGGATACCTGGCTTATGGTAAAATCACTTTCATCCAGTTCATGATCTTGATATAGAAATCCGTGATCTGCAGTAATGAACATGTTAACGCCATTCATGTTTGCAATCTTCCTGACAATATCCATCAGAAAATCCAGTTCCCTGTCTACCGCTTCAAAAACGGTATCTTCCGAGGTTTTATCATCCCCGACTTTATCAATCTGGTTATGATAGATATAGATCAGATCATATTGTTTGACAAATTCCCGACCATCGGGTACGGTGGTCATTTTCATTAACTCTTCTGCATTAATAGCAGTTACACGGACACCGGAGAATTTCTCAAGGATTTTTGTTCTACTTTGAACTCCTTGAGTGGAGAGTCCATCAATAAGGACATATTCTGAGTTGGATTGTATTGAAATATTCTTGTTGGGCAGCAGCGATGCCATCCCCAGTTGAGTATACGATGGCAGACTGGATACCATATATTCCAGCTCTCCCTCAAATCGTTTTTCACTTTGTATCCTTTGCAGATATTCCCAGCCACATTCATACCTCAACGCATCAGAAATAATGACAAATAACCGCCCCTGTTTTGAAATGAAGGATTTCACATGATCTTCAAAAAACCGCTGTTGAGCTATTCTGACCGAACTTGTCCACTGCTTGGTAGCATCAATGGTTTTCTGCCATTCATTTCCAGCAGAGAACAACCAATCATTGCAATAGATTTTTTCTACTTTATCAGTAAGGGGTTGTAAGACTTTGTTTTGCGATGTTTTGCGATAATGAAAGATATATTGACGGTAATGCCAGTCAATCTTAAAAAGCTGCTGGACATATATATTCACCCCTTCATTGAAAGATTCGATCGGTATTTTTGCATATTTACGGATCAGGACGATCATCTGCATAGCATTGTCAAGGCAGGCATAATAATTCTCATAGTACTGGTACCAGTATTTGTTTTCTCTTTCCTTTACCAGCTGGAGTAATCTATCACCTGATATGGATTCTTCCACGACCAGAGTTGCCAATCCTGAAATGATCCGCTTGTCAATCAACTCGAATAAATCATCCTTGATGATCTCTTCCAGGGTAGCTTCATTCAGTTTGGATTCGATTTTTAAATCAATGGCTATGGTCCGTGAGAGTTCCTGGAATGCAGATTGATAAGACAGGGTATCCTTCCATGTGGAAATGAGGAGTCTGGTTTCTTTGGAAATAGCGGTTTTCTTACCCAGGGAGAAATTATTCTGGAAAACTTCTATCAGAAAATCATAGATGGAAGGTGATTCACTGATGTAGTTGTACTTTTTTGAAATTTCTTTCCAGTAGAATCCACACAGGTTGTACCTCTCGAGCTCCTTATCGTATCGTTCATTACCATCGCTGAATGCGGAACTGTGTGCTTGAAGGAATGAAATGAAGCTTATGTTTTCGGTATTGAACAGTATTGCCAGCATTTTATACCGGATTGCCAGGTGGTCATCCTCTTTACCTAACAATTCCTTTAGCCTGATTCTTCGTTCCTTGTTCTTAAAGAACTCGATATGCTCATTGATCAGATCCGTATATTCATATCCCAGCTCAAGTTCCTGTGCAAACATGGCTGCCTGGTCGGTCTGGAAAACATAATGAGCCTGTTCCAGATCCAACAACCAGTTTTCAGAACGGGAAGGCTTTTTATGGGGGAAGTATAGTAGAAATTTGCTTTCCGGCTTTTCCCTGACAGTAAGATACTTGATATAGAACTGATTGTTATTGACCGTAATTTTCTCTATTCCTTCTAAATCCAGTTCGTTGAACTGTTCCAGCAGTTCCTGTTTCTCATCGTACCAGAATATGATCCGATATTTAGCAAATAGCTTGATTAATGCTTCTTCTATTTTGTTCATCGTATCTGGTTTGTATCAATCCAGTCAAATTTTTTAACTTTTTCTTTAGTTTGTTTATCGTTTAATCCAGCCACTTCTTTTACTGCCTTTCCAAACTTATTGTAATTCACAAGAACTCCATCATCCAAATCAATAGCGATTCTTTCGGTTGCCAACGGATAAAGAACATCACGCTCATAGTCCCGAAGTTCAATGACCATTTTATCAATGGAATCCATCTCCTTGATTGCTTTGGTTTTCTCGGATGAAGATCCAATTTCTACAAGATGATTGAGGTGCTCTCTTCGCGTTTTAAGTTTCCCGACAAATTCTCTGAGATACTTATTTAGTATGTTACTGATAGTATCAGGCGTATATCGGTGCAAATAGATAAGCACATTAAATGAACCATTTGGTGAGGAGAACATCCAGTAAATGGGACGTTTCTTATAACGCCTAATATGATCCGGGTAGTAATCTTTTATGAAATACTTCCGGATGTCGCTACCAATTTGTTCTTCAAGGAAATTAAGATTCTTATTGAAGTTCTGCTCTCCAAAGGTTACCTTCAGAAACTTATAGAACCTATTGACAATATCATCCTCGAACCACTCATCTTCAAGAATTGGAATAATGTTGTCTTCGTCAGGCAGGAATGTGACTTCATTCTTTGAGTTACTAACCTTTTGTAAATAATCCTTTAATGTTTCACCCTGATTGGCTAAAATAAGACCTTCTTTATCCAATGAATAGCGCCCGAACATACAGCCGACGGCATAGCTTATGAATTGTGCTATCACTTCTTTTACAATGAAGGGAAGGGATATATAATCGTAATTCAGAACAGTTAATGTTTTAGTATCCCGGATGAGTTGCTTGTTAAGTTCAACAAGAGACTTTCTAACTAATAATTCCTGTAGAATAGTGATATCTTCCAATTGGACATGGGGATCTAATTCGTCCCCCATTCCGTAAATGTCAATAAAATGATGATTTAATTCCTCTTCGTATTTGTGAAGCTGTAAGAATTGAGTTTCCCAATATTTTTTAAAATGGATGTAATTTTCTTTAAAATCAATATCCTCCTGTCCTTTTATTCTAATTAATTCATTCTTTTTGAAATCCCAAGAAGTTTCATTTGCGTTCCAATCATTACGGCTGATTTCAATATTTTCATCAATTAGATTAATGATAATTTGGCACTTACTTTTATCAATAATAATTGGTAACTTCCTAATTTCTCCAGCCTGAAAATTCATTGTTGGAGAAAGTGCAGACAATAGACTTTCAGAAATTGGACTTATTAAGAATCCCATTAAGTACAGGAGATTACTATGGTTTGTAAAAATTGTTGGACAGGCTGAATTAAAAACAAAACCTTTAGGTGTATAACGTAATCCTAATTTAGAATTACTTATTCTTGACCAATTTACACCTTCTTTAAAATAATATTGTTTACTTGGAAGATGATTTCCTGATTCAGATAAAATTAAATAATTCTTTTTGTTGAATTTAAGAACCAATTCTAAATTACCATACCATTTTCTATAATCACCACCCTTTGTATGAGGAACATAGTCAAATAGGTCAGAGTTAAAGGAATGAATGCTTTCTTTAGAAAAACCAATTTTCGAAAATTCTACTTCATAGTAGTATCTGATGAATCGTTGATTATCTCCTGTGTCAAGACCAACCCGTGGCTCGCCAAATTGACTTAAAGAAATCCCATTATTAAAAGCTTCTATCATCTTATCGCTTACCCAGTACCCAATAGGATTTCCAGGAATTTTCTCAAAGTCTTTTTGGTTCACAATATAGAACCATCCACAATTATGATTATTAATAGCTTCGAGGGCTTTTGGTGCTTGGTTTTCATGACCTTTAAATTCAGAGAGCTTTATGTAACTTCCTTTAAAACTATCAATATAATTATTCCGTAATACAAAGGTTGCTACAGGAACACAGGCAGGTTCAAATGCATTATATTCTAATTGCACTAGAGAATCAAAGGTAGTGTTCCTTATGATTTCTGTTCTAAGATCTTCATAGGAGCTAATAAACATCCATACGAAAGGAGAAATAAATCCTATAAATCCGTTTGTCTTTGTCAGATGAAGTGCTTGCATCGTGAAACAAGCAAAGAGGTCAGATTTTGTTGATTTGTATTCTTTCTCTATAAATTGTTTTAATTCACCATCCATATATGTCGAATTGACATATGGTGGATTTGTGACAAGGATATCATATGATCTAGCTAAATATAATGCTTGCTTCTTTAGTTGGCTCTGCGATTCAGCAAAAATGGAGTTTTGATCAATTTGAATTTTAGTGACCTCACTTTCAGTTATTTTAATTAAAGATCCATGGGTCTTTGCATTGATGAACTTTGGATGTAACTGACTATTCTGGAAAGCAATTATGTTTGGTGTTATCCCTCTTTTAAAGAATCTTCGATCATAATGTCTGCCTTTCATCATCAAAGCAAATCCTGCCAGTTGTACGGCTCTATCATCTATATCCAGACCAAACAGGTTTTTGGAAATTATGAATCCAGGAATATCAGCCTCGTTATACCCTTCTTCCTGATAAATACGATAAAAAATGTCAAATGCATAGCATAAAATATGACCACTCCCGACACATGGATCCAGGAAGGTAATATCTTCAGGAGATTTTACATTTCTCTTTGGAATGATATTTTCATGGTGTGGTTTTATATAAAATTCAAGTTGCTCCGTGATTGTTGATTTTGGTCTGGCTTCTTGCCAAAATTGCCCCAAAGTATTATCAACCATATACTTAACAATCCATTTCGGAGTAAATAGCTGTGTTACCGGGATAATTTCATGGGGCTGATACCTCTTCTTGGCATTGATGAGCCTGTCCTTTTCCTCTGAGATATAAAACTGATATAACCAACCGATGATTTCAACCTCCTTACAATCTTCAACTAACATCCCTTTTAGGATATCTACTACAATAGAGAACTCGCTGGTCAGATCATCAGGAAGTAAAAGTTCTGTGTAATCATTGATCTTTTCAAAAAGAAACGGCAAAATGCTATGGAGGTGATTGCAGGCACCAATCAAAAGCTCTTTGTATGCTTCATTCTGCGGATTTGTGCTTGGTAGTCCGTTATCCAATAAGTCATATATCCGTTGCTTTTTAACTGGCAGTTCATCAGGAATATTCCCCCGCTTAGCTTCTTCAAGCAGTTCAGGAATGGTGTATCCTTCTTTAGGAGTAATAATCCGTATTCCCAATGGCTGATAATCATTGGCATCCATAAAACGAAGAGCCATCAAGCGGTTAAACCAGATATAGGCAACCTTTTCGATGAGTTGTTCCCTGGGGGTTCTGTTCAGCTCTTCCCTGAGCCGTTTGATTTGGTCTGTTTTTTCTCGTAACTGGGCAGAATCGGTTGTCAATACAAACTCTAATCTTGCACCCACCTGTGTAAACAGTTTCCTGCGTGCATCCTGGGCGAACTTTTTCAGGTTATTCGTATTCATAGTATCTGTGATGTATCGATCCAATCAAATTTTTTCACCGATTCCTTGGTCTTTTTATCGTTAAGACCAACTACTTCTTTTACTGCCTTTCCAAACTTATTGTAGTTCACCAGGACTCCATCATCCAAATCAATAGCAATTCTTTCGGTTGCCAACGGATAAAGAATATCCCGTTCATAATCCCGTAGCTCAATGAGCATCTTATCGATAGAATCCATTTCTTTGATGGCTTTGGTCTTCTCTGATGGAGATCCGGTTATCGTCATGTGATTAAGGTGCTCTCTTCTTGTCTTTAATTTCCCGACAAATTCCCTGAGATATTTATTCAGGATATTACTGATTGTATCAGGCGTATACCGATGCATATAGATCAAGACATTGAAGGAACTATTTGGAGATGAAAACATCCAGTATATGGGACGCTTTTTATATCGCCTGATGTGATCAGGATAGAAATCTCGTATAAAGTACTTCCGGATGTCTTTGCCGATTTGTTCTTCAAGAAAATTCAGGTTCTTACTGAAATTCTTCTCCCCGAAGGTAACTTTTAGAAATTTATAAAACCTATTGACAATATCATCCTCGAACCACTCATCTTCAAGGATTGGAATAATGTTGTCTTCATCGGGTAGGAATGTAATTTCACTTTTTGATTTACTGACTTTAATAAGGTAATCCTGCAAGGTCTCTCCCTGGTTGGCTAAAATAAGCCCTTCTTTTTCCAAACTATAACGTCCAAACATACAACCAACTGAATAGCTAATGTATTGTGCCATCACTTCTTTGGAAATAAATGGAAGAGATATATCATGATAATTCCTAACAACTAGGGTATCTAGGTCACGTAAAAGTTTTTTATTGAGTTTAGCTAGAGATTTTCTGTCTAGTTCATCTTGTAGGATTGTAATTTCTTCTAAAGGAACATTTGGCGATAGTTCCTCTTGCAGACCATGAATAAGATTAAATTGCTTATTGAGTTCCTCTTCATCTTTATGCACTTGAAAAAAGTTTTTAATCTCGTATTGTTTATAAAGATTGAAAGATTCCTCAATATCTGTATCTTTATTTCCAACATTTATATGTAATTCAATACATTTAAAATTCCAAGAGGTTTCACGTATATTCCAATCCTCATTATTTATTTCAATTAAACGATTTATAATTATATCTCGTGAAGTATCATCAATCAGGGCTGCAGGGAAAGATTCAAAATTTCCAATTTTAAAATGTAGAGTGGGATTAAGGATTTTAGCAATTCTTTGATAATATTTATTATTGATAATTGCCAAGACAGCTCTTAGTTCTTGTTTACTTTTAAAGAAACTACTATTAACCGCTGCATCAAATGCGAATCCTTCGGGGTAAAATCTGAAAGACGTTGTACTCGATGTGACATCTGACCAACTTATGGATTCACGAAAAAAGAAATTAGGATTTCGTATTGTAGCCTTCGGTCTATATTTAAAAAGCTCATCCCCATCATTTTCCCAATTAACAACATATTGAAGATTACCAAACCATTTTCTAAACTCACCTCCCTTATTATATGGAAACCATTTATATTTAGATGCTTTGGCTTCATTCCGATCCTTATTTTTAAAACCAATTTTATTAACATTGACTTCATACCAAAAGCGCAAAAACCTTTCGTTATTTGAAGTTGTTATTCCATTTTTTGAAATACATATTTCTCCAATTGATCGATATTTTGAAAAAAGAAGAATCTCTCTTTCGCTTAATGAATAAGCAATGGGACAATTAGGAATCTTTCTAAAATCCTTTTGTAATGCTGTGAAAAACCATCCACAATTTGGATTACGGATTGCTTCAAGAGTTTTAGGTGCTTGGTTTTTTGAACCCTTAAAACTACTCAGTTGAATAAAACTAGACTTAGCATTATGAATTGGTATTTTTCGCAATGTAAAAGTACAAACAGGGACTGTAGCACCCTCAAAACCAGAGTATTCAAGTTGTATGAGGCTATTGATAAAATGCTTACTAATAATTGTTTCCCGGAGTTTTCCATAACTAGAGATAAACATCCATACAAAAGGTGACATATAACCTGTTAAACCTTCATCATTACATAATTCCAAACACCTAATGATAAAGGTTGCAAAAAGATCGTATTTCGTATCATGGTAATTTGCCTCCACAAATTGCTTCAATGAACCTTCCATTCGGGATGATGATATATATGGAGGATTGGTAACAACTAAGTCGTAACTTTGACCTAGAATTGCATAAATATTTTTCAATTCTTTTTGTTTCTCTCCAAATAGAGAGGTTTCATCTACTTTAATTTTATTTATTTCAAATGGCTCAACTTTAATTAATGAGCCAAGTACTGATGCATTTTTAAATTTAGGATCAAACTCAAAGTCTCTGTAAAATATAATATTTGGTCGTATGTCCTTTTTAAGAGATCGCTTATTGTATTGTCTACCCTTCATCATTAAAACAAATGATGAAAGCTGGGCTGCACGTTCATCAATATCGGCTCCGAAAAGATTATGTTTGATTATTAAATCTGATATCTCTGTTTCATTATACCCTTGCTCCTGATAGACCTTATAAAACACATCAAATGCATACGATAAGATATGAGCAGAGCCAACACAAGGATCGAAGAACTTGATGTCTTCAAGTTTTTTTCTGGTTCTTGTTTGTAATTGATCCTTATAGGCTGGGTGAATATAAAATTCTAAATATTTAGTTACATTAGTTGATGGATAAAGTTCCGTAAAAAGCTGACCAAGAGTATTATCCACCATATAACGGACAATCCAGTTAGGCGTAAAAAGTTGAGATGCTGGAGCTATTTCATGCTTTTGATAGACTTTTTTCGATTCAATAAGCCTCGCATTTTCTGCTGAAATATAATACTGATATAACCATCCGATGATTTCAACTTCCTTACAATCCTCTATTAATATTCCTTTTCGGGTATCGGCTACAATAGAGAACTCACTGGTCAGATCATCAGGAACCAGTAGTTCAGTATAATCATTGATCCTTTCAAAAAGAAAGGGTAGAATGTTATGGAGGTAATTACAGGCAGCAATCAATAACTCTTTGTACGCTTCATTTTGAGGATTAATACTTGGAATGCGATTATCCAAGAGGTCATAGACTTTTTGCCTTTTTACTGGTAACTCTTCTGAAATATTACCTCTTTTTGCTTCTTCTAATAGTTCAGGAATAGTATATCCTTCCTTTGGAGTAATAATCCTTATTCCTAATGGCTGATAATCATTAGCATCCATGAAACGAAGAGCCATGAACCGGTTAAACCAGGTATAAGCAACTTTTTCAATAAGTTGTTCCCTGGAAGTCCTGTTCAACTCTTCCCTGAGCCGTTTTAGCTGTTCTGTTTTTTCCCGTAATTGTGCAGAATCAGTTGTCAATACAAATTCTAATCGTGCACCAACCTGAGTAATTAGCTTTCTACGTGCTTCCTGGGCAAACTTTTTAAGGTTGTTTGTATTCATTAAGAAAGATTTATCCGGTTATTTTGATGGATCAGTTCTATAAGGGCATTCCTCAATGCCTCCACATATTTATCTACATCTTCACTGGTTTGAAGTTCAGTTTTTGGAAAATTTACTCTTATAGTCTTCAAATGTTTGTAAGTGACTTCAGGTTCATTAACACCAGAAGAAAGACGGATCATTTCATTTAATTGTTGTTCCACCAGCTTACCTTTTACGAAAGCCCTGATCTCTCGAAGATTAGCAATGAATCGCTGATTATTCAACTTTACCAGCTCTTCTTTAAGAGGCTTTAACACAATCTCTCGCTTTCCCCAATCCAACGAATTGAACTCTTCCTTTGATTGTATCAGTGTTATCGCTGGTTCAATCTCACTTTTTGTCAATACACGCTCATTTTCGATCTGTTCTAAAATCTGAATACTCAGACGATCCTTGGCTGCTTTTGCATCTTTGATAACAGATCCTGTATAAGGTCGTTCATGCCTGATTGCATCTTTAAGAATCTCCAAATCATCTCCTTTTATATAATCAAGGTTGGATTGATTATCGGATAAGAAAGTCCTGATTGAATCATAGATATTCTTTTGCTCACCTTTCCAGAATCGTTTTATGGGATCAAGCAGATTTTCTTTGTTATTCAATAACTTTTCTTTAAAATCTTTTACGTTTGCAAGATACCAGGAGTAATCCTTCTTGATCAGTTTATCAAGGAAGTCAACTATGGGTTCTAACTCAGCGAGAAAAGCATAAGTCTGTTTATATGCCAATATCTGATTCAATGCAATAAATTCCTCATTTAGTTTGTTTTTGAAAGCCGTTGCAACATCTTTGGATTCTTTTACCGGACAGGGTACGTCAAAAAACTTATCGTAAACATCCATTAATTCCTTGATTTGCCCAAGATCAGGAACTACCTGGGGTTCGAGCAGTGTATTGTTATAGGACCAGCTGTTGTGAAAGGCATTTAACACCTCCTGATCATCCAGTAGATTGGATTCCTGTCGCAATTCTATTTTCCCCCGTTTATAAAGCCTGGCAGCAATACACCAGATGGCATTCTGGTACCATCCATAGGGTCTGCGTGTAAAATGATCTCGTAAATTACTCAGCGTTGTCTTTTCCGATTGTTTTTTCCTGCGTTGAATAACATTCAGCACTTCATTTTCAGCCTCCGACATGGTTTTATCATCCGAGCCAAAAAGATCATCCTGTGAAATTTTAATAATGGCTTTGATGGTATCTTCAGTGAAGATCGTACTCCCTAACATTTTCAGGTTTGGATAGGCAAGCTTAACAAGTTTCTGAAAAGCATTGATCACCTTATTCCTGCCATCAGCTGAATGAGGCATTTCCTGTTTCATTCCATTCAAATACACATCTGCTTCACCCAGTAGTCGTCTCAGGAGGGTCACCAGAACCAGCCTTCTTGAAGTGTTTTGCTGTGCTTTTTCAAACAGGATACGCTTAATGTTATCTTTATTGGTTGTTGTCTGGGTCTGTTTGATATACTTGTCTGTTTTCAGATACAGCCGGATATCCATCATCATGTGATCATCATTGGGAAGTACCAGCATCAACAGGGTTGAATATCCCATAGTCTGGGCTTTATAGAAGTCCTCCCGCTCATAATCTTTAAAATTGGGGGTGATGATCTGTACTATCAGCTCTTTTTCCTTGCCAAGGATAGATTCATCAATTTTAATGGTAAAATCATAATCCTGTTTATTCTCCAAGAATTTGATCTTATTATCCTTGATGATCTCATCGAATAATATTTCCTTGAACAATCCTGTCACTTTATCATCGTCGATTTCCGTTGCTTTGATCTCCTCCTCAATATCCTTTTCATCGTCTGTGAGAAATTCATACACATCGCCACTGCGTTGAATGTAGGTTTGATACTCAAGTGTACTTAATGCCTGTTGAACTTTTTTCTCATGCTCTTTCAGATCGACATGGATATTATCGATCATCAGGGTAGAGATATTTCTCATCGTGGTTTTGATATTTGGGAAATATTTTACCATAAAAAGGGTTTTCAGTATTTTGATGGCAAAGTCATTATCCAGGTTCTTCTCTGCCAGTATAACGACATTTTGCAGCTCTCCCCGGATAGTGGTTCGGATGCCTTCAAAAAGGAGATCAAAACTCACAAGGGCACTTTCATCTTTGGTTTCAATATGCTTGATTACATGCTGAAATACACCCAGCATCGACCGTTCACCTACCGAAGCATGTTTTCCCTGAAAGGCATTATGGACGGACAGGGCACGGATACATTGTTGGAAAAGGTCAAACTGATAAGCGACAAAAGGAAATTTATTGATAAAATCCATATCGCTTTTATATCCCTTAAACTGTACACCACCTTCAGAGAAAGACAACAGTGTTTCCAGGTTCGCGTGCTCGTTCTTCCAGATCTCCCTGAGTAATTTCGTTGCTGGTTCTTTCTTACTCAATAATCTTTTCTCGATCACTTCATCCACATTGGCTGAGGTCAGAGGGATCTTTAGTTTGAACCTCGCCTGAATCTTGGAGAAGTCGTTTTGTTGCATTTTATTCATATCACCCACAACGCTTTCCATATCTTCCTGTGAGGTTACCAGGATCCATGAGTCGCCTTTTGTTTTTGTGGCAAGTGTTTCTGCTATGGTTTGCAGGTTAAGCATCAACTTGGAACTATCGGAGATATATTGTCCCACTTCATCCACAAAAAAAATCAGCCGGAAACCCTTAGGTTTGGTTTTGATATACTCACTCACTTTGGTGCAAAAATCATCTACAGATACACTTGAATCCTTCTGGAGCGATTCAATGATATTTGTGTACTCTTCAGGTTTATTCCCAAGCAACTGTGATAATATTTTTCCAATGGATTCTTTGACCTTTGGCGAAAAATATTTCTTACGAGCGCCTGACCAGAATTCACCGGTCTGTTTTTCGTATTCCTCCTGAAACTCCTTGTAAATATGCTCATCCTTGTCGAGCCATCGTTCAAATTCCGCTACATGTCTGTGACTCCCATAATAGCCCTGATGTTTGTAGAAAACCTTATAGAACACATTCAGCAGGGCATCTTCCTCCTGTTTGTTGGTAATCTGGGCTTGCTGATCGATATTGAAAAGAATGGATTCCGAGGGACAGCGGGTAGCTGTCAGGATATCTGCTTTCAGGATCTCATCATTCTCGATCTTTTCGGCAAATAGTTCACCCAGTCTATATCCTTCAAATTCTTTATTCTCCAGGATATAGGACAGGATTTTAAGCAAGTGTGATTTTCCAGAACCAAAAAATCCAGATATCCAGACCCCGTTTGCTCCATGGTAGTCATTGTATGCGGAAAAGAAGTCACGGATCTTCTTTGCGACCTCTTTGGTGACGACATATTCCACCACTTCATCAAGGATATGTTCCTGGTCGTCGGCTTTGATAACCGTTTCGATGATACGGTTAATGTCTTTTGAGAAGAAATCTACAAGTTTCATTGTTTCAGTTTATATTGGTCAATACTAAAGGCTCTGTAATAATTATCATCTTTTAGAAGTCCGAAAAGCTCAAGAGAATTTCCATTATACTCACCAGGGAAGAAAGCGACTGTCGGAGCTTTCCTGGCGACATTCTGGAGATTATTCAGAACATTATGGGAACGAATGAAAGGGTATACAAGACCGATTCCCGTTAAAAAATAGACCCTGGCACCACTTGCATCGATAATTTCTTTCATCTTAGGGATCAACGACTCATTGATATTAAGAATGGATTGCAGGGCTTCCTTAAACTCAGGTTTGGTCATGGTTTTCTCAAGTTCAAAGATTTCTCCACTACCCAGTTCAGAATTTAGGATTTGCAGGGAGATATCGTAGAGGTTCAGGTCAAGCACATGGATTCCATTATTCTCCAGTTTATTTTTCAGTCCACGGATCGCTTTTTCAACCTCCACCTGTTGTTTAGCATCAAAGGCTGAGATAAAAAAGGGTATTTCACCTCCCAGGGATTCCATCCTTAGGAACTCCTCACTGGAGATGACCTGGAAAAGGTGCTCGAATTTCTTAGAGATATCTTCCATATTATTTGATATCATTAATGTCTCTATCAGAATACAAAAAGATCCTCAGCATCCCCGGATCATCCTCCACTATTGCACGGATAACGGAAGGTTGAAGAAGTTGTGGCTGGATGATTTTATCAATCGAATTATTGATGATCCCTGCTTGTTCCAATATACGGAATATTACCTGCCGGGCTTTTTGAAGTGTTTTTTCAGTGTATGTTTCAAGCTCAGGATGATTTGACATCTTGCTATTTACGAAAGTTCTGAAATCTGATTCATTGATCTTATAATCGAATACCAGGGTTTTATCCCGGATCACCTCAATGACAAAGTCCCTTATGAATGAATAATATTTGCATACTGCCAGGAATGCGATCTGTTTTTGGGAGATCAAATCACCATGAATCAGAATATCTAATTGTTGTGGGTTAAGCGTCTCCAACCTATAGCGGATCTCTCGAAATTCTGTGATTGCTGTTTTAACCTTTACAGAACTGAAGACAATTCCATCAAGCCGTATTTTTTTTAGATCAGTGATTCCCTGATCTAAAGCTGCTTTCGCTACCTTGACACTCTCGTATAGACGGAGGGAGGCACCTGTGAAAGACAGCTTATATTTAGAGTCTTTCTCCATTAGATTTTGTCAAAGATTTAACGGATATATCAAGCAATGCACTCAGTTTATGGAGATGCATTTTATTAGGAACACTTTTAGCGGTACACCAGTTACTGATGGTCACTTCCGAGACCCCTATTTTATTTGCCAACCATTTTTGCTTGATCCCCTTTGATTTAAGCAATTCTTTGAGGAGCATGAGTTTAAGAAAAATTAAATTTTTACTGCTATCAAAGGTAGAGTTTAATGGTGAGATTAAAAAGAATGATGATCGACCCGTGACTGAAATTCGATCCTGGCTATGATAATTACCATAAGTATTTAATTCTCAAGGGGTATAAATTCTGGTGTAAATATACCTTCATAAAATAAGTCCTAGACTTCATAGGCAAAACAGGGTGTTTTATAAAATAACTTGCCATTTTGAAACCGGGATGACATCCTTCGCAAGGGGATGTCATCCCTAATAGAATAAAGAATCTAAAATTTGTACACTATACCCAGCGTGTTCCCTTCGCTTTTCACTTTTACATGCCCAATTGCCTTTTCATTAAAGATTTCGCCCGCTTTTCCGATGGGGACATAACCGGCCATGGTCACGAAGAAGCCGATGATCCCCAATCCCCCACCCACATAGGCCAGCCCTGGAACAGCCAGCTCTCCATCTTTTTTAACTGTTCCGCCAATGACGGCTGTAACTGAGCCAGCCAGCATAAGGCCACTTCCGACCAGGAGGGTCTTTTTAGCTTTGATGAGGTAGTCACCTGCAGAATAGTTATGTATTAACAGTTTTTGCCCTTCTTCCATGGAGAATTCACCGCTCGTGGTCCTGATCTCCAGGATCTGATCCTTTGGTTTCATGGAGGAGATCAGTGATCCATCCAAACCGGCGTACTGAAAAGTAACCGTACCACTGGGACTGATGGCTTTGATGGTACAGGGGATGACTGTTCCATTGGTCAAAATGATCGTGTCATTAGATTGTGCGTACAGATTGACTGAAACAATAACAGCCAATAGTTGTAAGAATCGTTTAAGTGAAGTTGTTGTTTTCATTGTTTTGAATTTAGGGTTATTATCATGATTACTGAACATTTCCATTTTCCCTTTCTCTAAGAAGCAGGAACTCCTCTGGCACATCCTGCGGTAGGACGGTTACCCAGGATTCCTGGTGCAGGCCAAGATCCTCTGCCATCTTACGGTGCAACAGGATCCGTTTGCCCTGACGCACCCCGTCTTCCAGGTAAAGACGGATGTTGACCATCGGATCCGGCGTTTCTGCAATATTCGTGATGGTGACTTCGATCCGCATACCGGCTTCTTCAGCACCCTTTCTTTTTCGGCTAGAGACCGTAGAGGCAGAACCAATGCGGCGGATGTGGACGACAATCAACCTGCGTTGCCGTATGCGATCCAGTAAATGATCATGATTGTTCAAATCATTCAGAAACGGCCGCAGCGAAAACAATCCGTGTGAGGTGATTGTCCGGCTGATCTCTGAGTCGATGATCAGGTATGCTTTCTTGAACTGTGGAGATGATTTATGGGATCCGGAAATCGGTGACATTGCTATCTGGTTTAGAATAAAAGCCATCTAGCAAAACAACGACCATCCGTAATGAATTATGAAATCAACTGGTTAGCAAATCCTTACTTTGAAGATTCAGTATTCACCTATATCAAAAATTGATTTATCCTGTTAATTAATAATATATTCTAAGATCAGCAACAACAAATAACCGCGAATAACCATGAATGACCATTAATGACCATACTATTCCACAACTATCCCGTACTCCAGTATCTTTTTCCTCAACGTATTAATGGACTTATACCCGATTGCTTTGCACGCATCGCTCTGCACTCCCTTTTTCAGCCGCAAGACTTTTTCAATGTGCTGCTTTTCGACATCTTTCCAGAGAAGCGATTTTTCTCTAGGAACTAACTGAAACCTTCTCGGTATGTCCTTCATGGTCACCTCCTTTTCACTGTAGATGAACAGTGATTCGATCAGATTTTCCAATTCACGGACATTTCCCGGGAAGGGGTAGTTCAGGATGAACGTTTTGACTTCCGGGCTCAGTACCAGATCTCTTTTGTACATTTTAGCTTTTTCCTTAAGGAAGAAATCCATGAGCAGCTGGATATCCCGCTTCCCTCTTTCAAGAAGTGAAGGCAATTCCAGATCCCCGACCATTAAGCGGTAATACAGGTCATCCCGGAATTTTTCTTCCTTGCATAGCTTCTCCAGGTTTTTATTGGTCGCCACGATGATCCGGACATCCACTTTTTCAGGCAACCCACCGATAGATTGGATCTCTTTTTCCTGGAGGAGGCGAAGCAGGGCCATTTGCATGTAGAGTGACATATCACCGATTTCATCCAGAAAGACCGTACCGCCATCTCCTTCCTGAATAAGGCCTTTTGTGTTCTTATCTGCCCCGGTGAACGCCCCTTTTTTGTAGCCAAACAGGCGCGATTCCAGCAATTGTTCCCCCATGGCGGAGCAGTTGACGGGAATGAAAGGCTTACTCTTCCTGACCGAATTGTCGTGAATGAACCTTGCCAGATGCTCTTTTCCTGTACCTGTCTCGCCCATGATCACTGTGGTGACATCCGACCGGGCAATTTTATAGGCCTTTTCATAGATGGGCTCAAGCGTCTCTGTTATGATAATATGCTCAGGGATTTTATAGGTGAGTCTTTCGTTGATCGATCGCTCCTTAATGATCATGGAGGTAGGAACGGTGGACTGCTCGGTTATGATTTCGATCCACTCAGGCTCACCTGATACCGAGTCTTTCGCTGATTTGGTCTGTATGAGCCGGGTACGTAATCCCAGGGTTGTATGAAGGATATACCAGCTGACCTGCATGGCTGAGGTTCCCGGAGAGTAGAAGAGATCAATATCGTTTTCAGAAAGCGTCATAAGGAGAGACTCCACCTTCGTTTTAATCTCATTGATGTTGATAATATCCTCAATATGCATGTTTTTGAATTCAACATCATGATCCCTGAAATCGTTGGCCAGCTTGTTCCTGAGCCACTCTACCCGGAGCTCTTCCTTTTCAGTAGCATACAGAATGATGTGTTTTTTATAATCCTTATAAAACTTCTTATGATAAACGAATGTCGGTCCCTGCTCATTTACCGACATGGGTCCGGTTTCTTCATTACGTTGAAAATCATTGGCATATGCCAGCCAGGAAATAAGAATTCTGCTCATACGATATTGAATTTCCTCAAAGGTATTCTAATAATATCATTTTTTAATAGTTTAAAATAAATATTGATAGGTATAAAAAGTCATTCATTGTCATTTAGTTGATAATCAATTATTAATGGGAGGATTTGATAACGGAACATTTTTTGAAAAGGCTTGTATCATTATTAACTTTATCGTTTACATTAAACCGATCCATTATGAAACTCTCCGACACTGAATTAAACCGCATTCTGAATCAGATTCAGAAGATCGAGACCCTTACGGCCAAAGATGACGCCGACGATCAGATCGATACGATCAAGAAAATTGCCGTAAAGAAGGTGAAGCGGCAAAAAGAGTTATTGGAGCTCAAGAACACCGCCCGTCCGATTGTAGCGACCGGGCTGGTCATGAGATGGGTATTTACTACTCATTCACGACCACGGATTGAACGATTCCTGAAACTTTATCCGGAAGTCACCACCCTGAAAGAGCTTCGAAAGCGCCTGGATGCGACGGATGAAATCTCCTTTTGCAGGGATTATCTCAACATCAACACCAAAGGAAAGCTGTTCCGGTACCAGCTGATAAACGATCTGTGCAATTATTTCCTGGATTACTGTGCCCGGCACGGATTTGAAGATGAGAAAGAGGGCATGCTCGACTGGGCCCGCAAGGTAGACCTGGACAATATTAAAGATGATCCCATTACCCGGATACCCAATGTCAGCGAAGCCACCGTACAGAACATCATCATGGCGCTGGGGCTTCGTGTAGTGAAAGATGATGTGCACGTGACCAATGCCCGCAGAAGGCTTCGCATCCCTTCGGAAATCAAATCGCACGAACTCGCTGCCATGCTTGGCTATGATCCGATCGTACTGGATAAGATCCTGTTTGAGTGGGACAGGAACTATCCGGAATAGTTGTGGTGAAATTCTCATGTATGAATCTGAATCCATTTATCGTGTGCGAGTAAATCAACCTTTTAATAAACTGATAGACATGAAAAAAATATACATTTTGCTACTTTTTACTATGATTCTTTTCACCGGATGTAAAAAAGAAGATCCACCGATAGCAAATTTTACAGCCAAATCATCGGCATACCTTACTGAATCGGTAACATTCAGATCCACCTCAGAAAATGCAGATAAGATTACATGGGAGTTTGGTGATGGGAAAACTGCTAATGGAGAATCTGTGCAACATGCTTATCAAGAAAGCGGTATGTTTAATGTAAAACTGACGGTAGAAAATGAAGGCGGTAAGGATACCTATTCTCAGTCAATTACAATATCAAATGGTAAGGCGGAATTCAATATTACCAATAAAACATCATGGGGTATTTATCTTTTATCCTGTAAATATGGTGATCCTGATGTGGAATTTACTGAATATGGATACATCACATCTGGCACCTCAACCGGATTTGTTCAGACTAATCAAAGCCAGATTGGGTTGGGTGGAAAAGCTAATGGGATAGTATTTGTATGTGTCTATCCTTTTTCTGTTGTCAATTTTACTAAAAACCAATTTGCTATTTATGATACGACGCATATTTATACTGGTAATCAAATAGTTGGAATTGACAAGACCATCTCAATTCAGATTAAAGATCTTTCAGCCATTTAATAATCATCATTTCATTTCAACAATCCAGGCTCAGGATGACAGAGGTGTACAATTTCACCAAACCATTGGACAAAATTATTTTGATTCTGAGTTTATTCTTAATATGAAGAGTGTCTGGGGGAGTTTCTCCGTTACATATAACACGCAAAATTGAGACAGGAAATTACCGTTTCTGCTCAGGGCGGCGCGGGGGATCAGGAGATAAAAAAGGACTTGCAGTCCTTTTAAACCAGCGGAAGCGGCTAAATACCAAGAATTTAGCCGCTTATTTTTTGGAATACCGGATCAGAAATCCCAACGGCTTCGTTTTCTAGGTAGAAAACGAAGCAAAAAGAGCCTTTGCCCTGGATTCCTACCCGTTGCTATGCGCTGATTATCCGCTTATTATAAACAGCCGCTGGTAATTTCCTGCTATCTGGTTTCCCCTTGTTGCCCTCCGGATCCCACCTTCCTGCTGCTTGTTACTCATAAAATTCTGCAAAGTTACTTCGCAGTCTAAAATTTCGTCAAGGACGGTACGAACACCCATTACCGATTAACCAGGTAGAAATAGAGGTGAAAAGAGAGGTAGATATATCAAAGGATTTACGAAATAATTCTGATCTCAAATATCCTTTCGACCCTCGCCTTCGACTTCAACTTTCACCTCTACCTCGCTAATCGGTAATGGCTATTCATTTGCATTTCCGCCCGTTGGGTCTGTTCATTTTCGCATACTTCGAAACCTGACCCATCTCCTTGACCTAATGTTATCCTGCTCGTGATTGTTCCGGCTGAATTTTTTTTTAACCAGCAGCTCTCACAGGCTGCACAATACGTTTTAGCCATGAACACACAACCCTTATTCAAAACTTTTGTGCGCGAGCTTCGCATGAACTACGGAGTAGTTTCCTACACTAACTGCAACAAGGTCTCCTCCAGCCTGGATGCCAGCAACATCCTTCGTGATGTCTGGGGCTCTGATCTCTCTCATCGTGAAGCTTTCTATATCCTTTGCCTGAACCGTGCCAACAAGGTCATCGGTTATGCCCTGATCTCCCTGGGTGGCGTTTCCGGCACAGTGGCAGACCCTAAAGTGATCTTCTCAACAGCTCTCCTGGCCAATGCCAGCTCGATCATCCTGGCACATAACCACCCATCCGGTAATACCGAACCCTCTGCCGCTGATCAAGCCCTGACCAAAAAGTTGATCCAGGCAGGTAGTTTCCTGGACATCCAGGTGCTGGACCACCTGATCATCACGCCGGATACTTACCTGTCCTTCGCTGATGAAAACCTGATGTCCTAAAAAAGCGGAGCCGAAAGGCTCCCTTTTTTATTCGTATATATTTTATATCAATATTTTAATTAGTTTTGAATCTTATTAATTGCATTTAACGGGATGTTATGCGCCATTTTAAAATGAAATTGACATGAAAAAAATGCTATTCATCAAAGCAAGCAAAGACATAAGTGACCTTTCTGTAATTGATATCAACTGCCACGCAATGTGTCACAGCATTTCAGTGAAAACAATAGAAATTAAGTCACAAGATGAACTGGAAAACGAATTACGGAAACTTAAAGAAAAATTTGACTATATATATCTTGCTGCACATGGTAACGACAAGCAATTCGGTGACACAGACAACTCATTTATTTTAAAATGGGAATACCTTGGGCAAATTCTTTGCAGCGCAGACTGTATCAATGAAGATTGTATCTTCCTTCTTTATTGCTGTAGGGGTGGATTAAATCAAGTTGCCTATAGACTTTTTTCTTCATGTCAACAAATTCAGTATATATGCGGTGCACGTCAGAAAATGACAAATATTGATTTAACAATCGGCTTCAATGTATTTTTATATAATATCGAGTGCCGTCATATTGACCCGATTTTGGCAGCAGAAAAAGCAACAATTGCTACCGAAAACAGGTTTAAGTGTTTTGACAGATTGGAAGTTGAATCTGAACCAATTTATTACTACAATTTCTGTCCTGACTGTAAAGATGACGATGAAGAACATGAAAGCGATACATAACAAAGATTTTGCGTCAGGCGGGCTGATGTACAAACTTTAAACATTCTTCTACTTATCAAGTCCAGTGTTGATAACCAGTTTTTTACCCCGAAACCAGCCAGAACGAAAAGCCCGAGGACGTCGTGCGTTATTTTATTGCTACTTACCGATGAATCATTAGAAATTTAAAATTATGTCATGGAACGAAGGATTGCTCCCACAACAGCTTGAAGCTGCCTCACATCATGGGCGCCATGCACGTCTTTTATCTGGCCCAGGAACTGGTAAGACACTCGTTTTAAGTCGCAGAATTGTCTATCTGATAAATGAACAGAGTTGCAGCCCAATAGATATCGTTGCACTTACGTTTACCAGAGCTGCTGCCCATGAACTAAAGAAGAGAATCGAAAATGAGCTCGGACAAATACTGACACCTCGCACATCTACTCTTCACTCCTTCGCACTAAGGCAACTCTTAAAAAATGCACACCGCATCAAGACACTCCCGCAACCATTGCGAATTGCGGACGATTGGGAAGAACGAAATATTATTATCGAACACTTGAAGACTCTTCTTAATCATCGACGTATATCACAGACAAGAGAGTTATTATTACGATTAGCTGCTGATTGGGAAAGCCTTGCAGCAGACGAACCAGGTTGGGCTCCGGATCCTAGATTCATAGGTAATTGGCACCAGCACCGTGGTGTATTCGGCTATACCTTACGTGCCGAGCTGACCTATCAACTCAAGCGAGCTTTAGAACAGATTCCAGATTTCGACATCGATGGGCCATTTAGATACTTGCTAGTTGATGAATATCAAGACCTTAACAAATGTGATCTAGCCGTTATCCATGGCATAGCTAGAGCAGGAGTCGAAGTATTTGCCGCTGGTGATGACGACCAAAGTATCTATTGGTTTAGAAAAGCCCATCCAGATGGCATAAGAAGCTTCAGTGAATCCTATCCAAACGCTCGTGACCTACCGCTTGAGATTTGTAAAAGATGTGATCCTAACATTCTTGCACTTGCTGAATTCATCGCTACTCTTGACCCAGATAGAATTCCCAAGAGTATTCGTGCCGAAAATGGTCGGGCAGGCGGTGAAGTTCAGATACTGAGATTTGCTAATCAAAACGAGGAGGCACTTGGACTCGCTCAGCTAGCACAGTACTTCATAAATGATCGCGGCTTCTCACCCAACGATATCCTTGTATTATTGAGAGTTGACACACGTAATGCCTATTCCATACCCATCTTACAAGCTTTTGAAAATCTGGGCATTCCAGCAACGACGAATGTTCAAGCTGATGGACCGTTGAACTCAAGGTTCGGTCGTATCATTATTTCATTTCTCCGGCTTGTACTCAACCCTACCGATGATTTATCTTGGTATCAAATCCTGAGTCTCCGAAACAACCACATTGGATTTGAGACTCTTCTCGCTATCTACGACCTATGTCGGAATAATGGCATCCGATTCAATCAAGCTTTAGCAATCATTGAAGATGACCATAATCGTCTCCAATATAACGGGCTAAGAGTACAGCAAGAAACCGGCGATATACGGAATCTCATCCAAAGATTTCAAGCTCTTACACAATCAACATTAAATAATTTAGGCGATGTCAATCAACATCTCACAACAATTCTCGATGAAACAATCGGTAATATTCCCGAGCGCCAATCAATCGAAGATTATCTCAACTCTTTCATAAGGGAATATGAAATCCAAACAGTCAGTCACCTAATTTCCACACTAGATTCAGTTAGTGAAGATATCGAACAAGAACTTCAGCAAGACAAAGTTAACATTATATCTATGCACAAAGCCAAGGGACTAACAGCGCCTATTGTCCTCATACCTGTTGCAGAAGATGAGCACATTCCAGGTAGAGAACAGGTGAATCCAGGCTTGGGGGACGAACGACGCCTACTATATGTATCGCTAACTAGAGCCAAGCATCACCTTTTTATAAGCTATTGCAATTGTAGAACAGGACAACAAAGAAATCTCGGAAGAGACTCAGGTCGATTGAATCGTTCACTAACAAGGTTTCTTAGAGACGCTCCAGTACGTCCCGTTGACGGATTACAGTTTGTTCGACAGCGAATTTCACAATAATCAAATATTAAAACATAGTAACACAATGACCATAAAACATCCTTTATATTTTGTTGCCTGATAATACAATATTCAAGCGTTACATTACTTATGAGCCCATATACCGACCTGATAATAATGTACTTAGAAATTGGATATAAAACGAACTGCCATACCATCAGATGCAATAATTTTTTCATATCTGAAACTAATAAATAGACTATAGTCATGAAAATCGTCAATTTTCTTACAGATCACTTGATAGAAATAATTGGTATTGTCATTGCCTATTTTAGCCTGATTTTACCAATTGTGCGATTTTTAAAATCCAAACGTTCAGAAGAAAAAGAAAAACGATTTAAAAATTTCCATCAACTAATAAAGGAGCTAGTTCAACCTGATAAAGAGGCAAACCAAACCTTTATTGATAGACAGGTAGCTGTAATTTTCGAATTAAGAAATTTAAAAAACTATTATGACGTTTCGCTCCGAATCTTAAAGGGATTAAGAGAGGAATGGCATAATCCACCACATTATTCAGGTAATCCAAGGTTAATCAATGAGTTTGATCTGACAATTTCGTACATCACAAAATATCAAGATAAATGGTATCGAAGACTTCATCGTAAAATTTGTAGAACATAATATACCGCAATCGCCAATTCTATTATTCCTGGGATCGTATGCTCGATCGTTAGAATCCTCGAACTTGGGAATTACAGCAGTACAATGAAGGTCACTTTTAAAAGGATGCCTTTCTTTTCTCCTATGTTTCCTTCCTTATTTCTGTTCATCATTCAAAATTTCTACGCAAAGTTACTTCGCCGTCGAAAAATCGGTAAAGGACGGGGCTCGGATCTCAGAACATACGAACATACGAAGAGGAAGGCGAAGTTGAAGTAGAATGCGATCTTAGATTTAAGGGAAGAATTCAGATTTCTGCAATCTAATCGCAAATCTCCTTCGCCTTTTAATTCTACTTCGCCTTCGAATGTTCGTATGTTGGATATTCATCTGCATTCCCGCCCCTTGGGTCTCGTCATTTTCTCTTAAGATCGAAAGCTGACCGATCTCCTTGACCTATTGTTCGGCCGGCTCGTGTGTGTTTTACAGCGTAAAATTTTTTATTGTTTCACTTTCAAAAATTTAAAGCCATGACACACATTGCCTTAACATCAGATCGCACGACAGATGCCACCACACTGTACAATCCTTATTATCTGTCATTCCAGCCGTATGAAAAGCTCTGCGAGCTTGCCGACTGCACCCTTTCAGAAGCAATGAGCTATTGTCTCACACGCCAGATGCTCATCGACCTTCTCTCCGAATAACTCCCAGGGGCTGCCGGATGACCGGCAGCCCCTTTTTTTATGCTCATGCTTCACTCCCCAAAGAAAAAGAAGGCTATCCTTTTCTACTGAGCAATCTGAGGAAAACGAGCGCAAATCAATGCAATTCAATACCGATTTGCCCTACGCACGTTTATGCTTGTTCACCGCAGGTTGGGCTACTTTTTATTCAAATAAAAACTCCGCGAAGTTACTTCGCAGTCTAAAAATCGGTAAAGGACGGGGAGAGGATCTCAGAACATACGAACATTCGAAGTTGAAGTAGAACTGAAAGGCGAAGGAGATTTGCGATTAGATCGCAGATCTTAGAATTCTTCCTTTAATTCAAAAATCGCCTTCTACTTTAACATCGCCTTCACCTTCGTATGTTCGAATGTTGGATATTCATCTGTATTTCCGCCCGTCGGGTCTCGTCATTTTCTCTCAAGATCGAAAGCTGACCGATCTCCTTGACAGATTGTTCGGCCGGCTCGTGTGTGTTTTACAGCGTAAAATTTTTATTGTTTCACTTTCAAAAATTTAAAGCCATGACACACATTGCCTTGACATCAGATCGCACGACAGATGCCACCTCACTGTACAATCCTTATTATCTGTCTTTCCAGCCGTATGAAAAGCTCTGCGGGCTTGCCGACTGCACCCCTTCAGAAGCAATGAGCTACGGTCTCACACGCCAGATGCTCATTGACCTTCTTTCCGAATAACTCCCAGGGGCTGCCGAACGACCGGCAGCCCCTTTTTTTATGCTCATGCTTCACTCCCCGAAGAAAAAGAAGGCTATCGATTTCCATTGAGCAATCTGAGGAAAACGAGCGCAAATCGTTGCAATTCAATGCCGATTTTGCCCTACGCACGTTTATGCTTGTTCACCGCAGGTTGGGCTACTTTTTATTCAAATAAAAACTCCGCGAAGTTACTTCGCAGTCTAAAAATCGGTAAAGGACGGGGAGAGGATCTCAGAACATACGAACATTCGAAGTTGAAGTAGAACTGAAAGGCGAAGGAGATTTGCGATTAGATCGCAGATCTTAGAATTCTTCCTTTAATTCAAAAATCGCCTTCAACTTTAACTTCGCCCTCGCCTTCGTATATTCGTATGTTGGATATTCCATTGTGCCCTCACACGGCTGCACAAAACCAATTGCCATGAATGCAACAGAAAACACCACTGCCATCGCAGCTCAAAGAGCATCATTAAAAGTCAAGACCCAGTCCCTGAAGGATCAGGTCGCCTCAGGTCAGTTCCAGTCGGTTAATGCCGCTTTACTGGCCAGCTATGCCAGCAAGAAGCACACGACCTTCAACACCTACGAAGGCTGGATCAAGGCCGGTAAGGTCGTTAAGAAAAACTCCAGACCTTTCCTCATCTGGGGTCGCCCGGTTGAGCGGACGGATGAATACGGAAAGTCCTATACCTACTTTCCGGTACGCTACCTGTACTCCAATGCCCAGGTAGTAGATCAGAAACAGTCCTGATCAGTTAGCCACTGCGCGGTGCGGCCTTCGGGCCGCACCTTTTTTTGTTCACAAATCTTTAAGTATGTCCTTTTCTTTGTCATGATACAAAGAAAAGGACGAAAAGAAAAATCTAGACTGGACTTCTCGGCGACCCACATACGGCTCAATGGCTAAATGAAAATAACTCGCCCCTCCTTTCAGTCGGGGCTCAAACAGATTTTCATTTGCTTCGCACGCCATTTACGCCGTGTGGGTACCCCGCCTGCGAAGTCCTAGGTCGTTTATAAATACAACAGCATAACTCGCTCTGCATAATTATCAGTTATGGCGGAGCAACCTAGGGAAGCGGACTGAGGCCCGAAGGGCCGAGGGAGCTTTCCAGTTGCGAAGCCATAACGCGGCCATGCGGCCGGGGAGCAAAATAAAAAAGGCTGCCTCGAATTATGAGACAGCCTTCTTCTTTGACTTGAGATTCCAGAAGGCTTTCAATATCCCTGATGAGTCCTTTGGAGGGTTCGACCAGAGGGAGGACAGAATTCTCGTCGAAGTCAAAAAAGCTGAATCCGGTATTTATATAATCCTGCTGCTTATAATCCTTCATAATGGGATCCCTTCTTTGTTGACATTAGCATAAAAAGGTGTGACGGAATATTTCGTATTCCATTCTTGTTCGGCATACACCATAGGGCTGATCACCTCTCCGGTTTCAAATTCAAGCTGCCGGGGAATTCATACAGGTTAACCTGCAATTGTAGGGCATTTTCTATGCCACCCCTGACGGGGTTCTGAAATGATCGGCTGACGATTCATGCTACCAATATTTCGCCTCTCCGGGGCTCTGAATACTGGAGCTGTAGTAAGGACCGGCCTTTTGAAAATTGCCGCCCGGAAATTCAGTGAGTGGAGCGTTAAAAAATTCAGGCTGTTTGACCCCCGCGCAAGCGGAGATCCGGGAGGGGGACAGGGGGAGAGGTCATCAAGGGTAAATTCCACGGTGCGTGCACCGGAATTTGGGTCCAGGGGCTGCCCTGGGATTCATACCAGTGATTTAAAAAAGGCATTTGGTGGTCTAAAGCATGGGGAGTACCTAAAATTTTCCCCAAAACCCATATTACCTTTTAGGCTTTTCCGGATTAAGAGAAACGCGCATATAATGCCGATATGACGCTTACTATATGATCCATGTGCCTATTGTTCCTTGTTCTTTTTAAATTAACGACCTATGGAAAAGCAAAAATTTATCGATCGATGGCCGTTGACGGCAAGAGGGTACCTGTTATTCCTTCTTGCCATTATCCTGTTATTCAACAATTCTATTCCAGTGAGTGCCCTGAGCATTTATATGGGCATAACACTTATACTGACCGGAGCTGCTGTGCTGTATCTTTCCTTTAAGAATTATAGCCTTGCCAGCAAAGAATTTCTTTTCCATTCCGAAGGTTTTAATGACACCTTAACCGGTATCTTGATTTTGATCTTTGCCAGTCCTTCAGGATTTGCGACCTTCACAATTTTTGGAGTTTATGCAGTTCTGACCGGTATCCTCAAACTGTTTCAGCTATACTATTCCATTCGGGATTTTTATATACCTAATTGGTTCCTGGTTTCTATTTATATAGTCCTGGTCCTGCTAGGTGTGCTTATCCTGATCATACCCGGAACATCCAAGCTAATGGCATATTCGCTGATAGGACTTTACCTGATTATTTTTGGAGTGATCTATCTTGTCGAATCTTTTCAGCCTGAAGCACTCAAAAAGTATTCTTTGTAGTCGTTTCAATCCCCTCATGGGGAAAAACGGTTGAACTGACCACTTCAAAACGGATCAAACGGACCACCCCTGATGAGGGTGATTTTCTCACCCGTTTGCTGCCATTCTGTAAGCCGGCCGGCTGACCTATGTCGAAGCCACTATGACACAACGTAAGGAAGACGCTGTATTACTATGAAGGGGTATCGCAAGCCATTGGTCACAGACAATCTGAAATCGGATGGTCAGTTTGCTCCGGAAATCATGCGGATCAGGCGTTCGCGTTATTTATTTCTTTTCCCGTCTCCAGGTAGTCAGTTAGGTCGTCCAGAAACCTGACCATAGGGGCCCCATCCATTACATCATGGTCAACCAGAATGGTCATGTTCAGTATCTCTCTTATTTTTATTTCATTGTCAATCGCCACAGGCTTTTTAAGAATGGATCCCACACCAAAGGAAACAGGATGAACGGATTTGTGTATGAACCAGCCATTCATCCTACCGATCGTTCCAACTGAGGTGACCGCTACATTCCCCATTGTTTTAAACGCTGTTTTCGGATTTTTCAACAGGAGTATCCAAAAAAGCCTTCTCAGAAATCCCGGTAATCGGTAATAGAATCGCTGATATACGGTAGACTGTTTGTTTAACACAATGTCGTCAGGGTTTAATTCCTGACTTTTCGCACCTTCAATTTCCTGCGTGATTTCCAGAGCAGTTTTTTCATTGACTTTTTCAATAACCAGCGGGATAGGGACTTTTGTATCTCCGGTTTTCTTTTCTATGATCATGGAAATGTTAATGTCATCAAAGACGATAAGTCTTTTCTTGTTGTAAACATAGGCTGCTGCTCCCGGGTGTTTTTGCAGGACAGTACCGATCACTTTGACGAGCCAGGCATTAAATGAAACAGCGTGCCCCTGTTTCCTCTGATCCCTGAGTTTTGCTCTGCTCTCTGTGACGTCGAATTCGAGCATGGCGTTGATGTGGTGTTTGCGCATACCAACATCAAACATGTCAAAGGTAGCTATCCTCGAGCGGACGATCTTCTGAAAATGGTAGTTTTTGATCATCGGTGAAGGTGTTTTATTGTGCACTCTGTTCTTCTCCTCAGAGGTGCTTTTCATCCATCATTCTTTATCCGGGCGGGATTAACATGGATATCAATCCTTTTCATTTCGCTGCCAGACAGGAGCACATCATACCACGTAAAGATATGGATTTGTCATTGGATTTGCCGGGCAGGGGGCTATCTCAGTTAAATTTTTAGCCGCATGCATGGCTAAAGATAGGGGATATGTATATCACTGGTTGAATAAATCGCATCCCGCCGGCCTTCCGCAGCACGAAATCTTACCTGGGATCCGGCGCGTGATTAGTGTTTATCCCGATGAAATAGCGAACCAATGATTTCAATAAAGGTTTTATTAAAATCTTTTGTCAGCAAATACAACTGTATGGCAGCAATTCCTAGCCAGGGTATCTGAATATAACCAAATGGAGTGATTAGAATTAAAAAGACTGAAGCGCCTGTCAGTCCATATTTTACATACTTATGCTTGTTAAGTATCAATAATCCCATAGTAATCTGAAATATTGCGATTGCCAGAATAAATAGAACAGGAGCCTTTGATACAACTTCTGAAAATAGTATCCTGTAGAATCCTAATAGTGACGCTTCTCCCATCTGAACCGTAGATTGCGGATTGGTGATCGCATTAGGGATATTTATCCCGATGGCCATGACCAGATAGAAGATGCCAAGAAAAATGCGACCAATATTTGGTTTAAGGATACCTAAGATGATCACAAATAGCACAAAACCAATACTCCAAATAATTTTTTCATCCATATCTTACCTGTTGGTTAGCTGAAAATCAATTTCGGAACGGATGATCAGTGTCCGATATGCAGTACAGCACCTATGCAGATGGCACCTCCATCATCCCAGGCGTCCTCGAAGTAGAGGATCCATTGCCCCTGGGATGACTCTCCGTCGAATGCTTCCGTCATGAAAATGAAGTCGTCGGTGCAACCGTTCTCCTCAAAACCCTCCCAGATCTGTATGACGGTTCCGGCGGGTGATTTCAGATACATGGTGACTTCTTCCGGATAGCCATCCGAACAAAGTTTAGAAGCTGTCACGATCAGACAACTGATAATCTGGTTCTCCGCTGCAGAGATGTTAACGTCAGCCCAGCCTGCATCCGTCCAGGAATTGCCCTCGTAGGAAAGAGGATCGGTCAGGTCAGCGAAGGTATAGTCATTGTTTTCATTCTGACACGGACTGAAATAGATGATGACCCTGTCGGTAGAGCTGCCACAGGATGTGGTAATCGTCCATGCCAGGATATAGACATTTCCCTGGGTGCCCTGGAATTCGCTGTTGGGATCTGCAGGATCAACAACGGTCCCTCCGCTCCCGCTCACGACGGTCCATAATCCCGTTCCGGAAGAAGGGGTATTTCCCTGAAGGATTGTACCGGTGGTACCTGGGATCACCTGGTCAGGTCCGGCATCGGACGGTGTTGGCTGCGGTGTACAGGTCTGGACACATCGGATACCAAATCCGGCAAATTTAGAAAGCGTCTCCCGGTCGATCGCGCCTGAGTTGTGATACAGGGTATGGTAGAAGGCCAGGTTGTAATTGCTTTGCGTTGAGGTCCAGAAATCGCAGGATTCACCCAGGAATGCAAAATACCCACCAAAGGAAAAATCTCTGTAACCAGATGGAAGCGCAGTAAAGCCGCTTTCATTGGTGGCGGCTGTATTGGGTGCGTACCACAAACCGGTTCCTTCTTCAACGGTGCCCACCGATTTCATCTTTCCCCCGGCGAGATCTTCTCCGCCAAGGAATTCCTTCAGTAATGACCATTCGTCATCCGAAGGGAGATGCCATCCATAAGGGCAGATACCCTGGATCCCTTCGGTATCAGAATACTGCATGGCCTCACGCCACTCATACAGGCCGCCATAGGTTTCGCAGTTCCCTGGATTATCGTCGTAGCAGTACTTTTCAATCACTCCGTTGTCGTTTTGCAGCTGGCCATCGTCGTTGTTCAGCACCATCGTTCCGATGTTCAGGTTTTCTGCCATCCAGCACTGGGTCCCGATCTGGACCGTGTTATACGTTTTTCCGTCGCGGCAATCCTCGAGCGGTCCGCCGCAGGAAAAAGGTTCATCCGGGGCAAATACGATCGTTACATAGTCAAATGTATATCCGCAAACGGTGGTAATGGTCCATCGCAACACATATTCTGTGCATGCCTGACCCTGGAAGTTGCTCATTGGATTCAGGGGATCAGTAAAAGTTCCTCCAGTCCCATTGATGATCGTCCACTGACCTGAACCTGAGGTAGGTATGTTGCCAGCAAGGGTGGTTGATGTTCCAGGCACCAGAACCTGATCAGGACCTGCATTGGCCTTGATAGGGAAGGGGGTGCAGTCCTTCACGCAACGTACCGCCGAGCCACCAATCCTGGTGTAATGATCTCTGTACAGATCGGTCATCTCGTAATCCAGTGACCTGAACCAGGCATCTTCCGGATCATATTGCGTGGATGTCCAATAATCCCCATAATAACCCAGGCTATAGAATCCACCATCCGTATCACGGTAACCCTGAGGGATGCCAGTAAAGCCGCTGGAGTTGGTGGCACCTGTATTCGGTGCGTACCAGAGGCCTGTCCCCTCTTCGACGGTTCCGGTAGCTTTCATTTTCCCTCCGGCAATCTGGTCACCTCCAAGATTTTCGCTCAGCATTGAAAATTCGAAGTCAGCCGGCATATGCCATCCAAACGGACAGATGCCCTGAACTCTTTCCGTGGTTACATACTGCATGGCTTCGTCCCACTCGTAGAGTCCTCCATATGTTTCGCAATTGAGCCAGAGGTCATTGCTGCAATACTTTTCAATCACCTGGTTGTCTGTCTGTCGTTGTCCTCCGGGTTGACTTTCAATATCCTCGCCAATGTTCAGGTTTTGGGCCATCCAGCACTGATAACCGATCTGTATGGTCTCATAGGTCTGTCCGTCGCGGCTGTCCACCAGCGTCTCGCATGTAGGTACGCCGCTATTTGCGATGCTGACGTCCACCAGGTCCTGTGAAAGATCACAGGCCGTGTAGATCGTCCAGGACAAAGTATATTGATGACCTGCAAGACCATTGAAAATACTGGTCGGACTCTGTGGATCCACGATCGTGCCTCCTGTCCCGGAGACAATGGTCCAGATTCCTGTTCCGGAGACGGGAGCATTTCCTGCCAGGGTGGTAGCAGGCTCGGGCAGGTTCGTTTGGTCGGGACCCGCATTGGCCTGGGAAGGCGGGGCCTGGCAATTCTTCAGGCAACGTATGGAAAATCCGTTATCCTTATAGAACATGCCATACAAACTGCTGGCAAAATTATGGGCAAGAACCCTGTACATGGCCAAATCATCATCGTCTTGCGTTGATGACCAGAAACAGGCAAATGAGGTATAGTTGTTGAAAAAACCCTCGGTACGGTCGCGGAATCCACCTGGAAGCGCCGTGAATCCACTGGCGTTCGTGGCTCCCTCGTTGGGAGACTGCCAGTGAGCAAATCCGGATTCTTTCAGATTTCCACCGGCATCGCTCCCTCTCCAATTCTCAAAGGTATCCCATTCAGCATCACCGATCCCGAATTGAGAGTCAACAGTACCCTCTAAAATTTTCAAGGCAGCATCCGACGGAACATGCCATCCTTCCGGGCAGATTCCCTGTGAGCCTTCGGTTGACATATATTGCATGGCCTCGTTCCACTCGTATAATCCTCCGTAGATATCGCAGTTGGCAGCAAGGTTATCATAGCAGTACTTTTCTATGGTCCCGTTATTGGTCTGCAAAAATCCTCCGCCACTGCTCTGGATCATTGTTCCCACGTTCAGGTTCTCTGCCATCCAACACTGAACACCGATCTGGATGGTTGGATAGGATTGATCGTCGCGTTCATCCACCAGGGATTCGCCGCAGGTAAATCCCCCGGATGAGACAAAGCTTATCAGGACCGTGTCGGAGGTACTCCCACAAACCGTGGAGATGGTCCAGACCAGCGTATACGAATTCCCGGCGACTCCCTGAAACCCACTGTAGGGACTGGAAGGTGCGAGGAGCGTACCTCCGGTCCCGGTGATGACAGACCACATTCCATCACCCGACGCAGGTGTATTGCCTGCCAGTTGCGTGGAGGTGCCAGGCAGGTTCAGTTGATCAGATCCTGCATTGGCCTGGGAGGGTTGGGGCTCGCAGCCTTTCAGGCAACGGATGGAGAGTCCGAACCCATGCCCGTAGGTCGTCCGGTCAACAAGCGGATAATTGTTATAGAGATTTCTGGTCCATGCATCGGTAAGACCTGACGGTGTGGATGACCATAACAAGCCTTTATATCCTGTCTCATTGAAGCTGCCTGTTGAAACCCTGCGGAATCCCCCGGGCAGTGCAGTAAATCCGCTGTTGTTGGTCGCACCTGTGTTGGGAGGATTCCAGTGCTGATATCCTGCCTCTTTGAGTGACCCGGCAGCATTCTCCCATCCATCGTACAGGTTGATCAACACATCCCACTCGCTGTCTTTCGGAATGTGCCAACCAGGAGGGCAGATACCACTTGCCCCCTCAGCCGTCTCATACTGCATGGCCTCGTTCCACTCGTATAATCCTCCGTAGATATCGCAGTTGGCAACAAGGTTATCATAGCAATACTTTTCGATGGTCCCGTTATTGGTCTGCAGAGATCCGCCGCCACTGCTCAGGATCATTGTTCCCACGTTCAGGTTTTCCCTGAACCAGCATTGCTCTCCGATCTGAACTGTGGCGTATGTTTTCCCTTCATAGGTAACCGGAGCAACACAACCGCATGGCATTCCCTGGGCCTGCATGATGATGTTGACCATAAAAATGATATCCAGCACATTGATGAAATCGTCCGCATTCACATCCGCCGCATCCTCATCAAACGGATCCGGGCTGCCGCCCATGATGTAATTGACCAGGGTGATGATGTCCAGCACATTGATCTGTCCATCCATATTGACATCCGCACAGACAAATCCGTTCCCGGGCATGGATGGTAATCCTGGTACGCAGGCTGCGTATTCTGAAGTTCCGGAAGGATACCTGCAACCAGCGGTTGAAACCCTTATGCTTCCTAAGAATACCGTAACGAGAAGTATAACGGGGATCGTACGAAAAAGTAAAGATTTCATAATAAAAAAATAAAGGAACAGACCGCCAAATATATATGGTTTGATTAGATATTACAAAAAAGAAGTGATTTTTTTTCGAATAATCTGGCTATTCTTTTTGAACAGGTCTATACAGACAAAGCTGATAAATAACGAGTTTCAGTCGAATCAATCGGAGCTATATCGTAAATCCTTTTTAATTAATTCTTTGCCTTTCACCTCTGTTTCAACTTAAAATTACCGCCAACTGCCAATCGCCAACTGCCAACTGGTTACTACGGGGAGAATTCTTACCTTTACCGGAAAGTTTAAACCTTCAGCCGATGATACGAGCATTATGTATTATGATGGCCGTGATGCTGCTTTCCTGTAAGGAATCCAGGCAGCCGGCAGCCACCGAAGCCCTGACAGTCAATCCCGTCATTGCCGTCGTGGATAACGGCAATGTCGATTTTAACACCTGGTTCACCGACAAGACCATGCGGGTGGACCTTTTCCACAGCGGCACCGCTGAGGAAGAACAGTTTGCTGTCGACCACATTGTGTCCGACGGGCCCTGGCCCGGCAGTCGGAAAATCCTGATCGATCCGCTGCAACGAGGTCCTTATCTCTTTGAAGTGACCGAAAAGGTAACCGGCGTACTGCTTTACTCACGGGGATTTGCAAGCATCTTTGGAGAATGGCAGACCACACCCGAAGCAGATACGTGGGGGACGTTTCATGAGTCGGTCCGGTTCCCGTGGCCCCTGGGTGCAGTGAGCCTCATCATCTCAAAAAGGGATGCGCAAAATGTCTTCAGACAGATCTGGCATACGGATATCGATCCTTCCTCCCGCCAGGTCAACCCGGCCGACATGGTCCATACCGGAAAGGTGAACGTGATTGCAGACAACGGCCCCGCCATGGAAAAACTGGATATTGTCATCCTCGGCGATGGGTATATGCAAGAGGAAATGCAAAAGTTCGACAGCGATGCCAGGCGGCTGTCAGAGGTGCTGTTGGGCGTCGAACCATTCAAATCGCGGAACGGGGATATCAATATCCGGACCGTGGAGATCCCGGCGCCGGAATCCGGCGTAACCAGGCCTCATCCTGGTGTGTTCAAGCGCACGCCGCTGTCAGTCCAGTATGGTGCGTTCGATTCAGAACGGTATGCGCTGAGCTTTGACAACCTTACCATCCGGAACGTGGCCTCGGCCGTCCCTTATGATTTCATGGTCATCCTGATGAATGAACGCACATATGGCGGCGGAGGCATTTACAACCTGTACACAACGGTGTCATCGGATAATAATTACTCCGGCTACATCATGGTACATGAAATGGGTCATCACATGGCAGCCCTGGCGGATGAATATTATTCGTCTGCGGTTGCCTATGAAATCCCTGAGATCATCGCCGAACCCTGGGAGCCCAACATCACGGCCCTGTTCGATAAGGATAACGTGAAATGGAAGGACCGGCTGGAACCCGCCACGCCCATCCCGACCCCCTGGAACAAAGAAGCATTCGATGCTTACAGTTACCGGGTGCAGAAGGAGCGCGACAGCCTCCGCGCCGCCAAAGTGCCGGAGGAAATGATGGAAGCCCTGTTCCACCGTCAGCACATGGCGGAGGACAGCTTCTTCATGCAGGAAAAATACCGCAACATGGTCGGGGCATTCGATGGAGCTGGATATGTAGCCAAGGGCCTGTACCGCTCGCAGATCGACTGCATCATGTTCACGCGTCACATGGTTTTCTGTAACGTATGCCAGCGTTCCATCAGCGAAGTAATGGACATGTATTGCAACGAATAAGTTGATCCTTAATAATCATCAATATATTGAACAATCTAGTAAGCTTATACAATGACCGATAAATTAAAAGAGCTGAGCACTGCCATTAAACTTATGAACGACAGGCTTCATTTCACGGGATCCTCCGGTGATAACCAGCCGGTTTCCATTGATTACACCGCTCCTCTGGGAGATGACCTGGGATATACTTCTCTTGAATTGCTTCTTCTGAGCTTATCCTCTTGCCTGGGTAGTGCCATGTTGACTTTCCTCCGTAGAATGAACAGAACGATCACCGGTTTTGAAATTCGGGCACAAGGTCTAAGGAAAGAAGAACATCCGACCGGATTTAAACGTATTCATCTGGATATTTACCTTGATTCTCCGGATGTCACTGAGGAAGAGGTGAAGAAAGTAATTGATCTTGCAGAAGATAAATATTGCCCTGTATGGTCGATGATGAAAGGTAATACGACCATTGAGACATCATTCGCCCTGAGTAATTGAGCTGTACTACCCTAGCCAAATCCAGGGAGTCATGCCATTAGCCATGATCTATGGGTTGTTGAGAAATATAGAATGGATTTGGTAAAACATTCTACCGGGTTCAGATGTTTATTCGTGCAAAACACTAACGTATGGATAAAGTTTTAGGCTTAACTGTTATGCTGCTCCTGACCTGTCCCGGGATAAAAGCTCAAATCGACCTGGTAGGCATCAGCAACAATGGCGGCTCCGGGAACCTTGAGATCGTAGAATGGAAAGCCCTGGACCAGGCCTCGGTGATTACTTTTCCCACTCTTCTTGAAGGATACCTTTTTGGATCATCCGTTTTCGATGCCTACAATGGGAACTATTACCTGACAGGCATTTCAGGAATATCGAGTGGATTATTTTCATTCAATACACTGACCAGCGAACAGGAACTTATTCCATACAATAACTTTTCGAATATTACTGAAATTGATATGAGCGCTGGCAAAATCTACAACCTTTCGATGGAAACGGAAGGCGAGATCAGTGTGAATGAATATGATATTGAGAGCGGTTCTGACATTTTACTTGGAGTAATCAGCGAACCGGGTGTTGGGGGTATTGTCGCTGATGCAACTGGCTTCGATGCAAATCATGGTATCCTGTACTACGTGGGATGGGATACCCTGCCCTCCATTTGCCTCTACGGGATACCTGTCCGCAATACTTCTTTTTCATTCACAAAGACCAGGCTTGTGCCAACTACGCCATTTAATTCATTCTCCAGCGTCAATTATGACAATGTCAATGACAAGTTATTTGCGCTGAATGCCGAATATAACTCAACGGGGAACTATGTGGTCAGTAATGTGGTCGAAATCGATTATAATTCGGGTGAAGTGATCCTGCGCGGATCACTTGCGGAGTTTCCTAATTACCTGGCCGGTTCATCTTCCTTTGACCAGTACTCTGGCAGCTTTTTACTTGTTGGAATCGATACGAATTATAACTCAAAAATGATTGTTTTCAATACCAGCACCAACACGTATCAATCGGGCTTTGTGCCCTCCGGAGTAAGTGAGATCGTCTGCGACAATTCCACATTTGCAAAGAATACCTATATTTTGACTTTTTTGCAGGAGGACAATATGGATCTGCTTTCTGTATACCCTAATCCTGCAACTGATCACATTACGGTAAATCCTGATCTCCCTTCATCTGATGACTTCCTGATCCGGATATATTCCGTGGATGGTCAGCTGATGTTGGAAACGTACTATCCTTCGGCACAATCCTTTGATCTGGATGTCCAGGACCTGCCTGCCGGGATCTATCAGCTATGTGCATTGGCTGGATCTCAGATTATTAAACAGAAGCTGATAATCCTTTAAAGCGTTCTTTCATAATCCCTTTCCGGGTACCCCTGCATGATATGCACTGACAGGCAGTTGATGTATATGAATATATAAATTTCTTTGTGTAACTAGCTGTAGAACATTAACTTACAGGGTACGCGCCGGCGGATGCGTATGAAGTATGGAAATCCCTATGGTATTAACTATGGTGGATAATCCGTAAAGGCATATTTATGAGCCGTTTAGGTACCATACCTTCTTCGCGCTCCATCCAGCTCCTTTTTCACCAGCTCTACCAGCATTTCCGGCTCCAGCGCCTGCACCGATGATCCCCAGCCCAGTATGAAAGAGATAAATTCGGAGGTTATACTGAGATGAAATCCGAAGTCCATATGATCAGACTCTTCTTCAATGATTTGCTGAGTTTCGTGAATAGACTGGGTGAGAAGATACTTGCCGATGGTCCTGTCAAAACGCAGCACCACGCTGACCGGCTCTTCCGGAGTGGTGAAGATGCCGATGGTGTGGCGGAAATAGTCCTGAGTCTGAAAAGGCACGGTGATGAATGCCCTGGCCGGATCTTCCCTGACGGATAGCACCCTGTCCAGCCCGAAGATCCGGATATTCTTTGCGTGTTCTTCAAAACCGATCAGGTACCAACGGTTCCGGTACTCTTTTAAATGATACGGGTGCACGATATGCTCATCGGGCGCTTCTGCCTGGAAAGACTGATGCCGGATGATAAGGACCGTGCTGTTCCGGATAGCGTCCAGGAAGACCTCAAGGTACTCGCTTCCCTTGAAGTAAGGAACTTTTTCCAGCTCGATGTAATCCATTGCCAACCGGTCGTTCCATTTCTGTATCGTCACCAGGTCGACCACTTTCTGAAGAGCACCCGAATATTTGTTGAATACGCCCACATGCTTGAACTGATTCAGGATGGCCGAAGCAAACTTCAGCGAATCCATCTCATCGCTGTTGATCGGGAGCTGATCAATGGAATAATCCGGATCGTCGTAATAATAGGCCTGGCGCACTTTGTCCCACCGGATGGGAGCGAGGTAAGCAAGATGCCTGTCATACCGCATGGCATGAATATCCCCCGCAATGGTCCTCTCACCCAGCGGGGCAATATCGAGTGCACGTTCGCAGGCATCGATCAGTTGCTCTTTGGTAGCATAGGTGTGATCGATCAGGTAACGGTTGATCACCCGGTAGCGGATCAGGGCTTCTTTGTTCTTGGGCATAAATTTTTCATTAAAAACCCTTCAATTTACAAAATTATTTACCTCCATCATGATAATGCAGATACAATGCATCATGGCACAGTAATATTGCCCCGGAATCGATGAATTTTAAAACCACATGCCATGATCAAACAAATTTTACACTCCATTCAGTTCGGCGATATGCAAAGTTATCTTTCCATTGCCGCTTTCCCCATCTTCTGTCCACCCAGGGAAAATCCTTTCGGGTATCATACCCTTGCGGATGCCATGAAGTCCGATCTGATTACGATCACAGAGGTCGACCAGGGCGGATCGGTACCTGAGCTAAAGCTCATCAGCAAATCCGAAACGCCCGTTCTGATTCTGGAAGGGGAAGAAGTGATGGGAGCCAAGCAGAACAGGATCATTGTGACCACCATCCTGGTGGCGGAGAAAGGAGAGGTGATCATCCCGGTGAACTGTACGGAACGAGGCCGTTGGTCTTACAATTCGCCCAAATTCAGGGACTCCGGGAACATAAGTTCGTTTGATGTCAAGCGGGAAATGAAAGATTCGGTGACGGATTCGCTTTTCTTCCGCAAGGTGCACAGTGCCGACCAGCTCAAGACCTGGGAGAAGATCGAGGAGCTCCATTCAAGATCCGGCACCTATTCCACTTCGGGCTCCAGGGCCATGTCGGACGCCTATTCTGCCAGGATGCCCGAACTGAATGAGATCCTGGGTCATTTCCCTGTTCTGGATGGCCAGCGAGGCATCGTTTTCTTCATGGAAAATAAGATCGCGGGCCTGGAGATCCTGTCACGGCCTGATATCTATGCAAAGCTCCACGAGAAGATCTGTAAGTCCTACTTTATCGGTGGATTTCTCAGCGAGAAGCCCACGTTGCCGGCCAGTGCCCTGAAAAAGATCTGCCAGGATTTCATTCAAAACGCGATTCATCAGGAGACTCACGAGTTCAAATCCGTCGGACTGGGTACCGATGTGCGAATGAGGGGCAGGAACGTGCTCGGCAGCGGATTGGTTTACAATGGTGAACTGATCCACGGAGCATTCATGGAATCATAATCAGACTGCTTCGATCGTTGAAGGAGGCTTTGTGGCAATATTAAAGGTGACACTGATAATGCCGGGTACATTTCCGACGATCTCCGTTGCCAGTTCTTCCAGCAGGTCCCACGAAAGCCGTGTGGGAGTGGCTGTCCTGGCATCGGTGCTGTCCCAGCAGCGGATCTCGATCTGCTGACCGAAGTCCCGTTTCCCTTCCCGCATTCCCGTCACGCGGTCTTCGTGCAGGATCGCCATGTATTGAAATGCGTTGCTCCCTTTCAGAATACGTTCGACGATGGTGGTTGCTTTGCGTACCGTTTCGATCCGTTCGGGCGTGACCTCTCCGATGACACGCGCCGACAGCGCCGGGCCGGGAAAGGGGATACGTTCGAAAAGCCATGATGGCAGGCCCAGTGCTTTTCCCACCGTCCGCACCCCATCTTTGCGGAGTTGGATCAACGGTTCGAGTATTTTATAGCCGAATGCCTTCTGCGGATCAATGCCCAGCTGCTCAAAGACATTATGCTGTCGTTTTATTCCGGCAACGGTCTCGTCGATGTCGGTAAGAATGGTTCCCTGAAGAAGGAATGTGGCGCCGCTTTCTCTGACCTTACGGCCAAAAACATCCCGGTAAAAGGTCCGTGTAATGGCCTCGCGCTTTTTTTCCGGATCACTGATGCCACGCAGTGCCTGAAAGAACTCCCCACTGGCTTCCATGATTTCTACGGGTACCCCGAATTCGCAGAAGCTTTCTGCCACCTTCTTCACTTCTCCTTCCCGCATGAGCCCGTTCTCGACGATCACCGTTCTCAATCTGTTCCCCAGCGCTTTATGCCCCAGCAGGGTGACGACGGACGAGTCAACGCCCCCCGAAAGCGCATTGATGGCAATCCCTTCTCCGACGGTATGTCTGATCTCCCTGACCTTCTCATCAATGAACCGGGCAGGGTCAAGTTCCTGTAATGTGATTTCTTTGATCATAGGGTATTTATTTACGCTCCCCTCGGGTAGCCGTTTTTTCGTTTGTAACTTTCGGTTCGGAGGATGTATTGCGCTTGTATTCCTGGTACTGCTGAGTGCGCTTATTACCCTCTGTCCTCTCCTGGTACGCCCTGTTCAGCGTGTTGTAATCTGTCTTTTTCGCTCCGCTTTTAGTATCAGTGGACTGGCGCGGCTGAGGCTGAGGTTGAGGTTGAGGTTGAGGTTGAGGCTGAGGTTGAGGCTGAGGTTGTACTCTTGGCTGAGGCTGTGGTTTGGTCTCCGTTCTCTTCGGGGCAGGAGCGGGAACACGCTCTGAAGTCTTGTTCCACTTGTCATTTTCGCGATACTGCCATGTCTCCCGTTTTGCCCGGTACACATTCCCATTCTTATCTGTGTATACATTATTGGCCGAGCCCGATCTTTTTCCGGACCTGTCCTGCATGTCAGAAGTCCGTGCTTTAGATAATTGCCTCATGTTCTGAGGATCATAATTATATCCTCCGGTTTGCTTTACCCCGTCCGACCGGTTCTTATAGACATTGTTGGAAGCATAACGGGAATCTCTGGGCTGGTAAAGAACTTCTTTCTCCTCATGGCCATATCCGGCATTGCTTCCTGCCCAGTATCCATGATGGTATCCATGGTAGTAACCGTCTTCCCATCCTTTGTGGTACCCGTGGTAATAGCCATGCTGGTAACCGGCAGGTCCCCACCAGCCATGGTAAGGATCGTACCAGCCCCATCCAAACCACCCGTAAGGATTTCCGAAACTGACACCGAAGGAATATACCCATCCCCAATAGGGGTGCCAGTAAGCGTTATAGCCATAACAGCGGTATCGGGGATAGTAATGGACGCGGTACCAGGGATTGTAGTACCAACCGGTTCCATAAACGATGCAACCATGGTAGGCATATGAATGACAATAGCCCGGAGTATATCCTACATAAACAATATCCGGAGTGTAGTCATAGATATAGACGTACTTTACATTGTATACCGGCGATTCAGGTGGAATGTCCTGAACGCTTTCAGGAACCGCCACGCATACCTCCCAGGGTCCGAATGGATCCTCGGAGATGAACCAGACCGCATTATCCACGCAATAATAGCGCTTGTCAATATACAACACAGATTTGTCGCAGTTCAAGGCGTACTTGATGGTGGTGCCCGGAATGGCTTCAAATTCCGGGCGTCCGTCATAATCCACCTTCACAGTTGCTTTTTTACGGTCAATGGTAGCCGTCTGGGGGACCTCATTTTCCAGCAATGCATCTTTTGATTCCGGTGTGCCGGGAATGCTGGTGCGCAATCCACCCATATCCGAATCGGCAGGTATGCTGGCAAAATCGGCGGGCAGATCCCCGGATTCGATGAAATACCAGGGGGCTCCACCGGTCAGACTTTTCGTCGTGAACCACCTGCCTGATATCAGGGTATAATATTCCTGTGTGGGAATATACAGTAAAATGAAATTATCGGTATTGGTCATGTAAAGTACCGAGGTACCCTGGAGCGGAGCGAAGTTAGCCTCACCGTTCGACTGAATGAGTTCGGCAGGCTGTTTCCTGACAATGATCATGGGAATAACCTGAGTGCCTGTTTCTTTAGTACCTGCCTGTTCCTGTTCATTTTCCCCTGACTTTTCTGTACGCTGTTCCGCAATCACGACAACATCAGCAGGAGGATTCTGGATGTTTGACCAGGGCCCTTCAGGTTCTTTGGAAGAGTACCACCAGTCGTCTCCTTTCAGATACCAGAAGGACTTATTTTTGTCCTTTACAATGAAAAACGGAGTGTTAATCACGTACTGGTAGTTTGTGTTCTCAATATCCCTGAGTATGGGATCACCGTCAATGCTGACCAGGATGGAAGGACCCGTGGTATAGATGATCTCCGGGGGTATGTTGTTGAACGCATCTTCATCTGCAGCCTGCTGTTGTGAGGATTCGATACTGGCCAGCAACCTGTCGAGTGACCCGACGGGCTGCCATTTTTCAATTTCCGGTTCCACGAACTCCTGAAGTTCCTTCATCCTGTCTTCCTCCAGGTCAGGAAACCTGATCGTGGAAACATCGATAGTGAGCAGGGTAAACGTGCGCTCTTCCTTATCGGCACTTACCTTGCAGGTAAACCACATCGCCCCGAAGACAGGCTCTTTGATCTCACGCGTAGTGACCGATATGGCGGCCATTGCTTCCAGTTTATCATCGGCATAGGATTCTACCTGGGGCTGATAGATGACGATGTTGCCGTCACCGGTCTCAATGCGCCAGGGCCATTCGGACTTGATATCCCTGGTTCCGGCGCTCCAGGCTGTAAACGCATATGTCATAAGGATTACAGAAGATCCGATAAAGCGAAGGATCCCAAATTTACGTGCATGTGCTTTCATTGGCGTTACACTAAGAGATTATAAGATAAACTATTCCAGCAGTTTAGTTAAGGAATACCGTCTGTTTTTGCTGATTGCTGAGCCCTGATGTCTGCAAATTACAGGCCACGCTATAAAGATACGGATAACCGCGGAAATAACAACTTCTTCTTCTTTCCTGATTTACATCAGGACAAGCTACCTGGTTAATCGTTAATGGATATTCATCTTCACTATCCTATCGATAATTTCAGTAATTTTGCTTCCGTTTTCCAGATCTGTAATTGAATCATTATGCCTGTAGTTAGACTCCTGACCGTCATTTTTCTGATTCCGGCTCTTATAATTTTTTTCACCGGATGTTACCCGGATGAGGCTGAAAATCCTGAAGATATGGAACTGGTGACGACGGAATGCGACGTGAATTACCCGTTTGCACTCAACCGTACCTATATCATGCCGGATACCGTCATGCATATCATCGATCTGAACGATCCAAACAATAACCAGCCCATCAACACTGGCTCCGACGGACTCATGTTAAGCCTGGTGTCAGATCATCTGGATGGACTGGGCTATAAGCGTTTGATGAATACTGAAGGCGAAAAACCGGATGTCTACATCACCCTTTCTGCAATCTCTGCCCTTTATCTATTAAATGACGAAGATGACTGGTGGTATTACTGGAAATATTACCCCTACTGGCCCATTCCTTGGGTTGATGAATATTATCCCTGGTATCCCTGGGGAAAGCCTGTATATTACGCCTACACGATCGGGACGGTGATCATTCAGATGATGGATGGACACAGTGCGGCTGATGACAAGATTCCTGTGGTATGGAACGTCACCCTTAACGGCCTGCTACAGGATACCGTCCAGAACCTTGATCAGCGGATCGAAAGAGACATTGACCGGGCTTTTGAATTATCCACCTATCTGAACGATTAATTTTTTAGCATCTCTCTATGATCAAACACACCAGATATATCCTCCCCGCTTTTTTCATGCTGATCGCGGGCGTTGTCTCCGGGCAGGCCTATTTCTCCATCACCTATGATATGGCAGCTCCTCTTGGGAATACGAAGGAGTTCATTCCAAAATTCAATACCAGGGGATTTGGGATTGAGGCGGGTGGCCGGTTCACCGATCATTTTGCTGCCGGAATGGGTTTTGCCTGGAACGGATTTTATCAGGAGCTGGATTACGAGGTCTATGGCCCTGAGGATGGATTGCCCGATGGACTGAACATGTGGACGCCGGCCTGGAAATACATAACGGTGTATCCTTTCTATGGTTCGGCCAGGTATTATCTTTACTCCCATTCCGGCATGGAAGTCTATGCCGGAGCGATCGTGGGCACTTCCCTCATCAGCCAGGTGACCGACTATGGTGTTTATTCACAGGTCAGTAAAAACTGGCATTTGACACTTGCCCCTGAGGCTGGTATCATTTACTGGCTGCATGAAAATATAGGGATCACATTCAACAGCCGGTTCATGTGGTCGCCCGCGGCAGGGAATACCGATGCTCAGACGTACCTGGGATTCAATGTCGGGGTGATAGCGTCATCTATCCCATGATCCTGACGACCGAGAACATATTGCTCATCGGTTCCATCCTCCTGTTTATCTCACTTCTGGCCGGGAAAACTTCTTACAGACTTGGTATTCCTGTCCTGATCTTTTTCCTGGCCATTGGTATGCTGGCCGGCTCGGAAGGGATAGGAGGAGTGTATTTCGACAATCCAAAAACAGCCCAGTTCATCGGCATCGTTGCACTGAACTTTATCCTGTTCTCGGGTGGACTGGATACTGACTGGTCTTCCGTGAGGTCCTCGCTACGACAGGGCATTTCCCTATCAACAGTGGGGGTAATGCTGACAGCCCTGCTGGTGGGACTGTTTGTATGGGCCGTTACGGATTTCACCCTGGTGGAAGGTCTGTTGCTTGGATCCATCGTCTCATCTACTGACTCGGCTGCAGTATTTTCCATCCTCCGGTCCAAAAAACTGGCCCTTAAAGGAAACCTGAGGCCATTGCTGGAACTGGAAAGCGGTAGCAATGATCCAATGGCATACGTTCTGACGATCATGTTCACCGGTCTGGTCGTGAACAAGGACAGCAGCCTCGCCGGCATGATATACCTGTTTCTGATGCAGCTCATTGCAGGCGGCCTGCTTGGTTTTATTTTCGGAAAGATCGGAGCCTTTGTCATCAATAAGATTAAACTGGACTACGAGGGACTGTACATCGTGCTGGTCATTGCCATTATGTTTTTCACATTTTCCGCGACGGATTTCGTAGGAGGTAACGGTTTCCTTGCTGTATATCTTTCAGCAGTCTACCTCGGAAGCAAAGAGCTGATACACAAGAAGAAAATTTTAAAATCATTTGACAGTTTTGCATGGCTGATGCAGATCGTACTGTTCCTTACACTGGGCCTGCTGGTCTACCCAAGCCAGATCGTCCCTGTCATCGGGATCGGACTGTTGATTTCGCTGTTCCTCATGTTCATTGCCCGACCCGTCAGCATCTTCCTGAGCCTGGTCCCTTTTCATGTGCAAAACCGGAGCCGGTGGTTCATTTCGTGGGTCGGGCTCCGCGGAGCCGTGCCGATCGTATTTGCGACATATCCACTTTTAGCCGGAGCCGAAAAAGCAGGCATGATCTTTCATATCGTCTTTTTTATATCCGTCACCTCTGTGTTGATCCAGGGAACTACTTTACCTGTGGTGGCAAGATGGCTGCACCTGACCCTGCCTGAAAAACTGAAGCACCGTACCCAGGCCGACATGGAGCTTTCAGACAACCTAATGACAGCACTCACTGAGATTACCATTCCGGAGCACTGCCCTGTGGTGGGCAAAAAGATCGTGGAGCTGGGTTTACCCAAAACATCCTATATTTCGTTCATTCTCAGGGACGGAAAGTATATTACGCCGGCAGGATCCACGGAGCTGGCCGGAAACGACAGGCTATTCATCCTCTCGGAAAATCAGGATGCGCTGGAGAAGGTCTTTAAGTGCCTGGAAATCAAAGAAGAATAGCCATTGCTGATTGCAGAGACAGAGGGAGAGGTAGAAGGAGAGGGAGAGATTGGAAAGGATGGAAGAAATATGAGATTACTTTGGTCAGTATAAATGATCTGTATAATCGCTCAATTGACATGAGGAATTTTACTGTTAAGGTGATCGTTATGCTGCTGATACTGTCAGGGTCATGCGTGGAGCAGGGCAGTTTGGATCCCCGGCAGGGAAGCACCTTGAAGGGAAGGGTCGTTTCGGTCATCGACGGTGACACCTATGATCTGCTGACAGAAGGAAACGGAACCATTCGGGTGAGAATGCAGGGTATCGACGCACCGGAAAGGGAGATGCCTTTCTACCGTGCCTCCCGGAATTATCTGTCCGGATTGTGTTTCGGAAAAACAGTGACACTAATGGTCACGGGCAAAGACAGTGGCGGCCGGACACTAGGCTTTACCTACCTGGAAGACGGCAGGGAACTTTGCCAGGAAATGATCAGAGCCGGCTATGCCTGGCATTTCAAGCGGTATAATTCCGATAGGATCCTATCAGACCTGGAACAAGAAGCCCGCCTGTCCAAACGTGGCCTCTGGGCTGATCCTCACCCTGTACCGCCATGGGAATACAGGCAGGAAAGGAGAGAGGAGAGAGGAGAAAGGAGAGAGGAGAAATAATTATTCTTTAGCGTAGCCGACGCTTTGGGCCAGGATGATCATCTGCCCGGGGCGAAGCTTCATGGTGGTTGACAGCGGCTCCTTCTGGACCGATCCGCGTGCCACAGTGGCCAGGTTCGCTGAGGCGCAGAAAAGGTAGACATTCTGCGATACATACCCCACATTGATACGTGAGGAGCATTCCTGGTCGCTGGCATCCCCTCCCAGCCGTTCCAGGTCGGACACAAAGATCAGGTTTACCGGCGCGGTGGCCACATAATCCTGCATACCGGCCTGAGCCCGGTAATCACCGGCTGCAACCGGTATCAGAATACTTTTGACCGCATCATACAGGTAAATACCAGACCTGAGGACCACATACACATCCAGCTCCTGCTTGTTGCGTGATGTGGGCGCTGTCCGCTTCCCCTCTTCCGGACGGTTGATGCCATTGGCCGCCCAGAGAAGGTTGGAAAGATCCTTGAGCGACAAATCCTTATCGGCATAAGCCCTGGAACTTTTACGCTCCTGCAGGGCCTGCATTAAAAGTTTTCCGCTTTGAAGATCCGGCGGATAAAGACGAATGGTATCCAGGTCCTGTGCAAAAAGGCATGATGACAGGAGGATCAGTGTAAAGGTGATGATTTTGTTCATAGCTGTCAATTAATTGCTTTACAAACTTATGAAATAATCTTGAAAATAAAACGACCCCTGATGTTTAGTCACTAAAATATGCATTTATTGAATTTTGTTATAATTTTACCACAGGGACACCTCTGCATGAAGCTTGCTTCTACCGAATCATCATGATCGCATTAAATTGTATTATTATAAACTAAATCAAAACGTTAGCGTATGAGAGCAAAAATTTACGAAAGTTTGAAATGGAACACAGTGATCAACAGGTTCCTGCTGGTCACGGGAATGTTCCTACTGGGCATCTGGTTTACAGCCTCGGCTCAGCAGGAGTACAAATACACGGGCACGGTTCAGAACGAGTTCAACGAGTCGCTGCCCGGCGTGAACGTGATCGAAAAAGGAACAACAAAGGGTACGATGACAGACGAAGAGGGGCGTTTTACACTTAACCTGTCGAATCCCACGGCTGAGATCGTTTTCTCCATGATGGGCTACCTCAGCTATGAAAAAGAAATGAGGGCAGGGGAGGAGGTTGAGATCACAATGCTTGAGAGTGTGGTTCAGCTGGAAGAGGTCATGGTAGTGGGATATGGCACACAGAAACGTTCCAATGTCACCGGGGCCATTTCCAAGATCAACGGAGAGCAGATCACAGAGATTCCTACGGGCACCATCAACCAGGCCCTGCAGGGACGTATTGCCGGAGTGAACATCAATAACAGCTCAGGCTCTCCCGGCTCCGGGATGAAAGTGGTCATCCGTGGAGTTGGAACCAATGGAAGTGCACAGCCGCTGTATGTGGTGGATGGGATCAGAACCGGGTATATTGATAACCTGGAACCGTATGACATTGAATCCATTGAAGTTCTGAAAGATGCAGCCTCAGCAGCCATCTATGGTGCCGATGCGGCCAATGGTGTCGTATTGATCACCACCAAAAAGGGATCGAAAAGAGCAGGGAAAGGAACGGGTCTGATTACCTATAATATGCAGCTGGGTACGCAGAGTATTGAACGTTACACACAGCCCATGGACGACCAGAGCTACTCACAATGGATGAAAGAAGCGGGTGTCAACATTAAACCTTCGGCAGAGGGTACCAACACCGACTGGATGGATGAGATCACAAATAATGCTTTTCTGCAGCGGCATCACATCGCTTTCAACAATGCCACGGATAAATCCAGCTACTTCATTTCAGGATCATACCTGAATCAGGATGGAGTCATCGGGGGCGACAAATCCAATTACGAACGTATTACCCTGCGAACGAACGTTTCGCAGCAGGTGAAGCCATGGCTGCAGGTAGGGACGAACATTTCCTATAACCATTTTGAACGAAGCGCCCTGGGCGAGGATGATGAATTCGGGGGTATCGTTTCCTCGGGCCTGATGTTGGATCCCATGACACCCACGGTGTTTGAGGGAGAACTTCCCGACTTCGCACAGAATGTGCTCGACGATGGCTACACCCTGGTGCAGAATGAGGACGGTGAATATTACGGTTTATCGCAAAATGTACTGGGTGAGATCGCCAATCCTCTCGCCAAGATGGAAATATCAAAGGGATATACGAAAGAGGACAAGATCATGGGCAACATCTTTGCCACCTTTGGAGGAGAAGTTTGGAAAGGATTTGCATTCACCACCCGGCTTAGCAACGATGTGGCCAACCAGCTGTACCATACCTGGTATCCCACCTACTGGTTCTCTTCAGAAAATATGAATACTCAGGCCAACGTCAGGGACAACTACAACAACTGGTCGACCTGGTTGTGGGAGAATTTCGCCACCTACGACAACACCTTCAGCGAAAAGCACCATGTCAATATCATTGCCGGTACCTCCGCACAGCAGTACCAGCATAAATACCTCACCACCCTGTCGGGACCGATGTTTGCCGAGGACGACGACTTCGCCGAGCATGGGGATGTGGTGGTCGATGGCCAGGTCAGCGGCAACCATGACCTCAACAGGCTGGTGTCGTACTACGGCAGGTTATCCTACGAATATGGCGGCCGTTACCTGATAAATTTCATTCTCCGCCGCGACGGGACTTCTCTGCTGGGTACCGACACACGCTGGGGCAATTTCCCGTCGGTATCCGCAGGCTGGATTGTCAGCGGGGAGAACTTCTGGAACGTGGATCTTATTAACTTCCTGAAGATCAGGGCTTCCTGGGGACAGAACGGGATGCTTTCCGGCCTCGGCCCGGATCAGTTCAGGGCACTGATCACCACCTCGGGCATCAAATATCCAAAACCAGGTGGTGGTTATTATACCGGTGCCGAACCTGACCTGCTGGCCAATCCAGAATTAAAATGGGCGACCAGCGAGCAGCTTGACCTTGGATTCGATATGTACATGTGGGACAATCGTGTGACCTTCGGTTTCGACTTCTTTAACAAGAAGACACGTGACTTGCTGACTCCGGGTACGCCTCCTCCCTCTGTTGGCAATGACGCACCCTTCGTGAACGCAGGAGATGTGTTGAACAAAGGGATCGAACTGGAAGCAGGTCTGAGAAATTATGAGTCTGATTTTCAGTATGATGTGAACCTGAACTTCACCTATATGACCAACAAGGTTACCTACCTGAATCCGTTGCTCGACCGCGTGTCGGGTGCTTCCCTGGGTACCGGATGGACGGTCACCTGGTTCGAGCTGGATCAGCCGGTATGGTACTTCCGCGGATACAAGACCGACGGGATCTTCCAGAATCAGCAGGAAATCAACGCCTACAAGGAGGCCAACGGAGGTCTGTCGGGCTATAATCCCAAACCCGGCGATCCCATTGTGGTGAACACCAACGGAGATGACCTTATCAACTCGGAGGACCAGGTCTACATCGGTGATCCCCATCCCAATGTACTCTGGGGCGCTATGGTCAATCTGAAATATCTCGGTTTTGACCTGAACCTTTTCTTCCAGGGCGTCCATGGCCATGACGTGCTGCTTGGATGGAACCGTTACGACCGCTCCACCTCCAACAGGCCTCAGTTCTGGTACGATGACCGGTGGACAGGGGAAGGCAGCACCAATGAAAGACCCCGTCCGGAAATGTCAAGTCCGTATATCTACAACAGTGACCTGCTGGTTTACAAAGGAGACTATGTCAGGGTGAAACAGATCCAGCTGGGATATACGCTTCCGAAAAGCATTCTGAGCAAAATGAAGTTTCAGGATTTAAGGCTGTACGTATCACTGGAGGACTTTTTTACCTTTACCAAGTACCCGGGCATGGATCCAAGTGCAGGTACAGGGCGCGACAACAGCCAGGGAATCGACCGGGGGATGTATCCTCCGCCGCGCAAGCTGATGTTCGGACTTACATTTGCGCTTTAACCGATTATGAACGGCTTGACATTAATAAAATCATAGATCAAAAATTAAAAATCATATATTATGAAATACATACATAAAACAGCTATCGTCCTGGTGATCCTATTGGCGGTCACCTCGTGCTCAAAGGACTTTCTGGATGTTGATCCAATCGGTAAGTTGACCGAAGACCAGTTCTACAAAACCGATGAAGACGCTACCAAAGCCATCATGGCTTCTTACGACATCCTTCAGTGGATGCATGCACGCGACTGGAACAGTGCGTACCTTGTGAAGACATTCCCGTCGGACGAATCCAATGTGGGCGGGGAAAATTCAGGCGACCAGCCACCGCTGCAGGAACTGGATTTCTTTAACTACGGGTCAAGCAACGCAACCATTACGGCCACCTGGCAGTCGAATTATTTCGGGATCTACAGGGCAAACAAAGTGATCCAGCGTGTTGAGCCCGAAACCGACCTCCGGAAACAGATCATCGCTGAAGCCAAGTTTCTCCGTGCATGGTATTATTTTGAAATTGTGAGCATGTTCGGAACGGGACCCTTGATCCTTACCGAATTGGCTCCCAGTGAATACGGGCAGCCCTTCGCCTCAGCTGATGCGATCTATCAGCAGATCGAGACCGATCTGAATGAAGCCATCGCCGTGCTTCCCCTGAAAAGTGAATATGCTCCCGAAGATATGTTCAGGGCATCAAGGGGAGCTGCCCAGACACTGCTGGGCAAAGCCCTTCTTTACCAGGAAAAATGGAACGACGCAGCGACGGTCTTTGAAGAAGTGATCACCTCCGGCGAGTATGATCTCCAGGAAGACTTTGGGACCCTGTTCCTCAAGGAGTCTGAGTACGGTATCGAATCTATTTTCGAGGTTGACTATGTCAGCTCGGAAGGATATGTCGAAACTACTTTTCAGTGGGGCGGTAACCGTGCAATGGAAAACAACATCACCTGGCAGTTGACCGGTCCCAGGGCCGACTGGTTTGTGCCCGGCTCCAGTGGCATCATTGGCGGGTGGGGATTTAACTGTCCCAGGGAAAGCTCCTACCAGGCGTTCATCGAGGAAGGCGATGTTACACGCCGACCCTATTCCGTCATTTCCCTTGCTGAGCTCAGGTCGATGGGTGGTAACTGGAAGAAGGATGATGCATGGGGATGGGATGGATACATCCGGATCAAGTATACCACCTGGGCGTCAGAAACAAACGAATTGGACGGCGCCACCGCCCGGTTCAACTATGGCAGCAACCTGCGCCTTTTACGGTTTGCCGATGCGCTACTCATGGCTTCAGAAGCGAATTACCGTGCCGGCAATAACGAAAAGGCGGCCCAGTACCTGAACCGGGTTCGGGACAGGGCCAACCTGGCTCCCTTTCAGGGAGACATCTTTCAGGCGATCGTGAAAGAACGCCAGATGGAACTTTGTTTTGAAGGAGTCAGATTCCTTGATCTGATCCGGTGGGGAATGGCAGAAGATGTGCTGGGTGAATTTGGATTTGTGGCAGGGAAACATGAACTGTATCCCATTCCTGACAGCGAGATGCGGAACAATTCCAATGCGGTCCAGAATCCTAATTACTAATGATCGGGAATATTTTACAGGATTATTATCGCTGTTGATATAAACGTTATACCTTCAAGGAACGTCTTTTTTAACCACAGAGGCGCTTGAGGTATTCACAGAGGCGCGCAAGGGAAATTTTCAATGAAATCAAACCTTTGTGCGCCTTTGTGCGTCCTCTGTGCGCCTCTGTGGTAAAAAAGAAAAATATATTCCTATCTTTGGAATATCCTTATTGTATAAATTCTGAATGCCATGAAGCAATTGATGTTACTATCCAGTTTCATTTTCCTGTTTGCTTCTGCCTTCGCCACCCACGTTGACGAAAACACAGCAAAAACAGCCGGTCAGAATTTTCTGACAGGCAGCACAGGTTCTTCGTTACTCCAGCGTGCCACCGACCTGCAGCTGGTCTATCAGTCCCTATCGAATCCTGCCGGTTCGACCGCTATTAGTCAGCAAAACGTTCTCTTTTATGTGTTCAATGCCGATCCGAATGGCTTTGTGATCGTGGCAGGTGATGATGCAGTCACCCCCATTCTGGGCTATTCAAGTGAAAGCCTCTTTGATCCTGGAAACATCCCTGCCAATGTAAAGAAATGGCTGGAGGATTATAAGAATCAGATCAGGTATATAATTGATAATCAATTTCTTGCTACTAAGGAGATAGAGCTTGAATGGAATCAGCTATTAAATGGTTCATCCGTGTCATCGCTGAAAAGTACGGTAGGCGTCAATCCTTTGGTGCAGACCAAATGGAACCAGGCTCCCTATTACAATGCCCTTTGTCCCGGTAATTCGGTCACAGGCTGCGTGGCCACCGCCATGGCGCAGATCATGAAATTCTGGAACTTTCCCGAAATGGGTACAGGTTTTCATTCTTATAACCATTCTAACTACGGCACTATTTCGGCGAATTTTGCCAGCACCACTTACGAATGGAGCTCCATGCCCAATCAGGTGAGCGGCTCGAACAACGCGGTGGCTACGCTGATGTTCCATTGCGGAGTGGGCGTCGACATGGATTACAGCCCCAGCTCCAGTGGCGCCTATGTGATCTCGGCGCAGAGCCCGGTGGAGAACTGTGCGGAGTTTGCCCTGGAGACCTATTTCGGTTATAAGACCTCCCTGCAGGGGGTCCAGCGTGCGAACTACAACGAGACCAGCTGGGTGAATCTCCTGAAAGGTGAATTGGATGCCGGCCGTCCTATCCTGTATGCCGGATTTGGTTCCGGCGGAGGACATGCGTTTGTTTGCGACGGGTATGACAACAGTGGTTATTTTCATTTCAACTGGGGATGGGGCGGAACCTATGACGGGTATTTTTCCATCAACGCACTCAATCCGGATGGCACAGGCATCGGTGGTGGGACGGGAGGCTTCAACAGCGGGCACCAGGCGGTCGTGGGCATCGAGGCGCCGGATGACGGCGGTGGAGGTGGTGGTGGCGGCGGGGCCGAATTTTATGACCTGGCCCTGTACAGCAACCTTACCCCCTCTGAAAGTACCATTAGCTACGGCTCTGCCTTCTCCATTTCTGTTGCCGTAGGAAATTACGATAGCCAGACGTTTACCGGGGATTTCTGTGCGGCCGCTTTCGACAGCGATTATGAGTTTGTCGACTTCGTGGAGATCGTTGAAGGATATACGCTGAATGCAGGCTATTATACTGACCTGGTGTTTGAAAGCGACGGACTGCTCAGCATGCTGCCTGGTACCTGTTATATTGCCACCTTTTACCGTCCCTCCGGCGGCAACTGGGTTCAGGTCTCCGATAACGATAACCTCGGGTATTACAACCTGATCCAGATGGAGGTTGTCAACCAGAATGATATTGAGCTGTATGCTGAAATGATCGTGTCGCCGGGCACAATCCTGATCCGGGGCCAGTCGGCCACCGTCAACCTGGATATCGTCAATAACAGCGCCTATACGTTCTTTGGGACGTATGCAGTGGATCTGTACGGCCTTGACGGTTATTGGATCGAGACCATTGCTGAGATCACAGAAAATACAGGCTTGCCTACGGGTTATCATTATGCATACCCTTATCTGACCTTTACGACAAGTGCTATTGGCGTAGAGCCGGGTACCTATTTGCTGGCCGTCACGCATAAATGGTCGGGTTACGATTGGGAACTGACCGGTTCCTCCTATTACCAGAATCCTGTTTATATAACGGTTCAGGCTGAAGCGATCCCTGCTGATCCGTACGAGAACAACAACGAGGTCGCACAGGCGTATTCATTGTCCTTATCATTTTCAGGAAATACTGCTTCCCAGAACACCCAGGGGGCCAATCTCCACATCGAAACCGACTTTGATTATTACCGGATCAGCCTGCCGGCGGAGTACAATTATACCATTTCCACCAGGCTTCATGATTCCTACAACAGCGGCAACGGGAATGTGTACACCGTGGACGCCCTGTTCGCTTATTCAATAAATGGCACCGACTGGTCGGATGCCTATGATGACGTGATGTCAGGCAACATTGCGATCAACGGCGGTGGGACACTTTATTTCACGGTCGCGCCCTACTTTGCCGGTGAGACCGGCACATACCTGCTGGATATGTCCATTACCCGGGTCGCTTCGGGTGGGATCGATGACGGCGATCGTGCGGATCTGATCAAAGTGTACCCGAATCCTGCCAATGAACTTGTGAACATCGACATCAGTGCATTTGAAGGAGAACTTGGCCAGGTAAACATTTTTACCGTGTATGGTAAAAATGTCATCTCACTTATGATGAATGATAACAGCAAGTATTACAAGGTACCTGTCACTCACCTGTCAGAAGGAGTTTACTTCATTCAATTACAATTCATTGAAGGAACCATAACCAAAAAAATCACCGTCAGCAGATGAGAGCAATACTGATCATACTTGTCATCGGATTAATGGGTTGCTGTACAAACAAGAAAGTGACCCAGACCGACCTGACCAGCCAGTCCGATTCGGTTGCACAGTTCATTCCCGGCCCGCCGGCACTGGTTTACAAGACCAGGGGAGATTATTACCATCTGGTTCCTGTCCTGTTATCAGAGGACAAAAAGGAGATCATTTCTTACCCTCACCCTAAAGATTTGATACGGGGCCATGGTTACACATTTCCGGATTCCCTGAATAACGGGTACCTGCTGGATAACCGCGGGATTGGAGCCAATGTCGCCTTTTTAGGTCTCACCTACCAGGAATATTCGAACCTGAAGGAAGTCCCCACTGCTGAACAACTGTTTGGAAAGATCGTGGATTTCGATCCGCTGACAGAGCTGTGCAATTGCGGTCTGAAGACTTCATTTGCGGATCCTGTAAAGGAAATCAATATACTGATTGACAGCGGGGAATTGCGGGAGAAGTGCAAGGTTATAAGATAGGAGAAAGGAGAGAGGAGATTGGAGAAATCAGAGAGGAAGGATGAAATCTGATTTGATCCCTCCTTTGGTAATTCTACCTGGCTTTTAACCTCTCCTTCTACTTCGGTAATCGCTAATCGTTATCTCATTACGACCAGCTTTGTGGTCGTGATGTCCTCTCCCGCCTGTAGCCAGATAAAATAGATCCCCGCCGGCAAACCTGATGCATCAAACGGAATAATGTGCTCCCCGGGAGCCTGGTCCTCATTGACCAGCGTACTAATCTCACTCCCCCGGATATCTAAGACTTTCACCACCACACTTTTGCTCTTTGAAATTTGATATTTGATATTTGATCTTGGAGAGGCGGGATTGGGCGCCACGCTTACCGTTGACCGCTTACCGCCGACCACCAGCTCTCCAACTCCCACCGTGCAAGCCGCCTCCACTTCCTCCGGGCTGTTGCAGCCGGGGGCGTTGTATTCAATCATGATGGTTCCGTTTGGTGAGGAAAGATAATCACAGACACTTTGAACCTCACAGGAGGATAAGGAACTATTGTATCCGATCAACAAGTCCGTTACTGTATTAGCATAAATGTTTTCTAGACCGGACAGGCTTAACAATGAATTGTTTTGTCCAATATCTATCCCTGCGCCAACATAAGTTAAACTTTGCAAAGGGCTTAGATTTACTAGTAAATCATTGCCTCCGGGTAGAAGAGGATCGCCAACGTTCCAGATAGTTCCAATACCTAACCATCCACCAATAGCATCCAGGTTTTCCAATCCCGATAAGCTTAAAAGCTGGTTATTTTCGTACATTCTCAATGAGCCTCCAATGGAATTAAGGTTTTCCAATCCAGAACAACTTATCAAAGATTCATTATGAAATAAATAAATATTCCCGCCAACGTTTAATAAGTTGTTCAGACCGGTTAAATTGGTCAGGCTGCCGCAATTCTGTATATCAAGACTTCCCCCGATTGAAAATACCTGATTCAAACCTGTCAAGTTGGATATGGAATTTCCGGTAATTGTCAAATTTCCGTCTAATTCATTACAAGCCGGGAAATTCGTTTGGAAATTATCAATGTCGGTTTGTAAGAGAAAATAATAGTTACCAAATGGCAGACAGGGGATAGAACCACCGCAATCACTTGCCACTTCAGATTGACTGTTGCAGCCGGGTCCGTTTTCAAATATATCGACTACGCCATTGGGACTGGTCAAATAATCGCAAATGCTTTGAGCTGAGCAGTTGGTTAGATTCTCGTTATTAGAAATATGAATATTTCCTTCAATAGAGGTCAATCCTTCCAGACCGTTTAAATTGGTTAATGCTGGATTTTGTTTAATGCTAAGTTTACCCCCAATAGAGGTTAAATTTTCTAATCCTGTTAAACTGGTCAAATTGGGATTACCTGGTAATCCCAACCCAGTACCTCCAATAAGCAGATCCTCCCCTATAAAAGTCAAGTTTTCAAGGCCTGTTAAACTTGTCAAATTATAATTCATCCAGCCATTAACACCAATGGTAAGTGTTCCCCCGATTGAAGTCAAAACATTCAATCCATTTAGATTAGTAATATTATATCCACTTATGGTCACATCCCCCTCAATCTCCGTACACCCCGGATAATTGGCCTGGAAATTATCAATCTGTTCCTGGGTGGTGAATGTGATACCTTCGGGCAGGCAGGCCGGAAAGTCACCACCGTTGGTTGTTTTGAGAATGGTTCCATTATCACCAACTGCATATCCCGTATCAGCGTCGGTAAAGCAAAGTGAACTTAAATTACTGGCAGTTCCGCTTGATAGAGCAAACCAGTCACTACCTCCGTTTATTGTCTTAAATATACTTCCTCCATAGCCCACGACAAAACCTGTAGTGTCATTTGGAAAGAATACTGAATAAAAAGGATTACTTGCATAGCTGAACTGGAGAACCCAGTCCGCCTCCATTGTGGTCCTCATTATGGTACCGGCAGCTCCAACTGCATACCTGGTATTCTCATTGACAAACCGGACACAACGCAGGTAATTGACCTGGGGCCACGGATTCAGCCATTGCCAGTTCTGGGCTTCAGCCCCGCTTAATCCAAGCAGGGCGATCAATGAGATGATGATCTTTTTCATGGTTGCAATTATTTGGTGCATGTACCTCACTCCCTTTTCCCACGCAGGAGGTGAGGTTGACTACAAAACTACTTCAGCCTGAAAGTGAAATCAATACGTATTTCGTGGGATTTTAACTACTGATATTTTGCTTATGCATTTTGAATAAGGATATTTGCTTAAGTTTCATTAATTTTGTCAGGGTTTTTACTGAAATGAAAGAGTTAAATAGAAATACAATTATTGCACAACTTCTCCGAAATGAAAATAACATCAGGCGATTTGGTGTTATTAAACTCGGATTGTTTGGCTCTTTCTGTACAGGTCAGCAAAACGAAAATAGCGATATTGACATTCTTGTTGAATTTCAGAAAGATAAAGTCACTTTCGATAACTTCATCAATTTATGTTTTCTTTTGGATCGAATTTTTCAGGATAGGAAAGTTGATGTGGTCACAAAAAACTCATTAAGCCCTTACATTGGACCAAAAATACTTCAACAGGTTGAGTATGTCCCGTTCTCCGCTTGATTATCTGAAACATATCCTGGATGAATGCAAATTCATTTTATCTGTCATACCAGAGTCTGTTTCATTTGAAGATTTTTTTTCAAATGAGGAAAAGAAGAGAGCAATTGTCAGAAGTCTTGAGATCATTGGCGAAGCAACGAAAAATATCCCGGTTGATTTCAAATTAAAATGGTCGGATGTCGAGTGGAAGCAAATGTCCGGAATGAGAGACAGGTTAATTCATGACTACTTTGGTGTTGATTATCAGATTGTATGGGACGTGGTCAGCAACAAAATACCAGGTTTGAAGGATTCGGTTGAAACGATACTTAACGATTATCCTGAATCAGACCAGGGTCAATTGTAAACAAAACTCTTGTCCCCTCTCCCGGTCTGCTCTCTATATCAAATGTCCCTCCCATCTCCTCCGCGCGCTTTTTCATATTCAGCAGTCCGTTGCCTCCCGATCCCTGCCTGGCCTGGTCAAAGCCGTTACCGTTATCTGTGATAGTGATCCGGAGTATTTTTCCTACGAACTCAACTTCAAACCTGATTTCAGAGCAATGGCCGTGTTTTATCGCATTATGAACTGCTTCCTGCCAGGCGTAGAAGGCATTCCGGCGGAAATCAGGAGTGACCGGCATATCCGGGATTTCGTCGGGCACCTCCATCCGGAACGTGATATCGAAATTCTCGAGATATTCGCCAAAATATCTCCTGGCATAAGAAACAAGGCTTTCGAGATTGTCGTACCGTGGATTTAATGCCCAGACGATCACGTTCAGCCGGTTGATCATGTCGCGGGTGGTAGTGGCAACTTTTTGCATCCGTTCCCTTTCGACAGTTCCAGGGTTCCAGGGTTCCAAAGTTCCAGGTTCCGGGTTCCGGGCCTGTCCTAAGGGCGAAGCCCGAAGAATCCCCTGATATCCCCCGGCCGCCTCGCTCATCATCGCAATTTTGGTAAGCCCTGCTCCAATGTCGTCGTGCATGTCCTGCGCTATTCTGGCCCGCTCCCGTTCCAGCATGAGCTGCCGGTCAAGGTCGCTCTGGTATAGCTCAGCCGTGTGGAATAAAGCGATAACTCTTTTGGCAATAAGACCCAGGACACGGATATCCTGCATGGAATAGGTCTTTTCCGATTTCTTCGGGCCGCAAACGAAGAAACCAAATGGCTGATCATCTTTGACCATTGGAACGATCAATTCACTTTTTAGTTCTTCAAAAAAAGGATTTTTCTCCTGGATTTCACCCGGCGAAAAAATCTTCGACTTAATAAGCTTGTTTTCAAATTCCCTGTTGATTTCGATTTCTCCATCAATTTCCCCGGGCTTCAGCCCGAGGATAAATGCGGGGTGATAAACCAGTCTTTCTTTTCTCAAGCTAAGTATCAATGAATTAAATTGAAAAATGTCGTTCAATCCATCCAAGATCCTCGATCCCAGTTCCTCAATCCTGTAAACCCCCGCCAGGTTCTCCTCGAATTCAGCAATCACGGTCGCGGAGTCATAGGTTACGCGGTGAAAGATCCGCTCGATCAGCCTCTGCATCCGGTCTCTCAGGATCAGGAAAACAAGTACCGATACCGCCAGTACGATAAACCGGGTTGTTTTTGTTTCTTCCAGGGTAAATAAATCGATAAGGTAAAGGAGAGCCAGGTAGGATAGAATGATGATGGCAGTAGCAAGAAGATAAAGTAAAACTTTTTTCAGGACGATTTCTATTTCCCAGATCCTGTAGCGGAAGATGGCAATGAGAATGCAGCAGATCATGATCAGGCTTCCCGTTCCCTGGGCAATCTGGATCAGGTTAGGATAAATATTCCATAGATTCGCTAAATAGCGAGAAAAAGTTGTCATCATCACAGGTGTGATAAGACCGAATAATGATCCGATCAAAACAATCCTCAGCTGGTTGCGGATGAGTGTATCCCTGATGGTAACGAACCGGAGAATGGCTATGAAGAGCGCAATAGCCGAGGTTATGGTTAGCCATAAAAATCCGGCAGCAATAAAGTCAAAATTAAAAATCCCTTCATTAACACCAAAATACAGCTGGATGATGATATTAATACTATTGGGAATGAAAAGCAACAGCCCGATCAAATAGAATAACGCAGGCAAATGTCTGAATCGGTTTAGTATTCTCACCGGTTCAGGAAAAATCATATGGAAATGAATCAGGGTTGGCCCAAGCATGGTTATAGCCATGTGAAAGGCCATGGTGACAATAAATAGTTCCGGTTCCGGACCTGGAAAGTATGACCCTACTGCCATCACAGCGAATTGCTGAATATACAGAAAAAAAAGTTTTGTAGCCTTATTCCGGGGCTTTTTCCACAGGATGAATAAACTGCTGGTGCTGATGAGTATAATGATAAGGAATGCAGGCCAGTAAAATCCTGCAGCCATTGACAATCTGCTGGTAATAACAACTGGAATTCCTATTTCCTGGCCATTTTTCAGAATTCCAAAGATCAGTGTGTCTCCCGCCAGTTGCCCATGATCACGCGCTCCCCACTCTTTAATAGAATATGCATTGCAGGATATGATTGTATCGCCGGCTTTTATCCCGGCTTTGTCCACAGGTCCTTCGGGATCGATATAATCAATGATCCAGTGACCATTTACACTTTTTTCTGTTTCCCCGCTTACCGGCATCCGGCCGAGGTTAACCATATTCACAGTCTGAACGAATATTACTACAATCACGAACACATAAGCCCATGCCGGAACGGTTTTTATGAATCGTCTGATGGTGTTCAAGGCAGGAAAGAATTGGTTTACAGGGATAAAGATAAGATGTTAAATTCCAAATTCCAAGAACCAAATTCCCAACAAATTCCAAAAATCAGATCCAGGAATAATTCCCGTGCTTGACCATTAACACTCAACACTTAAGGCTATCGTGGGAATATCTTATTCACCGCTTCGGTCCTCGACTGCACATGCAGTTTTTCGTAGATGTTGTGGATATGGGTTCTGACAGTATCGAAGCTGATAAAAAGCTTATCGGCGATTTCCTTATAGCGGTATCCTTTGGCAAGAAGTTCCAGCAGTTCATGTTCGCGTTTTGTCAGGTTGTCAACTTCTGTGTTTTTCTTCGATTCAGGCTTGAATGTATTAATGACTTTCCTGGCAATGGTGGAGGACATGGGTGACCCGCCGTGGTAAAGATCCATGATTGCATCCGTGATCTTTCCCGGGGGACTGTTTTTCAGCAGATAGCCTGTGGCTCCTGCGCACAATGAATCAAAGACCGTTTCACTATCTTCATACACCGTGCACATCATGAACTGGGTCTGCGGCAGGATGGGCTTGAGCTGTTTCACACACTCAATGCCCGAAATCCCGGGCAAATGGATGTCCATCAGAACAATATCCGGAACAATTCCGGAAATCTGCGCAAGGGCCTCTTCGGCAGTAGGGTAGGAGGCCAGGCATTCGAGTTGGGGATGAAACCGGACGATCGCCTCGAGTCCTTCCCGCATTTCCCTGTCATCCTCGACAATGACGACTTTTATTTTTGATGGCTGATCCTGCATGTGACAAAAGTACGGTTAAATTCAGCCGAAGGCAATCACCCTTTTGTTGTATTTTAAGCAGCCCCTGAGGAATATCCAACATACGAACATACGAAGGCGAAGGAGAAGTTAAAGTAGAAGGCGATTGATGATTAGAAGGAAGAATTCGGATTTCGCCAATCGAATCGTAAATCCACTTCGCCCTCCAATTCTACTTCGCCTTCGTATGTTCGTATGTTGGTTATTTCATAACGACCAACTTTGTGGTCGTAATGTCCTCTCCCGCCTCCAGCCGCACCAGGTAGATTCCCGCCGGGAGCCCTGAAGCGTCAAAATGAACCACCTGTTCCCCGGGCGCCTGCACTTCATCCACGAGGATCCGGATCAGTTTTCCCGTAATATCATGCATCGTGACCTTTATATTCCCGCCGACCGCCAACCGCTGACCGCCGACCTGATACCTGATCTCTGATCTTGAAAAGACCGGATTGGGATAGATCGTCAAGTCGACCGTTCTGTAATTTTCTATCCCAGCCGCAGTCTGCAACTCATCAGCACCAATTTCGGGTACTCCCCCAGCAAATGGGCGTACATCACCGTCAATATCATATAAGGGGCAATTGTACGTAACACCTCCTATTTCAATGCTTGATATACCTTTATCCAAAAGCATACAGGAGTAATCAAGATGGTATCCGTCGCTGAGAAATTGCGGATTAATAAGCACGTTTCCTTCTCCGGGCCAGGTTGTGACGTCTTCCACATCTGAATACCTGACTTCAAGGTTGCTCGAAACTGAATAGATTGCTGTACCTGAAGGAGTGCCATTATACAAAATCGAATTGATCACGACTGCATCGGAATACCAAATATACAGACTGCCCTCCTTATTCCCGGTGATTGTGTTGTTGATTAATATGACTTTTGCATAGTTACTCGAAGAATTCAGAATACAGACTCCTCCACCCTTGGTTGCAGTATTGTTTCGAATTATATTGTTTTGATAAACTCCACCTGATCTGTTCAAGGACACACCTCCTCCCCATGTATTTTGAGAGGTGGTACTATTTTCTTCAATGATGTTATTCTCGAATATAAGACCATCCCAATTATCCTGCACATATACACCGGGCCCGTAACTCCGAAACAACTCAGGAGCCTGGATGGTATTAAAAGAAATAATATTGTTATTGATGGTGCCCCGGCAATTCACATCGATTGCTATTCCACCGCCGAATCCGGCAGTCCCAGACGCTCCCAGATCAGTCACTGCCTTGTTATGTGTAAAGGTGTTATGACTTATTCTCAATTCAATAAGGCCAAACTCCCCATAACAACACAAACCACCTCCACTCACAAACTGATGGGCGTTAACCTCGTTATAGGAAATATTGTTATTTTCCATGATTAGATTATAGTAGCATATAACTCCACCGCCACCAGCAAATTCGGAAGTGCTGACTGCCTTGTTGTTAAATACTCTGTTGCCACGCAGCACGACCCAGGGTATCACCGAAACAGGCCCTCCGAACTGTATTCCACCACCTAAGACTATCCCGCTGTGTGACACAATGTTGTCATGAACGTAATTGTATAGTAATTTCCCGCCGGCATACTTAATATTTATACCTCCGCCCGTCCTAATATCATATTCGGGTTCCATGGTCCCAGTTCCACCAGTTATTGTAAATCCACATAATACTGAGGTCGTGTCTTCTCCTGATTCGAAGGATACTACAGTGCCGAGATCGGGATTCACCGGCTGGCTACCATTGATGATGGTGTTGTTGATGTGATTCGTATCTCCGTCCATCAGGAATTCGCTGGCGACCATCAAGGATTTTTTGCCCAGGAAATTGATGTTTTCGTAATACGTACCTTCGGTAACAAGCACGGTATCGCCAGGATCTGCAGCATTGATCCCTTCCTGGATCGTTGAGTAATCGGCTGGTACATGGATGATCTGGGCTTGCAGTGCGGTTGCTATTGCAACTGCGGCGAGGGTGAAAATGAGTGGTTTCATGGTTAAACTTTTAAAAACAAAAGTACACTCCGCGGAAAGTGAGAATCAATCCCCATTTCGTGTGATATTCAGGGGGGGCGGGTTTCATGTGGCCGGCCAGCGGCCTGTCCCGGGTAATGAAGTGACGAGGGATCGGTGGTCAATTTTCCGTTTGTATCCTGCACATTTCCCATCGATTGTCGAAACTTCTTTCTTGCTTCATAGTCCGGGTGTTACATAAATTTTTTACAAAAGATCAAAAGTGACCATTTTTGTCCTGAAAGTTTTTTATCTTTGCAACTAAGAAACAGTTGCAATCCCCATGAGCCGGAAAGAAAAAATCATCGCCCGGTTTTTATCGAGGCCAAAGGATTTTACCTATGATGAACTCGCATCAATTCTGAGAATATTTGGATATGAAGAAGTTAAAACCGGTAAAACAACCGGATCTTCAAGGGCTTTCGTAAAGTTCTCGTCAGGCCATATCATCCGGCTCCATAAACCTCATCCTGAGAATGTGTTGAAAATATATCAAATTGACTTGATCATTCTGGAACTTAAAAAACAGAACCTGTTATGAAAGACACTATTAAATATAAGGATTACCTGGGCTCCGTCCGGTTCAGTGCTGAAGACAAGGTTTTCTATGGAAGAATTGAAGGCATCGATGATCTGGTAACCTTTGAAGGCAGCAGTGTGGATGAACTGGTCTCAGCTTTTGGTGAAGCTGTTGAAGATTATATCACACTATGCAGCCAGGTGAAAAAACCGGTTAAAAAATCCTATAAAGGAAGTTTTAACGTGCGCATCGATCCAGAACTTCACAAAAAGGCCGCCAACCTTTCCTCGACCAGGGGTATCTCACTGAATGAGCTGGTAGAGGAGGCGATTCAGCGGTATGTGTCTGGCGGGTAAAAGCCGGTAAATCAATAAATCCGCCCGTTTGTTCATTTTCTAATACTTCACCACTTTTCCCGCACCAACCTGCCCTAAATCCTTCGCCCTAAGCTGGTAGTAGTAAACTCCTGCAGGCAGCCCGTCCGCATCCCACCTGACCACCTGGCCACTATCCCACTTCCCATCGAACACCGTCACAACTTCGTGTCCTTGAACATCAAATACTTTCAAACTTACTCTTCGGCCATCGGAAATCGGCCATCGAAAATCGACAATCCCATCGGTCGGATTCGGAAATACAAAAAGTTTTGCATTCTCAGCATATCCTTCTACAGAAGAAAAAATATGGCAGTTAACAGGAACAGGATATTCCGCCCCCCATCCACCTCCAAAAAAGTTGCTTTCTTTTTCTAAATAACTGACCTGGCATGCTGAGTTTACTTTGAATTTCCAAATGTAATGATACATGCACCCAGCCATACAATCGCCCCATTTGAAGGCAAAATCATAATAACGATCATCCGCAATTACATTAAATCCAATATCCGGACCATCGCCGGAAAAGTGTCTTGGCTCAGCATACCTTACGCCCGGAACAATTTCAACGCTATCGCACAAAGCAGCTAAATTCCAGGTTTCATCCGAGTTGATAACTGCTGCACAGCCTGATGACCAATAATAAAACTGCTGGACAAAAAGGGAATACCTGACCATCATCGTATCCATCAGCGGATTGCCTGTCATAGCTTGCAGGTTTTGCCATGCATCGGTCCATGAATAACTCGTATCGACTCCCACTGTTATACCATCGTATTCAATATCAGCATGAACACAATATATATTGAAGACCGAATCGCTTTCCGGGATCTCTGGCATGGCATGAATGATACCTCCCATACCTTTGGCAATCGTATCAATATACTTCTGTGGAATTCTCACCAGGGAGGTATCGCGACTGTGTATCTGAAACATTCTGCCAACCGCAAGATGTTTGATATCCCGATCATAGCTGGTCAGTTCCGGTGGTGCTGTGCAATCCGACTGCACCTGTGCACCGCAAAAAGGAGCAATGCACAATACACAATTCAAAATGAGAAATGAGATAACAAGCTTTTTCATAGAAACCTCATTATTGCTTACAAATTCAATTACTTCCCGAGGTACTTCACGATCGCCTCGCTACGAGTACGGACCTGGAGTTTTTCGTAGATGTGCCGAATGTGCGTGCGGACGGTCTCCACACCGATGAACAGGTTGCTGGCGATTTCCTTGTAGAGCAGACCTTTGATAAGGCAAGCAAGGATCTCTTCCTCCCGAGTGGTCAGGTTGTTCTCCGGCACCGGTTGGACCTGGGACTGGAACGACTGGATCACTTTGCGGGCAATTTCCCTCGACATGGGCGATCCGCCCTGGTACACATCCTGGATGGCCTCCAGCAGTTTGGCGGGCGGAGTTCCTTTTACCAGGTAGCCGGACGCACCGGCGGACAGTGACCGGAAGATGGCATCGGAGTCTTCGAATACGGTCAGCATGATGAACAGCATCGGGAGCCCCAGCTCTTTGAGCCGGATGATGCATTCGATGCCGTTGATGCCGGGCAGGTTGATGTCCATCAGCACTACGTCGGGATTCACCCCGGGCAGACCCGCGACAGCATCTTCACCATTAGCAAAGGCAGCCACACACGCAAAGCCGGGAGAGCCGTTGAGAAGGATTTCCAGCACGGCCCTGACCGTCTTGTCGTCTTCCACCACCGCAACCCGAATGGGGTGATCCGTTGAACCTGCCGCTTCTGACATGGGGAGATATTATAGTGCGAAATTACGATGAAACCATGGGATCCCGCCATCCCCTTTTCGTGTTATTTTTTTCTCACTACTGTAAGGTGTAAGCATATTAATTCTCAATAATGAAGTTTTATAGAAAAAAGGATTAAATGACGAGAAGTGAAAAAAAACTTCCTGAAAAAGCTATGAGAAGTTAAATTATCTGTATATTTGCTCATTATGTGGGAAAATAAACAGGTTAAAAGAGCATTGGTCCGTCATCTACCCGCTGAAACCGAACGTCGTTTGTTATTATTGACTGGAGCCCGGCAAACAGGTAAAACTTTTCTGGTCAGACAACACTATAACGGATTACCTTATTATAATCTGGATGCGATCGAATTCCGCGACCAGTTGAATTCCATCAGTACTTTCCGGTGGGCTCAGGAAATTGGAGTTGCGGTTCTGGATGAAATCCAGAAAGAACCTGCATTGTTTGATAAAATTAAATTCGCCTTTGATGATGGTTCGCTGAAATTCTCAGTTCTGACCGGTTCCTCTCAAATCCTGCTTTTAAAAAAAGTAAGAGAAACAATGGCAGGAAGGATAATATTCAGGGAATTGTTTCCTTTCATGGTAAGAGAACTTTGTTGGCCAGACACCAGTAATGATGAATCCATTCTACTATATAAGTTAATATCCGGAATGAACACGGACGAAGTAATGGATTCACAGTCATCAGTGTTATTGGGGGATTCATGGCAACGATCAGTGGAATCTGAAAATTGGCTGATACGATGGGGAGGTATGCCCCCATTAATTCATCTGACCGCTGATCAGGAGAGAAAACACTGGCTCCGGGATTATGCTTCAGCCTATCTTGAAAGGGATCTCAGGGATCTGTCCAATATAAACGACCTAAAACCATTCCGGAGATTCCAGAGAATTGCAGCACTTAGAGCAGCAAACCTGCTTTCCTACTCCGAGTTATCAAGGGATGCTGGAATAGGGGTGGAAACTGCACGGCGATACCTGGAATATCTCCGCATTTCGTATCAGACCTTTCTCATCCAGCCTTACCACACTAATCTGACCAGCAGTTTGGTCAAAACTCCAAAACTATATTGGATTGATAACGGGCTTTTAAGGTATCTTTCTGACATCGGTTTCAGCCTTGACAGCGGTCAGCTTTTTGAGAACTATATCGCATCAGAATTGATGAAATTCATCAGGACGCACGGACTTGATACAAGAATGACTTTTTACCGTACCCGGTCAGGTATGGAAATTGATTTCATCCTTGAATCAGATGATAAGATCCTGGCTATTGAAGTTAAGAGCAGGGAAACAGCGTCCTCATCAGACTTTACCTCTTTGGTGAGGCTGGCAGAATCAGCGGGCAGGGCCTGGAAGGGAGGGTTGGTTGTATACAGGGGAAATAAAATTCTTCAGTTCGGTAATGATCTTTGGGCCGTACCTTCCTGCAGATTATTCAGTTAATGCCATCCATTCATTTGGCCTGGAATGGATCCTCTCTCAAATCGTTACATCGTTACGTCGCTACATCGCTACATCGTTACATCAAGCAATATCTCTGTTCCCTCCTCCGTTTTTGATCGGATCAGCAGCTTCTCTCCGATCTCCTCCATCCTCTTCTTCATATTCACCAGCCCATTTCCAGGGAATTCCAGGCATTCGGGATCGAAACCTTTTCGGTCATCCTTCACCGTTACGCCTGGCAAGGTCGCTCAGGATAGAAATGCGGGTGAGGCTTGCTGTCTGGAACAATGCGACAACCCCTGGGCGATCGAAAAAATAGGAAAGGCCGCAGACAGATGTGTGACAATTCTTGGGAAGAAAACCAGGGCCACAGCCGTGTAAATGCTTAAAATGAGCCAATGAGCACCAGACGCAATTGATTGTGTGATAAATCAAATACAGGGTGTTGACCGTTTGCATGATATTGTCCAAATCTTAGTTGAAATTAAAGAGGGTTCAAGAGTTTGTTTAACTTGTAATGCGTTACAAAAACAAAATTTAACAAACCTGAACCCATGGATAAAAGTACAAAA
>Ga0209507_1000202_pt1 | contig 79063 bp, 65 predicted proteins | sample AD_UKC028_MetaG_FD_184414 | JGI IMG/M metagenome (GOLD analysis project Ga0209507, IMG submission 184414) | Active sludge microbial communities of municipal wastewater-treating anaerobic digesters from USA - AD_UKC028_MetaG (SPAdes) (version 2) | ecosystem: Engineered > Bioreactor > Anaerobic >...
ATCAGCGTGAACCCCTTCAGCCAAACTCCATTAAATGAGCTGCTTAGCCAAACAGAAGAACCGGTTCAAAACGAGGCCGATCCTAACCAGCTGATTTTATTCAAATAATAACCGGACAGGCCTGGGTCAAACCTACCTTTTACCCGTTTTTGGGTAAAAGGTAGGTTTGACCCTATCTTGTTTCCAGGTTATTTACGGCGGGAGGCGGCCAGCTTGCCGACCTCGGCGATGAGCTCGTCGGCCATCCGGGACGCCGGGACCTTTCGCAGGACCTTCCCTCCCCTGAAGATGACCCCCCCGTCCCGGCCGCAGGCCAGCCCGATGTCGGCTTCCCTGGCCTCGCCCGGCCCGTTGACCGTGCAGCCCATGACCGCCACGGTCAGCGGCACGGAAAGCGCCAGGACGGCCCTCTCGACGCGCTCCGCCGTCCTCATCAGGTCGACCTCGCAGCGGCCGCATGTCGGGCAGGAGACGAAGACCCCGCCCCTCTTTCGCAGGCCCAGGGCCTGGAGGATCTGCCAGGCGACGAAGACCTCCCTTTCGGCCGGGGCGGTCAGCGAGACCCGGATGGTGTCGGCCAGCCCCTCGGCCAGGAGGAGGGCCAGGCCGGCCGAGGACTTGACGCTCCCGGCCAGCAACCGCCCCGACTCGGTCAGGCCGGCGTGGAAGGGATAATCCACCCTGGCCGCCAGCAGCCGGTAGGCCTCGAGGGTCCGGGGGACGTCGGAGGCCTTGAGGGAGATCTTGATCAGGCGGAAATCGAGGTCCTCGAGCAGCCTGACGTGGCGCAGGGCGCTCTCGACCATGGCCGCCGCGGTGGCTCCCCCGGCCCGGGCCAGGATGTCCTTCTCGAGAGAGCCCGAGTTCACCCCGATCCGGATGGGCACGCGCCGCCCGGCCGCCGCCCGGACGACCTCGCGGATCTTGGCCGGCGAGCCGATGTTGCCGGGGTTGAGCCGCAGGCCGTCCACGCCGGCGTCGAGCGCCGCCAGGGCCAGCCGGTGATCGAAATGGATGTCGGCGACGAGCGGCACGCCGCAGCGCCGCCGGATCTCCCCCAGCGCGGCCGCCGCCGCCCGGTCGGGCACGGCCAGGCGGACGATCTCGGCCCCGGCCCGCTCCAGCCGCCGGACCTCCGCGGCCGTGGCCTGGACATCCCGGGTGTCGGTCTTGGTCATGGCCTGGACGACGACGGGCGCGCCGCCGCCGACGGCCACGCCCCCGACCTCGATGACGCGAGTCGTCCGGCGTGGGAACATCCGTCCCTCCCCCGCCCCTAGAAGGGCACGACGCTGCGCCAGCCCCGGGGCAGCTTCTTGACGAAATCGTTGAGGATGACGAACGCGGTCAGCATGATCATCAGGATCCAGCCGATCGACATCAGGACCATCCGGAACTTCGGGCCGATGTCCTTGCGGAACAGCGCCTCGAGCGTCAGCACGGCCATCTGGAAGCCGTCGGCCACCGGGATGGGCAGGACCAGGTTGATGACGCCAAGCTGCAGGCTCAGCACGGCGATCCAGCCGAGCAGCGGGAGCAGGCCCAGCCGCAGGGCGGCGTAGGAGAAATCGGCGATGGCCACCGGCCCGCCCAGCTGGCTGGCCGGCGTCTCCCCGGTGAAGAGCCCGCGGATGACCCGGACGACCAGGGTCACGTTGCCCAGGTTCTCCTTCAGCGAGGCCCCGATGGCCGGGAAGAGGCTGTACTTCCTGACCGAGGACTTGGGCACCTGGGAGATGCCGATCTTGCCGACGTCACCCTCGCGCCGGGGCGTGACCGGGATGGTCAGGCTCCGGCCGGCCCGCTCCACGGTGAAGGCCAGTTCCCGGCCGGCGCTCTTCTGGACGACCTCGAGGAACTGGTAGAAATAAACCGGACGGCCGTCGATGGCCTGGATGACGTCCCCCCCCTTGAGGCCGGCCTTCTCCGCCGGCGAGCCGGGGACGACCATCCGGATCTGGGTCAGGATCTTGGCCTGGAACCCGGCATAGCCCATCTTGTACTCGGTCACCGACTCGGTCAGCAGGTCGACGTTCAGGGTCTGGCCGTCCCGCCGCACCTCGATCCCGATCCGCCGGTCGGGGTTGGAGCCGACGGCGACCTGGACGTCGGTCCAGGTCGCGACCTCCCGGCCGGCGACCCGGACGATCTCGTCGTCGATCCGCAGGCCGGCCTTCTCCGCCGGCGAGCCGCTCTCGATCCAGCCGATGACCGGCCGCTCGTCGAGATACTCGGGGACGCTGGTCCCAGCGATGTTGATGACGGCGACCAGGGCCACGGCCAAGAGGATGTTCATGAACGAGCCCATGCCCATGATCAGGAAGCGCTGGCCGCGGGTCTTGGCCATCAGGTCGTCGGGGGCCAGGGGCCGGTCCTTCTCGAACATCCCCTCTCCCAGGAGCTTGACGTAGCAGATGACCGGGACCAGGCTGACCCGGTAGTCGGTGCCGGGGCCCTGCGGCTCCTGGAAGAACGAGAACTTGCGGTTCTTGACGCCGAAGAGGCGGGGGCCGATGCCGAAGGAGAAGGCGTCCACCCGGACGCCGAAGAGCTTGGCCATGAAGAAGTGGCCGAACTCGTGAACGAACGTGACCAGGAAGAAGACGATGACAAAAGCCAGGAGCGTTCCCAGTAAATTCATCATGATGACCTCGGCGTGAGGCGGCGGCGGGCTTCGCGCCGGGCCTCCTGATCGATATCGACGATCGCTTCGACGGAATCGGCCGGCCGGCCGCGGTGCCCGTCCAGGACGCCGGCCACGACGGCGGAAATGTCGCCGAAGAGGATCGTTCTTTCGAGAAAGGCGGCCACGGCCACCTCGTTGGCCGCGTTGAGGGCCACGGGCCAGCTGGCCCCGGCCTCGAGGGCCCGGCGGGCCAGCCCGTAGAGCGGGAAGCGGCGCTCGTCCACCCGCCGGAACTCGAGGCGACCGACCTCGGCCAGGTCGAGGGCGGGCAGGCCGGAATCCGGCCTGTCGGGCCAGGTCAGGGCGACCTGGACGGGCAGGCGCATGTCCGTCGCCCCGAGCTGGGCCAGCATCGAGCCGTCCTTCATCTCCACCAGGGCGTGGACGGCGCTCTGGGGATGGATGAGGACGTCCAGCTCGGACGGCTCGAGATCGAACAGCCAGCGGGCCTCGATGAGCTCCAGGCCCTTGTTCATCAGCGTGGCCGAGTCGACCGTCACCTTCCGGCCCATGCGCCAGCGGGGATGGCGCAGGGCCTCCTCGACCGTTTTCCGGCCGAGCTCGCTCAGGCGGGTCTTCAGGAAAGGCCCGCCCGAGGCGGTCAGGATGACCCGGCGGACGTGACGGCGCCTGGCCCCGGCCAGGCACTGGAAGACGCCGCTATGCTCGCTGTCGACGGGGATGATCGCCGCCCCAGAGCGGGCCGCCTCGCGCCGGAGAACGGCGCCGCCGACGACCAGCGATTCCTTGTTGGCCAGGGCCACGCGGCGCCCGGCCCGGACGGCGGCCAGCGTCGGCGCGAAGCCGCTCATGCCGGTGATGGCCGAGACGACGATGTCGGCGCCCTCGGCCCGGGCGGCCTCTACGGCTCCCTCGGGGCCGTGGACGACCTCCATCCGCCAGCGCCTGGCGGCCAGCGCCCGGATCCGCCCGACGTCGCGCCGGTCGCCGACCGAGACGAGGGCCGGGCGGTACTTCTCCACCTGGGCTGCCAGGAGGGAGACGTTGGCCCCGGCGGCCAGGGCGGCGATGCGGAAGCGGCCGTCGAGCCGGTCGACGACGTCCAGGACGGACGCGCCGATCGACCCGGTCGAGCCGAGCAGGGCGATGGCCTTGGTCGTCTGTCCCACGCCCTACTTCCAGACGTAGCGGACGATGAAATAGAACAGGGGACCGGCCAGGATCAGGCTGTCGATGCGGTCCAGGAAGCCGCCGTGGCCGGGCAGGCTGTTGGACGAGTCCTTGACGCCGACGGCCCGCTTGAAGAGCGATTCCAGGGGATCGGCGACCTGGGCCGCGGCGTGAACGACCAGGGCCGTCAGGACCGCCGTGCCCGCCGGCAGATGGGGGAAGAGGATGGCCCGGGCCAGGAGCGCGGCGCCGACGGCGAAGAGGAAGCCGCCGAGGCTCCCCTCCCAGCTCTTGTTGGGGCTGGCCACGGGGGTCATCTTGTGCCTTCCGAAGGGCTTGCCGATGAAGAAGGCGCCCGTGTCGCCCAGGAACACGACGCCGAACAGGAAGTAGAGGTAGAACGGGCCTTCCTCCAGGCGGATGCGGAAGAGGAAGCCCAGGGTGAAGGCGACGTAGAGGACCCCGGTCAGGGTCACGGCGAAGGAGCCTGGAAAGCCGGGCAGCTTCTCCTGGGTGTTGACCGTCACGAGGTAGTAGACGCCGGCCAGCAGGATGGCCGCGAACAGGGCGGCGTCCAGGGGGATGGCCCGGAAATAGGACGGCAGGAGGACCAGGACGGCCAGCCCCGTCCCCAGGGCCTTGCGGGCCCGCAGCTCCTTCTGGCCGGTCAGGTTGTAGAACTCGACGACGGCGGCCGAGGCGAAGATCACCCCGAAGATGAAGAAGGCCCAGTCCGGGGCGTACTGGATCATGACGAAGATGGCCCCGAGCAGGACGGCGGCGGTCAGCGTGCGCTTGACGAGGTTCATATGGTCTTAAGTCCTTTGCCCGGCGTGTTTTACGGCCGCCCCGACGTCCCCGAACCGCCGTTCCCGGCCCTGGAAATCGAGCAGGGCCTCGAGGAGATGCCGGCGGCCGAAGTCCGGCCAGAGGACCGGCGTGACGTGGATCTCGGTGTAGGCCATCTGCCAGAGGAGGAAATTGGACAGGCGCATCTCCCCGCTGGTGCGGATGAGGAGGTCGGGATCGGGTATGCCGGCCGTCGAGAGGCGGGCGGCGAAAGTCTCTTCGTCCAGCCGGGAGGGATCGACTCCCCCCTCCGCCAGGAGGCGGCGGGCGGCGTCCACGATGTCGGCCCGGCCGCCGTAGTTGAGGGCGAAGACGACGGTCATGCGGCGGTTGCCGGCGGTCAGGGCCTCGACCCGCTCGAGCTCCTTGAGGGCCGGGCCGGGTATGCCGTCGCGGCGGCCGATGACCCGGAGGCGCAGGTCGTTCCGGGTCAGAAGCTCCAGGTCGGAGCCAAGGTGCAGGCGCAGCAGCCGCCAGAGGCTGCCGACCTCGGCCCGCGGTCTTTTCCAGTTTTCGCTGGAGAAGGCGAACAGGGTCAGCCAGCCGATCCCCAGGCGGGCGGCGGCTTCGGTGATCTCTTTGACCGCGGCCGCCCCGGCCTTGTGCCCCTCGACGCGGTCCAGGCCCCGCCCTTTGGCCCAGCGGCCGTTGCCGTCCATGATGACGGCGACATGGCGGGGCAGGCGGCCGGGATCGAGCCTGGCAAAAAGGTCGTTCTCGGCGGTCCCCGGGGGGAAGAACTCCTCGAGATGCTTCTCCATCGGCCCCCCATTATAGCATAAGGTGGACCGGGCCGGACGATTCTGCTAAAGTGAATGATCTGGAGACGTTACATGTGCCTCGCCGTGCCCGCCAGGATCGCCCGGATCGATGCCCCCGGCCAGGGGACGGCCAGCTATATGGGCAGCCAGGTCAAGGTCAACCTCAGCCTGGTGCCGCAGGCCCGGCAGGGCGATTGGGTCATCATCCACGCCGGTTTCGCCATCTCGGTCATGGACGAGAAGGAGGCCCGGGAAACCCTCCGACTTTTCAAGGAGATGGCCGCTGCCTTCCCCGATGAAGCCGCTTAGGGACCCGGCCGCCCTGAAGGCCCTGCTGGGAGACATCGGGGAGCGGGCCCGGCGGCTGAAGCGGAAGCCGCGCCTGATGGAGGTCTGCGGCACCCACACCATGGCTCTCTTCCGGAGCGGCCTGACCCCGATGCTGGCCGAGGCCGGCGTCGAGATGGTCTCCGGGCCCGGCTGCCCGGTCTGCATCACCCCCAACGCCGTCCACGAGGCGGCCATCGCCGTCGTCACCGGCGTCGAGGGCGTCACCCTGGCGGCCTTCGGCGACATGACCCGCGTCCCGACCCGGCTGGGATCGCTGCAGACGGCCGTCCCGGCCCGCGGTTCGCGCCTGAGGATCGTCTATTCCCCGGAGGAGGCCCTGGACGAGGCCCGGCGCGCTCCCGACCGGCCCGTGGTCTTCTACGGGGCCGGGTTCGAGACGACCATCCCGGCCATCGCCTACACGGTCCGGCAGGCCGCGGCCGAGGGATTGAAGAACTACGCCGTCCTGCCGGCCCTGTGGCTCGTCCCGCCGGCCCTGCGGGCCATCCTGGAAGCCAAAGACGTGGCCGTGGACGGGTTCATCTACCCGGGACACGTCAGCGCCGTCATCGGCGCCGGGCCCTACGAGTTCGTAGCCGGGGAGTTCGGCGTCCCCGGGGCCATCGCCGGGTTCGAGCCGGGCGACATCCTGCTGGCCATACGCTCGATCCTGGATCAGGCCCTGGCGGGGCGGCCGGGCGTCGCCCTCGAGTATTCGCGGGCCATCGGCCGGGACGGCAACCCGGTGGCCCGGGCCCTCATGGCCGAGGTCTGCGAGCCCTTCGACGCCGGCTGGCGGGGCCTGGGCGTGATCCCGGCGAGCGGCCTCCGTTTGCGCGACGCCTATGCCGGTTTCGACGCCGGGCGGCGGTTCGGCCTGGGCGCGGCAACGGCGGACGGCGGGACCGACCCCGCGGGATGCCGCTGCGGCGACGTGCTGCGCGGCGTCGTCCGGCCGGAAGGCTGCCGGCTGTTCGGGACGCGGTGCCGTCCCGACGCCCCGGTCGGGCCCTGCATGGTCTCGTACGAGGGCGCCTGTCTCATCCATTTCAAGTTCGGTCCGGAGAGGAGGGGTCGCGGGTGAGCAAGATCAGCCTGGAGCTCGGCAGCGGCGGACGGCTCATGCGGGATTTCATCGCCGGCAAGATCGTGCCCTCCTTCGCCGATCCCCTGCTCCGCGACCTCGGCGACGCGGCGCTGCTGCCCGGCGGCCTGGCCTTCACGACCGACAGCTACGTCGTCGACCCGCTCTTTTTCCCCGGCGGCGACATCGGCCGGCTGGCCGTCAACGGCACGGTCAACGACCTCGTCGTGTCCGGCGCCGAGCCGCGCTTCCTGTCACTGGCCTTCATCCTGGAGGAAGGGCTCGAGTCCGAGGTGCTCGACCGGGTCATCCGCTCCATCCGGACGGCGGCCAAGGCGGCCGGCGTGCGCATCGTCACCGGCGACACCAAGGTCGTCCGGCGCGGCCAGGGAGACAAGGTCTTCGTCAATACGGCCGGCGTGGGCCGGTCGATCGCCCGGCCGAGGCCGGAGAGGATCCGGCGCGGGGACAAGATCATCCTGACGGGGACCCTGGGCGACCACAGCCTGGCGGTGACCCTGGCCCGCGGGGAGTACGGCTTGAAGTCGGGCGTCCGGAGCGATTGCGCGCCGCTGCTGTTCCTGCTGCCGCTGTGGAAGCGGGGGGCCCTGTGGATGCGCGACGTCACCCGGGGCGGCCTGGCCACGGTCCTTTCGGAGCTGGCCGAGCGTCTCCCCTATCCCCTTCTTATCGAAGAAGATAAGATTCCCCTGTCGCGGCCGGTCAGGGCCGCGGCGGAGCTTCTCGGCATCGATCCCCTGTTCATGGCCTGCGAAGGCAAGGCGGTCGTCGTGGCTCCGGCGGCCCGGGCCGGCGACTTCCTGCGGCGCATCCGGGCCCACCCCCTCGGCCGGCGGGCGGCCGTCATCGGCGAGGTCCAGGACCGCGTCGGCCGGCCGGGCGAGTTGCTGCTGCGGACGGGCGTCGGCGGCCTCCGTCTCCTCGAGCCCCTGACCTCCGAGCTCCTCCCCCGCATCTGCTAAAAAGAAGGGGTCAAACCTAAACCTTTTAACTTTCGCGCCCGCTACGGCAATCGCCGAATTGGCGGAAAAGTTAAAAGGTTTAGGTTTGACCCCTTCTTGATTCTTACGCCTTGACGACGTTCTTGCGGGGGCGCTTGACGGCGTTCCGGGTGTCCACGACGAGCGAGGCGTTCTTGACCAGCCAGGCGTAGTCGTAGGCCGAATGATCGGTGGCGATGATGACGGCGTCCGCTCTCTTGAGCAGCGCCTTCGTCAGCGGCACGGAATCGAGCTCCAGGCCCGGGTATTCGCGGTGCCCGGCGACCTTGGGCACGTAGGGGTCGTTGTAGGACACCTTGGCCCCGTGACCCTGGAACAGGCTGATGATCTTCAGGGACGGCGATTCGCGGGAATCGTCGATGTCCTTCTTGTAGGCCAGCCCCAGGACCAGGATCCTGGCGCCCTTGACGGACTTGCCCCGCTCGTTGAGGGCGCCGACCGTTTTCTCGATGACGTAATAGGGCATGAAGGTGTTGATCTCGCCGGCCAGCTCGATGAACTTCGTCCGGTAATCGACCTCCTTGGCCTTCCAGGTCAGGTAGAAGGGGTCGATGGGGATGCAGTGCCCGCCCAGGCCCGGCCCGGGATAGAAGGGCATGAAGCCGAAGGGCTTGGACGAAGCGGCCCGGATGACCTCCCAGACGTCGATGCCCATGCGGTCGAAGATCATCTTGAGCTCGTTGACCAGGGCGATGTTGACCGAGCGGAAGATGTTCTCCAGGAGCTTGGCCGACTCGGCCGCCTTGGTCGAGGAGACGGGCACGGTCTTGACGATGATCTGGTCGTAGAGGGTCTTGGCCAGCTTCAGGCAGTCGGGGGTCAGGCCGCCGACGACCTTGGGCGTCGTGGCCGTCGAGAAGCTCTTGTTGCCGGGGTCCTCGCGCTCGGGCGAGAAGGCCAGGAAGAAGTCGCGGCCGCCCTTGAGCCCGCCGGCCTCCAGGATGGGCAGCATCTCCTCGTCGGTCGTGCCGGGGTAGGTCGTGCTCTCGAGGACGACCAGCTGGCCGCGGCGGATGTTCTCGGCGACGGTGATGGTCGAGTTGAGGACGTAGGACAGGTCGGGCGCGCCGTGGCCGTCGAGCGGCGTCGGGACGCATATCAGGATGGCGTCGACCTCCCGCAGGCCGCGGAAGTCGGAGGTCGCCTTGAACGTCTTCCGGCCCAGGAAATCCTTGAGCTCGGCCGTCGAGATGTGGCGGATGTAGGTCCTGCCGCGCATGAGCATGTCGACCTTCTTCTGGTCGACGTCGAACCCGGTGACGCGGAAGCCCTTCTGGAGGAAGGTCTTGACCAGGGGCAGGCCGACGTAGCCCAGGCCGATGACACCGATGCGGGCCGTTTTCGACTGGATCTTCTTGAGCAGCTTCGAGGCTTCTGGTTTCACGTTCTCAGCTCCTTTGTCCGTTCCTGTACCAGGCCGCGGTCTCTTCGAGGCCCGCGGCAAAGGGCACGGCCGGCGCGTATCCCATGAGGCGCGCGGCCTTCGAGATGTCGGCGGTCGAATGGAGGATGTCGCCCGGCCGCGGCGGCGCATAGTCGGCCTCGAGGCGGCTGCCCAGGACGGCCTTGACGGCCGCGAACAGGGCGTTGACCGTCGTCCCGGCGCCGCCGCCCACGTTGCAGGCCTCTCCCGCCGCGGCCTCCGCGTCGGCGGCGGCCAGGTTGGCCCGGACGACGTCGCCGACATAGACGAAATCGCGGGACTGCCCGCCGTCGCCGAAGATCGTCGGGCGCTCGCCGCGGAGGAGCCGGTCGATGAACAGCGGGATGACGGCCGAATATTCGGAGCGCGGGTCCTGGCGCGGCCCGTAAACGTTGAAGTAGCGCAGGGCCACGGCCTTCAGGCCGTGCAGGGCATGGAAGACCCGGCCGTACTCTTCGCCGACGCGCTTGCTGACGCCGTAGGGCGAGAGCGGCTTCCCTTCCCGGCCCTCGACCTTGCGAGCCGCCGGATCGTCGCCGTAAACCGCCGAGGAGGAGGCCAGGACGAAGCCGCTGACGCCCGCTTCCCGGGCCGCGACGAGCATGTTCAGCGTGCCCCGAACATTGATGGCGTCGTTGAGGAGGGGGTCGGCGACCGAGCGCACGACCGAGGCCAGGGCGGCCTCATGGAAGACGGTCCGGACGTCCCGGACGGCCTTCCGGCAGGTCTCGAGGTCCCGGATGTCGCCGCGGATGAACTCGATCTTCGCGGCTATCCCGGCCAAGTTCTCCATCTTCCCGGTCGAGAGGTCGTCCAGGACGCGGACCTCGTCGCCCCGGGCGACCAGGGCTTCGGCGATGTGCGAGCCGATGAAGCCGGCCCCCCCGGTGACAAGATACCTGGCCATTCTCGCGTTCCCTAAAAGGCTGATTATGCGGAAAACATCCCCATTCTTTAAAGCAGGCCGAGCTCGCCCAGACGGCGGAGGACCCGCTGGACGCTCTCGTCCACCGTCTCCTTGTCCGTCTCCAGCACGATCTCGGCGTTGAGGGGCTCTTCGTACGGGTCGGAAACGCCCGTGAACTCCTTGATCTCGCCGCGCATGGCCTTCTGGTACATGCCCTTGACGTCGCGCTGGATGCAGACCTCGAGGGGGCACTTGGCGTAGACCTCGACGAAATTGGTCGTTTCCGTCCGGGCCCGGTCGCGCATCTCCCGGTAGGGCGAGATGAACGACGTCAGGACGGCGACGCCGTTGCGCGACAGCAGCTTGGCCACGAACGTGACCCGGCGGATGTTCTCGTCGCGGTCCTTCTTGGAGAAGCCCAGGTCGCGGGTCAGGTCCCGGCGGACGACGTCCCCGTCCAGGCGCTCGACCTTGTGTCCCTTCTGTTTCAGGATCTCGGCGACCCGGTCGCCGACGGCCGATTTACCGGAGCAAGGCAGCCCCGTGAACCAGAGCGTGAAGCCTTCATGTTCGTCGCACATTCGCAGTCATCCTTTCGTTCGGCTGGATCAGGGTTCGAGGACCCGGCCTTTCAGCCCCTCGGGCCTGGCCAGTCCCATGATATCGAGGACGGTCGGGGCGATATCGAGGATCGCGCCGTCGCGCCGGCCCGTCCGCCCGCTCCCCGGGTCGGACAGGATGTAGATGCCTTGCTTGGCGTGCACGGCGTCGTCGGGCCCGGTGTCGTTCTCCGGGAGATACATCGTCCCGTGGCCGAGCGTCCCGGCCGACCGCCAGTAGAGATCGTCGAAATAGACCATCAGGTCCGGGTATTCGCCCTCGAGCTCATCGTAGAACTCCTGGGGCTTGATGACCTCGGTGGCCCAGCCCTCCCCTTGCGGCCCGCGAATGGCCTTGAGGTCGGCCAGGAGCTCGTCCCGGACCTTCTCGTAGTCCTCGGCCGGGATGACGCCCTGCGGCTCCCGGCCCTCGACGTTGAGGAAGACGCGGGCGTAATAGCCCCCCCAGGCCCAGGCCCTGGTCTTGTCCCAGTCGATGGGCAGGTCGTCCAGGCTGGTCGGCTTCGACGGCCGCTCCCGGACCGCCAGCCAGCCCTTGTCAATGAGCCACTCGTTGACGCAGAAGGCGCCCTTCATCCTCTTGGCACCGTGGTCGGAGACGACCAGCACGGCCGTATCGCGGCCGGCCTTCTCGATGAGCCGGCCGATCTTGCCGTCGAGGAACTTGTAGTAGTCGATGATGGCGTTCTCGAACTTGTTCCCCGCCTGGTAGAGATGGTGGTCGCGGTCCATGAACTTCCAGAAGGCGTGGTGCATCCGGTCGACGCCGATCTCGACGAACCAGAACAGGTTCCAGGGCTTGGCCTCGATCAGCCACTCCATGACCTCGAAGCGCTTCTCGGTCATGGCGTAGATCTCGCGCAGGATCTGGGCCCGGTCCTCGGTCCGGAAGACGACGTCGAAGATGTACGGCCCGAAGCGCTCCTCGATCTCGGCCTTGAGCCCGGGCGGGAAGCTGGTCTCCTTGCCCGGCCCCGGCGGCGTGATGAAGCAGGAGACCATGTTGCCGGCCACGGGGTAGGGCGGGTAGCTCGGCGGGACGCCGACGAGCGTGCTCTGCCCGCCGGCCTCGCCGACGTAGTCCCAGAGCTTCTTGTCGTTAACGGCCTTGGAGTTGGCGATCCACATCTGGTCGTAGGAGTAGCCGCGGCGATGGCGGAAGCCGTAGAGGCCCAGCCGCCCCGGGTCGAGCCCGGTGGCCATGACCATCCAGGCCGGGATGGTGATCGGCGGGTCCGAGCTCCGGAGCCGGCCCCAGAGCCCCTTCTCCATCAGCCCCTTGAGGACCGGGAGCTCGTCTCGCCGGTCGAAGACGATCTCCGGCGGGGCGCAGTCGAGCCCCACCACGAGGACCCGGCGGTCATTCATTGAACGGCTCCTTGAAGCGCATGATGACCTCGGCCACCTCCGGCCGCATCAGCTCCGGCGGCGGGCACTCGCCGTTGACCAGGAGGTCCCGGATCTTGGTGCCGCTGAACTGGATATGCTCGGCCGGCGGATGGGGGCAGATCTTGTCGTTGACCACCGAGCCGCAGGTCCGGCAGTACGAGAACGACCGGAAGAACATCGGCTGGATGCCCAGGTCGGGGAAATCCTCGAAGATCTCCTGGGCGGCGAACGGCGGGTAATAGGACCCGACGCCGGCGTGGTCGCGGCCGATGATGATGTGCGTGCAGCCGAAGTTCTTGCGCAGGATGGCGTGATGGATGGCCTCCCGCGGCCCGGCGTAGCGCATCTCCATCTGGAGGATGGCCAGGACCGTCCGCTCCTTGACGTAGTAGCGGCGGATGGCTTCCTCGTAGGAGGCCAGGATGACCTCGTCCTTGAAATCCCCCTTCTTCTTGCGGCCGATGACCGGGTTGATGAACAGCCCGTCGGTGAAGGTCGCGGCCGCCTTCTGGACGTACTCGTGCCCCAGGTGCGGCGTGTTGCGGGTCTGGAAGGCGGCCACCGTCTTCCAGCCCTTGGACTCGAAGAGGAAGCGGGTCTCCTTGGGCAGGAGCTTGTAGCGGTCGAACGGGGTCGGCGTGACCTCGAGGAGGTCGATCGGCCCTCCCAGGAGGACGTCCTTCATGGCCAGGACCTTGGCCACCCCCGGGTGGGCCCTGTCCCGCGTCCCGAAGACACTCTGGGCCATCACGCCCTTGTCGAAGCCGTACTTCTCCTGGAGATGGAGGATGGCCACGGGACGGCCGTCCGCAGCCGCCAGCACGACCTCGTCGCCGGCCTTCAGTCCGGCGGCCGTTTCGGGGTCGGCGTCGAGGACGATGGGCACGGTCCAGGCCACGTCCGAGGCCAGGCGCCGGGCCGTCAGGACGCTCTTGAAGTCCGCCTCCCCGAGGAATCCCTCCAGGGGGCTGTAGACCCCGGCGCCGATGTTCTCGACGTCGGAGATGAGCTCGGCATCGATCGTCAGGCGGGGGGCCTTGGCCGCCCGGGCCAGGGCCTCGTCTTTCTTCTTGCCGGCGAGGGTCCTGTCGACGAGCTTGCCGCCGTGGGGTTGGATCATGGCTGCTCCTTTTCCCGAGACCGGACGGAACGGAAGGATCGGACGGCCGGACGGGTCAGTCGATATATCCCAGAGCTTTCAGGCGCTCTTTGACTTTTTCTTCGTCGTCCTTGCTGAAGACCTCGGTCTTGGGCTCGTCCTTGGTCAGGCTGTCCCGGAGGACCTTGGCCGCGTAGCTCGAGACCGAGCGGTATTCCGTGCCCTTCTTGACGAATTCCTCGATCTTCTTGTAGAGGGAGGTGGGTATCGAAACGGTCGTAAATTCCTTGTCCATGGGGCCCTTTATATACCAGAACCGCCTCTATTTCAAGGCCTTGGCCGGGGGCGGCGGCTTGACAAGGGCGGCGGGGCCGTGGTTATAATGCCCTGGATATGACCCAACCCGACGCCCCCCGGGGCCCCCGCCCCTGATATGGAAAAGATAACCCTGTCCCTGGCGAACGACCCTGCTTTGTCCGGGGTCGTGGACAAGACCCTCAAGAAGCTGGCCCTCCGCCTGGGCGTCAGCCTGGCCCTCCGCGGCGACCAGCTCCTGATCGACGGCGACGCCCAGCGCGTCCCCTTCGCCAGGCACTACTTCGAGAAGCTCAACGAGCTCCAGGATCGGGGCCACCACATGCGGGAGGAGGACCTCCTGATCGCCCTGGATATGCTCGAAACCGGCCCGGCCACCTGCCTGGACGACTACTCCCCCGCCGAGCCCCTGAACCTGTCCCGCAAGTCCGTCAGCCCGAAGAGCCTGAACCAGCAGGCCTACATCCAGGCCATCAAGACCCACGACCTCGTCTTCGGCATCGGGCCGGCCGGCACCGGCAAGACCTACCTGGCCATGGCCATGGCCCTGGCCTTCCTCCAGAACAAGTCCGTCAGCCGCATCATCCTGACCCGCCCGGCCGTCGAGGCGGGGGAAAAGCTCGGCTTCCTGCCCGGCGACCTCATCCAGAAGGTCAATCCCTACCTCCGTCCCCTCTACGACGCCCTGTTCGACCTCTCCCAGTACGACCAGGCCAACCGCCTGATCGAGCGCGGCGTCATCGAGATCGCCCCCCTGGCCTTCATGCGCGGCCGGACCCTCAACGGCGCCTTCATCATCCTCGACGAAGCCCAGAACACGACCCGGGAGCAGATGAAGATGATCCTGACCCGGACCGGGTTCGACTCCAAGCTGGTCATCACGGCCGACGTCACCCAGATCGACCTGCCCCAGCCCGGCAAGTCGGGGGTCCTGCACGCCATGAAGATCCTGGCCAACCTGCCGGAGATCTCCTTCATCCGCTTCAGCGACAGGGACGTCGTCCGCCATCCCCTGGTCCAGAAGATCATCAAGGCCTACCAGAAGGCCGAGGCCAAGGAGGCCTGAGCCCATGCCGGCCTCGTTCTTCGACAAGATCAAGTTCTTCCGGGCGGCCGAGATCCAGCCCGGGCACGCCGGCGCCGAGCCGGCCGAGGACGAGCCCAAGCCGCCACTGCCGCGCCGGCTCCTCTGGGACCCCTGGCCTCTCGTCGTCCAGGCCTCCGTCCTCATCGCCCTCCTGCTGACGCAGCTGCCGTCCGCCAAGAACCTCTCCGGCCTCAAGCTCGGCGAGGTGGCCCCGGCCGACGTCGTCGCGCCCTTCGACCTGACGATCGAGGATGCCGCGGCGACGGCGCGGAAGCGGGCCGAGGCCGACGCGGCCGTCATCCCCGTCTACACCTTCGATCTCAACGTCTTCGCCAACACCGAGGACAAGATCCGGGCGATCTTCGCCGACGGCCGTGCCTGGGCGGCCCAGTATCCCGAGAACCACCAGAGTCGGGCCCTCCGCGCCCGCCTCATCGACAAGCACGGCATCGACCTCGAGACAGCCGACGTCCAGACCCTGGCCCGCCTGCAGTTCCCCATCGAGACCGAGGAGGAGCTGATCGGCCTGGTCACCAGGATCTTCGATCAGGGCATCGTCGTCTCCAAGAACCTGTTCATCCACGGCGAAGAGAAGGGCCTGACCCTCCTCGACACCCAGGGCCGCGAGCGGCCCGCCCGCATCGGAGACCTCCTGGACATCTCCGAGAGCGAGCGACGCTTCAACGACGACCTGGGCCGGATCGAGATGCCGGCCCGGAACAGGGCGGTCCTGGCCAACCTGGGACAGATCTTCCTGACGGCCAACGTCACCTACAACAAGATCGAGACCGAGAAGCGGAAGGCCCAGGCCCGGGACGCGGTCGGCGCGGTGGTCGTGACCGTCAAGAAGGACCGGGTCATCGTCCGCAAGGGCGACGAGGTGACGGCCGACGAGCTGCGCATCCTCGGCAACTACAACCAGAGGATGCGGGGGCGATCGAGCTGGCTGCCGACCTGCGCCGGGACGTTCCTTCTCTACCTCTTCCTGTTCTCCACCCTGTGGGCCTACGCCCGCCGGACCTTCAAGCCGAAGCAGGCCGAGAGGCAGTTCCGCATGACGGCCCTGGCCCTGATCGTCAGCCTGATCTTCTACAAACTCTTCCTGGCCCTGGCCGGGATCGTCGCCGGGGCGCTGACCGGCGAGCCCTTCTCCCAGATCGAGGCCTATTACGGCGCTCTGCCCTGGCAGGCGGCGACCCTGATCTTCGCCTTCCTCATGCCCGATCCGATGACGCTCATGCTCATCATCATGAACAGCGTGACCGGCGGGCTGCTGCTCGGCGGCAATTTCATCGTGACCATCGTCATCTTCGTCGGAGGGCTGGCCTCCGTTTACGGGGTCCGCCTCTACCGCCGCCGCTACCGGGCCGCCACGCTGCGGGCCGGGTTCGTCGTCCTGCCCGCCGTCAACGCCCTGCTCGTCCTGGTCTTCCACCTCATCCTCAGGCACTCGGGCCTGGCCTCCTTCCCCTTCGAGGTGGGCATGGGGATCGTCGGCGGCATAGCCAGCGGCATCCTGGCCTACCTCTTCCTGCCCCTCGTCGAATCGGCCTTCGGCTTCGTCACCGCCGCCAAGCTCCTGGAGCTGACCAACTCGGACCTGCCGATCTTCCGCCAGATGCAGGAGGAGGCGCCCGGCTCGTACCACCACTCCCTCATCGTCGCCACGCTCGCCGAGAAGGCCGCCGAGGAGCTGGGCCTCGACACCCAGATGGCCAAGGCCGGGGCCCTCTACCACGACATCGGCAAGACCAAGATGCCGGAGTATTTCATCGAGAACCGGACCCGGGAGTTCGACCTCCACAAGGACCTGACGCCCTCGATGAGCACCCTGGTCATCAAGAACCACGTCAAGGAAGGCGCCGAGCTGGCCCGCAAGCTCCGGCTGCCGCGGGCCCTGCGCGAGATCATCGAGCAGCACCACGGCAACTCCCTGGTCAGGTACTTCTACGCCAAGGCCAAACAGACCTACGACCCCGAGGAGCAGACCGTGGGCGAGGAGTCATACCGCTACCCCGGGCCGGCGCCGCAGACGAAGGAGGCCGGCCTGGTCATGCTGGCCGACTCGATCGAGGCCGCCTCGCGGAGCCTCAAGTCGCCGACCAAGGACAACCTCAAGCGGGTCATCACCGACATCATCAACGGGACGCTGCAGGACGGGCAGCTCGACGCCTGCGATTTCTCGCTGCGGGAGCTGCGAACGGTCGCCGCGGCCTTCCTGACCATCCTCTACGCCATCTACCACCCGCGCGTCGAATACCCCGGCTTCAGCTTCGAGGGCCGGCCCGCGGGCCCGGGCAAAGCGCCCCGGAAGAACAACAAGAAAGCCAATGATCACGATCATCAACCGCCAGACAAAACACCCGGTTCGGGCCAGGGCGTTTGAGCGGCTCCTCGGGGAGCTGGCTCGCCGCTACCGCAGGACCGGGGCCGAGGTCACGCTGTCCTTCGTCGGCGAGCGGGCCATCCGGACGCTCAACAGGAAGTGGATGAAGAAGGACCGGCCGACCGACGTCCTGAGCTTCCCGCTCGGCGACAAGGCGCCCGACGGCAAGTTCTACCTCGGCGACATCGTCATCGCCGCGCCGATCGCCGCCCGCCAAGCCAGGGTTAAGGGCTGGCCGCTCGAGCGCGAGCTCCGGCTCCTGGCCATCCACGGCTATCTCCACCTCCTCGGCTTCGACCACTTCGCCGGCATCGAGGAGGAGGAAGCGAAGCTCCACCGGATCCACCTGGCATGATCATGACGCCCCTGACCTGGCTAGGGCTGGCCCTGGCCTTCGCGGCCGCCTTCGCCCTGTCGCTCTTCCATATCGCGTTAGGGGCCTACTCGAAGATCTCCCTGAGCCGCTTCCTCGAGGACCGGGAGCGGGCCGACCGGGCCGCCATCCTCAAGGACCTCGAGGAGACGCGCCTGGCCGTCGAGTTCCTGCGGATGGTCGTCATCCTGGGCCTGGCCGTTTACGGATTCGCCGCCTGCCGCGGCCTCGGGCTCGGCCTTCTGTGGATCTACCTGGCCGCCCTGGCCGTCTACGGGCTCGTCCTCGACCTGGCGCCGCGCCTGCTCGTCCACGCGGCCAAGCCCTACCTGATGCGGGCCTTCCTGCCGGCCTTCCGGCTCGTCCGCGTCCTGGCCTTCCCCATCCTGGCCGTCTCCCGCGGCCTCATCGCCCGGGAAGAGCAGCGCGAGGAGAAGGACGAGGACCGCGAGGCCTCCGACGAGGAGATCGAGACCTTCATAGACGAGGCCACCGAGGAAGGCATCATCGACAAGGGCGAGAACGAGCTGCTCCGCAGCGTCGTCGAGTTCGGCGACACGGTCGTGCGCGAGGTCATGACGCCCCGGCTGAACATGGTCTGCATCCGCCGGGAGGCCACCGTCGACAACCTCAAGGACCTCATCATCCGGGAGAAGTACTCGAGGATCCCCGTTTACAGGGACCGGCTGGACAACATCGAGGGGATCGTCATGGCCAAGGACATCATCGAGTACGCCGACGAGAAGCAGAAGGCCCTGCCCATCGTGCCCCTGATCCGGCCGGCCGCCTTCGTCCCCGAGTCCATGCCCGTCCCGGACCTCCTCCGCGAGTTCCAGAAGGTCAAGAACAAGATGGCCATCGTCGTGGACGAGCACGGCGGCGTCTCGGGCCTGGTGACCATGGAGGACGTCGTCGAGGAGATCGTCGGCGAGATCCAGGACGAGTACGACACCGAGGAGGCCCAGATCGCCGAGAACGGGCCGCTCGACTTCACGGTCAGCGGGGCGACCGAGGTCGAAGAGCTCGAGGAGCTGTTCGACACCGAGCTGGCCGAGGACGACTTCATCACCGTCGGCGGCCTGATCACCTCCAACCTGGGGCGGCTGCCGCACAAGGGCGAGACGCTGGCGATCAAGGGGTTGCGCGTCGAGGTCCTCGACGTCGACCAGAAGAAAGTCAAGAAAGCCCGGATCCGCAAGGCCTGACGCGGGCCGACAAAAAGAGGGAACGATGCCGAAGACAACCAAGACTGCGGATAAGAGCCCGGAGGCGGCGGCCAAGGCCCCGGCCGGGACGAAGAGGGCGCCGCGTAAGAGCGCCGTGAAGAAAGCCGCGCCCAAGCCCGTCTACCGGACCGGCTACGTCGCCCTCATCGGGCGGCCGAACACCGGCAAGTCGACGCTGCTCAACGCCCTGATCGGCCAGAAGGTGGCCATCGTCTCGGACAAGCCCCAGACGACGCGGATCAGCATCCTGGGCATCAAGACGACGGACAAGGGCCAGATCGTCTTCGTCGACAACCCGGGCATCCACAAGCCCCTCCACACCCTCAACAAGAGGATGATGAACTTCGTCTATTCGGCCCTGGAGACGTCCGACGTCGTCTGCCTGCTCATCGACGCCTCCCAGAAGTTCGGCCACGGCGACGAGTACGTCCTGGAGACGCTGCGCAAGGTCAAGACGCCCGTCTTCCTGCTCATCAACAAGGTCGACATCGTGCGCAAGGACAAGGTCCTGCCGATCATCGAGCGCTACAAGGACCTCTACCCCTTCCGCGAGATCGTGCCCATCTCGGCCCTCAAGGGCGACAACCTGGACGTCCTGGAGAAGCTGCTGATGGAGCTGCTCCCGGTGTCGCCCAAGCTCTACTCAGACGACGAGATCTCGGACCAGACGGAGAAGTTCCTCTTCGCCGAGATCGTCCGGGAGAAGATCCTCAAGTACGTCACCCAGGAGCTGCCGTTCGTCACCGCGGTCTACATCGAGTCCATCGAGAAGAAGGAGCAGCCGGACTGGAAGAAGCCCGGTGAGTCGCGGCCGGTGACCTACATCCGGGCCTCGATCTTCGTCGAGAAGGACAACCACCGCAAGATCGTCATCGGCCGGCAGGGCTCGCTCATCAAGCAGATCGGCATCGAGGCCCGCCAGGAGATCGCCGAGTACATCGGCCACAAGGTCTTCCTCGACCTCCAGGTCAAAGTGCGGGAAGGCTGGCGCGACTCAGAGGACGTCCTCGACCTCATCGAAGGCCAGAAGGGCTAGCTAATCGGGGACAAAAGAAGGGGGACATGACCTTTTTCTCTTGAAAAAGGATCGTGTCCCCCTTTTTCTGGAAATGGGATCGTGTCCCGGATTTTCCTGAGGGCGTGTCCCGTATTTTCCTGAGGGCTAGTCCCCTCCCCTTGATTTGACACCCTTTTTCTCAAATGCGATAATCTATCGCCAACCCGGATGGTGAGTGTAGCTCAACGGTTAGAGCATCGGACTGTGGATCCGAAGGTTGGGGGTTCGATTCCCCTCACTCACCCCACCCTCTTCTCCCCTTATCGACAACAACTTAGATAGTTCCCGGCAAGGGAATATCCTGTGTGCAGAATTGTCCAATTTTAATCAATATTGATTCGGTTTTGGAAAGAACTACGGAAAGGGCGCATTCTATAAAACATGGTGGACAATCCCCAGCAAAAACAGCCCAACAAAGTGCTTGACAGATTAACAATAATTGGAATAATCTATTTTCTATGGCAATAGATAATAGACAGTTCGAGGCAAAGGACCTTAAGCGATTCCTGGGCCTAACACCGGAAAAGATATTCCTTTGGCTGCGGACGTATCACATCTTTGAACCGGCTGAACGGGCTAGAAGCGTCCGAGGCAAGAACAAATATTCTAGAACAGACATGGTAAAGCTCGGGCTTATCGCTAAACTCTTATCCCTTGGCGTCCCACTAGTCCGAATACGCAGCATCTTTATTGAACTTGATAAGGTCTATCAAGGCAGAAACCTCTGGGAAATAATCATAAGCCAAAGAAACCTCCTAAAGCGGCAGGGCCTGATCCTCATTATTGCGAGGGTTTCGTCAGCTAGTATTAATGCTAGAGAGGCACCGGATCCCGCCAAGGAGCCTGATTTCGAATACGTGGTGGATCTCGCTACCTATTCTGACGCTCCGGGTCGTTTTAAGGAGTACATGAAGTTCGAATCCCCTCTGATTATCGTTAATATCGGCTTGATTGTCTGTTTGGTCGAGGAGATTATCGAGAAACAGACGGGGCCGCAAAGGAAACGAAACAACGCGGAATATCCGGGCACGGAAAGCACCCAGACAAAGAAAAGGGTGACTAAATAAAATTCGGCCCCCCGGCTGCAGCAACAGCCGTTTGCGGGGGCCATAGGAGGAGAGTAATGGGTCCTCAGCTCCATAGAAATCCTAACATCAGGACGGAACCCAGGTCAAGAGAGAGGAAGCATTCCTCTCCCCCGCCCGATAGTCGCAGGTGGCTCAAGGTCGGGGAAGTCGCTTCTTATCTTGGATTGAGCCTGCACCATATCTATCGAATGCATAGGCGAGGGCAGCTTCCTTCTTTTAAGCTACCTGGCCTCGGAGTTAGGATAGACAGAAAAGCGCTTGACGCCAAGATCGACTCCACGAAGCTAGCTCGGGCTCGGGCTGCTAACACAACCTGGCCCTTATGATTTTGGAGTCCTCTCTTGAGCAAACAAGCCGGGTTAGGGTCAGACCTTGATCTCTTAAAGAGAGTTGACCTCCCCGGATTCGTCTCACGGCATTATGGCCTTCGCATCAGCAACTCAGGCGCAGCTCTATGCCCTTTCCATGAAGACAATCATCCGAGCCTTTCCTTTTTCAATAAAAACGGAATCTGGGGCTGGAAATGTCACGCATGTGACATAGGCGGCAGCATCATGGATTTCGTTATGAAGAAAGAAGGGCTTGCTCTTCCAGATGCCATCAAGTTTGTGACTGGACTCGAGGGCCTAGCGCAGAAACCTGCAGGACGGGAGGCTGGCAGACTTGAGATAATCCGGTCACACTCATATACCGACGAGGACGGCAAAGAGATCTGGCAGAAGGTCAAGCTATCAGACGGGACCTTTCGATGCAGACGAATGGAAGGGACCTCTTGGGCTTATAACCTGAACGGTATCGCACCTCTCCCCTACCGATATGACAAGCTTAAAGAAGCCCGGGCCATAATCATTACTGAAGGCGAAAGAGATGCCGATACTCTGGCGGGTCTAGGATTTGATTCGACCTGCGGCCCGTTTGGGAAGGACTCTTGGCCAGATGAAATCACTCCCCTTTTTAGCGGGAAGGAAATCCGCATTATCTTTGACGTTGGCCAAGACGAGGCCGCGAGCAAGCTAGCTGAAAAGCTCTCATTAGTCTCCTCCAATATCTCTATCCTCAACGTCCCTCTTCCGAATCATGAAGATGACATAACGGATTACTTATGCAGTTTCGACTCTGAAGAACAAAAGCGAGATGCATTCTATGGAATCGTCACTAAGGAGGAAAGATATCAATCCAAGTCAAGCTTGCGACCGAATATGCTTACGGTTCAACTATCTGGGGTGGAACCGAGGGAAGTGCCTTGGCTATGGAAGGACTATATTCCCCTTGGGCGGGCAACGCTCATTTCTGGAGACCCCGGGTCAGCAAAAACATGGTTTTGTTTGGACATGGCCTGTAGAGTTTCTCGAGGTTTCGCATGGCCAGACGGAAGCCCCGGCATCAAACCAGCTAAGACGATCCTCCTAACTGTCGAGGATGATATCCACGATACTATCCGCCCTCGAGTCGAATCCCTAGGCGGTGACGCCAGCATGATTGCAGCCTATAATCCCGAACAACCCCTTCACCTAGATCTAAATAGCAATACGGGGTTGAAGCGCCTTGAGGATGAGGTTATCCGCCTGGGAAATGTCCGTTTGGTAATAATCGACCCGATTATTGATTTCTCAGGCGATGTAAATCCAAATGCAACTGAGGACGTTCGCAATCTATTGACGCCGCTAATTCGGTTGGCTTCTAAACACAGTTTTGCCCTTGTTCTTGTCGGACATCTCAATAAGGCGCAGGCCCTTAATGCTATCTATCGTGCTGGTGGGTCTACGTCTGGTTGGCTCGGGAAATGCCGTTCGGCGCTAATGATCATACGCGACACCGAGGAAAAGCCCTTACGACACGTTATCCCAATAAAGACCAACATCGCCACTAGGGAGCTTCCACAACTCGAGTTTCGTATCATCAGGGGCAAATTGGATATCGAGGTATCTTCAGACGAAATAGATCCCCAAGACCAACTCAATCCTCAGCAAGGACGTAATCCCCGGGAGAGAGAGGAAGCGGTGGATTGGATCAAGAGCTACTTTGATGGAAGGAACGAGATACCCACAGGTGAGGTAGAAGAAGCTGCCAAGCAGAACGGAATAAGCATATCCACCCTGAAACGAGCTAAAAGGCTAGCAGGTTTTAAGAGCATTCTCCGTCAGGAAGACGCAGGCACTCATAGGTGGCTTTGGGTAAGGAGTCCAATCCTCCAATGACACTATTTTTGAACTTGTTGGCCTTATTGAGTCCCTTGGGAGTGCAAGAAGGCCAACAGTTCCAATCGGCTCAATATCAGAACGGCTCAAGAACTGGATTTCTTGCCAACTCTCACATCAATCGTGGCGCTAAGAATCGGATATCCAGTCCGGAACTCATTAGGATCCTCCATATGGAGAAAAACCTTCCTGCCGCTAACATCAGACTTTCCACATTTCTTCCCGCCGACATCAAATCGTTCGTACTAATTAGCTGATAATAAAGGGCATTTGAAAAATGGTTACGATTCCGAAATCAAGCGAGAAAAGAAACCCGGAGAGTCCGCCCCTAGACCGGCATACCCAACTAGACCAAATCTGCTGGGAAGGCGAGAATTTCGGGTTTCCCATGAGAGATGCATGACAGATCCAGATATTCTCAGGATAGCCAGCAAATCGCGTGCTAACGCATCATCTGAGTTGAATGTCTCGGCCCCAGGCCAAAGTCATGGACGTTGCGCGGTCTGTGGAAGCCACTTCAAGCACTACCGAGCCCATCAGCGCTTCTGCTCCTCGCGATGCAGGCTGCTCCGCTGGGCGGCACGTGTCATTGTCGCGGAGTACATGGATGGCCGACTGCCAGGGCTTGAGGATGAGATTAAGAGGCTGCGCTAGCCTCTCGTCTGCTCTCGAGATGATCCACTCGACCGGGACGCCCCTAGTTTGGCTGGATAGTACGCAGGCCTGGCTGCGAATATAGGCCCAGTCCATTGCCGCCAACGTAAATTCTCTGCGCAAAATGAACCCTGCCATCCCTACAAGATTGTCTCCGTCTTTTGCCCGGGCCACAAATTGAATGATTAGAGGTTATAGTTTATGATTCGATCGGGAAAACAAAGATGCTCAACACGCTTAAGAAATTCATTTTTAATGGAAGATTATTTAACGACAATGGTGACGAGTGGCCGGTTCTAGTTTATTTGGAATATGACAAATACGACCCTAGCGTCCTAAATTGTACGGCGACCATAGAAAACTATAACTCGAGCTCGGACTATTCGCGTCGGCTTAATTCATATCTGAGGATTATGGGCGAGCTACCTACGCCCGTCCTCGTTAAGTCCGCCGGCTATTCAAGACTATCTTTTTACTCACAACATCGCGTAGCAGTCACTCTAAACGTAAACGAGATCTGTTTTGGCCCCATGAACGACGTTCCTTTCAGTACGGGCGAATATACCTACCTCATTGCCTTAATAAGCGCTCCTTCAGTTAAGGTCGACGATATATCCGAGCGAAGTTATTTGGGAACCATAGCGAGTAAACGAAGCGAGGATGATTCCATATCTTGGGATTCTGATCTTGGGAAGATTCGCATCGCTAACTATTTTGAATTCGATGATGGGGAGGTCGGTATCGAAAAAGCCAGCATCAAAATCGAAAGGACAATGTTGGGCATATCGAATAGCTTCGCAACCAAAATTAATATCGGAGAATCCTTCTCTCGCGTCGAAAACGAAATTTCAAGCATATTAACAATCCTTTCGTTGATTAATCGCAGGCACGTTCATTGGTACCGGCTCGAAGCGACATATTTCAATACTGCCGAACCTCGAGACTATTGTAGTTCCGAAAAGAGAAGGAAATTGTCATTATATAAGCCTTCAAGGCATGGCCCCCTCTTTCACCAGTCTGAACTAAAGAATGATCTATTGCTAGACCTGATAAAAGCCTATCGCAAATCGCCCCTCAGCAAAACTATCGAAAGGGCAATTATGTATCTTGCCGGGTCGTACGAATTAGATCGGCTGGAAGCCAAAATACTCGTAGCATATTCGGCTCTTGAAGCGATAGTAAACCAACTGAACTCGAGAGATAATATTGTCAAATGCTTAAGCGATAAACATTTTGACAAACTGATAAGAACGTTTAAAGCTGAACTCCAAACATTCTATGAAAGAGATGTAGTTGATAAACAAGCATTCTATGTTGAGGACATAAAAGATAAATTATTAGAGATAAAGATAAGGCCACTTAAGAACCGTATCGTAGACGTTATCCAACGTTACAAAATTGATTGTTGGGATATTTGGGATCTCGATAAGGTCGACATAAAAACTGCTATCCAAAGCATCATAAGGAGGCGAAACAAACTGATTCACGATCCAGAGAACGTGGATCCAGATTTCCTTTATGCTGATCTAGTGCGAGTTCGAGCATTATGTGAACGCATTATATTGTCAGAATTGGGCTTTAATGATTATGATAGATTTCATCCTACCGCCTATAATGAACTACATTCAATCAGAAAATCCCTATGAGCGACTGGCACTGATTTTGCGCTCCAGAATCCAACAAGCGTGGCATTCCTTTGCATAGTCGTCTTTTCAAATAACTCCCCGACACCTATCTTGAATCCATGGCGTAGGCGTCTTCACTTTGAATCCCTGCGCCTCTTTTTAATCCAATCACGCAAGCCTAGGTTCCAGACATCAACGAGCGAAGCCCTGATAATCGACTGAACTTGAACCTCTGTGAGGCTCGAGAAATTGTCAGTAACGCCTCTTGGGAGTTTCCCTTCGCGCACCATGTCCTGAAGCCTAGCTTCAAATTGAGCCCTGGTGTAGAAAGGCTGAACGAAATAGGCCGGAAAGTTATCTTCTCGAATTTCTTGGATAGGCTTTTCTGCGAGGTACCGAACTCTATATGAGCGATATTTATACGGACTTTCGACAACCTCCAGGACTTCGGCGAGATCTCCATATGCAAGCACGAAATCCCCAACCGAGATATTGCGCTTTGTCATTTGTCTTATCGGCGCTTGCCAATCGGCCTGCTCTATTGCCTGCGATAATCGACGGACAAGGGGAATCTCGCCTCCGCCAGAGAGTCCATGACATCGCAAAATAACCGCGAAATTTAGCAATCCCAATAAGCTAACACCTGTCCTTATCGTGTCAACTCTAAAAGAGGCGTTCTTTGGATCGCTATGAAAATGCATGGATTCACTTTTTTGCGCATATCCAGCATAGCTCAGGCCAACTAAGAGCTTTTCGTTATCTGACATCGAAGAAAGAGCTAATTTAAGGCGATAACGATAGCTACTAAGAATTGTACCGGGCCTTAGCTGATTTGTTTTAGGCAAGGGAAGCTTAAGAGTAGGATGACGGTACCATAATCCGGCGGGATTGATAGATTTTTCGATACTACGGATTTGGTCGGCTAACAGCCCGATTGAATAATCAATATTTCCACTCCGTGCCCCGTAAAATTCTTGTAGATCCCCATTTGCTGTCAACTCATCATCGAGCTTCTCCAGAAGCAGAAAATGTCGAAAATATTGTTGATCACTGGTAGTCTTAAATAAGGCTAGAGCGACGAGGACTTCCAGAAGCCTTCTCTCACGTGCGTGTTGCTCTTCGATAGCATAGGTGGTAACTAGCCTTGAAACGAGGTCCTCCTCCTGTGGGATATCGGGACCACTCATGAATTCCTGCAATCTTAAGAGATATATTGCTACCTTCATAACCTCATCGAGGATTCCATAGAGAAGAAAGGAACGGCAGTCGGAAAATGAATACCCTGATATGAAGAGATAATCTGATTCATTGATGGGAAGAGCTGCTTTTATGGCCTTCGCGGCTTGGAGACTAGAGCTAATTGGGATGTCCCAAAAGAGATCTGGTTCTGGCCTTGAAGGTTCGATGGCTTTTCCCAGTTTTCGTCTCATTAATCGTATCATTCGTCTGGATTTCTCAAGGAGATTCGTGATCTTACCGGCTTTCGTCGAACTGCTTGCGCGTGTCAAAGTAATGTTACTCCTATGGCAGGAATACGCCCCTCCAGCTTTCACCCGCCCTCGACTCAGTGCTAGCGAGGATCCCCGACAAAGATGATCCCCTTTTACCTATTAGAATCTGATTTTCGGGGAACAGCTCAAAGGAATGGTCTCCGCCAGGATCGATCGGCCAGCCCGGCCTCTACTTCTTGCCCTGTACCTTCCGCTCGAGCCAGCGGTCCACGTCGATCCTACGGAAAATCACCCTCCGGTCGAGCTTAATCCGGGGCAGTCCCTCTTTGACGAGTTTCTCAAGTGACGATTTGGAGATCCTAAGGTACTCTTGGCACTCGGCCTTTGTCATATATTCCCCTGCCATGGCGCTGATTATAGCAAACGAGGGTGGCCGATATAAATAGGCCGAAGTCGAAGGATATTTTGATTTATCGCAGTTATCTTAAAACATCAAAGGAACATAACAATTGACAACGCTTTATAATGCCTTATAATGGATAATAAGGACTTTATTTGATATGGAAAACATTGAAAAGATTTATACCGTCAGGGAAATTTGCACCCTTTTCGGAGCCTCTCGTAGCACAGTTATAGGATGGATACGGAAGGGCGGTCTGCTTGCGTTCAAGCTCCATGGGGGTCGTTTATGGCGCATAAGCAAGTCTGACCTCTTGGCTTTTATCGAAACCGGAGAAAATGAATACTTCGAGTATGAAGAATGAACGTTAAGAAGACTTCTGGCGGAAGGTGGGCCTATGATTTCTGGTTCTCCGGGAAGCGCTATATCCGTGTGGTCGGAGAATCGAAAGAACAGGCCGAGAGCGCTATGGCGGTGCATCGCAAGAGATTACTTGACGAAAAGTTCGGCCTGGCCTCCCCTATTACAGATCTTCGCTTTGATGATTTTTCCGAGGACTATTTTAAGAAGGTATCAAAGCAGAAAAGGTCCTGGCGTCGGGACCGACTCAGCCTTGACCATCTCGAACACGCATTTCGAGGCAAGATGACTTCAGAGATCACCAAGCAGGCCATTGAGGAATACAAAATCAAGAGAATTAAAAAGGTCGCTGCGGCTACAGTGAATAGGGAAATAGCGCTTCTCTCCAACGTCTTCACGACAGCCATCGACTGGAAAAACGCCGTCTCGAATCCGGTAACGGGCGTGGCCAGGTACGAAGAACCAGACCCGGTCGAGCGGCCACTGACATCTGATGAAGAAGAACGGTTGCTGGCGGCCGCTTCCAAGCGCTTGCGCCCCATCCTAATCCTATTGATCAATACAGGTATGAGAAGGAACGAACTCCTGTCCCTTCGCTGGAAGAACATCAATTTTGTAGCGAGTCAGGTTGTCATCCCAAAGACCAATTGTAAGCGCAAACATATGCGGATGGTCCCATTGAACAGCTTGGCCATCGAAACACTGCGAGCCATCCCCCGCATCCACGACTATGTCTTCCATAATAAGAGAACTGGAACATACATTCGGGATATCAAGACCTCGTTCCACAAGGCTTGTGAAACAGCCGGAATCAAGAGGCTTCGCCTGCATGACCTCCGGCATACCTTCGCGACCAGGCTCCGCGACAAAGGCGAGAGCCTTACAACGATCATGAAGCTCATGGGACACTCGAAGTACGAGACGACCCTCCGGTATGCACACGTCCTTGAGAAAAGCCAGCACGAGGCTGTCGAGAAACTAGTAGAACAACATCAAAGTAATATATTCCAGAAGGGAAGACGGAAAGGCAGACCTTATAGACGGCTCCCTATAAGACCCCATAACTCTTTCATTCGTCAACGGACCTTTAACAGAGCGCCAGCTGGCTGATAAGAAGGGCGCCAACCCCAGACTTTTGCTCGAAATGGTCGCTTGACTCACGTCACAACGAGAGCGAAAATTACCTCAAGAGGTTCACACCAATGGTAGAACTAAAGAGGGACGAATTTGAAGAGTTTGCGGAGTTTCTATCTGAGTTTAGAGGTGAAAGCGACAGGGCTGCTGTAGTTCTCGGAGCCGCTAGGCTAGACATATTGCTGGACCAGCTGCTAAAGATGCACTTGAAGCCAAGTACCGGAAACGAGGATGAGCTATTTGACGGTGATTCACCATTGTCCTCCTTTCACGCAAAAACGAATCTCGCTTATAGGTTGGGCTTGATTGATGCCATTTTTGTCAGGGCCTTGAATCTGACGAGAAAGATCCGGAATGTGTTTGCTCATGAAGGTCCCGGATGTGACATCCGTAAGGGAGGACTTAGGGATCGAGTGAAAGAGCTTAAGAAACTGTTCGGCAATGATGACAAGTTCGAAGAGGGAAGAAAAGTCTTCTTCCCAGCAAAGCCTGATCCGTCAGGAGATTTTCGCATTGCACTGGCATTGATGACACTCCGTCTTGAAAAAGCCGTTAAGGATATTACGCGAGCGGCTGGCAATGCACCCCTTTCTTTGATACCGCCTGACTGGGGAAAACAGCAATAGCAACCGTTTATATTCCCTTTGATATTGAAAATTATGGGGAAATCCCGGAAAGAGATACGGAAAGGTCGCTCTATCTAGTAGCTGCCCCTAAAGGTATGTAACTCATTAATTCTAAGATATTAATCTCCTCGGTGGACTTTGTCTGGTATATGGACTGTGGATCCGAAGGTTGGGGGTTCGATTCCCCTCACTCACCCCACTTCAACTCTCGGGCTAACCCGAGTCTCATCGTTGAGCCGTACCATATCATGAAGCGTAGCGAATGGTTCTTTCCAAGTCAAGTACTCGTCCTTGGGGCGAAGCACTTCCTTATCCATCATGATGGAGAGGATACGGTGCTGAGTCTCGGGCGCGGCCTTCACGTACCGACGCTTCACATCACGCAGAAGGGATACCAGCATATTGCCGTCCTGCTGTAATGATGGGTTAGACTGAGCCAGCCGCTCCCTCTCCCTCTTCACCTCGGCCAGCTCGTTGGACAGCGCGATTTTGAAGGTTAGATTCCATCATTGAATATGCGCTTGCTATCCTCGTTTTAATTAAATATGATTACAAGCAAAAGGGGGGAAGAATGAAAAAGTGTTTTGTTTGGGCTTTTCTATTGGGAGGCGCAGCATGTCTTCTTATAGCTGTGGGCAAGGCCCAGCAGTCAGATGATTTCGGCATCGGGCAACCCCACCATCTAAGACCCCACAATGGCCTTACCTCAGAGCTTCGAGGCCGAAATAGCGACGTGACGGTCTTTCTGCACAAAGGGACGGTTTTTGACGGGCACTTATATTTAGTGAACGAGCTCTATCAAAACTGGGTATCAGATCCGCTCGGGTATGTCATAGTCTGGAGAAGGGGGAAAAATCCTCATGATAACCCGGGAGACTGCGCCAACTTATTCAGCGTTAAGTGGAATAAAGACCCGGTCACTGAAGTTGAACATCCGACGATTACAAAGGCTTGTATTTATCAAGCCGTAGATGGAACGCTAAGTGTGGAAGGATTTGAATATACTCCTGTGGGGGTGTTAGTTAAGATAAGGACAGGAATGAGGCACGACGTTTGCTCGGCGTTCTTTTATCATATAGAGCAAGACAAATGGTATTACTATAGAAGAAATCTCAATGGCTATGTCCTTACCCCCGAAAATAGAATGGAGGTAGGGACGATAGCAACTCCCGGCCCATCATATTCAATCCATATTGAAAACCTAAACCACAGAGTGGACTAACAATATCAGGCAGGGGCTCAAACTCAAATCGTTCGTGCCATGAGTGGGTAGGGCCAGAACGAGGCCGCATCTCGCTATGCCTCCACTCCCCTTGCGCCACTTCCCTGCCCTGTGCTAGGCTCATGCCATCAAGGGGACCAAGTCAATGCCTCGCAGAGTGGCCTGTTGCCTCGCGCTCGTTCTGAGTTGTTGTGCCATCTATTGCCGACACTCACGGCCAATGATCGAAGAGCCTCTGCCGGAGACCCCCGAATTGAGGCTCGAACTTTATTTCAATGCCAGAACCCGACCGTTCGGCAACACTCGGGCGGAAATTATCAAGAATCTCGGCAAGCCCAAACTTGAACGGACCGAGAAAGATCTGGAAAGAGCCGGGCAGTTGACGTCCGAAGAAAAGCGATACCTTCTAGGACATATTTCTGTACCGATTAACCAGATCATCGAATTGGCCTATGACGGACTTCTGCTGAGGATCCTTAAGGTTAACAGCCCGCCCTACAGGGAATTTGTCTATGACATGAGGGTGACAAGCAGCCGGTACAGGATGCTTTGGAACCTGAACGTGGGCAGTCCTCGTCAGGAGATCAGGCGCATCCTCGGTGATCCCTCTAATCCTAATGACACTAAAGACTCCTACAATGTGGTGGATCCCGACGACCTCTCTGGGCTGGACTACATAGACCTTCTCACCTTTAGTTACCAGGGCAATCTTGTAGATAAAATCAGCTTCTGGCTGTACCTCGACTAAGGGTGTCTTCTCCGACGCCGGCGCGAAACGAGATTATTGGGGATTCCCGGGCTATCGGGCCTCAGTCGCTGTCCGCTTCAGCTCCTCGATGACCTTGGCGTCTATCCAGTAGACGTCCCCCTGCCCGTTCCCCGGCGCGTCCGCGCCCGCTCCCGCGATCTTCCGGGTGCTGTTGAAGAACAGGTACTTGCCGTCGGGCGTGACATTGGGGAATCGTTCGTTAGCCGCGGTGTTGATCTTCTCTCCCATGTTGATGACCCTGCCCCAGGCGCCGTCCTTCCGCCTGAAGGAGATATAGAGATCCCCGCTGCCGAATCCCCCCTCCCGGAACGAGCAGAAAATTAAATAGCTTTCGTCCGGCGCGATATAGGGGGTCCAGTCGGCCGGAGAGTTATTGAACTTCTCCTCCATGAGGACGCGCTCCCGATACCTTCCGTCGACCAGCCTGGAAAAATAGAGCACGATTCTTCCGCGATGCCCGCCGGCGAAATAGATCGTCCCGGTCCTCGAAACCGTCGGCTCTCCGTTCAATCCGGGGAGGTTGACCGGTTCGCCGAGCTCGACCGGCTCGCCCCAGCCGTCCCCCGCCCGCTCGACGCAATAAATGGCGGCCGTCTCGGGCCTGATCGTTGGACTGGCATGAAAATAGAGCTTGGTCCCGTCCGGAGAGATGAACGGGCTTTCCGAGCAAGCGAACGCCCTGGCGAAGGACGGAACCTCCGGTTTGCTCCACGCGCCTTCGACCATCCTCATGAAAAAAATGGGCCTGGCCGTGGTCGTCCCGTTCTCTTCTATTATGGCGCTCCAGTAGATCTCCTTCAGGTCGGGCGTGAAGACCGGGCTGCTGTGCTCGAATTGGCCGGTCGAGACGACGCCGGGCGCGAAGAGCTCGGCCGTGACGCCGGGAGGCTTCTGGCCCAGGTAGGGGCCGCGGGCTCGGGGAAGCTCGGCCGGGCGCAGATGCGCGGAGAGCAGCCCGCATCCGGCCGCCAGAAAGACGATCGGCTTTATCATAGTCACTATTTCCCCCTCATTGTTGTCGGTTTACGCTAGTTCTCCCTGGCCGGCAGCCGCCAGAACCGCTCGGCGTCCGTCGTGTGCGTCGCCGCCCAGGTATCAGGCTTCCAGGCCGTGCCCGCCGGCTCGAGGCAGATGCGCAGGGCGTTCGGCTTCGACTCGTAGCCGAACTCGCTGGCCGCGGGCGAGCTGAAGCGGTAGAGGTTCTTGCTCATGTATTGCAGGTACCAGGCCGGATCGGTCGCCTCCCCGTTCCAGTTGGCTTCCTTGTTGAGGACGATCTTCCGGCCGGCGATGATCGACTCGCGCACTTCGGCGATGCTCAGGATCTCCCCCCGCTCGTTCCGCCAATAGGCCTCGAACGACGGATCCATGTACAGCCACTTGCCCAGGCTCGGCGCGTAGACGATGTCGATCACATGGCAGTCGGGATCGTCCGCGTACTGCGGCAGGCAGGTGATATGGCGCGACTTGAAGCCCATCGCGAGATATGCCTCGGCCAGGACGGTCGCCAGCATGCGGCAGTTGACCCCCCTCTTCCCCCCGCTGCAGACGTCGAGGATATGCAGGGCGTTGCGCGGGTCCGGGTTCGAGGAGTTGCCGTCGTGCCGGATGGTCTTGTGCACCCAGCGCATCAGGTTGATGATGCGCGAGACCTCGTCTCCCGACCCGGCCGCTTCGTCCAGGCGATAAGTCCGGCGGAACTCCCGCAGCTCCGACTCGGTCGGCCCCTGGTAGGTGAATTCGGGCAGGTCGAGCCCGGGCTGGGCCGCGTACCCGGCGTGATCCCGCAGGATCTGCTCGTAATCGCCGACGCTCTTCAGCTTCGCCAGGAGGGCCAGGAACTCCGGGTCCCGGCGGATCGGATCGAGGTCGGTGTCCTCCATGACGTGGTAGTAATCGCGATATCCGGCCGCCAGGGCCTGCTGCAGGAAGGAAACGGCCTTGGCCCGCAGGCCGAGGAGAGAATGACCGCAGGCCAGGTTGTAGGCGACGTTCATGCGCTGGTCGGACGGAAGGTCCAGGAACTCGCCGGTGTTGTAGAAGGCCAGGAGGATGTCCGTGGCCTGGCGGTACTTCTTGGCCTTCCAGAGCTCCGCGATAGACGCGCTGACGGACTCGTACTTGCTGGTGACCGTCGCGGCCGGCGCCTCCTGGGCCGATAAGGCGCCGCAGGCCAGGAGCATGACGGCCGCGATCCGGAATATCGCCCTTCTCATGGGAAACCTCCTCGGGCCGGACACGGGACCGCCGGCCGGACTACTCCGTTCCCAAAGAACTACGCCGGGCGAAGCGATAAGGTTGGCGGCCCCCCTCCCCTCACTCCTTCCCGGTCAGCCGCTTCACTTCCGCCTGCCGGTCGAGATAGCTCTGGCCCTCGGTGATCCATGGCTCGGCGGGCTCGCCCTTCAGGTAATGCCCGAACCAGGCCAGGATCCGGCGCTGGTAATCTATCTGGTTCTTCTTCTGGCGCAGGCCGTGATCCTCGCCCATGTAGGCGACCATAACGACGTTCCGGCCGGCCCGCCGGGCGATGTTGTAGAGCTCCACGCTCTGGTGCCAGCCGACGATGCCGTCGACGTCCCCCGCCTCGAGAAGGAGCGGCACGGTCATCGAATGGGCCCCGAAGACGGCGGAGTTGTCGACGTAGTCCTGGAAACGCTCGTAGAGCGGGTCGACCATGCGCTCCTGCCCCGTCTCGATGTGGTCGGTCTCGGCGATGCCCACGCCCCAGTGGTGGTCGCCGTAATAGCTGACCAGGTCGGTGATCGGCGCCCCGGCCACGGCCGCGGCGAAGACGCCGTCGGTGTGCGTGGCCAGGAACGAGGCGTCGAAGCCGCCCATCGAATGCCCGACGACGCCAACCCGGCGGGGGTCGACGAGGCCCGTCTCGAGGACCCGCCTGACGCCGGCGGTCACGCACTCGGCCACCGAGATCCCCGGCTGCCGCGGCCGGAAGACGATGTCGGGCTGGAAGACGAAGTAGCCCCGGCTGGTGAAGACCGAGGTGTTGTAGTATTCGCGCTCGGACGGCGCGACGTAGCGGTGGACGTTCTGCGAGAGCAGCTCGTAAATGTAAACGATCATCGGGTAGGCCTTCCCCGGCTCGTAGCCGGCCGGGTAGAAGAGCGCCCCCTGCAGGGGACGGCCCTTCTCGGTCTTGAAATCGACGAGCTCGCTTCGTCCCCAGGCGTAATCCGCCTGGAAAGGATTGGTGGTCGTGACCTGGCGGGCCCCCTGAAGCTCCGGGCCTCCGACGAACAGGTCCGGCGAGTCGTCGTAATCCTGCATGATGTAGACGTAGGTCTCGGCGCCCTTGGCCTTGGCCAGGCCGCTCGCGCCCTTGTCGAGCCAGACCAGGCGCGCCGCTGCGGCGCCCGGCTTGATGCGGGCGAAGCCCGATCTCTTGGAGAGCTCGCCGAAAACCTGGACATAGACCGGCTTGGCCAGGTCGTACCATTCGGCCTCGGGATCGAGCCGCAGGAGGCGGTGCCGGGCCTTCTCGGCGGCGCCGTCGGTCAGTCGCCTGGCCCCCGAGCCGTTCGAGGCCACCTGCCAGACGTCGTACTTGTCGTAGAGCAGGACGGCCGCGTCATCCTTCGTCCAGCCGGCGAGGCCGAAGGCCGGCTTGTGCGGCCCCGTCTGGTCCGACTCCGTGTCGATGAACGAGGCAGGGACGCCCCGGCTGATGTTGGCCAGGGCGCGCGTCGCCGTGTCGACCGTCCAGAACTGGTCGTCCTTCAGGTACAGCAGGTAGCGCCCGGACGGCCCCGCCTCGAGATAATCGTCGTCGATGCCCTCGACGATCTTCGTCCTCGCGCCCGTCCGCAGGTCCTGGAGATACAGGTCGGCGGCCGGCCGGCCGATCGTCCGGTTCATGGCGTATTTCGACCACTCGACGACGGCGGCGACCGGGGCGCGCTTGAGCTGTATGACCACCTCGTTGACGGCGTCCTGCCCCAGCCGGACGAACGCGCCCGTGTCGAGGTGCCAGGCGGCGAGCATATGCCTCTTGCGCAGCTCGGCCGCGTTGTTCTTCTGGAAGGGCATGACCAGCACGTCCTTCCAGTGCCAGACCTCGACGGTCGAGGGCTCTTCGGCGGGGGCCTTGGCCGGGCCCGCTTCGGTCTTGGCCGCCGCGTCGCCCGCGGCCGCGGGGGCGGGCTTCTCGTCCCAGGCGGCCAGGCCGAAAACGAGGGTCCGCCCGTCCTCCGACCAGGAGAGCCGCCGGAAGGTCACGGTCCGCAGACCCTCGGGAAAGCCCTTGTCCGCGCCGGGATCGTAGGCGCGGGCCCGTTCGCCTGCGCCGAGGCCCGTCCAGGCCAGGACGACCTGGGTCGGCCCGTCGCGGCGATCGTCGGCCTTGGCCCGGAAAACGGCCAGGTCCGGAGCGTTCTTGCGCCAGGCGAGTCCGCCGTAGATCGCGGCCGACGAATCGAGCGCCCGCAGGACCCCGGTCGCGGGGTCGAAGAGCTGGACGCCGTTGCCGGCCTTGCCCTCGGCGCTGATGGCCAGGGCCAGCAGATGGCTCCGCCCGGCGTCCTGCCAGGCGAATTCGGCCACGTTGCCGAAGGCCACGTCCTTGCCCGTGGCCAGGCTGCGGACGACGACAAGGACGCCCGGCTTCTCCTCCTCCCCCGCCTCGGACCCGGCGGCACCGTCGCCCGGGCGCGGGCCGGAGGGCGGCGCCGGCGCGTAATGGGCCATGGCCAGGAAGCCGCCGTCGCGGCTGAAAGCGAACGACTCGACGTCCTCGATGACCGTCGTCAGGCCCGAGCCCAGATCGAGCAGGCCGAGCTTGTTGTGGACGGGCTTCTTCTCCTTCTTCAGCTTGTCCTGGTCCGCCTCGGACATGCCGACGGCGTAGGCGACCCACCTCGAATCGGACGAAAAAACGGGCCGCGCCCCGAAGGCCGCGACCTTGACCGAGCCGTCGGCCAGCTTCAGGACGCGCAGCTCGCCGCTGCGATCGGAGCGGTTGATGCCGTAGGCCAGCCAGCGGCCGTCCGGAGAGAGGCCGCCGTATTCGTCGGGCCGGGCCAGGCTCTCCCATTTTCCGAAGTCCGCGGCCGTCGCCGGCTTCTTGGCTTGGGCGCCTGCCAGGACCGGCAGGATCAAAAGGCTCCCGAAAATGGCGGCCAGGGTCCGTTTCATGGGGCTACCTTCCTTTCCGAGGGGGATGGGGATCGGCTGTCACCGCGGGATGATAGTCCCCGCCGCGGATCCATGTCAACGAGAAGCCCCCCGAAATCCCCATTTTGGGGGATTCCCCGGGCCCCGATCAGTGCGAGAATGACGGTGGCATGTCACCAGGTCCGATCGCCCCGGGAAGAGAAGCCGGCCGGCCACAACATTTAGGGGTGGCAACCGCCGCGGGCCCACCTAATGGGGCGCCGGGACACACTTGGAACATATTGATAACAAAAGACTTGACAGGCTCGCCGGGATTTGGCATATTTCGGCGAGATAAGATATATCAGCGGGGCTTAGTGAAAGGGACGGATAAGTAGCTGAGCATCATCGTCACTATTCTGATCTGCTCATTGGCTATCCCCTTCTATTTCGTCCGCGTGCTGGCTGACGGCCGCAGGCTCGAGGAACGGCTGTGCCGCGGCCGGGTCATGGCCGGCGCCGATGCGGATGGGAGCGAGGTTCCTCTCATCACCGCCGAATACGCCCTGTGGACGAAGCCGCCCTTCGGCCGGGACGACGGGACGGAAGCCCGAGCCTCACGGCGCGGCCGGGACGAGGCCGCCGGTGACGGCGGCGAGGCCTTCGGATAAGTCCGCGGCCGGTATATTTCCCTGATTCCGCTTTTCGCCCGACCAAACTCATGATGAACCATGCGCCGAACCCTGGCCGACCCCGCCGCCTTGATTTCGCCGGGGGCGGATGGTATTTTGGAAGCCAAGCCCCCGCGAGAACCATGAAAGACAGAGTCCTGGTCATGTTCATCCTCGCCTTGCTGGCCGCCGGCCGGCCGGCCGGGCAGGCGTCCGCCCAGGTCAAGGGCCAGGATAAAGCGCAGGTCCAGGACCAGGCTGTCCACGAATACGTCGTCCGGGCCATCACCCTGGCCGTCACGGTCCAGGATTCCAAGGGCCGCTACGTCAACAACCTGACCCAGAAAGACTTCACGATCTACGAGAACAACAAGAAGAAGCCCATCACCTACTTCATGCACGACTTCGGGGCGCCGTTGAGCCTGACCGTCCTGCTCGACGTCAGCGGCAGCATGGCCCTGGAGAACAAGATGGCCGAGTGCAAGGCCGTCCTGCGGGACCTGGCGACCCGGCTCCTCCGCCCCCGCGACGAGATCGCCCTCCTTTTCTTCGCCGACGGCGAGGTCGAGGTGGCGGCCAAGCACGCCGTCGACAAGTCCCTGTTCCTGGCCGAGCTCGACAAGGTCGAGGCCTACGGCCAAACCGCGCTCAACGACGCCGTGGCCGTCTCGCCGGAGTTCGCCACCCGGGCCCTGAACGAGAAGCGGGCCCTCCTCCTCATCACCGACGGCATCGAGAACGACAGCCAGTCGACGCCCGAGCAGGCCCTCGAGATCGCCCGCCGGGTCGACGTCCCCATCTACATCATCGGCTACAAGATCCCGCGCAACGAGCAGCTGGCCGCCCACAAGCGCGTCGCCGGGCTGACCTCGGCCGGCATCGTCGCGACGCTGGAAAAGTTCGCCCGGGCCACGGGCGGCAAGGCCTGGTTCCTGAACGAGCCCACCGACCTGGCCGAGGTCGTCCAGGAGATACGCAACGAGCAGGCCCACCAGTACATCATCGGCTACACCTCGTACCAGGACACGGCGGACCTGTACCGCTGGATCCGGGTGCAGACGCCGAGCGCCAAGCACAAGATCCGCACCCGCCAGGGCTACTGACCGCGGCCCGTGAGGCGGGGGCGGGCGCGCCGGCGGAAGCCCGCGCCTCCCGGCCAAGCGGGCCTCGCGAAGCTCCCCCCTTATGGGGTATTTCGCAGGGGGCACTTTATTTTTTGCGGGAAAGGGCCTAAGATTATCGCATGCGGGGGGTGGGAAGCCCGTTGGCGTCCTGCCGCCCGCAAAGGATTACCATGAGGAGGTTCTCATGAAGGACAGAAGACTCATCTACCTGGCCGGATTCGTCCTCCTGGCCGCGCTCATCACCGGGCCGGCCTGCGCGACGAAGAAATTCGTCAAGACCGAATCGGCCTCCCTGGACCAGAAGATCGCCCAGGTCTCGACCGATGTCGAGGCCAGCCAGAAGCGGCTCTCGGAGCACGATGAGAAGCTGGCCACGATCGGCTCTCTCATCAGCCAGCACGACAATCAGTTCAAGACGGTCGAGGGCGAGATCGGCGAGGTCAAGACGCTCATCAAGGGCAACCTCGTTATGACGGCCACCCTGAAGAACTCCGACGCCAAGTTCGCCTTCGACAGCGCCGCCCTGAGCGACGCGGCCAAGGGCATCCTCGACGGCTTCGTCCAGAAGCTCGTCACCGAGAACAAGGGCGTCTACATCGAGATCCAGGGGCACACCGACAACACCGGCTCGGACGAGACCAACTACGCTCTGGGCCAGAAGCGGGCCGAGGCGGTCCTCATGTACCTGTACAAGCAGTACAAGATCCCGATGCACCGCATGTCCGCCGTCAGCCTGGGCAGCTCCATGCCCATCGCCGACAACTCGACGCGCGACGGCCGCAGCCAGAACCGCCGGGTCGAGATCCTGGTCTACGAGTAGAGCGTTCCCCTCTTTTGACGTTCCGATCGCGGGGCGGGGCCGGTTCCGGCCCTGCCCCGGCGATCATCTCGTCGCCGTGACCGTGCCGGGGATCCCCTCCCGGCCGCCGGCTCCAACCGCGACCACGGTATAGGTGTAGGTCTGGGCCGGGTCGACGCGGCGATGCAGGTAGCGGTAAACGGTGTTGCCCACCGCCTTCGGCACCTCGGCCACGAGGACGAGGCCCGCACCCGACCGGTAGATCCGGTACATCGTCACGCCCGAATTGCGGGAGTCGTCCGCCCAGGTCAGCACGTTGACGTATTCCCGCAGGAGCAGGCTGCGGTTGAGCAGCCGCGCCGCCTTGAGGTTGACCGGGCCGAAGATGTTGGCCAGGGTCACGGTGACGCTGTCGTCCCCGGTCAGGCCGAGCTGGTCGTAGGCGATGGCCCGGATGGTCAGGGCCCCGTTGGAGAACTGCGTCGTATCGAGGGTGAAGGAGTACGGCGCCGCCGTCAGCGTCTGGACCAGCGTGGCCCCGCCGTAGAGCTCGACCCGCTCGACGGCCACGTCGTCGCCGGCCGTCACGGCCACCGGGATCGATCCGTAGACGGTAACCCCGGAGGCCGGGCTGGTGATGGCCGCCGTCGGCGCGGCCTGGTTCGACGTGATGGTCGCGCTCATGGGCGTCGTCGTGCCGGTGATGGCCGACACGATCATCGAGGTCACGGCGCCGTCGTAGCGCGACGAGTTGGGCGTCGTCAGCGGCCCGAAGGTCATGCCCGCCTTGTAATAATCCCCGGCGTCGGCGGAAGACGCCCAGTTCTCGATCTCCTCGAGGCCGTCGGCCTCCATCAGCCGGACGAGCTTGTGCGCGGTGTAGGAATTGTCGTAGAGGAAATCGGTGTTGTAGGTGTTGAGCCGGGAATCGACATGCCAGACTATCAGGCCGTCCGAGCCGGTGAAGATGCTCGTGTCGTTGCCGACGCGGTTCCGGTTCTGGACCATGAAGTACTCGCCGAAGATGCCGCCTGTCGCCCCGGGCATGAACAGGGCGGCGTCGGGATAGAGCCCCGAGGCCCGCAGGGTGACCGTCTGCGACCCGGACGAGACGACGGTCGGCGTGAGCCAGTCGAACATGAACTTGGTGAAGCAGTTGTGGTCGCCCTCGCCGTCCATGATGTCCAGGCCGCCGACGCCGCCGCGCGGCCCGACCGCGTCGTCGTAGTCGTAGAGGTCCGGGGCGCCCAGGGCATGGCCCGTTTCGTGGATGATCGTTGACGGGGTGAACGAGCCGCTCGGATAATTATAGAGCTCCCACTGCCAGGAATAGCTCGTCAGCCGCTTGCCGTCGAGGCGGTAGGACGAGTCGCCGAACCAGGTGTAGTAGCCCCACCAGAACTCGGCCCATTCCTGGTGCGGGCCGGCCCAGAAGACGCAGAAATAATCGATGGCGCCGTCGCCGTCGTTGTCGTACTGCGAGAAGTCGTGGCCCGCGGCGTCATAGTAATTCAGGGCCTCTTTGATCAGGTCCTGGCGTCCGGCGTCGGTTTCGGCGACGGTGCTCCGGGCGTAGGAGGTCTGGTACCAGCCGAGGACGTCGCCCGTGATGTTCAGCTGGTCATAGGAGGAGCGCTGGTAGAAGTTCTTCAGGCTGTCGAAAGGCGGGCTGCCCGCGCCGGCCCCGAAGAGCCGCGAGACGAAGGTTGCGGCCGGGGTCGTCCCGGCGTAATCCGAAAAGGAGATGAGCAGCGTCAGGATCTTGACCGTCCCGGTCGTCGGCATGCCCCGCCAGGCCGCGGGCGGCGCCTGGAGAGAGCCCGAGGCGGAGCGGGCGGCGACGGCGCCCCGGCCGCCGGCCAGCCAGGCCAACTTGGCGTTCAGCCGCTCCCTGGCCTGCCGGGGGATTTTGTGGTTGCCGAGGGCCCTGGCCCTGGCGATCCGCGCCGGCAGCGTGCCGTCGAGCTTGTAGCGGGCGATCTGCTCCTTGGTCGGCGGCTCGAGCGCCAGGACCGGCAGAAGCCCCGAGACGAGGATCGCGGCGGCCAGCGCGGCAAAAACGTGCGGCTTGAATGATCTGGTCATCGGCTCACTCCCTTCCCGCTCACTATAGGCCCACCCCCCCGGCCGAGTCAAACGCCCCGGGACGGGCGCGCCCCTGAGGCGGGCCCGGCGTCAGCGGACGCCGTAGTTGACGCCCGTCCGCTCCTCGTTGCGGTCCGTGGCCGGGGCCGGCTCGGGCGAAAGGGCGGCGATCTCGGCCCTCAGCTCCGGGGTCATCGGGATGTCGGCCGCGGCCAGCAGGGGCGCCAGCTGGGCCGTATCGCGGGCCCCGACGAGCGGGGCCGTGACCGCCGGATGGGAGGCCACCCAGGCCACGGCCAGCGAGGCCGGGTGATAGCCGCGCTCCCGGGCGAAGGCCGCGAAGCGTCCGGCCACCTCGTAGTTCAGGGCGTCGCCGTAGCGGGTGGCGTAGATCTTGTTGGCGACCAGCCGCCCCGTCCCGGGACGGCGGCCGTCGCTGTACTTGCCCGTGAGCAGGCCGCCTCCGAGCGGGCTGTAGGGAAAGACCCCCAGCCCCTCCGACAGGGCCAGCGGCAGGATCTCGGACTCGGCCTGCCGCTTGACCAGGTTGTACATGGGCTGGAGGCAGGCGAACGGGGCCAGCCCTTCCCGGGCCGAGATCCCCAGGGCCTTGGCCGCCTGCCAGGCCGCGAAATTGCTGGCCCCGAGATAGACCACCTTGCCGGCCCGGACCAGGTCGTCCAGGGCCCGCAGCGTCTCCTCGAGCGGCGTCCGGTCGTCGAAACGATGCACATAATAGATGTCGATGCGGTCCGTCCCCAGCCGGCGCAGGCTGGCCTCGACGGCGTAGCGGATATGGCGGCGCGAGGCGCCCATGGCGTTGACGTCCGGCGAGGTCGCGAAATAGACCTTGCTGGTGATCAGCACCTCTTCGCGGCAGTCCTTGATGAGCCGTCCCAGGATCTCCTCGGCCCGGCCCGCGCCATACATGTCGGCGCAGTCGAAATGGTTCACCCCGGCGGCCCGGCAGGCCTCGAAGAGGGCCTTGGCGCCGGCCTCGTCGGCGTCGCCGCCGAAGGACATCGTCCCGTAGGCGATGGCCGAGACCTTGACCCCGGTCCGGCCCAGGAATTTGTAGGTCATGGCGTCCTCCTCATCTTCAATTCCAGGCCGTGGCCGGCCTCGTAGAGGCCGGGGATCGACACCGGGAGCTTGCCGCCGATATCCATCTCGCCGCAGACGGCCCGGGCCCCGGCGGCCTGGGTCTCCGCGGTGTCCTTGTAGAGGCAGAGATAGGCGTCGACCTCGGGGAAGTGCCGCAGCAGGTAGGGGCTGCCGAAGGACAGGACGACGACCTTCGGCCCGTCCGGCCGGGCGGCCAGCCGGCGGATGAGGTCGACGTGCCGCGGCTCCAGCCCGACCGTCCCCTTCGTGTCGGCCAGCCTCGAGAACAGGGCCAGGACGGCGACGTCCGCTTCGGCGGCCGCGGCCAGGGCCTCGTCGAGCCGCTCCTGGCCGGTGTCGGCGTCGGCGTAGAAGGCGGCGGCCTGCGGGAAGCGCGAGCGCAGGGCCGCGACGAACGGCTGGCCGGCGAAGTAGTCGCCGAGATCGCTGCTGAGGGCCAGGACGGCCAGCTTCCCGGCCCCGGCGGCCAGGGGCAGCGCCGGGCCGTCGTTCTTGACCAGCGTCACCGAGCGCTCCAGCACCTGCGCGGCCAGGTCCAGGGCGGCCTGCGGGGCGACGCGGCGGCGCAGGGCGGCGACGTCGACGAAGCGGTTCCGGGACAGGCCGACCGCCGCCTTGGCTTCGAGGATGCGGCGCACCGACTCGTCGATCCGGGCCGGCGGGATGCGGCCGTCGCGGACGGCCGCCGCGAGATAGGCGATCACCCGGGCCGGCTCGGGCGGCAGCAGGAGCTGGTCGACGCCGGCCAGCACGGCCCGCAGGGCCGCCTCCTCGGTCGAGAAGCCGGAGGTCACGCCGCCCATCTCCAGCGCGTCGGTGACGACGAGCCCCCGGAAGCCCATCTTTTGCCGCAGGACGCCGGTCAGGATGGGGGCCGAGAGGGTCGCCGGCAGGCCGGGCGTCGGGTCGAGGGCCGGCACGGCCAGGTGGGCGGTCATGACCGACCTGACGCCGGCGTCGATGGCTGCCTGGAACGGGAAGAGCTCGACCTTCTCCAGCCGGGCCCGGTCGGCGGCGATGGTCGGCAAGAGGCTGTGGGAGTCCTGGGAGGTGTCGCCGTGGCCGGGGAAATGCTTGGCCGTGGCGATCATGCCGTTGTCCTGAACGCCGCGGATGAAGGCACCGGCCAGCCGGGCGACCAGGGCCGGGTCGGCGCCGATCGAGCGGGTGTTGATGATCGGGTTGTCGGGGTTGATGTTGACGTCAACGACGGGGGCGTAAGCCACGTGGACGCCCATGGCCCGGCCCTCCAGGGCCGTCGTCCGGCCCATGGCGTAGGCCAGCTCCTCGGAGCCGGTCGCGCCCAGGGCCATGAGCGGCGGGAAAAGGGTGGCGGCCGTGACCCGGTTGGCCGCGCCGCGCTCGAAATCCGAGGCCACGAGAAGCGGGACCTTGGCCAGCTTCTGGAAGGCGTTGACGAGCTCGGCCGTCTCGCAGACGCGGGCCGGGGCGAAGAGGACGAGCCCGCCGATGCCCGACTCTGCGACGAGCCTCTCGAGCTCGCGGATGTAGGCGCTGTCGGCGTTGCGGAACTCGCCGGTGAAGCGGCAGGCGACCATCTGGCCGACCTTCTCCTCGATGGTCATCTTCCGGAGGGTCCGGGCGACCCAGCCGCCGCCGGACGCGGCCAGGCGCGGCGCGGCTTCCGGGGCGGGCCCGCGGGCGCAGCCGGCAACGGCGAAGGCGAGCAGGAGGGCGGCGGCGGGGAGCAAGGACGGGCGTTTCATAATGGCCTCCAACCCTTCAGGCCGCGGCGCGGCACGGCCTCACTTGAGCACATAGCGCAGGACGAAGAGCGCGGCGAAGACATGGAGGAGCCAGTGGATCCGGCGCCCCTGCCCGGCTGCGACCTTGAGCAGGACGTAGGCGATCAGGCCGAAGGAGATGCCCTCGGTGATGCTCATGGTCAGCGGCATGACGATGATGCTCAGGAAGGCCGGCAGGGCCTCGGTCGGGTCGTCCCAATCGATGAAGCGGACGCATTTCATCATCAGGGACCCGACGACGATGAGGGCCGGGGCGATGACCGGCCGCAGGACCATGCCGCCGGAGACGACCTCGCCGCTGATCATCTGGGCGAGGGGGCTGAAGAACAGGGCGCAGAGGAAGAGGGCCGAGGTGACGATATTGGCCAGCCCGGTCCGGGCCCCCTGGGCGATGCCGGTGACGCTCTCGATGTAGCTCGAGACGGTCGAGGTGCCGAGCAGGACGCCGCCGACGGTGCCGGCCGCGTCGGCCAGCATGGCCTTGTCGGCCCGGGGCAGGCGGCCGTCCTTCAGGAAGCCGCCGGCGCCGCCGACGCCGATGAGCGTCCCGATGGCGTCGAAGACGTCGAGCAGGAAGAAGACGAAAACCACCGACACCAGCCCGGTACGGAGGGCCCCGGCGATGTCGAGCCGGAGGAAGGTCGGGGCCAGGCTGGGCACGGGGGCCGTGAGGCCGTGGAACTCGACGATGCCGAAGGGGATGCCGGCCAGGGCCGTGGCCAGGATGCCGGCCAGAATGGCGCCGGGGAAACGGACGGCCATCAGCACGGCCGTCAGGGCCAGCCCGAAGAGCGCCAGCAGCACCGGCGGGCTGCCCAGATCCCCCAGGCCGACGAGGACGCCCGGCCGGGCGACGACGAGGCCGCCGTACTCCAGGCCGACCATGGCGATGAGCAGGCCGATGCCGACGGAGATGCCGTATTTCAGGCCGTCCGGGACGGCGGCCACGACCTTGCCCCAGACGCCGAGGAGGGCCAGGGCCAGGAAGATCAGGCCGGAGAGGAAATTGGCGCCCAGGGCGACCTGCCAGGTGTAGCCCATCGTGCCGCAGACGACCACGGCGAAGAAGACGTTGTGGCCCATGGCCGGGGCCTGGGCGATCGGGTAGCGGGCCAGCAGGCCCGTCAGCAGCGTCGCCAGGGCGCTGGCCAGGCACGTGGCCGTCATGACCGCGCCCTTGTCCATGCCCGCCGCGCCGAGGACGGCCGGCTGGACGAAGATGATGTAGGACATGGTCATGAAGGTCGTCGCGCCGCCGAGGATCTCGCGGCGGACGGTCGTGCCGTTCTCGGACAGCCGGAAGGCCCTTTCGAGAAACGCTCTCATGCCCCTCCCCCGCTCGCCGCGCCCATTCCCCCGCCGCCCTGACGTCCCCGTCAATAGCGGACGAGGGCCCGGACCTCGACTTCCGGATGGGCCGCGCGGATCTTCTCGACGCCGTGCAGGAACGACAGCTCGACGACGGCCCCGAAGCCTACGACATCGCCGGCCAGCTTCTGGACCAGGTCGATGGCGCTGACGCTCGAGGACCCGGTGGCGATGAGGTCGTCGATGATGACGACGCGCTGGCCGCGGGCCACGGCATCCTCGTGCATCTCGAAGTGCTCGACGGCGTACTCGTTCGGCGCCTCGACCACGGCGCACTTGCGGGGCAGCTTGCCCTTCTTGCGGATGACGGTCAAACCCAGCCGGAGGTCCCGGGCCAGGGCCGCCGCGAAGAGGAAGCCCCGCGACTCGATGCCGATGATGAGCTCGGGCTTCTTCGTCCGGGCCCAGGCCGTCAGCTGGTCGATGACGGCATTGAAGGCTTCGGAGCTCTGGACGATCGGGGTGATGTCCTTGAACAGGACGCCCGGCTTGGGGAAATCAACGACGTCGAGGATGTAGTCTTTGAGATCGATCTTCATGACAGCCTTACTTTATTAATATTCCTCCCGCAAAGTCAATCCGCCTCAAGATGGGGTCAAACCTACCTTTTGCCCAAAAACGGGTAAAAGGTAGGTTTGACCCCATCTTATAAACCCGGCTGGAGGTTGACCCCGGCGCGATTTGCTATACTAATGGCGATGGCTATCGATTATTCGCTCTATCTCGTCGCCGACGCCGGGTACGCGGCGGGCCGCGACCTGGCCGGACTGGTCGACGCGGCCGTCGACGGCGGGGTGACCATCGTCCAGCTCCGGGCCAAGAGTCTCGGCGGGGCCGCCTTCGCCGCCCTGGCCTCGGACGTCGCGGCCCGGCTGGCCCGGCGCGGCGTGCCGCTGCTCATCAACGACCGGGTTGACGTCGCCCTGGCCTGCGGCGCCGCCGGCGTCCACCTCGGCCAGGACGACCTGCCCGTGGCCGCGGCCCGCCGGCTCCTGGGCCCCCGGGGGATCATCGGCCTCTCGGTCAACACCGCCGAGGAGGCCCGGCGGGCGGAGCGGGACGGCGCCGACTACGTCGGGGCCGGCCCGGCCTTCGCCACGAGCACCAAGCAGACCGAGCTGGCCGTCCTGGGCCCGGCCGGGATCGGCCGGATCAAGGCGGCCGTCCGTCTGCCGGTCGTGGCCATCGGCGGCATCGGCGCGGCCGGCGCGGCGGAGATGGCCGCGGCCGGCGCCGACGGCGTGGCCGTCGTTTCGGCCATCCTCGGCGCCCCGGACGCCCGGCGCGCCGCCGAAGAGCTGAAACGGGCTTTCGAGATCCAGCCCAAGAGGAGGGAAAGATGAGACTCGTCCGCGGAGCGGCTCTGCCGCTGTCCATCCTGCTCGCCCTGTCCCCGGTCCTGGCCCTGCCCCGGGCCGACGAGGGCCGGTCCGCCGGCCAGATCGAGAAGATCGAGGACGCCGTCCGGGTCCTCGAGGAGATGACCAAGGAGTCGGACAAGAGCATCCCGGCCGGCCTGATCAGGAACTGCGCCGGGATCGCCATCATCCCGGACGTCATCCGGGCCGGCCTGATCATCGGCGGCCGCCATGGCCGCGGCTTCGTGCTCGTCCGGGGCAAGGACGGCGGCTGGAGCGATCCCGCCTTCATCGAGATCACCGGCGGCAGCCTCGGCTGGCAGGCCGGCGTCCAGTCGGCCGACATCGTCCTCGTCTTCCGGACGCCGCGCAGCGTCGAGCACCTCGGCCAGGGCAAGTTCACGCTGGGAGCGGACATCGGCGTGGCCGCCGGCCCGCTGGGCCGCACCGCCGAGGCCAGCACGGACGCGGCGTTCAAAGCCGAGATCCTGTCCTACTCGCGCAGCCGCGGACTCTACGCCGGCCTGACCCTGCAGGGCTCGTCGCTCCATGAGGACGGCAAGGCCAACCGCAAATTCTACGGCAGGCAGGTCTCGCCCAAGGACATCTTCGCCGGCCGGGTCCGGGCGGCGGCGGAAACGACGGCCAAGCTCAAAGCCGCCCTGGCCGAGCTGGCGAAATAGCCCGACGGGCGCCCGGCGTCGCGACGGCGTGACGGGTTGAAGCCCGGATGAGCGGGCCCGTCCGGAACGGCCCCCGGGAGTTCAGCCGATGGTGATGCGGCGCTCGTCGTCGCCGGTCGTTTCGATCCGGACCCTGACGGCGTCGACCGGGAAGGTCAGCTTCTCGGCCCACTCGACGATGACCACGCCCTGCCCCAGCATGTCCTCCCAGCCGAGGTCGGCGATCTCGGCCTCTCCCTCGAGGCGGTAGAGGTCGATGTGGAAGACCCGGTGCCGGCCCTCGTAGACGTTGACCAGGGTGTAGGACGGGCTCGAGACAATGCCGGGATCGGCCACCCCGAGCCCGGCGGCCAGGCCCTTGGCGAAGACCGTCTTCCCCGCTCCCAGCTCGCCGACGAGCAGGACGACCTCCGTTCCGGCGAAGCCGGCGGCCATCTTCCGGGCCAGCTCGAAGGTTTCCTCGTCCGACCCCGTCGTGACCGTCCTCGTCCCGCTCATGGCCTGGACCGCGCTCACGCGTCCTCCAGGGCTCTCAGGGCCGGCGGCAGGCAGCGGATGATATCGCCGGCGACGAGCGCCCGCTGGCTCAACCGCTCGGCGGCCACATCGCCGGCCAGGCCGTGGGCGTAAACGGCCGCCAAAACGGCCTCGGGGAGGCCGGCCTTCTGGCCGAGCCCGGCGGCGATCATCCCGCCGAGCACGTCGCCGGAGCCGCCGGTGGCCATACCCGGATTCCCCGTCGGATTGACGAAGACGCGCCCGTCCGGCCCGGCGACGAGCGTCCGGTGGCCCTTGAGCACGAGCGTGACGCCGTTCCTGACCGCGAACTCCGGGGCCAGCTCCAGGCGATGCCGCAGGACGTCCTCGGCGGTCCGGCCGATCAGCCGGGCGAACTCGCCGGGATGGGGCGTCAGCACGACCGGACCGGCCATGGCCCGCAGCGTCCCGGGCCGGGCCGCGACGATGTTCAGGCCGTCGGCGTCGATGACGCAGGGGCCCTTGATCTTCGGCAGCAGGCCGAGCAGGAACTCGGCGGTCGAGGGGTGGGTCGAGAGCCCGGGCCCGGCGAGCACGGCGCTCTTGCCCTTGAGCAGGGCGACGGCCCGGGGCAGGGCCGCCGCGCCGATGGTCTTCTCCGGGGTCTCGGCCAGCGGCTCGGTCATGAGCTCGGCCATGCCCCGGGCCACCGAGGGCAGGACGCCGGCGGCCGTGGCCACCGTGACTAGTCCCGCGCCCATGCGCAGGGCCGCCCGGCCGGCCAGCGCGGCCGCCCCGGACTTGCCCAGCGACCCGGCGAAGATCAGGACGTGGCCGTAGGTCCCCTTGTGCGTGTCCCGCTTGCGCCTGGCGAAGAACGGGGCCAGGGCCGCCTCCTCGATCATCTCCAGCTTCAGCTCCGCCCTGTCGAAGAGCGAGGCCGGCAGGCCGATCGGAGCCACGATCAGCTCGCCGACGCGGTCGGCGGCCGGCGGAAAGATGTGGGCGATCTTGGGCGCGGCCAGCGTGACCGTCAGATCGGCGGCGACGCTCGGCCCGATCGTCTCGAACGTATCGGACGACAGGCCCGAAGGGATGTCGACGGCGATCTTGAAGGCCTCCGAACGGTTGATATCCTCGACCGCCGCGGCGTACAGGCCCTCGAGCGGCTTGGCCAGCCCCGTCCCGAAGAGGGCGTCGACGACGATCGCGGCCTTGAGGACCTCCTGCCGCGCCTTCTTCCAGGCCGCCGGGTCCCGGACCTCGGTCACCGGCAGGCCCATCTTCAGGGCCACGGCCAGATTGACCGCGGCGTCTCCCTTGACCTCGTCCTTCCCCGCCAGGAGCAGGATCGCGGGCCGGGCCCCGGAATTGGCCAGGTGGCGGGCGACGACGAAGCCGTCCCCGCCGTTGTTGCCCTTGCCGGCCACGATCACGATGCGCTGGCAGTCGAGGTCCGGGAAGCGGCGCCGGATCGCCCGGACGATCCGCAGGCCGGCGTTCTCCATGAGCACCGCGCCCGGGATGCCGATGTCCTCGATCGCGGCGCGGTCGATCTCTCTCATCTCGGCCGAGGTCAGGATCTTCATGGGCCTCCTCCGATATCGGGGGGATTTTAGCACATTTCGCCGCCGCCGGCCGCCGGACCGGGCGTCCAGTCCCGGCGGCGGCGGATGGAGCCCCCATAATTGGGGCTCCGTCATCGCGCGGCATCAAGATATTGACAGGCCTTCGGCCTGTGTGTTAGGAATAGCGCAAACGGGTATCATTCGCCGACTAAACCCTGCAGACCGGAGGGTTGAGAGTTGAAGGAACCAAACAGGTCTCGCCGTCCTCTGTCCCGCAAAGTCCCCTGGCAGCTTGTCCTGGTGTTCGTCCTTCTCGCCGCCGGGCTTTCGGCGATCTCCAGGAATTTCTACGTCGTCGAAACCCGGCACTCCCGCGCCTTTCTGGAAAGCGAGCTGGCCACGGTGGCCGGGCTCAAGACCGAGCAGATCGAGGATTGGCGCAAGGAGAAGCTGGCCTTGGCCACGGCCATCCAGGCGGAGACCCGCTTCTCCGCCGAAGCGGTCAAGGCCCTGGAGTCCGGGGCCGGCGGCGAGCCGAACCGGGCCCGCTTCCAGGCCAGCATGAAGGCGCTCCAGAAGAGCCTGCGCTTCTGCAAGGCCGAGCTTGTCCTGCCGGGCGGCCGGACGCTGGTGACCTATCCCGAGGGCGCGGCCTTCGTCTCCACTCCCGAATCCCTCCGCGCCGGGCATGACGCCTGGCGCGACGCCAAGCCCCTGCTCGGCGGCGTCGAGCAGGACCAGGCCACCGGCCAGCGGACCATCAACCTGATGGTCCCCCTGCTCGGCGTGGGCGAGTCCGCATCGCCGGTCATCCTGCTCCGGATATCGATCGATTTCGCGGCCGAGATCGATCCCCTGCTCAGCGGCTGGCCCAACCGCTGGGAATCGGCGGAGGCCCTGCTGCTCCGGGTCGAGTCCGGGGAATTCGTCCGCCTCAACCTGCCCCGTCTGCACGAGGGCCAGACCCCTCCCCCGCCTATCCCGGTATCCAGCTTCCGCCGGCCGGCCTCCCAGGAGGCGCTAGGCGATGAAGGGATCGTCGAGGGCACGGATTACCGCGGCCGTCCGGTCATCGAATACCTCCGGGCCGTCCCCGGCACGGACTGGCTCGTCGCCGTCAAGACCGACCTGGCCGAAGTGACCTCCGGCATGTCGGCGGCCGTCCTGCGGCTGGCCATCGTGACCGGCCTGCTCATCCTCGTCGCCGGCGGGGTCCTGTTCATCTTCTGGCGCCGGGGCCTGGCCGCCGAGGAAGCCGCCGAACGCACCAAGTGGGACGAAGCGAACAGGAGCACGGGCGATTTTATGCAGCTCATGATCGACATCATGCCCAACCCGGCCTTCATCAAGGATACGGAGGGCCGCTATCGGGGCGTCAACGCCGCCTTCGAGAAGCTCCTCGGCCACGACAAGGACGAGCTCATCGGCCACACCATCGCCGACATCCTCGGGCCGGAGCGGGCCGAGACGCATCAGCAGCACGACCAGGCCCTGCTGGCCGAGCCGGGGCACCAGGTCTACGAGGCCCCGTTCCAGGCCTGGGACGGCGATCATCAGATCATTTTCATCAAGACCACGTACCAGCGCCCCGACGGCTCGATCGGCGGCATCCTGGGGATCATCAAGGACATCACCCAGCGCCTCCGGGCCGAGGAGGAGCTGGAGCAGCTGCGGCAATTCAGCGAGAGCACCGTCCAGACCATGACCGAGGGCCTCGTCCTGACCGACACGGAAGGCCGCTTCACCTTCGTCAATCCGGCCGCGGCCCGAACGCTGGGCTACACGCCCGGCGAGATGATCGAACAGCCGGTCCTGGCCTTCGTTCCCAAGGACCAGCACGAGCTCGTCCGCCGGGCCGACGAGAAGCGCCTCAAGGGCATCTCGGACCGCTACGAGCTCGACTTCCTCCATCGCGACGGCAGCACCCGGACCTTCCTCGTCAGCGGCGGGCCGCGCATCCGGGCCGCCCAGTTCGGCGGCACTATGGCCGTGCTGACGGATATAACCGACCGCAAGCACATGGAGGAGGAGATCCGGGCCCTGTCCCTGCACGACGAGCTGACCGGCCTCTGCAACCGGCGGGGCTTCCAGACTCTGGCCGAGCTGGCCATCAAGACGGCGTCACGGCTGAAGAAGACGCTGGCCCTGATCTATATCGACCTCGACGACCTCAAGACGATCAACGACACGGGCGGCCACAAGATGGGCGACCGGGCCCTGGTCGAGGTCGCCTTCATCCTGCGCAATTGCTTCCGGGAATCGGACGTCATCGGCCGCCTGGGCGGGGACGAGTTCGCCGTGCTGGCCATGGAGAACGATCCGGCCGACACCGAGCTTCTGACGCGCCGGCTGCAGGACCGGCTGGAGATGTTCAACGCCCGGTCGGCCGCAGAGGCCGGCTTCCGCCTGTCGGTGAGCTTCGGCGTGGCCTCCCGCGAACCCGACAGTCCGGCGACCGTCGAAGAGCTGGTGAGCCGGGCCGACGTCGAGATGTACGGGCAGAAGCGGGCCAAGAAGGCCCGTCCCGCCGGCAAGCCTCAGGGCCCGGCCGAATAGGCCCGCCGCCGGGCCGCCCGGCCTTGAAATCGGGGCCTATCTGTGGTATTTTCGGGGCGATTTTTCATGCATCCCAACAGGAGGTTACCATGTCTATCCGTGTAGGTATAAACGGTTTCGGGCGCATCGGCCGGAACCTGCTCAGGGCTTCGTGGGGCGATCCGGACATCGAGTACGTCGCCGTCAACGACATCACCGACGCCAAGACCCTGGCCCATCTGCTCAAGTACGACTCGGTCCTGGGGAAGTTCCCGCAGGAAGTGACCGCGACCGAGGATTCGATCGTCGTCAACGGCCGGAAGATCCGCGTCCTGGCCGAGAAAGAGGTCGGCAAGCTGCCCTGGAAGGACCTGGGCGTCACCGTGGTCGTGGAATCGACCGGCAAGTACACCAAGCGGCCCGACGTCATCCAGCACATCGAGAAGGGCGGCGCCGTCAAGGCCATCGTTTCCGCGCCGGCCACCGACCCGGACATCACCCTGGTCCTCGGCGTCAACGACAAGGACTACGACCCGGCCAGGCACCACGTCATTTCCAACGCCTCGTGCACGACCAACTGCCTGGCCCCCGTCGTCAAGGTCCTGCACCAGGAATACGGCATCGAAAAGGCCTTCATGACGACGGTCCACTCCTACACGAACGACCAGAAGATCCTCGACCAGCCCCACAAGGACCTGCGCCGGGCCCGGGCCGCGGCCGTCTCGCAGATCCCGACGACGACCGGCGCGGCCAAGGCCGTGGGCCTGGTCATGCCGGAGCTCAAGGGCAGGATCGACGGCATATCCATCCGCGTCCCGACGCCGAACGTCTCCCTGGTCGACCTCGTCGCCGTCATCAAGAAGCCGGCCAAGGCCGAGGAGATCAACGCCGCGTTCGTCAAGGCCGCCGCCGGCCCCCTCAAGGGCATCCTCGGCTACACCGACGAGCCGCTGGTTTCGGTGGACTTCATGCAGGACCGCCGTTCGGGCATCGTCGACGGCCTCTCGACCAAGGTCCTCGACGGCAACCTGATCAAGGTCATGGCCTGGTACGACAACGAATGGGGCTATTCCTGCCGGCTGGCCGACCTCATCAAGTACGTCGCCAAGTGAGGCGCGCATGAACTTCGTCACCGACCTGGACGTCAAGGGCAAGCTCGTCTTCCTGCGCGTCGACTTCAACGTCCCGCTGGACGACAAGGGCCAGATCCGCGACGACAACCGGATCCGGGCCTCGCTGCCCACCATCAACTGGCTCCTGGAGCACGGGGCCCGGGTGGTCATCGCCTCGCACATGGGGCGGCCCAAGGGCAAGTTCGAGCCGTCGATGAGCTTGAAGCCGGCGGCGAAGCGGCTGGCCGAGCTCATCCCGAACAAGGTCCTCATGGCCCCCGACGTCGTCGGCGACGAGGTCGAGCGCCTGAAGAAGGGCCTGGCCGGCGGCGAAGCGCTCCTCCTCGAGAACGTCCGTTTCTACAAGGAAGAGGAAAAGAACGACCCGGCCTTCGCCCGCCGGCTGGCCGAGGGCATCGACATCTTCGTCAACGACGCCTTCGGCTCGAGCCACCGGGCCCACGCTTCGGTCGTCGGCATCGCCGACTTCGTTCCGGTCAAGGCCGCCGGCTACCTGATGAAGAAAGAGGTCGATTACCTCAAGAAGGCGGTCCATACCCCGGTCAAGCCCTATGTCGCCATCCTGGGCGGGGCCAAGGTCTCGGACAAGATCGAGATCATCGAGAGCCTCCTCGGCAAGGCCGACCACATCCTGATCGGCGGCGCCATGGCCTACACGTTCCTGAAGGCGCAGGGGCTCGGCGTGGGCAAGTCGCTCGTCGAGGACGACCAGATCGAGGTGGCCCTGTCCATCCTGGACAAGGCCCGGACCCAGAACGTCAGTTTCCACCTGCCCCAGGACCACCTCCTGGCCAAGGCGCCCCAGGCGGGGGCGGAAACGAAGATCGTCGAGTCCCTTCCCTTCCCCGACGACATGATGGGCGTGGATATCGGCCCCAAGACCGTGGCCGCCTACGCGGCGGTCATCGCCATGGCCCGGACGATCTTCTGGAACGGCCCCATGGGCATCTTCGAGATCGACGAGTTCGCCAAGGGCACGATCGGCCTGGCCAAGGCCGTGGCCGCCTCGGGAGCCGTCTCCATCGTCGGCGGCGGGGACTCCGCGGCCGCCGTGAAGAAGGCCGGGGTCCGGGACAAGATCAGCCACATCTCGACGGGCGGCGGGGCCTCGCTCGAATACGTCGCCTACGAAACGCTGCCCGGCATCACGGCCCTGGAGAAGTAGATGACCCGCCGTCGTCGCGCCCCGTTCGTCGCAGGCAACTGGAAAATGAACCTGGGCCTCCGGGAGGCCGCGGACCTGAGCCGGAAGATCGTCGAAGCCCGGGCCAGCGTGCCCGAGGCCACCCTGGTCCTGATCCCCCCTTACACCGCCCTGGCGGCTGTCGCCGGCGCGATCGCCGGCTCGGACGTCGGGCTCGGCGCCCAGGATCTCTATTGGGAAAAGCAGGGCGCCTTCACCGGCGAGGTCTCCGGCCCCATGCTCAGGGACGCCGGCTGCGGCTACGTCCTGGTCGGGCATTCGGAGCGGCGCCAGCTCTTCGGCGAGACGGACGAGACGGTCGGCCGCAAAACCCGGGCCGCTCTCGAGTCCGGGCTGACCCCGATCGTTTGCGTCGGCGAGGTCCTGGAAGAGAGGGACGCCGGCCGGGCCCTCGAGCGCATCGACGCCCAGCTGGCCAAGGGACTGGGCGGCCTCTCCAAGGGGGACCTCAGCTGCATCGTCATCGCCTACGAGCCGGTCTGGGCTATCGGCACGGGCCGGACGGCCACCCCGGTCCAGGCGGAGGAGGTCCACGCCCATATTAGGCAGTGGATCGCCGATTCCTATGGAAATGAGGCCGCCGCCTGTGCTATAATCCTCTACGGCGGCTCCGTCAAGCCGGCCAACTCTTATCCGTTGTTCCGGGAGAATGACATAGACGGATTTTTGGTCGGAGGCGCCTCGCTCGACGCCGGCGGCTTCATCGGCATCGTCGGCGAGGCCCTTCGGGCCCACAGGGAAGAAAAGTGAGCACGTTAATCATCATCCTGCATGTCATCGTTTGCTTGTTTCTGATCCTCGTGGTCCTGCTCCAGTCGGGCAAGGCCGCGGACTTGGCCGGCGCGTTCGGCGGCGGCGGCAGCCAGACCGCCTTCGGCGGCAGAGGCAGCCAGAGCCTGCTCTCCAAGCTCACGACCGCATCGGCCATCCTCTTCATGCTGACGTCGCTCGGCCTGTGGATCGTTTCGGGCCGGAGCACCTCGTCCGTCGTCGGCGGCGAAAAGGCCCCGGCCGCGGCGACCGTCCCGGCGGCCAAGCCCGAGGACAAGTCGACCGCGACCGCCCCGGCCGCGACGCCTGCCGCCCAACCGGAGCAGCAGCCCGCCGAGCAGACGCCGGCCGCCCCGGCCCCGGCCGAGAAGAAGTAGACCTCGTTCATGCCGAAGTGGTGGAATTGGCAGACACGCTAGCTTGAGGGGTTAGTGCCCGCAAGGGTATGGGGGTTCGAGTCCCCCCTTCGGCATTCCATTCAACCTCATCCCGAACCTGCGACGGTCCTTGTCCATTCAACCTCATCCCGGACCTGCGACGGTCCTTGCCCGTAAAGGAGCCGCTTACTAAGATATTTCCCAGCGCCGTCTCTCCGAGCCCCTCCGGGCCGTCGCTATGTCAGGCGGGCGGCCCAGAGGGCGAAGTCGCTTTCCTCGGCCGCACCGACCGTCCTCCCCCGCTCCGCGCCCTTGTGGACCACGACGAAGGTCGGCACGCCCTGCACCCGGAACTCCCGGGCCAGCTCCGGTGATGTCTCCACATTGATCCGGACAACGACGACCTGTCCGGCCCGGCGCGCGGCCAGGCGTTCGAGGATGGGGTGCATCATGAAGCAGGGGCCGCAGGTCGTCGAATAGAAGTCGGCCAGCACCGGCAGCGTCGAGTTCTGGAACAGGTTCATGATCCCGTCCAAGCTCGGCTCGAGGACCTCCCCCGGTTCGGGCAGGCGCGACTTGCAGCGGCCGCAGCGGACGGCCTTGCCCCGGGCCGCCAGCGGGAAGTTGTTGGTCGTCCCGCAGACGGAACAGCTGACCTGCACTTTTTCGTCGCTCATGGCTTCTCCTCGCGACCTACTTCTTGATCGGGTACGGCGGCACCGGCGGGATCTCCCGGCCCTTGACCTTCAGCTGTTCGAGCACGACTTCGATGCCTTTGTTCAGCTGGTCGTCGAGGCCCGCAAACTCCCGGGCCGGGTCGTTGTCGACGACAATGTCCGGCTCGACGCCGCGGCCCTCGATGATCCAGCCCTTCCCGTCCGGGCTATAGGGCGCGAACTCGGGCTTGTTGATGGAACCGCCGTCGAGGAGCGGCAGGGTGCCGCGGATGCCGACGACGCCGCCCCAGGTCCGCTTGCCGATGACGGGGCCGAGCTTGAGGGTCTTGAAGCGGTACGGGAAGATGTCGCCGTCAGAGGCCGAGAACTCGTCGCAGAGGCAGACCTTCGGCCCGATGAAGGCCGCGCCGGGATCGGGCCCGGGGGTCTGGTTGCGGCCGACCTCGACCATGACCATCTCCCGGACCAGGCGGTCGATGATCATCGGCGAGACGCTGCCGCCGCCGTTGCCGCGGACGTCGACGATCAGGGCCTTCTTGCGCAGCTGCGGGTAGAAGCGCCGGACGAACTCGTTGAGGCCGTCGACGCCCATATTGGGGATATGGATGTAGCCGACGCGGCCGCCCGTGGCCCTGTCGACCTTGGCGATGTTGGCCTCGACCCAATCGTTGTAATAGAGGGAATTCTCCGTCTCGACCGGGAGGACGACGACGTCGCGGGCGTTCTTGCCGTCCGCGGCCGGGGCGACCTTGAGGGTGACCTGGCGGCCGACGGTGTTGTAGAGGGCCTCGGAGATGTCGGCGACCTTGTCGAGGGAGCGGCCGTTCGCGGCTACGATGTACTCCCCTTCCTTGACGTCGACGCCGAGCTCGGTGAGCGGCGAGCGCACCGACCTGTCCCAGTTCAAGCCCTTGAGGATGCGGGCGATGCGGTAGAAGCCGGTCTTCGCGTCGCGCTCGAGCTTGGCCCCCAGCATCCCGACCTTGACCTTCGGCGCGGCCGGCATGTCGCCGCCGCCGACGTAGGTGTGGCCGGAACTCAATTCGCCGATGAGCTCGCCGATGACGTAGGTCAGGTCGGCCCGGTGGTGCGCCGCGGCGGCCAGAGGCAAGTATTTCAGGCGCAGGGCGTCCCAATCGACGCCGTGCATGTTCGGGGCGTAGAAGAACTCCTTCATCTGCCGCCAGCACTCCTCGTAGATCTGGTCCCACTCCTGGCGGCGGTCCCGGAGGACGTCCAGCCCGGACAGGTCGAGCTTGGACTCGAGCGTAATCGGGGCCTTGGGCAGGTCGATGATGGCGTAGCCGCCGTCCTTGCCGACGAGCATCTTCTTGCCGTCGGCCGAGATCTCGTAGCCCTGGAACGAGCCGAGGTCCTTCTCCTTGAGCTCGGCCAGATCGTAGAACATCAGGCTGGCTCCGCCGGCGCCGGGCTTGAATTTCCCATAGTAGACGCTGTCGCCGACGGCGTTGACCCCGCCGTAGTTGGCCGTCTCGATCGGCAGGGCGACGAGGCGGTCCATGAGACCGTCGGCGTCCACCTTGACGGGCGCGACGGCCTCGGGTCCGGTCTTGGCGGCCGGCTTCGCTTCCGTCTTGGCCGCCGGCGCCGGCGCGGCGGCCTTGGCGGGCTTGACCTCGACCTCGTCGCTCTTAGGCGCGAACGGGGATTTGGTGTCCTTGGCCAGGGTGACAAAATAGACCCGCGACATGGCCAGGTAGGCGTGGTCGTACTCGGTCTGGCTGAAGACGGGATTGAAATCCCGGTCGGAGACGAAGAAGAGGTACTTGCCGTCCCGGCTGAAGGACGGGCCGTAGGAGTTGTACCAGGCGTCGGTCACCGGGAAGGTCTTGCCGGAGTCCAGGGAATACAGGTAGACCCTGTTCGGGGTGTCGACGTCGGGGCGGTCATAGGCGATCCAGCGGCTGTCGGGCGACCAGGAGAACCGGCCGATCTCGCCGGCCTTGGCCGTCACGACGACGGTGACGGCCTTGGTAGCGACATCGACGCACGACAGGCGCAACATTTTGTCGTCCCAGAGGATCTTCGAGCCGTCGGGCGACCAGAGGAGGTTGTACTTGTAGGTGTCGCCGCCGGTCGTCAGCGGACGCGGCTCGCCCGTGCCGTCGGCGTTCATGAGCCAGATCTCGTCCTGGCCGCTGCGGTCTGAGAAGAAGGCGATGGTCCGGCCGTCGGGCGACCATTTCGAGTTGCGCTCGTGGATGCCGGGGGTGGCGGTCAGGTTGCGGGTGTTGCCGTTCTTGGCCGGGACGGTGAAGACGTCGCCGTGGGCGCCGAAGAGGGCCCGCTGGCCGTCGGGGCCGATCTCGTAGTTCGTGACCTGGCCGCCGACCTTGAGGACGCCGCCGCGCGCCGAGACCTGGTCGTCGGCGATGATGACGGGCACGCGGACGGCCTTCTCGGAGGCCAGGTCGAAGTTGTAGATGTAGCCGCCGTTCTCGAAGACGATGGACTTCGGGCCGAGCGAGGGGAACTTGATGTCGAACTCGGTGAAGTCCGTGAGCTTGCGGGTCTCCTTGGCGGCCAGGTCATAGACGTAGAGGTTCGCCCGCTTGGCCTCGTCGCGGTCGGAGACGAAATAGATCCGGTTCCCGCTCCACATGGGGATAATGTCGAGGGCCGGGTTGGCGGTGATGTTCTCGACCGTCTTGGCGGCGAAGTCGTAGATCCAGACGTCGTCGGCCATGCCGCCGCGGTAGCGCTTCCAGGTCCGGAACTCGCGGAAGATGCGGTTGTAGGCCAGCTTCGTGCCGTCGGGCGAGAAGGAGCAGAAGCCGCCGCGGGGCAGCGGCAGCTGGGCGGGCCGGCCGCCGGCCTTCGGGACGAGGTAGAGCTGGCCGTTGAAATCGTTCCACTCGGCCATGCGCGAGCGGAAGACCACGTTCGCCCCGTCCGGGGTCCAGCCCATGACCAGGTTGTTGGGGCCCATGCGGTCGGAGATGTCGTCGCGGCCGAGGGAGGGCGTGTAGGTCAGGCGCCGGGGCGCGCCGCCGGAGGCCGGGATGAGATAGACCTCGCGGTTGCCGTCGTACTCGCCGGTGAAGGCGATCGAGGCGCCGTCCGGCGAGAACCGGGCGAAGGCCTCGTAGCCCTCGGCGTAGGAGGTCAGCTTACGGGCCACGCCGCCGGCCAGGGGCACGGTGTAAAGATCGCCGGCGCAGCTGAAGGCGATGGCGTCGTTCGAGACCGTGGGGAAGCGCAGCAGGCGCGCCTCCTGCGGCGCGTAGGACAGGGTCGTCAGGGTCAGGAGCAGGATGACGAGGGATGGAGCCCGGAGCTTGTTCATTGTACCTCCCGGGGCGGGCCCGACACGCCCGCCGTCATGTCAGTTTTTTAGTGTCCCGAAGGAGCTCCTGCCGCTTTTCAGGCGGGAAGCGCTCGATGGCGTAGCGCAGCGTCGTCCGGGGGATGGCCGGCCCGTGGCGGCGAAGGAAGGACTCCAGGCGGACCGGGTCGGCCTTGCCCGCCTCGCGGAGAAGCCAGCAGTTGGCCTTCTGGATCAGGTCGTCCTCGTCCCCGAAGATCGAGGCCGAGATCTCGTAGATCGCCGGCTGGAACTCGGCCTTCCGGGCCAGCTTGATGAAGGAGACGAGCGAGGCCCGCCGGACCCAACGGTTCGAATGGCCCGCCCAGGTCTTTATCTTCCCGACATAGGCCGGGTAGCGCTCGAGAAACGCGCCCAGGCAGCCGGGAGCGAAAACATCGACCGAGGCCCATCCCGGCAGCCGGTCGGCCGCCAGCCAGTTCTTGGCTCTGGCGAATAACGAGGGCGGGAACGAAGCCTTGAAGCGGCCGAGGACCAGGGATCCGACGGCCTTGGGCTCGAGCTCCGGCTCCTCGAAAAGGATGTCGCAGAGGGCCATGGCCTCCTCGACCGTCCAATCCGCCTTGATCCGGTCATAGAGGGCCCGGGCCAGGGCGTGGACATCGGGCGCGGCAACGCCGTAAGACTTGACCTCTTCCTTGAAATAGCGCTGGGCGCCCTGCGCCTTGACCGGGTCGCCCTTGGCGGCCAGCTCCTTCAGGACCTCGCGGGCGGCCGTCACGGGATCGAGGCTATGGCGACCGGTGCCCGCGTCCCCTCTGCTCGCCATGGTCTTACGATTTTATGCTCGGGCCGCGGCAAAATCAAACCGGAAGTGGTCAAACCTATACGTTTAAAACAAATCGAGGCCAAAGATGGGGGACACGATCCCATTTCGGGAGAAATGGGTCATGTCCCCCGAAAACTTAAAACGTGTAGGTTTGACCCTTTCTTGATTACCCCGGATGGGACGCGGCCTTAGAGGAACCGGGACAGGATGGCGTTGGAGACGAGGAGCTTGTCGGCCGGGATCCAGAGGCGCGAACCGGCCCGGACGAGGAGGCCGTCCGAGGTCAATTCGTCGATCTCGCGGGCGAAGAGCGAGAAGACATCGACCCCGGTCCTCTCGCGGAGCTCGGCGGCATCCACGCCGCGGACCAGCCGCAGCCCGAAGACCAGCGCCTCCCGGGCGGCCGCGGCCGGGGTGAGCTCGACGGTTTCGGCCCGGGCCGATCCGCCGCCAGCCAGGGCCCCGGCCCAGTCCTCGAGGGAGGCCAGGTTGCTCCAGCGCCGCTCCGGCAGGTGTGACGACGCGGCGGGACCCAAGCCCAGGAACGGTTCGTAACGCCAGTACTTGAGGTTGTGCCGGCATTCGTAGCCCGGCCGGGCGAAGTTCGAGATCTCGTAGCGGGCCAGCCCGGCCTTATCCAGGGCGTCGCGGACCTGTTCGTAGGAGTCCACGGCCGCATCCTCGTCCACCGGGCAGCCGGCCAGGACCTTGGCGAACGGCAGGCCCTCGACGTTCTCCAGGAAATAGGCCGAAACGTGGTCGGGCTCCAGCCCGGCCATGGTCTCCAGGGTGCGGCCGACGCTCTTGGGAGTCTCGCCAGGAACGCCGATCATGATGTCCACGGCCAGCGAGTCGAACCCGACGCGGCGGGCGGCCCGGCAGAAATGGAGCGCCTCGTCGGCCGAATACGGCCGGCCGAGGGTGCGCAGCGTGGCATCGTCGAAAGACTGGACGCCGACGCTCAGCCGGGTCACCCCGGCGTAGCGCCAGCCGCGGATCAGGTCCGGGCCGCCGCCGACCGGATTGGCTTCCAGGGTGAATTCGGAGGGCTCGAAGGAGAAGCGCGCCGCCGCCATCTCCCTGATCGCGGTCAACTGGACCTCTCCGAGGAGAGAGGGCGTGCCGCCGCCGATATACAGGGTATCGAACCTCAGTCCGGCGGCCCCGGGCCCCGCCGGGGCCGAGGCGGCCTCGGCCTCCTTCTCCAGGCCCTCGCGCCAGACCCGGCGCCCGGCCGCGGTCCAGGGCACGCTGTAGAAGTGGCAATAGGGGCACTTGGCCCGGCAGAAGGGGAAATGGATGTACAGGCCGGCGTTCACTGCGTCTCTCCCGCCGGCCTTTCCTTGCCGCCCGGCCCCTTCAGTCCTGTTCCTCGTACCCGACGGCCGCATAGTAGATGGCCCGGTCGAAGAACAGCAGCACCCGGTGCTGGAGGTCCATGGCCTGGTAGAGGTCGAGGGCGGTGTCGAGCAGTCCCGAGGCCTGGACCTTCGTCCAGAGGAGGCGCCGGATGTGGCAAAGCGACAGGACGATCTCCGACATCGGGAATCCCTCGCGCCGGCGCTGCCGGCCCAGGGCCGTCCAGTAGCTCTTGACCTCTTCCTTGGTCGCCTCGTGGGAGATCCATTTGCCGAGCTGGCTGTAGACGCGGTAAGCCCTCTTGTAGATCTCCTTCTGGTCGAACCCCTGGTAGTTGGGCATCCGGGGGTCCCGCCGGATGTCCTCTACGTAGTTCTTGGTCAGCTCGTCGGCGCTGCGCTCGATGAGCTCGACCAGCTTGCGGGACGCGGCGGTCTCGAAAAAGAGCTCGTCGCCGGATTCCAGCACTGCGGCCCCTCCCCCTTTTCAGAAATAACACCGGGCCAGGGCCTTGTCAACAGGGAGCGGCGGCCGGCGGTCCTATTTTTTCACTTTGCCGCAGGCGCCGCCGCAATCGTCGCCGCACTCCTTGTCGGGGGCCGCCGCGGGGGCCTGGGCCTGCGCATCCTTCATCTTCTTCATCATGGTCATGTGCTCGGACAGGTGGACCTGGATGGCCTTGGCCACTTCGGGGTCCTTGGAGCTGAACTTGAGGACGGCTCCGTCCTTGGTGTTCTCGACGGTCATCTCGACCTTATCGCCGTAGAGCGCGAGCATCCGGCCCATCCCGGGGGCCATCATCGGCCGCCCCGTCGAACCCCGGCCGCAGCACATCATGCCCTTGTGCCCGCCCATCCGGGCCATATGTCCGGCCATCGGCATTCCCTGCCCCGTCTGGCCGCACTGCTGGCCGCACGTCTGGCCGCCCATCTGGCAGGCGGACGCGGTCCCGTGCTTCATCATGCCCATCTGGGCCGGCTTGGCCTCTTCGGCCTTGGCCTGCCGGGCCTTGAGGTACTTCTCGGGCTCCTTGGCGAAGGCCTCCTTGCAGCCCGTGCTGCAGAAGTAATAGGTGGCGCCCTTATAATCGAAGGTGGCCTTGGCGTTGGCCTTGACCACGGTCATGCCGCAGACCGGGTCAACGGCCTTGTCGGCGCTCTGCTGCTGGGCGAAGACGCCGATGGCCAGGACGGCCGCCAGCGCCGCCAGGATGACGATCGGACGGATATTTTTGGACATTGCGGGCCTCCTTATGTTCGGCCCCATTATAACGGAAGGCCGGCCCTCTGGCAAAACGGCCGGGTGCTATTTGCCCTTGACGATGGCCACGAGGGCCTCGAGGGCCCGCGGGTCGTCGGTCTCGCCCAGCCAGAAGACCGCCTTCTTGCGGATCCGGGCGTCGCGGTGGGTCTTGGCCAGCCGGATGAGCGCCTCGACTCCCTGACCGTCCGGCAGCTCCGACAGGGCGAAGACGGCCTGTTCCTGGATCGCGAGATCGGCGTCCCCGGCGGCGATCCCTTCGAGCGTCTGGCCCGACTTCCTGACGGCCATCTGGCCGAGCCAAAAGACGGCCTGCTTGCGCACGTCGTGCTTGTCCGCCCCCCGGGCCAGGGCGATGATCTCGTCGGCCGCCGCGGGCAGTTCGACCTGGCTGATCCCGAAAACCGCCCCTTCGCGGACCTCCTCGGACCGGTCGGTCCGGGCCGCCTTCGACAGAAGGGCCAGGCCGGCGGCGTCATTCTGCTGGCCGATCCAGAAGGCCGCGTCCTTGCGCAGCTCGTCGGGATCGTCCCCCGTCAGGATCTTCCCGAGGAAAGGCAGAACGAGCCGGGGCGCGCCGTGGCAGCCGGCGGCCGCCAGCAGGTCTTCGCGGACCTCGTGGCCGCGGCCGCGGCCGTACAGGCCTTCGATCAGGGCCAGGCTCTCGACGTCGGTCGCCTTCCCCAGCCAGTAGAGGGGGGCCGCTTCGAAATCGAGGCTGAGGTCGAGGTCGCTCATCCGGACCTTGACCGGGGACGGGCTCTTCCCGTCCCCATACCGGAGGAACAAGCCGAGGGGCTTGACGACTTTCTTTTCGGGCCGATCCGGCCGGTCGAGGCGGTCGAGGGCGGCGGAGGCCGCCTCCCGGACCGTCCCGGCTCCGGCCATGCCGGCCTCGGCCCGGGTCTTCCCGGCCAGGATGTCGGCGATGGACGGCTCCCCGGTCCAGCGATCTCCCGAGTATGAGCCGACGTGGGAGTTCTCGCCGGTGAGCCGGTCGACGGCGTAGCCGACCCAGAAAGGCCGGGCGCCGGCCGCCTGCCGGCCGGCCTCGGCCAGGACCTGGTCGAACCTGGCGGCCAGTGTCCCGGTCCCGGCCGACCGGTCGAAAACCCGTTCGGGCGGCCTCGGCCTGTCGCCGGCCGCCGGGCCGGCCAGGATCGCGGCCAGGCCCGCCGTCGCGAGCGCCGTCAACAGGGTCCCGATCAAGGCGCGCCTGGCCATGGCTCTTCGCCCCGTCAGAGGGCCGGGGTCTCCGGCCGCTTTTCGACGATCTCGAGCAGGGCCGCCTTGGCCTTGGGCGTGCCGATCTCGCCCAGGGCCATGATCGCGGCCCGGGCCAGCTTGCCATCCTTGCCTTTGGCCGCCTGGAGCAGGACCGGCACGGCCTCGTCGCTCCGGGCCTCGCCAAGAGCGATAACGGCCTGCATCCGGAGCTCGGGGTCGGCCTCGGTTTTGACGACCTCGATGAGCATGGCCACGGAGGCGCCGCCCTTCTCGTCGGAGGCGGACATCAGCGCGGCCCGACGGGCTTTGGGCGACCGGGCCTCCTTCATGATCCTCAGCAGGGCGTCCGGGCCGGCCCCGCCCTCGTTCTCGGCCAGGGCGAAGACCGCCATCTGCGCCGTTTCGTCGTCCGCGCTCGTCAAGGCGGTCTGGAGCAGCAGGTCCTTGATCCCCGGGTCGTGGCGCTCGCCGAGGGCCATCAGGGCGGTCCGCTTGAGGTCGTCGTCCTTGGCCGCGGCCAGCGCCTGCTTCAGGACGGCCAGGGCCTCGGGGCCGTCGATCTCGGCGACCTGGAAGAGGGCCGCCCGGGCCATGTCCTTGTCCGTTTCGTTGAGCAGGATCTCCTTGAGCGCGGGAAGCGCCTCGGCCTCCTCGCGGTCCGACAGGGCGAACAGGGCCGCCTTCCGGACCTCCGGGTCCTTGGCTTCCTTGAGGACTCGGAGCAGGGCCGCCCCGGCTTCCTTCCCCTCGACTTCCGCGAGGGCGAAAGCGGCCGCCCGGGCCATCTCCTTGTCGGGATCGGTCGCGGCGATCCGCGAGTAGAGGTCAACCAGCCCCGGATCCTCGGTTTCGGCCAGGGCGAAGAGGGCGTTGCGCCGGAGCTCGACGGGAGCGTCGGAGGCCAGGACATCCTTGAGGGTCTTGACGGCCTCGTCGCCGCCGCGGTCGCCGATGGCGAAGAGGGCCGAACGGCGGACCTGCTCGTCGGGCTCATGCAGGGCGATGTCGCGAAGCTTGGCCAGCGCTTCGGGGGAGTCCATCTCGGCCAGCATGAAGACGATCTGGTTCTTGACCTTGGGGCTGGCGGCCTTGTCGTAGATGCCGATGACGGTCCCGAGCGCCTCGGCGTCGCCGATATCCTGCAGGGCGAAGAGAGCCGTCATGCGGATATCCTCCTCGTCCTCAGTCTGGAAGGCCTTGATGATCGTTTCGTACTCGGGCTTGCCGGCCTTGGCCAGGCCCTGGGCCAGGCGGATCATGTTGGACTTGGCGTCGTCGGCCCAGTCGCTCCGGGGGTGCTCCTTGATGAACTTCTCGTAGCACTTGAACGAGGCTTCGGCCCCCTGGCCGAGCTTTTCCTGGCTGTAGCACGACCAGAAGCGGGCGTCGTCGACCCAGGCGCTCTTCGGGAACTGGCTCACCAGCTCGTCCATGGCCGTTCTGGCGGCCGTCCATTTCTCTTCGAGGACGAGGGCATAGGCCTGCTTATAGGCCACGGCGTCCTTCTCCTGCGCGGCCGGGTCCTCGATCGGGAGGACGGCCGCGGCCCGGGCCAGGCCGGCCGCGAGGGCCAGCCCCAGGATCGTCGCGAGGCAGATTCGGTTGCGTATTTTCATGATCTATCTCCTTGTCAGACTTGGCTTTTCTTGGGAAGGGGCGCCGCGCCGCGGCCCATCCGGGCGAGGTCGATCTTGAGGAACAGGCCCTTGCGGTCGATGCCCTGCTTGACCATCTCGACACCCTCGAGGTCCTGGCCGGACTCGAGGTTGGCGATCTGCATCATGATGACCTCGAGGTCGCCCACGAGCTCGCGGAGCCGGCGCTCCCCCGGTCCCTGCAGGCCCTGGCGGACGGCCGGGGCCTGGGCCGCGAGGGCCCGGGAAGCGGCTTTCTTGCCGTCGAAGTCGAAGGCGTAGGCGTCCTCCGTCGCCGGATCATGGTTGACCAATCCCAGTAGAAGGACCTGGGACCGGTCGACGAAGTCCCCCGCCCGGACGACGGCCGCCGAGGGCGAGCCGGCCGGGACGCCGGTCATCAGGGGCGCGCCGGCGTCCGGCGCCTTCCCCGCCCGGCCGGCCGGCCCGAGGGCCAGGCGGCCGATGAGGATGCCGGCGAGGATGAGCGCGGCCGCCCCGGCCGCCTGGTAAGACCAGCGCGGCAGCCGAGCGAACAGGCCGCCGAGGCGCGAGGCGAGAGACGGCCGCCGGCCGTTCGCCGTGGCCTCCCAGATCAGGCGCCGCGACAGCCGGTCCCAATAGCCGTCCCAGAACTCCGGCCCGGGGTCGGGCCGGCGGCGCCGGTCCATCAGCTTCAGGGCTTCGGCCGCGGCCCGGCGCTCGGCGGCGCAACTAGGGCAGGCTTGGCAATGGCGGTCGAAGGCCTCCTGCTCGGCCGGGCCGAGCTCGCCGTAGAGGGCCTCGATCATGAGGTCCCGGCATTTCCTGCAGTCACTCATGGGAACTCTCCGTGCCGGAAGCGAGGGCCGGCGTCCCGAGCTCCTTCTGGAGCTTGCGGACGGCCCGGAAGAGATAGCTCTTGACCGAGCCGATGGACAGGTCGAGCGTCGCGGCGATCTCCTTGAGCTTGAGGTCCTCGTAGTGGCGCAGCACGAAGACCGCTTTCTCCTGGGGCGAGATCGTCTCCAGGGCCCGGGCGATCCGCTCCTGGAGCTGGCTCGCCTCGAGGCCGGCGCCGGGTTCGGCGGCGCCGCGCGGCGGCAGCCCGGCTTCGACCCGGCTCAAGGATTCGAGGACCTCGTCCCCCACCGGCTGGGGCGCGGCGCCCTTGCGGCGCAGGTGGTCGATCGACGCGTTGTAGGTGATGCGGTAGAGCCAGGAGCCGAGATTGGCGTCCCGGCGGAAGGTCGAGAAGGAACGGAAGACCTTGAGGAAGACCTCCTGGGAGATGTCCTCGGCGTCTACGGGGTTCCCGGCCATGTCCAGGGCCAGGTAGAAGACCTTCTTCTTGTAACGCTCGACGAGCTCCCGGAAGGCCTTCTGGTCTCCCCGAGAGAGCCCGTCGATGATCGCGGCGTCGTCTATATGGTCCATCTCCGGCTTCCACACGTTTAGACGGACGGGGCCGGCCGCCGGTTGGCAGGCGGCTATTTCTTTTCGGCGGCCAGGTAGGCGGCGTAGGCCTCGGCCACCCGGCCGGTCCCTGCGTCACCTGAATGGATATAGACGCGGTACCTGAGAGAAACGGGGACCCCGGCCTCGAGAACGGCCCCCTCCAGGGCCGGCCAGCAGGGATTGAGGATGCCGGCGTAGCTGTTGCGGACGAGCCAGGGCGGGGGGAAGCCGGGGTGGCGGGGCGAGACGAAGATCGCCACGCCGCCGGAGCCCGGAATAGAGAGGTCCGCCCAGCGGAAACGCCCGCCGCTCGAATCCTCCGTGAGCGGCCCCCGGTCCGTCATCATCGCGGCGCCCTTGAAAAGGCGCGAGTCGAAGCCCTCGATCGCCCGGCCGCGGAAGCAGAGGCCGCCGTAGCCTTTGTTGTCCTCGGAGGCGCCCTTGAGGAAGATCGGTTCTCCGACGGGGCGGAGGGCGATCTCGATGTCGATCGCCCGGCCGAAGCGCGTCGCCCCGGCGACGAGGATCGTGACCGTTTCCTCGGCCACGGTCCCGGTCCCGCCGAGCTGCCAGGCGTTCTCGACGACGAGACGCGCGCCGGCGTTCGTAACCTGCCGCTCGATCCACCTGACGAAACGCTGGCGCAGCGGCGGCTCGGCCGGCTCCCAATTCGAGGTCTCGACGCCGCGGACCCGGATCTCCGGCCAGGCCCATAAGAGACCGTGATGGTGGCGGTGATCGCGGGGGAAGTCCTCCGTCAGGACCAGGCCGTCGAGCGAGTAAAGCGGATGGATATAGCCGGACCTGGCGTAGCGGGGGTCGACGCCGGGCGCCAGCTTGTCGCCGTAGACGTAGGTCAGGACCCTTTGCCCGCCGTCGAGGACCGTGACGGCCCTGGCCGGAAGCCCTTCCGGCGACGGGGGCGGCGGGGGGAGCGCGGGCTTCCCGGGATCGAACGGTCCGGGCTCCTCGACGAGGCTCATCGCCGAAGCCGGGATCCGGGCGATCCTGGACAGGAGCGCCAGAAGGGCGGCGGAGGCCAGGACGACGGCGAAGACGACGATCCAGACGCGCGGCAGATCCTTGAGCGGCCGGCCGGGAGCCGTCACCGGAACCCTCCCTTGACGTAGCGGTCGTAGCGCTCGCGGACGCGGCCGGAGGCGGCGTCGCCGGAGTGGACGAGGACGCCGGCGCGCTGGCCGATGGACTCCCCTTTTTTCAGGGTGAAGGGCTTGCCGCTCCGGTCGTCGGGCCGGCGCGGGCCGAACGTGCCGTATTCGCGGGTCAGCCAGCGGTGGACCGCGCCGTCGGGGAACTGGAATACGGCCAGGCCTTCGGTCCGGCCTTCGATCGTGTTCGAATAATCGATCCACAGGGCCGGCTTCATGTTGGTGGCCTTCTCCCCCGTCGCGCCCGAATCCGAGGCGATCGTCCCGCCGTGCTCGCCGTTCCAGGCGGGATCGAGCCGCAGGAAGGGCCAGGCATAGTGGACGTCGTCGCTGACGAACGTGACATCCTCCCGGACGGCCGTGAGCGTCCACTCCAGGTCGAGAAGGTATTCGCCGTGCCCGAGCCCATGGACGGCCAGCCGCCGCCGTTCCTCGAGGACGGGACGGCCGTCCGATTCCCAGACCAGCGCGGCTTCGATCTCGGCGCGCGCCTTCGAGGCTTCGAGCCGCGGGAACGAGACCAGGCGGACCCGTTCGCGGAAAGGCGGCGCGTAGCCGCCGGACATCGTCCTGACCCCAGAGTAGAGGGCGTTGTAGAAGCTCAGGTCCCTCTCTCCGTCCGGCAGGCGGACCGTGTCGGCGAACCAGAACGAGCGGTGGTGGGGATAGGGCTCGGCCTTCTCGATGAGCATGTTCCGGCCGCTCGGGCTGCGGAGCGGCCCGTAATGGACCAGGTCGAGATCGGGGCCGTAGCGGAAGACAAGGGCCTCGCGGCCGTCGATCAGGACGGTCAGGCGGCCCGCGGCGTCGTCGCGGGCCAGGACCACCCGGGGCCGGGCGGCCCGGAGGCCCGGCGCGGCGGCCAGCAGGATGGCCAGCGCGGCGAGGACGCCGGCGACCGGACCCCGGACCTTCAGACGACCCATGGCCGGCGATGAGGATAGTCGAGCCGGCGGTTGGCCTCGGCGTCCCCGACGAACCTCTCCGCGGCCGGGTCCCAGGCCAGCTTGCGGCCGAGCTTCATGGCGATATGGGCCATGACGCAGATCGAGTTGGAGCGGTGGCCGACCTCGACCGGCGCGGCCGGGGCCCGGCGGGTGCGCACGGCCTCGAGGAAGTTCTTCATGTGGTTACCGCTCTGGACGAGCTTGACCTCGCCCTGGCCGGGCTTCCACTTGAGGATGGCCGGGTCGGAGGCCTTGATATCGCCCCGCTGGACGAAGACCCAGCCTTCGTCGCCCTCGAAGCGGACGCCCGCCGGGTCGCCCGTCTCCATGATCAGCCGGACGCCGTCGGCGTAGACCGCCTCGGCCTGGAACTTGGTATGGACGTCGAACAGGCCGCGGTCGGGGAACTCGCCCCTGGCCTCGATGCTGACCGGCCCGCCGAGGTCGCTGCCGTGCCCCCACTGGGCGATGTCGATCATGTGCGAGCCCCAGCCGGTGATCATGCCCAGGCAGTAGCGCTCGATCTGGAGCCAGCCGGGCCGGTCATAGCTCATCTGCGGGTGGACGCGGTCCTCGGCGAAAGGGGCCTCGGCCGTCGGGCCCATCCAATCGTCGTAGCCCAGGTTGGGCGGCACCGGCAGGGGCCGGGGGTCGCCGCGGCCCTGGTCCTCGGGCAGCCAGGCCCGGATCGTCCGGAGCCGGCCGATCCGGCCGTTGCGGACGATCTCGCAGGCCATGAGGAAGTGGATGGAGGAACGCTGCTGGGAGCCGACCTGAAGGATGCGCTTGCGCCGGGTCACGGTCGAGACCAGCTTGCGGCCCTCGGCGATGGAGTAGGTCAGGGGCTTCTCGAGATAGATGTCCTTGCCCGCTTCGGCGGCGGCCACGGCGTGGGCGGCGTGCCAGAAGTCCGGGGTGACGATGAGGACGCCGTCGATGTCCTTGCGGGCCAGGAGCTCGCGGAAGTCGGCGTAGGCCCGGACCTTCTTCGGGACGCCGCCGCCCTTCTCGATCGCGTAGATCTTCTCGGCCAGCCACTGGGCGTCCTGCCGGCGGTGGGCGTCGACGTCGCAGACGGCCGTGACGCGGGCCCCGGCCTCGAGGCCGCGGTAGATGAGCTCCTGCATGTCGCCCTGGCCCTGGCGGCCGACGCCGATGCAGCCGAATTGGAGGACGTCGCTCGGGGCCGGACGGGAGAAGACGGACGCGGGGACGATGGCCGGCGCCGCCGCCGTCACGGCCGCGGCCTTGAGGAAGTTCCTGCGGTTCATGCCTGCCTCCAAGGGCCGAAACTATCACTCGCCAACGCCGGTGTCAACGCGCGAAAACGGGGACGTTATCAGAGGAGCGACATGATCTTGACCGCGGCGGCGACGACGACCACCAGGATGGCCACGACCAGGAGAGCGTTCCAGGCCGTCCGCTTGAGGCCCCGGGGCCTGTCGTCGCCGAGGTAGCCGCGCTTGTTCTGAAGGATGAAGAACGCGATGTAGGCGATGGGCATCATGATCAGGGCCGTGGACGAGGCCGCGACCGGCAGCCAGAAAGGCACGGGATAGAAGGCGCCGAGGATGCCGATGTTGGCGACCATGGTGGCCGCCCGGTAGCGCCGGCCGCTCGGCTCGAAGCCCAGCATCTCGCTCAGGACGAAGCCGCAGATGACCATCTCGATGGCCAGCGTGGTGAAGCACATGCCCAGGATGCCGAGCGAGAAGATGACCCGGCCGGCGGCCGCCCCGGCCACGGGCGCCAGGGCGTGGGCCGCGTCCACGGCTTCGCGCACCCGGATCCCCCGGACGTGGAGGGTATTGGCGCAGGCGATGACGACCAGGCTGGTGGTCAGGACGAACGGCGCGAACATGGACACGACGAGGTCGAAATTCTTCAAGCCCCGGTGCTCGCGGCCCCAGCCGCGGGCCAGGAGCGTGTAAGGGTAGAGGAAGGTCATGTTGACGCCGACGGCCGCGCCGAGGGCGCCGAGGACGATGGTCAGCCCCTCGCGGTCGCGCGGCACGTGAAAGCCGAAAAATCCCCGGGCCAGGGCCTTGAGATCGACGCCGGTCTTGAGGACGACCAGGAGGAAGAAGAGCGACATCAGCAGGACGAGATACTTCAGGACGCGCTCGAACAGGCGCACGGCCCGCCGGCTGCCCCGGCCGTAGCTCCAACAGAGCGCCGTCCCGGCGGCCATCAGGGCCAGGGCGATGGGCAGCCGCGGCATGTCGAGGCCGGCCAGGTCGAAGATGTCGCGGCTGACGCTCGTGGCCAGGGCGTACTGCGGGAACTGCCAGATGATCGAGGCCAAAAGGACAACCCCGGCCCAGGCATAAGCCAGGACCGGGTGGAGGGTCGCCCGGAAGACGTCGTACGGCCGGGCCTGGGTGACCAGCGCCTGGTGGCCGATGGCCGCGAAGACGACGACGCCGAGGAACATGGCCACCGGCTGGACCCAGAGCAGGTCGTAGCCATAGACGGCCCCGGCGAAGATCGAGGAGCCGGCCGAGCCGGCGCCGAGGGTCAGGGCGCTCTGGACCCAGCCCGGCCCGGAAAGCGACCAGTAGCCCTTCCAGCGGCGCAGGAGGCCGGGGCGGGCGTCGATCTCCCGGAGCCTGGCCGTTTCGGCGGCCAGGGCTTCGGGGTCGCGGGCCCCGCCCATGGGCAGGCCGCGGCGGATGCCCCGGCGGCGCGTTTCGGGCCCGGAATCGGGCGGGAGGGACGGGCCGGCGGAGGGCATCTCGCCGGTCATTCCGGTCCCCTGTTCCCGGACGCGCCGTCCCGGGCCGGCCCGACGGACGCGAACCCGGCGACCGGGCGGAGAAGGCCGCACATGCCGAGGGTCTCGCCGTCAGGCGGGTCGTGGAGTATCGGAGCGCCCTCCCCCGCCGCGGCGGGCAGGGTCTCGACCCGTCGGCGGAAGCGCTCGCTCCAGGCCGCCGGCCCGGCGGCGACGGCTTCCGAGAACTCGCGGCGCAGGCCGGCCGCGGCCTTCATGTGGACGCCGATGAACCGGCCGAGCTCGCGGAAGTAGGCCGGGCGATCCTTGGACCAGAGCTCGAGCAGGCGGGAGTAGGCCCTGACGGCCGCGTCGCGGCGGTCCAGGGCGCCCTCGAGGCCGCGGGCCGCGGCCAAGCCGGCCAGGCGGGCGAATTCCCCGGGGTTCTCGTCGACTTCGCGGCCGAAGTAGATCCTGGCGTCGCCGCGCTCGGCCAGGCCGGCGTTGCCCATGACCACCAGCAGGACCAGGCGGTCCGTGCTGACCAGGCGGTGGACCGTGCCGGGCGGGAACTGGACGTAGCGGCCGGGCCGGAGATCGACCGAGCGGAAGCCGGCGGCCAGGTCGTTGAGCTCGACCCTCCCCGTCCCGCCGAGGACATAGTAACCCTCGTCCGTCACGGCGTGGACGTGGGGCGAGCCCGACATCAGGCCGTCGGGGGCCGGGCGCTGATCGTAGACGGCCAGGCGGGTCAGGCCGATGCCGCCTATCAGGTCGGCGGCGGCGGCCGGCGAGGGCTTGGCCGTCGCGGCGGCCAGGGCCAGGCCGAGGACGAGGACGAGCGCCAGGAGCGAAAGATCGGGTCCGGGCGCGGCCGGAGCGGGAGATCGAAATGGGGCCATGGGTCTTGCCTCCCAGCCCCATCTTTTATCAAAAGCCGGCCGAAAGGGTCAAACCGCGGCCGCCCGAGCCTCGCCCGCGTCCGTCACCTTACCCCAAAAGACCAGGAGGCGGGAGGGCTCAGATCGGGCTTGCGCCGACGAACGGGACGGAGAAAAAGGAGTCAACGGACCCGCCGGGGCCGAGCGCCGCGCCGCCCTTGATCTGGGCGACCTTCTTCCGCACGGCCGCGACCTCGGCCAGCGAGGGGTCTGCCTGCCGCCAGATCATCGAGAGGGCCTTGTACTGATCCCGGGCCCTGTCGCTCCGGCCCAGGGACTCGTAGAGGGCGGCCAGGCGGAGCCGGCTGAAGGGATGGATGAGGGCCGACTCGCGGTCCTTGGCCGAGGACGACACCAGGCGCTCGTATTCGCTGACGGCCTTGTCCCGGGCTCCCATCTTGAGATAGACCCGGCAGGCGAAATCGTCGAGATACGGCAGGTTGCGGCCCAGGACCGTCAGGGCCGCGGACAGGTCCACCTTGACCGGGGGTCTCTTGGCGTAAACCGCCAGGGCCTCGGCGTACTTCCCTTCGGCGAACAGGACCTCGCGCTCGAGCTGGTTCGCGGCCATCTCCTTGAACAGGATCTCCTTTTCGCCGACCGAGGAGGACAGGCTTTTCATTTCGTCGAGCTTCCGGCGGGCCGAAGCGGCGTCGCCGGTCCGGACGTCATAGAGACCCGAGTAGAGGAGCTCGTAGATCTTGTTGAGCGTTTCCGAGCCCATCTTCGCCTCGGTCCGGAAAGCCCCGCGCTTGTCGAGGTAGACCTCGAACAGGTCGAGACGGCCCCAATCGTAGGCGATCCACATGGCGTCGCGTAGGACGACGTCGGTCAGGCCCTTGTTGCCCGAGGTCCTGGCCAGGGTCTCGGCCGTGCCCAGCTCGGCCAGGGCGTCGTTGAGCCGGCCGGTCAGCGAATAGTACAGAGCCTTCCACTGGTGGCCGTCGGCCCGCAGGCCGTCGGTCTGGGCCCGGGCGATCATCGTGTCGATCCAGCGTATGGCGGCCTCGTAATCGCCGTCCATGGCGTAGAGGTAGGCCAGCTTCCAGATCGACGGGAAATCGGACCTGAGCGCCAGGGCCTGCTGGTAATTGGCCCGGGCCTTGTCGTAGTCCCCGGTCAGGAAATGGAGATCGCCCATCGAGTCGAACGGGTTGGCCTGCCCCGGGTCGGCGGCGGCGTAGCGCTCGAAGGTCTGCAGGGCCTTCTCTATCTCCCCCATCTCGGCGTAGGTGTAGGCCAGATGGTTCAGGGCGTAGCCGAAGGAGGGATCGATGGCCAAGGCCTTCTCGAACTCGGCCACGGCCTCGGGGTATTTTTTCTCGTTTTTATAGAACCAGGCCAGCTCGGTGCGGGCCCGCTTGTCGCGGGGATCGGCCTTGATGATCTCCTGAAGCCCCTTGACGTAACCCGGAATGTCCTTATCCAGGAAGGCCGACAGGGCGGCGACATACAGGCCGTCCTTGCCCTTGCCCGGGTTGACCTTGCTGAGCTTCTTGAAACGCTCCATGGCCTCGGCCGCCCGCGGCGCGTCGGCCATCTGTTTGTAGACCCGGACCAGATAGTATTGCGGCAGGGCGAACGACGGGTCCAGTTCCGCGGCCTTCTCGAAGGCCTCGCCGGCCTCGTCGAAGTAGTAGCGCTCGAAGGACTCCTGGCCCTTGAGGAAGAGCTGGTAGGCGTCCATGGAGGCGGTCGTGACCTGGGTGATGGGCATCGTCCCCAGGGCGGCCTTGCGGTCGGACAGGCCAACGCCCTGGGCGATATCGCGGCTGAGCGAGTCGATCTGGGTCCTCAGGATGCTGCCGATCCCTTCGCCGCGGGCCCCGGCGCTCTTGAGCAGGTTCTTCGTCCCGACGTCGTAGATCTTGGCGTCCGTGGCGAACAGATTTTCGGCCTTGGTGAAGCTGCCCAGGACGATGGCGTCGACGCCGGCCCGGCGGCAGGCCTCGAACCACTGCTCGCGGTCGGCGGCCGAGGCCACGTCACGGTCCCGGGGCCCGGCCAGGTCGTTCAACCGCTCCCAGGACACGACGTCGAGGAATTTCGACTGTTCCAGGCTGGTGATGAGCAGGTTCGGGATGGCCTTCTTGAGGTAATCGTAGGAGTTCTCGCCGGTCAGGTTCTCGAAGCCGACGATGGCCACCGTGCGCACCGAGGCCTTGGCCTTGGGCAGGATCTGGCGGATGACCACGCCCAGGGACATGATGCCCAGGAAGGCGGCGACCGGGATGAGGGCCTTGCGCCAGGGGAAGCGCAGGGCCGCGGCCCGCAGGGCGGTTATCCTCGTCGTCGGCCGGCGGACCCAGGGGGAAGGCAGCGGCGTGGTGTGGATGGTCTCCTCGACTTTGCCCAGGTCGCGGCAAACGTCCTCGGTCGTCTGGTAGCGGCGGCCCGGGTCCTTGTCCAGGCAGCGCAGGATGATGGCGCTCAGGTCGGGCGGCGTCTGGGGGTTGAGCTCGCCGGGCGACGGCGGCCGCTCCGTCCGCTGCTTGAAGGCGACGACAAAGGGCGTGTCGGCGGCGAAGGGCAGCCGGCCGGTGACCATCTCGAACAGGATGACGCCGAAGGAGTAGATGTCCGAGCGCCGGTCGGACTCCCGGCCCTCGACCTGCTCGGGCGACATGTACTCGGGCGTGCCGATGACGCTCCCCTCGGCCGTGACGCCCTGCGTCCCCAGGGCCCGGGCGATGCCGAAGTCGAGGATCTTGGCGTTGCCGTCCTTGTCGATCATGATGTTGCCGGGCTTGAGGTCGCGGTGGACGATGCCGGCGTCATGGGCCTCGCTCAGGCCGCTGCAGACCTGCTTGGCGATGGTCACGACGGTGGCGATATCGAGGCGCCGGGAGCGGCGGATGAAGCTCTTGAGGTCCTCGCCGGGAACGTACTCCATGGTGATGTAGTGGAGCCCCTGGTCCTCGCCGAGGTGGTACATCTTGCCGATGTTGCGGTGCGAGATCATGTGGGCCAGCTTGATCTCGTTGACGAAGCGCTCCAGGGTCCGCTTGTCCTCGGCGATGTCGGGCCGGATGAGCTTGAGGGCCACCTCTTCGTGGGCTTTGAGGTCGAGGGCCCGGTAGACGCGGCCCATGCCGCCCCGGCCTAGCTGCTCGATGATCTGGTAGCGGCCGCCGAAGAGAGAGCCGGTGGGGAGCTCCCAGGCGGGGGTTTCGTAGGTGACGGTGGCCGCCTCGACGCGCGGCTGGACGGCCGACCCGGTGTCCTTGCGAACCAGGGCGGCGGCGCAGTTGCTGCAGAAATTGGCCGTCTCGGAATTTTCCGTCCGGCAGGTCGGGCAGAGGGTGGCCATGGTCCCTTCTCCTCGGATCCCCGCTTAATACAAGCCCCGCCTCTCATCCCAATATACGTCTGGAGCGGCCATAATGTTGCTGTTGCAAAGAATATGCCAAGCGCCGGGGCTCGGGTCGGGCCTCTTCCCCCCTGAAAGCCGCCCCGGCGTTTCCCCTGGCCGCCAAGCCGCTTTACACGGTCCCTTTACAGTCCGGACACCGGGGCCATAATGACCGGTAGGCAGGCTCGGCGGCCTTGAGCTCGAAAAGCCCCCGCTCCAGGCCGGCGCGAGCCGCCCGGGCCGGGGGCGAAAGCGGCTCAGGGACGGATGGACAGCGAGATCTTGATGACGCCGCGGTCGCCGACCGGCACGAAGCGGCTCCTCGGATCCCAGACCCTCTCCCAGCTCTTGTTGTAGACGAGATAGATCTCGTTGCCGGGCGTGATCTGCCAGCGCAGGCGCGAGCTCCAGCCGATGTTGTCGGACACGGTGTCGTACTGGACGTAGTTCATGAGCCCCAGGTCGGGCGACAGGAAGATATCGGCCTTGACCTGGTAGACGTTCTCGTTGAAGTTGCCCATGGGCATGCGGCCGCGGACGAGGTTGGCGTCGAAGGCCAGCGTGGCATAGCCCTTGACCTTGAGCGTCAGGCCCAGGTTGATGTCGTCGTAATGGCCCGAATAGTACTCGCCGAAGTTCCAGCCCCCGCTGAAGACGACGTGCCGGTGCGAAGCCGAGCTGGCGTTGAGGCGGAAGCTGGTGTAGTCGTAGGGGCCGGCCGGCAGGACGATGCCCTCCGAAACCTCCCAGTCGAACGGCAGGTTGTCGTGGTTGTCCTGGACCTCGAGGCTGAAGGACTCTCCGCTCTGGGTCCGGAAGCTCAACGGCGAGGCGCTGAGCGTGCTCGTCTCCAGGCGTCCGGTCAGGTCCCAGTAGTAGTCGGCGCTGACGTCGAAGAAGAACTGCCGGACGTACCGGCCGAGGAAGCCGCCCTTCGGCCGCGGCTGGAAGCCGGCCCGGATCCAGCCCGTCTGGATGCCCTGGCGCATCATGTAGCCCAAGCCGGGGTTGAGGGCCTCGCCGTAATAGGCGTAGGTCGACTGGACGTTCCAAAGGTCGTTCGGGTAGTTGGCCCGGAAGCCGAAGCCGTGGTGCCGCCCCGCCTCCGTCTCGTTCCAGTTGTAGACGCCCCAGGCGGCCAGCATGAGGTTCTTGTCGCCCAGGAACTTCGAGGACGAATAGTTGAAATCCATGCCCAGGAGCGAGTTCTTTTCCCCGGTCTGGCTGCCGTTGGTGAAGATCAGGCCGACCTTGCTCTGGGCGAAGATGTTCTGGGTGACGCGGGCGGCCAGGAGGTTGCGGCCCGGCAGGTCGATCGAGCCGCCCGTCGACGAGTCGGTCAGGCTCGTGTCCTTCGTCTGGACGTCGAGGAAGGTCAGGTTGGTGTTGCCGATCTTGCCGTAGAGCTTGGTCCCCCACAGGACCGGCACCTGGTTCCCGTTGTAGAGGCCGACGGTGCGGCTGAAGAACGGCGTGAAGCTGACGCTCGAGCTGAAGCTGAAGTTCTCCGACCCCTCGAGGAAGAACATCCGCTTCTCCGGGAAGTACATCGGGAAGCGGGTCAGGTTGATGCGGCGCTCGTCGACCTCGGTCTCGGCGAAGTCCATGTTGTAGCTGACGACGCCGACGAGGTTGGGCGTGAAGCTCTTGTAGAGGTCGAAGCCGCCGTCGAAGGCGCTGTCGTACTTGGACGAGACCTCGTTGACCTTGGTCGCGCTGGCCAGGCCGTAGGGCCGGAAGGTGATGCCCTTCCCCTGCTTGACGCCCGAGATCCCCTGGAGCGCGGCCGCCTCGCTGGGATTGTCGAAGTTGGCGTCCAGCGTCGTTCCGGAGAGCCGGATGACCTCCATCTTGCGGGCCACCGTCCGCTCGATGTTGAGGCCCCAGGTCTCCAGGCCCGGCCGGAAGGAGATGGTCTTGAAGGGGATGCGGATCTCGGTCGACCAGCCGTCCTCGAGCCGCGAGCTCGCGGCCTCCCAGATGCCGTCCCAGTTGAGGCTCGACGAGCCGGCGTAGCAGAGGCCCTCGCCGCGGGCCCCGCGGGCATTGACGAAGAAGACGTAGGCATTGCGCTTGTCCTGGAACGGATCGAGCAGGACGCGGACGATGTCGTCGCTGGCCGTCGCGGCGCCGCCGTAGCCATGGCCCCAGCCCATGTAGCTGCCGCCGCTGCCGCTGCCGCTGTCGTGGGCCATGTTGTTGGCCGAGATGCGGCCGGGCTCGCTGTCGTAGCAATGGACCCCGACATAAAGGCTGTGGCCGTCATAGACGATGCGGGCCTCGGTCCTTTCGGTCGGATCCTCGCCGGGCCGCGGCTCGACCATGCGGAAGCCGCTGATGGACGGGGCCTGCTGCCAGACGGGATCGTCGAGACGGCCGTCGACGTGCGGGCCGGCCGCAACGCGGACGGCCTTGATCTCCTCGGCCCGGAGGGCCGGGGGCGTCAGGGCGGCAGCGGCGGCGAAGAGGAGAACGAACAAAGCGGCTAACTGAAGGCGGGGCAGTTGCGGGCTCTTCATATCTATCGATCGAGGTCCTTTCTCTAGTTTCCGGGCGAGTCGTCCTCCCGAGGGTTGAACGACTCCATTCGTTTAGACGAAGTCGCGGCCGCCCTCTTCCCTTCGGATCCAGAGAGGGTCAAACCTACCTTTTACCCAAAAACGGGTAAAAGGTAGGTTTGACCCAGGCCTGTCCGGTTATTATTTGAATAAAATCAGCTGGTTAGGATCGGCCTCGTTTTGAACCGGTTCTTCTGTTTGGCTAAGCAGCTCATTTAATGGAGTTTGGCTGAAGGGGTTCACGCTGAT
>Ga0209507_1000207_pt1 | contig 78021 bp, 100 predicted proteins | sample AD_UKC028_MetaG_FD_184414 | JGI IMG/M metagenome (GOLD analysis project Ga0209507, IMG submission 184414) | Active sludge microbial communities of municipal wastewater-treating anaerobic digesters from USA - AD_UKC028_MetaG (SPAdes) (version 2) | ecosystem: Engineered > Bioreactor > Anaerobic >...
GATCACATCGTGAAGATGAAGAGAAGTTCTACCAACGGAACCGCTTTGCGTCATTCAAAGATTTGAGATACAAATTAAGGAAATGGAACCGTGATTACAACAATACCCGCCATTGCGGGTTGAAGGGGTTAACTCCTAACCAAGCCCTCGGCCAGTGAGTGCAAAATGTCCGTATACAAAACAAGAACAAAGAAAAAGAACAGGCTAGCCTGTTCGCTTCAGATTTTGGCAATATTGACTTGTTAGCCGCAACCGTTAACAAAAATGATAATTTACCTCGCTCATAAAACGTAAAAGATATTTCGCAAAAATCAATCAAGGCAAAGCAAAAATACCCGAATTACCGGGTATTTTTGCAAGCCTTAAAGAATTTGTTGAAGTCGCCTCGAACTAGTTTTTTTGATCAATCTTTAAAGACGGATTGATCAGCGTCTTACAGTCAAGAAGAGAATTCTCACTCCTCAACCATAGCCGACACTCAAAAAATAAATTAATTGATCCACGAGCAGGTTCCCCTACCCGTGCCTTGTTACGACTTCGCCCCTCTTACTGAATCCAGCTTAGCTCCCCTTGCGGGGCACTTCGGCTGTCCCCAGCTCGCTTGGCGTGACGGGCGGTGAGTACAAGGCTCAGGAACATATTCAACGTGACGTAGCTGATTCACGTTTACTAGCGATTCCGGCTTCATGAGGTCGAGTTGCAGACCTCAATCCGAACTGGGGCCGTTTTTGATGGGATTTGCTCCACCTTTCGATCTTGCTGCCCATTGTAACGGCCATTGTACCACGTGTGCGGCCCAGGGCGTCAAAGGGCCATGCTGATTTGGCGTCATCCTCACCTTCCTCCGAGTTGTCCCCGGCAGTTTCTTATGACATGTAAAACATAAGATAAGGGTTGCGCAGGTTCCGGCATCTAAGCATGCATCTTACGACACCTGCTGACGACAACCATGCAGCACCTGGGCTAATGTCCTTGCGGAAGTCTATCTTTCAATAGATTGTCATTAGTCTGTCAAGCCCTGGTAAGGTTCCTCGTTTGTTGTCGAATTAAGCCACATGGTCCACCGCTTGTGTGAGCCCCCGTCTATTCCTTTGAGTTTTAGCCTTGCGGCCGTACTTCCCAGGCGGGATACTTAACGCGTTAGCTTCGTTACTTGAAGGGTCGACACTTCAAGCGACCAGTATCCATAGTTTAGGGCGTGGACTACAAGGGTATCTAATCCTTTTTGCTCCCCACGCTTTCGTTCCTCAGCGTCAAGGTCGCCCCAGCTGTCTGCCTTCGCTTTTGATGTTCCGCACGATATCAACGGATTCCACCCCTACACCGTGCGTTCCGACAGCCCCTAGCGCCTTCTAGTTGTGCAGTATCCACCACAGTCTCCAGGTTAAGCCCGAAGAGTTTAATGTTGGACTTACACAACAGCCTACGAACACTTTACGCCCAATAAATCCGGATAATGCTTGCGGGTTCTGTATTACCGCTGCTGCTGGCACAGAATTAGCCCCCGCTTATTCCTGAGGTACCGTCAATAACTTCTTCCCTCAGAAAAGTAGTTTACGGCGCGAACGTCTTCATCCTACACGCAACGTCGCTGGATCAGGCTTTCGCCCATTGTCCAATATTCTCGGCTGCTGCCTCCCGTAGGAGTCTGGCCCGTATCTCAGTGCCAGTGTTGGGGAACAAGCTCTCACCTCCCCTAACCGTCATTGCCTTGGTAGGCCGTTACCCTACCAACTAGCTGATGGTGCGCAGGCTCATCACTAACCGGCTTGCGCCTTTACCCTTCAGCTTGCGCTTCAGGGACTATCAGGAATTAGTCCCGCTTTCGCGGGGTTATACCTGAGTTAGCGGTTGATAACCCACGTGTTACTAACCCGTCTGCCGCTAATCCCGCTTAATCTTGCGAAAAAATGGGATCCGCTCGACTTGCATGCCTTATCCACGTTGCCAGCATTCATCCTGGACCAGGATCAAATCCTCAAAAAGAAGGTTTGTCAACTTGCGTTGGCAAACTTTCGAATAGTTCGAGACAACTTCAAAAAATCCTTTTTCTTTTTCCGTTTGGACGGAAAAAGGGTCTTTGTTGGCTTTATGTTGCATTTCTTCCACATTCGTACGCTTTCCATTTTTTGAACCCTTGCGGGTTCGTTTTTACAAAGTTCGTCGTCCTGTATCTCGGAATTTTAGAAAAAAAATCATTAGCTCATCTTAAGATGGTTATGATTTTTTCGCTATGCTGTAATCCTAATCTATTTGCAGCAATTGCAGGTCTTAGCAGTTTTTTTCTTTTTTTTGGCTGCTTTTTTTGCCATCTGATTTTCAATAATTCACTACATAGAGAGTATAGTCTTTTTCAAAACCGGTGTCAATAGCCCTGCCGCAAGCTCAACCGCGGTTTTTTGTTGGCTTATCTATTCGGCCAACCCATATGGGCAAAAAAAAGACGGTGCTCTCCGTCTCAAACAAAAATAAACAATCTCGCATTTTCAAACTCCCTTTCCCTGTTTAAGCTGTCGATCTCGCACGTTCTGACAATGATGCCCAATGGATAGGACGCTTTTGAAATTCTCGTCAAAATATGTCCGTGGTAAGCTTCCGCTTCAAGTTTGGCATCGCCGAACGCTATAATGATCGACGTCGCGACTCGCGGCGCGTAAACCAAGCCGCTGTTATTTTGCGCCGCCACTTTCTTGCCAAGGTAGTAATTTTCCAAGCCGAGGCGGGAAATATCTTGCACGACTGTCCGGGCATACCGCTTAGTTTCAGCATCGTACAAAAAAGCGACTATGTTTGCGGCGACAATAGAATGCACTGCTAGGCCAAAGCGCGTAAACAGCTCTTCTTTTTTATCTTCAATCAGTTCCGCGACAACCTTCTGCCCAACCTGCATAATGGTTTCATCGTTTACGCACTTGGTAACGTCGAACCTGAGGTCATCGATAAGCGCGGACCAATTAACGTTCAGCCGCAATCCAATGACGCTCTGTTCCAGCAAATTTTCAGAATTCGCCAATCCATAGCTTATCTTCGTAACCAGATGTTCTTGTATCCGCTGTTCTCCGGACTCCCGAATTACGCTATAAAGCATTTTCGCGGCATCATAAGCGGTCTCATGGCCGCACGAACACTTCATTCTCGGTAAATCGTTTTCCGCAACTTCCAGGCATTTTTCACATACGCCAGGCATATTTTTCCTCCAAACTGTTAAGAACTGGCGATACCATATCATATAAATATTATTTAGTCAACTATAAAACCGCCCGCGATCTCGTCTTCTTCCAAGTGAAATTGCTCAAGAGGCTATCAGTAAATTTACCAACCTCGCCAGATTGAAAAAAAATAAAAAGACACGGCAGTGTCTTTATGGCAACTAGAGATATTCAGGATCCATGACAAGCTTAACCGCATCCATCGCCAGCTTTACTTCGGCGGGAATTTCTCCGCTATCGCAAGGTTCTACTCCTTCAGAAACCATTCCGGTCCAAAGCGTCCAGCCCTGCTTGGTAGAACCCCTGAAATTTATGGAATTGCCGGATCTATCGTAAACCATTCCCCATTCGCTGCTTCTTCGATAGCAACCAAACAGTTTTATAACCATTGGCTTCATTTCAACACCTGTCTTTGGTTTATTTTATGCTTTTTCCTTATCCTAGTAATTAATAACTGTCAATGTCATCGCCCTCATTTCAATTCATTAAAAAAATAAATCCAGCTTTTTGGCCGGATTTTATGCTTCTAATCCAGATGGAATTTCTGCCTGCTAGGCACCAGCTTTTATTTATAGACCGATGGCCCGTTAATCGCGCCAAGCGCCGCTATCATAACAAGCGCCGCGCAGCTGTTAATGATCGGGCGATGGCCGCGTTATCATTAAAGTCCTTTATCTCCCCCTCGGTTACAATAAGCGGCAGATGTTTCTGCAGCATTGCCACTATGTTTTGGGCCACTATGCCGTCACCGCTCCAATGCTCGACAAAGCTAAGGGTAGTGAGCAAATATCTTAAGGGGCAGTCTTCTGCTCCGCTGATGGCCGAACCCAGCTTTTTCATCTGCTCTCCCTCGTTGAAACTAAGCCCGGCTATCAGACCGTCGATGTACTGCTTCCCCGGACCAGACGCTTCTTCGTAGAACATCAGCAGTTTGAGCAATTCCGCTTTCTGTCCGGTTGCCAAATTCTTTGCTTGGCCCAACTCGATAAGTCGCTTGAAGCCAGCCGGATTCTTATCTTTCAAACGCCGGAGGCTCCATAAATTTTGCTCAAAAATACAGATTTCCACATCCGCTGCGCGCCTCAAAGATCGTTCTTCCTTTTTTTTAACGTGCTTTAACAACAACATCACCTTGGTTAAGGATAAAATAATAAAAAGAATTGTCAACAACCCCGGCCCGGAGGTTAGGGCTTGCGGCCCGGTTCAAGCCAATATCAACCGGATTAACTAAAACTTTTTTTGGCAGCGGGCCAGAGGCGGGCCAAAAACTTTTTTCCGGAAGCCGTCGCAAACCTTGGCATCCGTCTTTGTTTAAACAGATAAAGAAACTTTTCCAGGTCTTTCCCCTTAAAAGTCGATTTCGCCCTTTCGTTATCGATCTGGCCAAGTGAATCGGCCTCGAATAAAAGGATCTCGTTTTTAGTTGAAAGCATATCCAATTTGTCATGCACTTCGACCAGATGGACGATTTCTTTTTGCTGTCCTTCGGTTAGCGGAAGATCCTTGATGAGCCCGGCGGCCATTGCCGCTCCTTTAGCCATATGGTCATTCTTAGCCTGATGGATTCCGTCCCAATTGTTGGCAAATTCAACCTGGGAATATCCGATATCGTGCAAGTAAGCGGCACAGATTAAGACCGGGCCATCCCCGCCCTCGCCAGCCAACAGCTCTTTCATCCAATAAACCGTAGCTAAGGTATGAGGTATGTCCCAGCCCGGCCGGCCGGAGCTAAGGATCGCGATCGCGCGTTCTTGAATTTTTTTTTCGTTAAAACCTTTGAGCTCCATGAATTGATCTTAGTTTCTCAAGAATCTCTAACGCGACCGACTTTGCGTCACGATTCGCGTCTATCGCCGCTTCGGCCCATTTCTCGTACAAGGGAGACCTTTCGGCATAAAGGCATCCGAGCGTTTTTTCCTTTAAACCAACTATCGCGCGCTCCCTGTTTCCTATGCGTTTTTCTATAACCGCCAGAGGCGTTTTAAGGTAAAAAATGGTTGAGATTTCCTGAAAATATTCCATGGCTTTAGGGCAATAGACAATACTGCCTCCCGGAGAAATTACCAAATTGTTTTTTCCTTTTGCAGCCGCAATAGCGATCTCTTCTTCTTTTTTTAAAAATTTTTCTTCCCCGTTCTTGTCCAAAAACGCCTGCAACAGGCAGGAATATTTCTTCTCCATCAGCCGGTCCGGATCGATAAGCTTGTAATCAAGCATGGCGGCCAGCTCTTTCCCGACGGCTGTTTTTCCCGATCCGGGCATACCTATCAAAGTAATATTCATATTGATACGCGTAACCCATACTAGCCACTTTTACGCCAAAAATGCAACCCGGCGGAAAAACCGGGGGGCCGTTACGGCTGATAAAAAAATCCTCAGCGGCTAAAAGCCTTGGAGGTTATCTTTAAAAAAATTCGGACGGCGCTCCGGCCAAATCTTGGGATTTCCGATTTTCGACTCCGTTCTCACCCATCCTAAATGTTTAATTAGCAAAATAAAAACCGCCTCTTTTGGGAAACGGCTTTCTTAAAACCGGTGGAAAAGGGTTGGCACGGCAATAATGAGTTTTAAAAAATGAGCTATCGCTCTCTTGATCTGCTGTTAAAAAACCTTTCCATCCTTCATCCTGCCAAAAAACACCTCTCCGCCGTAAAATGAAGGCAAATCAGCACTTGATACGATGATCGCGTTGGGCTTTTCAGTCGCCCATCTGGCCAAATTTACTAACGCTTCCCTGCCCCCATTGGCCAGAATCAGGTTTGTGTTAAAACCGCAAGCACAGGTAATCGTTAAAACCGGTTCATTCCCCACCAAATACCTTTTACGATAATCGCCCACAACTCTGCTCATAAAATCTGGCGGCAATGGAACACCAAACGATGTTTCCAATATTTCACCGTAATAACTTTGATGAATGATAAATTCTTCCTTTTTTGCCAGAGAGATTCGGGCTTTCCCTCCGCCGCAGTTTTCATGCGACAATTTTATTTCTTCGATGCCCGCATCCGGTCCCAGCGCTTCCGTAATAAAAAACTTAAGCTCCGGAATTGGATTTTTCTTCTTACCGCAAGCCATTTTCATTTCTGACACCTTTTTTAAACTACTGGATAATGAATAGCAAAAAAGGCCAATTTGTCAATTATTACGCCAAAGTCCAGAACCTTGGAATCACCCTTAATCAGGAATCAAAAAAACCACCCATTTTAGGCTGGTTTTTTTATCCATTTTGCGGACCCGACGGGATTTGAACCCGTGATCTCCTCCGTGACAGGGAGGCGTGTTAACCGGGCTACACTACGAGTCCAAACAATTTTTAACGGCAATCATCAGTTACCTCAAAATCCTTTTAATTGCAACTTATTTTGGTCTATGCTCCGCCGCAACACGCCAATAAAATCCGCCGTGCCGACGGCTGGGATCGAACCAGCGACCTCGGCCTTATGAAGACCTCGCTCTACCGCTGAGCTACGCCGGCTTTCATGCTTGCCTTGTTGCGGGGCCTGGAATTGCACCAGGGCCTCCAGCTTATGAGACTGGTGAGATACTACTTCTCTACCCCGCGATAAAAGAAAGAAAATACGAACGTACTTAGTATACAGCAATTCAACAAAAAAAACCAGAACGGGCTATCCGTTGACCCTTTATCACGTTTTAGTCTTAGCCAAAATTCAGCAGCTTGTCAAATGTTTCGCTAAAAAGCTTCCAATTCCGAAAGCGCGCGCTCAAACTCCGCCACTATTCTTTTGGCATCGGACTGAGTTAAATGATAGCTCGTATCGTAAACCAGATTCTGATAGACCTGATCGGCTTCTTTTAAGGTTTGGAGCTGGGAAAAGACGCCGGGTTTCACCCGTTCCAATTTTTCGTTCAGGTTTTTTCCTTCATTGCCCAGGCGCTTCATCACGTCGTTCAGCAAGAGATCAGCCTCTATCACCGACAGTTTGTATTCGGTTTCCAACTCGCTTTCCAAACGCTGGAGGATCTTCATCCATTGCTTGTCTATTTTTTTAATAACGTAGGGCCGGAAAGTGAAAAATTCCATCAAATCCCAGATAACCAGCCTTTTTAACCAGGGAGTCGTAAACCAAACGTAAATGATAAAAATAATAATGGAAACGGAAATCAAAATACAAAAAATCTTGGCCGCTAGAAACCAGCCGGCTATCGGAGGAAACAATATTGCGTCAATCTCGGTTTGGGAAAGCTGATTCATTATATTTGATCTTCGAGATCCTTGGCTATCGCGAAAAGCGTTGCTTCTTCGAACGGTTTACCGATAACCTGCAAACCGACGGGCAGGTCACCGATCTTTCCGCAAGGAACCGAAATCGCGGGCACACCCGCCAAATTGACGGATACGGTAAAAATATCAGACAGATACATCTGCAGCGGATCCTGGGTTCTCTCCCCGATCTTAAAAGCCAGGCTTGGGGAAGTTGGGGTAAAAATGGCGTCAACTTTTTCAAACGCTTTATCGAAATCCTGCTTGATAAGCGCGCGTACTTTCTGGGCGCGCAGATAATAAGCGTCGTAATATCCGGCCGAAAGCACGTAAGTGCCCAGCATGACGCGGCGGCGGACTTCCGCCCCGAATCCCTCGGCTCGGCTCTGCATATATATTTCCAACAGGCTTTTGGCTTCCTTCGAAGAATAACCGTACCTGATCCCGTCAAAGCGCGCAAGATTCGCGCTGGCCTCCGAAGTGGCTATAATGTAATAGCACGCCAAAGCGTATTCAGTGTGGGGCAGGCTTATTTCTTCGATCTTGTGGCCTAGGGCAAGGTATTGTTCGATCTTTCCCTTCACGATTTTCTCAATCTCCGGATCAATTCCCTTGATAAAATATTCCTTGGGAACTCCAACGGTAAATTTTTTTCCTTGCGTTTCCAAAAAAGGTTTCAATTCGCAGGAAGTGCTATCCAATGGATCGCGGCCCGAGATCGCTTCAAACACGATCCTGGCATCTTCAACGTTATTCGCAAGCGGACCAATCTGGTCCAGCGAAGAAGCGTAAGCCATAAGGCCATAGCGCGAAACCGATCCGTAGGTCGGTTTCAATCCCGCAATCCCGCAGCAAAAAGCAGGCTGGCGGATCGATCCGCCGGTATCGGATCCCAAGGCAAAAACAGCCTGGCCGGATGCGACCGCCGCAGCCGAACCGCCCGACGATCCCCCGGGAACGCGCTCCAGATCCCGCGGATTACGGGTTACGCCGTAAGCCGAATTCTCCGTGGAACTTCCCATGGCAAATTCATCCATATTGGTCTTGCCAAGGATCACCGCTTTCCGGTCTTTCAATTTTTTAACTACCGTAGCGTCGTAAGGCGCAACGTAGTTTTCCAAAATCCTGGACGCGGACGTGCATTTTACGCCCTCGACCAGCATATTGTCCTTAATAGCGCAAGGCACTCCGGCAAGTAACGGCAGATCCTCCCCTTTGGCAATCGATTCGTCAACCGCTTTGGCTTGGCTTAAAGCCAAATCTTCGGTTATGTTCAAAAAGGCGAAAATTTTTTCATTCTCTTCTTTGATCGCTTCCAGGTAAGAATTGGCCAGTTCGCTTGCGGTAAAATCCTTTTTTTTCAAACCCTCTTGTATTTTTTTGATCGTTTGCGGAAAGTTTTTCATGTTCATTCGAATACTGATTTAACTTTCAAATAACCGTCCTTTTGGCCGGGCATAAGATCGATAAGCTTTTTTGCGATTTCAGTCGGCTGGGGCTTAGCCTTATCAATCCGGGTTATGTTGGATATTTCGATCGGATGCGTAAATGGTTTGGTTCCTTTGATATCAACCTCTTTTAGTTTTTCAATGTAATCCAAAATCGAGGACAGATCCTTTTGGTACCTTTCTATTTCGGTTTCGCTTAGCCCCAAACGGGCCAGCTTGGCAATATGTTTTGTTTCTTCTTTGGAAAGCATATTAAGAATAGCCAATAAGCAAGCTTACTAAGTTAATCAAGCTTTTAAGCTCATTAAGCCTATTAAGTTTTTTAAGCTTTTTAAGTTAAAATGCACGTTTTTAAACGCGTTCACAAATTCAGTTTAACCCAAACCAGAAAGTTTGTTAATCTTGACATAAGATAATATTTATTCTATAATTATTAAATTAAACTTAAGGGTTGATTGAAATGAATGTTGGATGGAATATTTACGCCATGATCCTCGTAATGCTATTTCGCTCCGGATTCTGGCTCGAACGGAATACCAAGGTATTCCACGGTGAACTGAATAGCGACCTTTCCGCCCTGCTGGCGCGATGGGCCTTAACGGACAGCACGGCCCGCTATCTCGCGGCCGGCGACCTGCAAAAAGAGTTAGCCGACCAGATGGGCTACGAAGTCTGCCCCGTATGCGGCTGGGCGATAGACGGCGCCTTGCCGGTGGATAAAAGACCGTTGTGTCTTCCCCACCCGGACTGCGAGGAAAAATCAAGAAAGCTAGATCCAACACGGACTAGCTTTTCATCATATTTACCCCCGGAAAATTGACGCTGCGTTTTTTTATGCTACAAATAGACAAGTAATGGAGGCAAGAAAATGAATCGGGCAAATGCAATATGGAAATGCGAAGATTGCGGAAAAACCGGAACCGTTGATATATACTTGTTCGGAGAAGCTTCGCGTCAGCTGGAAAAGATCGAGTCGGCCCATGCCGCGGTATCTCCCGATTGTCCGGGAAAAATACTGGCAGTGGAGCTAAAGTAAACAATGCTTCGTTTGAATTGAACTGCGGCCAACGCAGTTTTTTTGTTGACAAAAATAAAATAAAGTGTTAATGTGTAAATAATAAGGAGGTACGGAAGTGGAAATATTTACCATGATCGCCGCGTTCCTGTTCGGCGCCTTGCTAGCGGTTGGAGGGTTTATAATTGGTACGACAAGAAATCGATGGATAATTCTACCCTCAATTGTTCTTTTGGTCTATTTGTTTTTCGGCTGGCCCTTCAAGGCTATGGCGGTTTGGCCATTCATCTACGCCGAAGCGGCTGGAATCGTTGCGACAAATATTTATTTAATCGCGATACAAACGGCCAAAAAAACAGTTAAAGAAACAAATTACAAAGTTAAAGCCATCAAGATCGGCCAGCTCTATCCGGGAACCCGCGGACGACAGCCTCAAGTTGGACAAGTCTTCTGGGTGATCGAAGAAAGAACGTCGCTGCGAAAAGACAGTTCCTTGGCGCCCATAGGACATGAGTGCGGCAACGACCCATGCTTTGTTTGCGAAGGCCTGCCGGACGTATCGGTAAAAGAAGTCCATATCTATGGCCTGCAGGGAAGCTCTTACGGTTGGCAGCCGGCAGAAAATTTTGTACGATATGACGGATAAAAACCGTCATTTTCTTTTACAAAAAACCGCGGGTTTACGCGGGTTTATTGTTCTTGGCTTTTGCTTAATAAGCTTAATGGACTTAATCAGCTGTCCTCCCTACTTCGGCGGTTCCAGTTCCTTGGTTTCGATCAGGACCTCGCGCAATTTGTCCAGGTTTTCCAGCACCATTCCTGCGCCGCGGACAACCGAAGTCATCGGATCTTCCACGACCTTGACCGGAATACGGGTTTCTTTCTCTATCAATACATCCAGTCCCCGCAGCTGGCTCCCCCCGCCGGCCAAGTAGATGCCGTTGGACATGATATCGGCTATCAATTCGGGCGGTGTTTCCTCAATGGCCATTTTAATTTCGGATACGATCTGCTTAACCGACTTCTCGATGGCGCGCCTGATCTCATCCTCGGAAATCACAATCTCTTCGGGCAAACCGGTCACCAGATTGCGCCCCCGCATCTTAAAATCGCGCCTCGGAGGTTTCTTCGCGCCAACAACGCCTTTTTGAACCGGCCCGCTTTGGTCAACCTGGTAAGCCAATCCTATGCCTATTTTGATGTTCTCGGCCATTCTCTCCCCGATCAGCAGCTTGTATTCTTCCTGAACAAATTGGATAATATCTTCGCAAAGTTTGTCGCCCGCGACGCGCAAACTCTTCCCCAAAACGATGCCGCCCAGCGAAATAACCGCGATTTCAGCCGTACCGCCGCCGATATTGACAACGAAATTCCCAACTGCTTCCTGTACCGGCAAACGGGTTCCGATAGCCGAAGCCATCGGTTCGTCGATCAAAAAAACCTCGCGCGCCCCGGCCGATATGCCGGCATCGATTACCGCTTTCTTTTCCACTTCGGTGACTCCGAAAGGAACACCAACGATTATCCGCGGCCGGATATTGAATATTAATTTTTTCTTCCGGGCTTTCTCAATGAAATACCGGAGCATCTGTTCCGTCACTTCAAAGTCCGAGATAACTCCGGAGCGCAGAGGCCTTACTGCCACGATATGGGACGGAGTGCGTCCCACCATTTTTTTCGCTTCTTCGCCGACGGCCAGTATTTGCCCGGTTTTTTGGTTGACGGCTACCACCGACGGTTCTTGGATCACGATTCCGCGGCCGCGGACATAAACCCTGGAATTGGCCGTACCCAAATCGATCGCCATATCCTCGGAAAACAGTTTCTTGAAATTATCCCAGAATTTAAGCATTGAAGTTGATTATAAGTTTCGCGGATCCGCCTCGCTCAGCAAAATAAGCTTTTGGTCTTTTGAATTCCTGTTTTTTTGCTCCACGCTGTCTTTTTGCAGGGTTTTTTCGCTGACCACGATCCTGGAAGGTATCCCCAAAAGATCGCTGTCTTTGAATTTTTCTCCTGCCGATTTTTCAGCTCTGTCGTCGTATAATACTTCCAAACCCGCTTTTTGTAAATCAAAGTATAATTTATCGGCAGCGTTTTTAACCTTGCCGTAAACCGCTTCGTCGGTAGAATTAAGCGCGATCAAATGAACATCGAAAGGCGCTATCTCCCTGGGCCAGATAATCCCGGATTCGTCATGGTGCGCTTCCGCCACGGCGCCCATCAAACGGGTCAGGCCGATTCCGTAGGTTCCCATGATCACCAATTTTTTCTGCCCGTCCTTATCGGTAAACTGGAGATTGAACGGATCCGAATATTTGGTTTTCAACTTGAAGATGTTACCAACCTCAATAGCTTTCTTTTCTTCGAATTCAGCGCATTGGCACTCCGGACAAACAGGATATTCTTCTTTAATTTCCTTATTGATCGCCAAACCGCATTTCTTGCAGATATGGATAATATCTTCTCCCGCGTCCGTAATCATTTGGAACTCATGGGAAAATTTGGCGAAAGAACCGCCGCTGGCAAAAGTGAGAAAAGTCTTGTCTTTTATTCCCGTCCGTTCATAAACTTTAAAATAAGCGTCCTTGGCTTTTTCGTAAAAAACATCCAATCCGGCTTCATCGGCATGGAAGGAATACAAGTCTTTCATCGAAAACTCCCGCAATCTAAGAAGGCCTGATTTGGCGCGCAGCTCGTCGCGAAATTTGGTTTGGATCTGGTAAACGGAAAACGGCAGGTCTTTGTAGGAATAAACGAATTTCTGAACTAAAGGAACAACCTCTTCCTCGTGGGTCGCACCCAAAGCATAAGACTCGCCTTTTTCGCGTTCGATCTTAAATAAAACATCCAGGCTTGACCAGCGTCCGGTCGTCTCCCAATTCTTTTTGGGCATTAACGCCGTCATCAGGATGCGCTGGCCTCCGATGGCATCCATTTCCTGGGCGATAATCTTTTCTATTTTGTTTAAAACGCGCAAACCCAAGGGAAGCATAGCGTAAATCCCGGCTCCGATCTTTTCAACAAAACCGCCCCGGATCAAAAACCGGGCGGAAGCGCTGGCCTCGTCGTTAGGCGCTTCTTTTCTTGTTTTGCTGAATAGATTGCTTTGTTTCATGGCTCTTTAAAAAACATTAGAAAAGCCGGGAAATATCTCCAATAGTGGCAAATATCGAGAGCGCGATCAAAATGAAAAAGAAAACAGCGGTTATGGTTTGTTCGATCCTTTCCGATACCGGTCTCCGCCTCAACGCTTCAATTCCCAGAAAAACCAGCTTTCCGCCGTCTAAAGCCGGTATCGGAAGGGCGTTGAAAATCGCCAGATAAACCGAAATTACGGCAACGAATTGAAGATAATAGTTCAATCCCATTTGAGCCGCCTGGTTCATCATATTTCCGATGCCGATCGGCCCGACAAACTGCGTTCCCGGCGGCATGCCTTGCCCGCTTGCCAAACGTTTGATGATCTGGCTCCAACCCGAGAAGAAATTAACGGTTATATCCCAGGTTGTCGTAACGCTTTTCACGGCCGCTTGTGAAAGGCCGTAAGATACGTAAGCCGTTCTGGCTAAAGAAATGCCCACCGCTCCCTCCCCGTCAGGAGGATCAACTCTGGGCGTTAAATTCAGAAATAGCGTTTCGTTGCCCCTTTGAACCTCCATTACGACCGGCTGTCCTTTATGGACGCTGGTGAAATCCTGGACTTGAGTTACTTTATCAATAACGGAGGTTTGGACTGGATCGGAAGCAAGGTTCAGTTTTTTGATAAAATCGCCGGGCCGGACATCGGCCTGGCTGGCCGGGGAATTGGGAGAAATACCCGTAACCTGCACCTTAGCATCAAAAACTTCGTCCGTATCAAGAACAGGCTGGACCGATCCGGTCGTATAAACATAAGCGAAAATAACAACCGCTATCAGCCAGAAAGAGATTACGCCGCCTGCGACGATTAACGCCCTCTGCCAAACAGGCTTGCTCGCAAAGCTTCTGGAATCCTCCATCCGTCCATCCTCGCCGTAAAGTTTGACAAAAGCGCCCAATGGTAAAGCGTTCAGCGACCAGATTGTTTCCCCTATTTGTTTTCCGAAGATTCTTGGCGGCAGAAAAATTCCAAATTCCTCCACTTTTACCTTAAAAAGCCGCGCCAGAATGAAATGGCCGAACTCATGAAGCGTGATCAATCCGATCAGGCTGAGAAAAACGACAATGATAGATATTGCCATCAAATGATTAACCGCTTACTGTCGGTCTTTGACCATTATTAAAAGCGTTGCGTCAAAAAGCTTATAGCCAGCAGCTAAAGTTTAAAGTTATTATTGGGCGATTTCTTTTTTCTTGCGCTCGCCGCTTGCCTCGATCTTTTTTCCGTATTCATCGATAATCTTTTGCAATTCATCCTTGGCTTTGAATTTGTCATCTTCGCGAACCTCGCCATCCCTTTCCCTTTTTTGGATTTCCGACCAAGCTTGATCCCTCAAGCGCCTTATCGCCTGCCGCGCTTCTTCCTGGGTCTTCGATATAACCTTTGCCAAACCTTGGCGGTAATCGCTGGTCAGATCAGGCATCGAAATACGGATGACATTCTGGTCCGCGATGGGCGCCAATCCGAGCTGCGATTGCTTTATCGCGTTCTGTATCCCTTCGAAATATGATTTATCCCATGGCTGGATGACGATTTGGCGCGGTTCAGGGATCGAGATCATCGCCAATTGCTTCAACGGCATTTTTTGCCCGAAACAATCGACAACCAAATCTTCGACAATCGCCGCGCTTGCTCTCCCCGTATGGATCTTTGATAATTCCCGCTCAAAGTAAGCAATAGCCTTATCCATTTCAGGCGTGCTCCTTTTTATTATTTCTTTGTATTCCATGGTTTTTTAGCTTTCTCAAACCTCGCTTTTACGGAAGCCTCACACTAATTATCTAACAAAATTACCCCGGCTTGTCGAGTTATCCCGCCGGAAAACAGATAGCCTTATTAACGGAAAGTTATTATAATATATTTAATAATTATGGAAAAATCAATAAAATACGCCATTTACGCGGTACTTACCTTAGCCGTCATAATGCTGGGAACTGCGGTTTATTGGCTCCAATATTACAATTTATTTTCTCTCCAAGAGCAAACCAATGGTTTCATCGGCAATGTTGAAAATCTATATTTCCGCGGATTGATTTTTGTTCTTTGGTCCCTGGGCGACTACCCGGCCGGCAGTATCGCTTTTTGCGCGGCAGCCTCGGCGGCCATATTGGCTTTTTTCTGGCTAGTGGAAACAAAATTATTTAAAGACAGGAAATGGGCTTTTTTAACCGCTCCCTTGGCGACATCTGCGATTCTCCTGGCCTTTGCTTTAGGGGGAAGCATCGTCAGCAATCAGATCGAAACGGATTTGTACAATGCCAAGCCTTCATCCGGCTGTATCGATATTTTATATAATGGCAGCAGTTTTGACTCTTTTTTGGACCTGCCTGCCAATTTCTCCATGCTGATCCTTGAAACTGCTTTGGCTGTATTCCTTTCGCTAATCTTCTATGGTGTTATCAGAAAAAAAGGGTGGAATAAATTCCTTGTCGTCAGCGCTCTGTTGCTGATCTTGGCCCAATTCGTTTACTTCTTCGTTATTCCTATCATCTTGCTATCGCTGATACTTCCTTAAGCGCCGGAAGAAACATCAAATCTCAAGCATCAGGCTTTCCAACGCCAGCTTTTCGTTAACGTTGGTCGCCGACAGGATATAATCCAATTCCTGGATCTTTTTTAAAGTCCCGACGATCTTGGCCAAACGGCTTTGGCTTGCCGCCGGCCTCGAAAACTGAAACGTTTTCGGCGCTTCCGCCGCAGGTTTAAGGGCTTTATTCGGCTTCAGCTCCTGCAGCATCAAGCTTCGGAAATAAAACGACCAGATCTCGAGGATCTCTTCGATATTCTTCTGCTCGGATATGTTTTTGACATACTTGAAACGCTCCCCCATGCCGCCGGATACCGCGCATGCCAAGTGTTGAATCTCGTTTTTCCAGTTGTCGAACTCAGCCGGGTCCGAAATGAATCCTACGGCCCGTCCCGGACGGCCAAAAGACAGCCTGGTTATTTCATCAATATCCGCAATACCGGATTTTGAGCTGTATTCTTTTTTTAAAAAATCGCTGATCTCGCTATCCGGAACAAAATTAAACTTGACCGTTTCGCATCTTGAAACAATGGTTGGAAGCAACAACCGCTGATTTTGCGCAATCAGAATTATCAGAGTCCGGCCGCCCGGTTCTTCTAAGGTTTTTAAAAGGCAGTTCTGGCTGTCGGCGGTCATCAAATGCGAACCGTCGATCACAGCCGCCTTCAAAGGCGCTGCTGCCGGCTTAAGAGACAGCTTCCAGATCAGATCCCGAATCTGCTCTATTTTGATATTGTTTGTTTTTTCATCCGCTTTAACGAAAACAAAATCCGGATGGGCCTGTCCTTCACGGATCTCCGATTTGAAAAGGCGGGAAATCCATTCCATAGCTGCGATTTTTTTTCCAACTCTATTGGGACCGCAGAACAAATAAGCATGGGACAGTTTTTTAGCCAAGACCGCGTTATTCAGCAAATTGAGTTGTTTTTGGTGGCCGATCATTTAAACGTCGTATCGCGCGGCGAAAAACCGGCGTTTCTATTTCTTGTTCATGATGCTCTTCTTGTAAAACTCAAGGTTCTCAAGAACCGCTCCCGTACCTTTGGCTACGCATAAAAGAGAGTTGTCGGCCACAGTACAGGGCACGCCGATGGATTGAGTCACCAGTTCCGGCAAATTCCGCAGCAAGCTGCTTCCTCCGGACAAAACCATGCCCTTATCCATAATGTCCGCGGAAAGCTCCGGAGGAGTGTCGCGCAAAACATTTTTGATGGTTTGGACGATCTCAAACAGCACGTCGGAAATCGATTCGCTCACTTCGTTGGAATTTATTTTTATGTTTCGCGGCAAACCGCTGATCAGGTCGCGGCCCCGGATTTCTAAAATCTTAGGCTCTTTATCGGGAGAAGCCGTTCCAATGTTGATCTTTATCTCTTCGGTAGTCTGGTCGCCAACGGCCAAGTTGTGCTTTCTTTTAACATAGTCGGCAATGGCCGAATCCATTTTATCTCCGGCCACGCGAAGCGACTGGAAGTTGACAATCCCGCCCAGCGAGATCACCGCCACTTCAGCCGTGCCGCCGCCGATGTCCACGATCATGTTCCCGGAACAGGAATGGATGGGAATCCCCGCCCCAACCGCGGCCAGAATAGGCTCTTTGCAAAGATAAACCGCTTTGGCTCCGGCGTTCAATCCGGCCTCGATCACGGCGCGGCGTTCCGTTGAAGTTATCCCGGCCGGCACGCTGATCACAAGCTCGGGTTTGAAGAATTTAACCGGGCCCACCACTTTATTGATCAAATAATGAAGCATTGCCTGGGTTACGCGAAAATCGGCGATCACGCCTTCGCGCATCGGGCGGTATACCCTGATGGCATCGGGAGTCCGGCCCATCATTTCATTCGCTTCCTTTCCCACGGCTAAGATCTTGTTCTCGTCCAAATCAACAGCGACCACCGAAGGCTCCTGCAGAACAACCCCTTTTTTTGGTACAAAAACCACTGTGTTTCTTGTGCCCAGATCAATGCCTATTTTCATATTATGTTAGTAATCTTGAATGTTGGATAAAAATCCCAAACCCGGCGCTAGCTTCACGATTTTCCCTTCACGGCGCCTTAAACCCTTTCACGATTTCACTCTATACTATTTAAAAAAAAATGGCAAAGCGTCCCGCTGCCGGTATTGTGCGTTATTAGGAGCCTGCTCCTTTACGCCCTCCCCATTCCACGGAAACAAAAACAGCGAATGAGCCTAGGCCGAAAGGCGGGGTTGCAACTTCGGCCCGGAGCCGCGCAAAAAAAAGAGACTATTGTTACAGCTAGTCTCTTAAATAAGCGCGAAGCGCCGTTTTCGCCAAAAACTCTTCGTCCTCGCCGCCATCAAGGCGGTAACCGTCCAGGATATTGCTGATCCTAACCCAATGCAATTCATCCACGGAGTTCATCCACACGTTGAGAGGAAAGGGCAAAAACGCGATCGGAATAACGCAGCCGATCTTTAAATGAAAAGTCCTCTGCTTCGGAGCACCTCCGGACGGCACGCACAGGAATGTGGTTTCCGAAGGATCGATGCCGATCGCGCTGGCCGATAGTTGCTTTCCCAGCGATTGCATGACCAACGGTACCACGGCCCGGTCAATCAGCGGCTGGACATAATTTCCCAGTTTGGCCGAAACCAAGGAATCTTTCAAAGCCTTCGGCTCGATGCTCGCATTCAGGTTTCCCAGCGAGAGCGGTTCATTTTTCCGATTCTGGGGAAACAACAAAATCTTTTCTTTCCCTTGAGATTGCGGGTCATCGTCGCCGGCAATGATGGTATAGACCGTAATCTGGCTCACCGGCGGCGTCTTTCTCCAATATCTAACATCCATTTCGTATTCCTCCTTTTTAACGCATTTTTCGGCTATTTGCCGCGGTATTGTTACGGCATCTAGGCAATTTATAAGAACTGGATTTTCCTTAATCTTTTTTTTGGGTTTCGTCAAGATTGGCTAACAGTTCCTTGATTTTTTTATTCTTGCCTTCCATTATGATTAATTTCACCGTTATTGCCGGGTTTGTATCGACTTTGGCGCTGTCGTAATAAAAAACCGCGTTTAATCGCGGCTATTAGCTGCTTACTCGTAGCATTCGGCTAACTTGCTTCTGGCCAAAGCGGCCGATTCGGCATCCGAACTGAGGGTTAAAGCCTTCAGGCACAGACGGCACATTCGCTTCCCAAAACCGCTCACCAACTGATTGCCTTTTGGATTGGCGCAGAGTTCCAAAAGCTCCTTGGTGTTTACATACCGCCATTCGCCCAATATCGGTTCTACATCGTATCGGCCGATGATTATCAGATAACCGATATCTTTACCGCCTTTTAGCAAAGCCGGAAACATGGCCGGCATATTCTCGATATCCCAAGGTTCTATATCGATCCCGGTTTCCTCGAGAACTTCCCGGCACAGCGCCCTGCCAATGACACTTTCGTCAAGTGCCCGCTCCGCTTCTTCAAGATCGAAAGCGCCGCCCGGCAAATCCCAGTCGCCGGGGAAAGATTCCCAAGGCTGCCTCCGTTTAACCAGTAACCGGCCTTGGCCATCAGAAATGGCGGCAAACAAACCCATCGCAGGCTTGGCCGTGCTCGATGTCTTTTTTGGGGCTTCTTCTCCTTTTACTTCAGCCAATATATCACTCCGCTCCGATTATCAAGGAACCCTTTAATCATATAACAAAATAGTATTTTGTCAATTTTTCGGATTGATTGCGGCGGATTAATGCGGTATAATGGATTTGTCAGTTTCAACAATCACGCTATATCCAATGACCGCTTCAAGCCGGAAAATTTTGTTTTTGACCTTTTTCTGCCTTTTTTTAATGGCGGCGCCTACGATCATCCTTTATTCCCAAGGTTATCGTTTAAGCATCCCGCCGCAGAACGGCAAAATCCTCGTTAAAACCGGGGGGCTTTTCGTCAAAGCGACTCCCAAACAAGCTGATATTTACGTTAACGGCGGTCTGTCCAAAAAAACGGATATTTTCTTCGGTTCCAGCCTGATCGAGAACCTAATGCCCAAAAAATACGATATCGAGATCAGAAAAGAAGGTTACCATTCTTGGAAAAAACAGCTGGAAATCCGGGAAAAGCAAGTAACGGAAATAAAATATGTGACGCTCTTCCCTCAAAACCCGTCTTTCGCCGTCGCGGCCGAGGACGTTAACAGATTCTGGCCCAGTCCCGACGGAACCAAGATCATCCTGTACAGCGAAGCAACCGACGGCTGGTCAATCAAGCTTTTTAACGTCGAGAACGGTTTAAAAAGCCAGCTGGCGGAAGAAAGCGATATTTCCGCCGATGGAGCCAAACTAGAAAGCCTGGAATGGTCGCAAGATAACAAGAAGATCACCATCACAGCCGGCCTTCATGATGAACAAAGGTATTATTCTTTAAGCGTTGACCGCCTTTCTCCCCAATTAATCCGGGAAGACAACTCTGTTTTGGCACCCGAAGGATCGGTGGCCGATAAATTATCGGACAATACCCTTTTTTATTTAGACAAATCCGGCTTTTTATTTAAAAAAGACACCGTCGCCGGCCAGATCGAAAAGATCAACGAAAAGCCTCTGCCGATTGACGAAAAGGCGGCCCATAAGATCTGGAATATTAACGGATTTATTTTTCTTTCCGATGGCCAGAATCTATATGTTTTCGACGGCAAATCCCAGGAATTCCAAAAGATCTTCGATGGCCTGGCGTCTGACTTGGAAATCGCTCCCGATGGTACGAAAATCGCTTATTTTTCAAACTCCGAACTTTGGGTTTACTACCTTAAGGAAAAAACCGACGAACCTAAAAAAGCTGCCGGCGACAAATTGTTCGTTGTCCGCCTCTCCGAAAAAATCCAGGATTCCGCCTGGATCAGCTCCGATTACCTGGCCTTCTCAAGCGGCGGGAACGTAAAGATCGCCGAAATGGATGACCGCGACAAGCTGAATGTGATCGATCTCGTTAAATTCTCCGGGGACGGCCGGACCGGATCAAGCCAGAACCTTTTTTGGGAAAATAGCAAAAATAACTTCTACGTCCTGGACGGAACCGATTTGTACAAAGCCGAAATTAAATAGCCAAAAAGGGTTCAAAGCGGATGATGCCGGCGACCGGCGGCAATAATTAAAACGATAATTAATATCAAAAAAGCGGCGCTATCAAGCGCCGTTTTCGTATCTTAAGCGTTGAGTTAATTAGACAGATCCAGGAACGGAACCGAACCGCCGGGAACCATTTGCGAAGGCAGTGAACCATCCCACTTATCGATGGCCTTCAGCTGGATATAATCTTTGCCGCCTTGTTCCTTAATGGCCTCGGCCTGCATTTTGATTGAAGAAGCTTCGGCTTCCGCTTTGGCAACCTGCGCGGCCGCCTCCGCTTTCGCTTTCTGCAAATCGTTCTCCGCTTTCAATGCGTTCTGCTGGGCGATCAGTTTGGCTTCCACGGCGTGCTCGTAGTCAAAGCTGAAAGAGAAATTAACCAGCGATAACGCGTCAACGGTAATAAAATTATCCTTAAGCCTGTCGGAAAGTCCGGCTTTCATATCTTCGGCCATCAATGTTCTTTTTCCCAGCAGGTCGGCGGCTGAAAACCGCGCCGCCGCGGATTTAAAAGCCTCCTGAATTGCCGGATTAACAATCGTGTCCTGGACCATTCCGTTATCCCCGATCTCCTGGTAAATACGGTTAGCCTTATCGCCCTGCAAATGATAGTTTAAAGCCAGCTTGCCGGTTACCACTTGGGCGTCGTTGGAATAAGCGGCCACTTCGGTTTCGTATTTAACCGTTTTTACGTTGATCTTTTTAACCGATTGCTGTATCGGTATCAAAACATGAAGACCTTCCCCCACCACTTTGTCCGAAACCGCCCCCCAATTCATCACTACCCCCTTTTCTCCGGCGTTAACGATAACGAAGGGATTAAGGATCAGAACGGCAACGATTAAAAGAACTAATGAGATCCCGAACACGATAAGTTTATCCTCTGTTTCCATTTTTTTTGATTGGATTAAATTAAATTCAAGATATTGATCTCTTTGAATTATAATACAATATTTGAAAAATATCTGCCAGGCTGCCCCGCTGCCGATATTGCCGCCTAATCTTTGAGCTAAGAACAATAAACACCCAAGAACCCATTTTCAAACAATATTCAAAACAAATCGCGAATGAAACCATGGTTTCAATTTCGGCGATAAAAAAATGTTTTTTGAATTATTGATATAATTAAGATACAATAAAGAAATATTTAAAAGATATCAATGAACAGAAAAATACCGTTTGTTTTGGTTTTGGCTGCCGCGGCAGCCGGACTATTTTATTTATCAACTTCGAAAACTCCGGAACCAACACCGGAAATTTCAAGTCAGAACAAACAGATAACCGACCTTTCCGGAGAAACAAAAACCTTCAAGACGCCGTGCGAAAAGGTTATTCTGCCCCGCAGCCGGGATATCTATGAGCTTTCAGCAGTCCTTGGCGGACAAACCGCCGACAAGATCGTGGCCTGGGGAGAAGATATTAAAACTTCCGATACCGACGCTTATAAAAAATATTCCGAAAAATTCCCTTCTTTGGCGGATAAACCTTTGGTCGGCAGCATCTATAACGATTCCCTTGACCCTGAAAACGTTCTGTCCTACAACCCCGACCTGATCGTAATGGACAATTTCATGACGCGTAGACAATACAAAAGCGTCGACCGGCTTAAGGAAGCCGGTATGCCAATGGCGTTCATGGACCAAACCAATGACATTCTGACCAACCAGCAAAAAGGAATCACAGTCCTGGGCCAGCTGTTCAATAAGGAAGAACGGGCCGAAGAAATTGCCGATTTTGTCGACGGACAGATAAATATCGTGACATCCCGCCTGGCCAAGATCGAAAAAACCGCGCCGGTTGTATATATGGAAACCGGAGATTTGGGGGCCAAGCAATATGGCAGCACTTGGGGAGTAGACGTCAACGGACAATATACCAGTTGGGGAGCAATGATCCAGTATGCCGGAGGAAAAAATATCGTCGGAGATCTGCCTGGTGAATTATTTTCCATTGATCCTGAATACTTGCTGAAATCAAACCCCGATGTGATCATTATCACCGGGGCCAATTGGCCGACAGTAGAAGACTCGATGAGAATGGGATATTACACGTCCGGAGATGAAGCCCAACAGCTGTTGAAAAGCTTTACCAACCGCCCCGGCTGGCAAGACCTCGAAGCGGTAAAGAACGGCCGGGTTTACGCGATCCATCACGGCATGACAATGCATATTTTCGCTTTCGCCGCCCTCCAGCAGATGGCTAAGTGGTTCTATCCCGAGGAATTCGCGGATATCAACCCGGAGGCTAATTTGAAGGAATTCCATAACCGCTTTATGCCCATCGAATACAGCGGAACTTGGTTCACCGAAATCTCTAAATAATACGCATAATATGTCCAAAAAAATCGTAGCATTAGTTTCTATTTTTTTGATCATTGGCGGAGCAATATATTTTACGCAAATTTCCGAAAAACCGGTTCAAATAGCGGATAGCGGAAAATCGATCATTGACCTGGAAGGCCGCAAAACCGTTTTCATAACTCCCTGCCAAAGAACCGTATTGATGAAAAGTTCCGATATTTACGAATTATCTTTGATATTGGGCGAAGACGCGCCCGGAAAAATCGCGGCCTGGGGGCCGGATCTTAAAAATTCCGATCTTGACGCTTATGAAAAATTTACGGAAAAATTCCCGGCACTCAAAGAAAAACCGGTTTTAGGCGATATTGCCAAAGACGCGACGAACCCCGAAGATGTACTCTCATACAAACCCGACTTGGTCCTGATGGACAGCTATATGATTAGGCGGCAGTTGAAAATCGTTGATAAATTGAAAGCCGCGAACGCACCCATGGTTTTTCTCAACGCGGCCTACGACGCCCTGGAAAACCCGCAAAAAGGAATTTCGGTCTTGGGCCAGTTGTTCAATAAAGAAGAAAGGACCAAAGAGATTAATGATTATATAGACGCGCAAGTGGAAATTGTAACATCCAGGCTTGCTATAATCGACAAGGAAAAACCGGTAGTCTACATCGAATCAGGAAACAGCGGAGCGCAAAAATACGGACAAACTTACGGCGAGGACGGCGTACACAAACTCCACAATTGGGGCGCGCAAATACTTCTGGCTGGAGGAAAAAATATCATCGATTACAAACTGGGTGAAAGCATCTATATCGATCCGGAATTCCTTTTCAAAAAAGACCCCGACATCATCATTATTACCGGCGGAAACTGGCCGGCAACCGAGGGCTCGATGCGAACAGGTTTTTACGCTTCCGAAGAAGAAACGCAAAAATTATTGCAAAGCTACACCAGCCGCCCCGGCTGGCAAGACCTCAAAGCGGTAAAGAACGGCCGGTTTTACGCGATCCACAGCGGTTGCGTTGGCCATTTTTTTAATTTTTTCGCCCTCCAGCAGATGGCTAAGTGGTTCTATCCCGAGGAATTCGCGGATGTCGATCCTGTTGAAAATCTAAAGGAGTTTTACCGCCGGTTCATGCCGGTGGAATACAGCGGAATATGGTCTGCGCAATTAAACCGGTAAAGGCAAATGGAATCTAAGAATAACCCAAAAATCGTTGTTTTGTATGGAAAACTGGTTCGCCGCAAATTACTGGTTATCGCAAGCCTGGTTTCGTTGTTAATAACAGCCTTCCTGATAGATGTTTTTACCGGTTCATCCGGCCTTACCGCCAAAGAAGTATTGCAAGCCATATTTTACCCCGATAGCGTCAACGCCGTAAGCAAAGTGATCGTCTGGGTTTACCGCCTGCCTATCGCGATTATGGCTTTGCTTGTCGGAGCGGCGCTCGCCATTGCAGGATCGCAAATGCAAACAATCCTTAACAATCCTCTTGCTAGCCCGTTTACGCTTGGCGTATCCGCGGCAGCCGGATTTGGAGCTTCGCTAGCCATCGTTTTCGGATATCGTTTTTTGCCGGGAATTGAAAGCTATATCGTTCCAATATGCGCTTTTCTAACTGCGTTCCTTTCAATGCTCTTGATCTATGGCATCGGAAAAATGAAAAGAGGATCCACCGAAACCATCATCTTGGCGGGAGTAGCCCTTGCTTTTTTGTTTAATTCCCTGCTGTCTCTGATCCAATTTTTCTCAACTTCCGATGAGCTTCAAGCCATAGTTTTCTGGCTGTTTGGCAGCTTAATGCAAGCAACCTGGCCTAAAGTCGGCATTTTGGCCGCCGTACTTGCCGTCATTATCCCGCTGATCGCGTCCAATGCCTGGAAATTGACCGCAATGAGGCTTGGGGACGAAAAAGCAAAAAGCCTGGGTATTAACGTGGAAAAGCTCCGTCTTACTATGCTTGTTTATATTTCAATTCTAACGGCTACGGCGGTTTGTTTCGTGGGAACCGTCGGCTTTATCGGTATTGTAGCGCCTCACATTGCGCGAATGATAGTGGGAGAAGACCAGCGCTTTTTTATGCCCTTATCGGCTCTATGCGGAGCATTTATCTTGTCAGGCGCCTCGATATTATGCAAATCTATCCTCCCCGGGGTCATCTTCCCTATCGGCATCATAACTTCATTGATCGGCATTCCGTTCTTTTTAGCCATAGTCGTCGGGAAAAAACAAAACTACTGGTAAAAAACTATGATAGCTCGGCAACTGACATTCGAATATCACGCACAAAAACGTGTCTTGGACCATATCGACTTTGAATTTGGCAAGGGCATAAATATCATTATCGGCCCAAACGCTTCCGGTAAATCTACAATTTTAAAATGCCTGGCCGGGGTTTTAAAAACAAAAGACAGTGTTTTTTTTGAAGGGAAAGAAATCAACGAACACAAAAATCTATATCAAAAACTAAGCTATCTCCCTCAGCAAATATCTGTTAATGCCGCTTTAAATGTTTTTGAAATAATGCTTTTAGGCAACATGGAACAGCTGTCCTGGCATATCGGAAGAAAAAACCTGGAACAAGTGGAAAAGGTTATGGACGAATTCAATATCCGCTACCTGGCCCAAAAAAAAATTAACGAGATAAGCGGAGGACAGCTTCAGGAAGTCTTTATCGCCCAGGCATTGATGAAAAACCCTAAGTACCTGCTGATAGACGAACCGACCAATAATCTGGACCTGAAGAACCAGCTTGAAATCATGGATAAAATCAGCCGGTACGCCCGGAAAAACCAAGCCAGCGCGCTAATCGTCCTCCATGACTTAAACTTGGCTGTCCGATACGCCAACGCCCTGCATGTGGTTAAGAACGGCAAAATATACGCTTCCGGAAAACCGGAAAATATAGTTACCGAATCAATGCTCGAAGAAGTTTACGGCATTAAAGCTAAAATAATCAAAGACGGAGAAGGAAGGTATATTTTGCCTAAAGCAAGCTGCGATTCCTCCGTTTTATAGATTAAAAACACATGGCCAGAAAAAAGCAGCCCCTGAACGGGGAAATAGGATTCTTCGATGTTGACAGCCGCGAACTAAGCCAAGACGGCCTTGGTTTGGAGCTTCGGGAAAGAGTTAAGCCGATAGCGGATAAACTCAATCTTTTGTATGATTTCGCCTACGAACACCAGCTGATGTTTGTATTTTCAACTTGCTGTTCCGGAACTTTTCTAAAAAAAGATTCCTTGGATTATGTTCTTTACATCCCCATAAACGAAAAAGGCTGTTCCTGGGCAAAAGACTTGGAAGAGTACCGTTATTTTTACATTGAAAAACAACAATATGGCTGTCCGCGGATAAATTCCGAGCGCAGTGCCTATAATTTTTTCAAATATAATAAAAACGCGTTAAAATTATTTAAAAAACTGAAAATTAAAAAATGGGTTGTCTTCGGAAATGGTTTTGACTGCTGTATGCGTCTTGCCTGCCTGCAACTATTAGAGGAAAATTTCGATTTGATTGTTTTGCGAGACGTAACCGCGCCCGCTTTCGGCCCCGGAAAAACCGGAACCGAAGAAAACAAGAAAAAGATTTTGTCGGAGCTGGAATCTAAAGGAGCAAAGATAATGACCGTTAAAGATCTTTTTAAAAAATACGCCGGATAGCGAACAAGCTTAAAATCTCAAAAGGCCGCTAACGCGGCCTTTTTCTTTTTCGATAGAAAGTTTTAAGCGGCGGCGGAAAAATCTTCTTTTACGAACATCAGTAAAATTCCCGAAACCGCGGTCAAAGCCAGGGAAAGGAAAAACGGCACCATGGGATTGACGGCATCCCACAACAAACCGGCGACCAGCGAAGCGGGCAGCGCGCAGAACCCGACAACCAGCTGGAAAGCCCCCAAGCTGGACGCCCGCACTTCCGTCGCGCACAAATCGGAAACGAAGGCTTTCTGCACCACGTTTATCCCCCCTTTATGGATGCCGTATAGCACGAAAGCTGCGATAATTGCCGCCTGGCTCTGGCTGTAAATCAGTATCCCGCAAACGAGGAACCAGAAAAAATAGGATAAAAAAAGCAGTTTTTTCCGGCTCTTCAGCCGGTCGGAATACCGTCCGAACGGCAAAGAAGCCAAAGAAGATGCGAAAGTGAATATTAAATACAGCACCGGCAGAAAAGTTTCGGAATAGCCGTATTTATTCGCGAATACCAGCAGAAAAGAATAACTGAAAGAACCCAAAGCGAAAATCCCGGATAAAAGCAAAAAAAGCTTGAAATTCCGGTCTAGGTTGGCAAAACGGAATCCTTTGAAGATCCTGCCTTCGGCTTTTTTTTGTTCTTTGATGGCTAGCGTGATCATGAGCGCGCCGATCAGCGACGGTATGGCCGCCAACAGAAACAAGTTGCGGTAGCCCAGCAGCGGAAACAAAGCTATGCAAAAAATAATCCCGCAAACCGCCCCCAGATTGTCAAAGGTCGACAATATCCCAAAATTCTTTCCGCGGTTTAAAGCGGTTGAAGCATCCGCGACCATGGCGTCCCGCGGCGCGCCTCGCATCTTCCCTGCCCGATCCAGGATCTTGAAAGGTATCAATAGCTGCCATGTGCTGGCCACGGCGTACCCGATCCGGGAAAGTCCGCCGAAAAAATAGCCTGTCGATACGAAAATCTTGCGCTTTTTTATGCGGTCGGAATAATATCCCGATATCGCCTGGGAAATCGAAACGATCGCGTCGCCGAGACCGTCAATAAAACCGAGCACCGCCATATTGGCGCCGAGGAACGTGGTAACAAACATCGGCCAGACGGGATAAATAACGTCGGAACCGAAATCATTTAAAAAAGATGCCAGAGTCAATGTTTTAACCGTCTTTTTTTTCTGTTGTTCTTCCATAATCGTTGTTAAGCGTAATCGTTATCAGCGCGTCGCGGCGCTTCAAATATGTTTTACGTTGTTTTTTAATTTTACCGCGAAACCGGCGGGGGTTCAAACAAAAAAAAGGGCAAAAGCCCTTTTTTTGTTCAAGCGGTTTCGATTTTCTTCCGGAACGCGCCCCAGTCAATCTCTCCCTGGCCCGATATCTGGCAAACTTCTTTAAACTGGCAATACCGGCACTGATAATCGCCCGGATATCCGCCGATCCTGGCCGGAATGATGTTTTGGCCGATCTTAGCCTTAAGGGCAGCCAATTCCGCCATCAAATTTTCGCACCGGTCTTTATCATAATCAACCAAGAACTCTTTTAACTCCAGCGTGTTCTTATTAACGTATAAAAGAATGCCTCGCGGAATTTTAAAAAAATGGAGGTAGAGCTGGATCTGGTTGACGTTATCGGGCTTGGCCTCAACCAGGGTTTTAAAAGTATTGCTGTTGATTCCCTTCACGTCAATGACATACAATTCGTTATCCAGGGTCACGATCGCGTCGGCCCGGCCGGAAACGATCTCCTGGGGCGGTATGCGCACCTCGGAGGCCCGGACAATGCCCAAGGAGAACAAATTGCTCATCATATGCATCTGAATGTAATCGCCGTGGTCCAGAAGCCTCAAAATTTCCGGAGTCATGTCTTTTCCCGGCGCGTTTTTGAATTTGTAAAAAACGGAGCGGGGGCATTTTCCCGCGTCGGTAACGTAAAAACGGTGGCGCTCATGGTCTTTTTCCTTATCAAGATAAAATTTATCGATCAGTTCGGACAACATTTTATTTTCGTCATTAAAGCGATTGGGAGTATTACCATTTTAATCTTTCGCGGGGCAATTGCAAGCAACGGCCTTTACCGTACAAACAGTTATTTAAATATTGCGTAAAACCGAAAAAAATGATATTTTTTCCTAAGCGCGGGACGGTGACGAAATTGGACGAAAAGATCGAAGCTTACATTCAAGAAAACAAACTAGCCTGGGAAGCGGCCGCCAAGAAAAGGTTCTTGAAAAATGTGTTCGTTTGCCTGCTAGCCTTGATGATAGCTTTCCTGGCTCTTTTCATTGATTACGGCTGGATATACAGCCTTGCGATATGCGTTGCGATTTTTACTAAGTTCGTACTGGAGCCTTGGACAAACAAACAACTTAAAAAACAAAAAGGCCGCAACGATGAATTCGGATAACCCTTTAAAAAGGGTTTTTATTTTCTTTTTTCCTGGACCGGCTAAACATCCAAAAAAAATTCCGCCAAAAATATATCACCAAGCCAAAATTGACTTTTTAAATAATTGATGTTAAATAATATTAAGCATTAAGTTTGAGGTATTGCGATGAACTTTATCATATGGGTAATATTAGGTACGCTTTACGGAGTTATCGCAGAGACGATTTTATTGCTCGTAGCTGGAATCCCTCTAAACGACGGTTCCGTCATTTTTATGCTAATTTTCCAGCTGGCGGCTTTTCCGGCATTGGTGTTCCATTGTGAACGAAAAACAGCAGTAATCCCGGCCGGGAGGCTGATATGAACGACCGTTCGGCACTGTTCATCGGCATTGTTTCAGGAATTCTCCTGGCGGAATTCATCATCTATGGTCTGGGTTTTCTGCCTGACAGTTTCGGTTTTTGGGCGCTTTACATACAGCTGGGAGGGTGTGTTATAATCGCTTTCCGCGAGTTAAAACTGCCCGCCGCAAACCAAACAATTTCAAAAGACGGGCAAGTGTAATTTTAATACAAGCGATGACCCATCGCTTTTTTTGTCCTTTTGCGCCTTGACATAAATTATATTTCTGTTATAATAATTATAATAAATTTGGTGAGTGGTAATAATGGTAGGGAGAATATTGCATAACCTGGGATCAAAAGCCCAGGGCAACGCGAGAAGAACAGCGCCAAAGATCGGCGAGAGCGAATTCCAACGGCTTCAGAGGCTAGGCTGGACCCCGGAATTCTTGGCCAATGAAAACGACCCCCGGATCGAACAAATTAGAAAGTTAGGCGGCCAGAAAGTATTTGTAGGAAAGGCCTTCGACCCTAAAACCGGGATAAGGCTTGACGACCGCCGAGCCTTGGTTTGGACTAAGGGCGAAAACAGTTACCGCCGGCTAAAAAAAGAAGGCTGGCAACCTAGGCTTTTACTCCATCCAACCGACCCCTGGATCAGGCGAGAAACAGAACTCGGCATCCAGCCGCTCTGCCTAAGCGAAGCCTTCCAGCCCCAAACCGGAACCAGATTAAATGACTACAGGGTACTGGTATGGACCAAATGATGCTTTTAAACGGCATCATTTTTTCGTGAAAACCGGCCAGTCTCGCCCGCTTGCTTGATTTTTCAGCGCTTTTCAATAAACTGGGCTTAGTTCGTTTATAACTAGGCTTAGTTCGTTTATAAGGAGGAACAGCATGGACGATCGCGCGCTAAACCTGTTGCGGCTTTACGTTGAATCGTGCGACAGAATGACAAAAAAGCTAATGAATATTTTGTTCGCCGGAATGGTCCTTTTTGGAATTTTCCTGATGGTTAAAAATCCTAACGCGCTTTTAGGCGGGTCTATCCTTTACATTGTTTTTGCCGGATCATTGGTGTTTGTCAAGAGTTTTTTTGACGGGAAAATCGTGGAATACTATCGCTCAAGATACGACAGCGACTGGCAAACCCACGTCCGCTTAAACCGCGGCGGCTGGATCAAAGATGCGAACAAAGCGTTCCGCGTAAACAAGCGGGAAATGATCGCGGCACTGATATCGAATTTGCTCATTAAAGCCAGAACCTATCTTTGGAACAAATAACCGCTAGCCCGATACGGATGAAAAACATCCGTTTTTTTTAATGCAAAACGGCAATACTTTAACAATCGATTTTTAAGTCTATTGTGGTACGCTCCAAATTGCGGGAGGTGAATTTATTTCAGTTCTTTTAGCTTTGGGAGGAGCCATTCATCAGGGATCGATGTGGTTCGCTTATGGAATAATAGCGATATTGATATTAGCGATCATTGTGGCTATTGCGCTTGGCGCTTTCCCCGATGATAACAATTGCTGGACAAGCGAAGATTAGTTGCGCATGCGACTAATTTTTTATTGATAACAGCGATACCGAAAGAAAATTTCGGTAAAAAATTAAAACAAAACCACCCCGTATTCCGGAGTGGTTTTAATTTAAAATTAGCACTTGGCACATTCGCCCTGCTGGGCTCAGTACCAGACGTTCGCTGTTTTCGGCACATTCGCCCTGCTGGGCTCAGTACCAAACGTTCGCTGTTTTCGGCACATTCGCCCTGCTGGGCTCAGTACCAAACGTTCGCTAACGTTTGGCCCATTGGGGCGCTCGGCGGGCTTTGCGCAAACCGGGCTTTTTCCTTTCCTTCATCCTTGAATCTCGCGTCAGGTATCCGGATTTTTTCAAGCGTTTCTTAAAATCAAGATTAAACATCACCAAGGCCCGGGCAATTCCGTGCCTGATCGCTTCCGCCTGAGCATTGATCCCTCCCCCTTTGACAACAGCGGTTATCTTGAAGCGATCTACAATATTCATTTTCACCAAAGGAGCTTCAATGACGGATTTGAAAATCGCACCCGGAAAATATTTTTCCAGCGGTTTGTCGTTGATAACAAAAGATTTGTCGCCCCTGGTAAAAAGCCTCACGCGCGCGGTTGCGGTCTTGCGGCGGCCGACAGCTTCATAGTAGCGGTTTGATTTAGGGGTTTTTCCGTTCTCATCAGCCAAGTCGCCGGTTTCTTCCGCAGAAACAGGCTCGACGGCAGAAACCTTCTCCCCCATCGCTGTTTTTTTTGTTTCTTCCGTTTCGGCCATTGCTTTTTGCTCTTGTCCTTTTATTTCCGCTTCCTTTTTAACCTTGGCAGGCGCCTTGCGCACCTTCGGCGCGGTCTTTGGTTTAATTTCTTTAGTAGTCATGTAATTAATCTTCAAACTTAAGCCGTTTGATCATTTTGTCGCGCAACTTATTATCTGGAAGCATTCTATAAACGGCCTTTTTTAAAATTTCCGTCGGCTTGTTCTGCAGCATCCGCTTAATCGGCGTTCTGCGCAAGCCTCCGGTATAACCGGTATAATGGTAATAAATTTTTTGGTCCATTTTCCTGCCGGAAACCTTGACGTCCTTCGCGTTTTTCACGGTTACAAAATCGCCTTCATCTTTATAAGGAACGAAGCCTTGTTTGTTTTTTCCGCGTAACAGCAAAGCAATCTCGGCAGCCAGCCTACCCAGGACTTTTCCCGATGCGTCGATTGTGTATTTTTCTCGATTCATATTACTAGTGTTACTAAAAAATATTTTTATCGATAGCTATTTTCCATCGCTTTCCGCCACAATTTCGGGCTTAGCTGTTTTTGCCGCTTTCTTCGTCTCTTTCTTGGCAGCCTTTTCTTTCTTTACACCCTTTTTCTTTTCGGTAATTTTTTTCGCTTTTTCCGCCAGTTCGGCGGCATGCACCTCGTCATGGTCGATAAACTCAACTATGGCCATTTCTGATCCGTCTTTATAGCGTTGGCCCAATTTCATAATCCGGGTATATCCGCCGTTTCTTTGCATAAAACGCGGCGCAACATTAGCCATCAGCTTTTTTACGGCCAGTTGGGGAAGCATGCTGGAAAGCCGTTTTATTGCCGCAAGATTGCCTTTCTTTGCTTTGGTAATCATTTTTTCAACCAAAGAAGAGGCCGCTTTTGCCCGGGTTTTCGTGGTGGTTATCCTTTCTTCCATTATCAGATTAACCGCCAAATTCCTTAGAAAAGCCCTCCTTTGATCGGTTTTTCTGCTGAATTTTTTACCTTTTATCCGCTTGTACATATCGATTAATTATTGGCCTCGCTTTACTTTACGAAAGCTTCTTTAAATAATGAAAAGTGGTTAATGATAATTTCCGACGCTTTCATAAACGCGTCTTCGGGGCTGATTGTTCCGTCGGTTTCAAGCTCCAGCATGATCTTATCGTAATCGGTCCTGTCTCCCACCCTCATATTCTGGACCTTGAATCCCACCTTCTTGATCGGGGTATAGATGGCATCCAGAGGTATCACGCCGATTTCGAGCTTTTCTTTCTTTTTCGTTTCTTTCGATGTGTATCCGATGCCTTTTTCCACCGTGATCTCCATATCAAGTTTGGCGGTCTTCGCCGTCATTGTCGCGACATGGGCATCAGGATTAATCAATTCCAATTGGCTGGGAATATCGAAATCTTTGCCGGAAATATCTTTCTCTCCTTTCCCCTTCAATACGCAAACTTGCGGTTCCTCGCCGGTCATTTTAAACCTAAGCTGTTTGACGTTGAGCATTATCGTAATCACGTCTTCCGACACCCCTGTGATCGTTGAAAATTCGTGAGGCACGCCTTTAATCTTGATCTTGGTCGCTGCCGCCCCTTCCAACGATGAAAGAAGCACCCGTCTCAAAGCGTTTCCCACGGTAACGCCGTATCCCGGATAAAGAGCCTCAATCTCGATTATTGCCCAATTGCCTTTTCCTTCGATTACTTTTGGTTTAAGCGGTAAGGGAATCATTGTCTTTTTTGCCAAGCCATAGGCCTGAACTGTTAACCGTAAGCCCTCGAGCGTTCGCAATCAATCTTCGCGCCCAGAGCCTCAACGGTTTTCGTCCGCGCGGGCCGGAATTATTTCCAACCCTTCACAGATCGCAATTATTTTTAAATTTGATTAGCGGGCGTAATATTCGAAAATCGATTCAATCTCGCCCGGAGGATTTATCTCTTCCATCTTCATTTCATCAGCCATCTTTCCTTCCATTTTATCGGCATCCAAGACCAGCCAGGTCGGCGCTTTATGTTTCTTCAATCCGGGAAGAATGCCCTGAAAATATACTTTCTTCATCTTTCTGGGAGCTACTGAAACTACATCCCCTTTCTTAACTTGGTAAGACGGGATATTTACCGGCTTGCCGTTGACGAGAAAATTATTATGGCTCACCAATTGGCGTGCCAAAACCCGAGACGCCGCAAAGCCAAGGCGGAATACCACGGAATCAAGCCGGCTCTCCAGGGATTTCATCAATATCAGGCCAAGATTTTCCGCCTGGCCCTTTTTAGCCAAAGTTTTGCGCACGTAATTTTTGAACTGCTGTTCGCGCAACCCGTACCAATTCCTTAAACTTTGCTTTTCTCGAAGTTCGCGTCCGTATTCTGATAGGTTTTTCGTCCTTCTCTTGCCTTTCTTTCCCGGGGCATAAGGCCTTCTTACAATGGCGCATTTTTGGCCAAAGCAACGCTCCCCCTTTAGAAAAAGTTTTTGTCCCGACCTTCGGCAAATTTTACATTTATCGTTGTTCATCTTTAGGATGTTATTGCTTTATTGCTCGGCGTATTATACGCGTCTTACTTTCCGAGGCCGGCAGCCGTTATGCGGTATAGGCGTAATGTCCTTTATTGAAACAATATCCACTCCGCGCGCCGCCAATGAACGAACGGCCGAATCGCGTCCGGAACCTATGCCCCGCACAAAAACCTGGACTTTCTCGATATTCATCTTCTTTAACGCTTCCGCTACCGCTTCCGCTACTTTTGAAGCCGCGAACGGCGTTCCTTTTTTGGTACCCTTGAAACCGATGCTTCCTGCCGATCTCCAGCAAAGGATGTTTCCTAAGTCATCGGTAAGCGAAACGATCGTATTGTTATAGGACGAAGAAATGTAAACCCTCCCTTCGCGCATGCGCGACGGGGTTTTGATCTTGACCTCCTTTTTGGTCTTTTCCTCGATCACATCTCTCTCCTTGAGCAGCTCTTCTTTTGTTTTGGTAGCTACGTGCTTTTTACCCATTTCTTTGAAAACTAATTATAATTGATTAATTGATAATTCTAGCTCCATTTCATTTCTCTTTGCTTAAACCGAATGTCCGAAATCCGAATATTCGAAACAAGTTCCTCCAAAAATTGTTTCGAACATTCGAGCTTCGTGCTTCGAACATTTATTTCTAGGTGGGAGTAGCTGCCGGCTTCCTGCCCGAACCAACGGTCTTTCTGACATTTCCGCGCACCGTACGGTTATTGGTCTTCGTCCTTTGTCCGCGGCAAGGCAGCCCTCTCATGTGGCGCATTCCCCTCCAGCTCATAATATCCTTCAGGCGCTTTACATTCATCATGATGTCCCTTTTTAAATCTCCTTCAACGCGGTAATTCTTTTTAACAATTTCCTGCAGGCTGTTCAGCTGTTCGCTGGTAAGCGTTTTCGCCCTGGCTTGAGGATCGATCTTGGCTTCCTTTAACACAAGTTCAGCCGATCGCCGGCCTATTCCGTAAATATAACCCAAAGAAATCAATATAGGTTTGTTGTCTGGAATGTTTACTCCGAGAAGACGTGGCATATTGTTGTATTTATTGAATTAACAGCAACACTAAAACCAAAATCCATTTTTTGTTTTTTAGTGGATCCGGAAACCCAATTTTTTTGGAACTTGGATTTCTAGCTTAACTTAATTATATTGTATGGTCAAACGCGGGTATATTTAATTAACCCTGCCTTTGCTTATGCTTGGGATTCTTTTTACAAATTACGTATATCTTTCTTTGCCTTTTGACAATCTGGCAATCTTTGCAAATTTTTTTTACTGATGCTCTTATCTTCATAAGGTAATTATTATCTTCCTCGATAAACTATTCTTCCCCTTTTTTCGTCGTACGGGCTCATTTCAACTGTGACCGTATCGCCTGGCAGGATCTTAATCCGGTACATCCGCAGCTTTCCAGCCAAGTGGCACAATAATTCCCGCCCGTCAGACAGCCTCACTCGAAAGTTGGCATCAGGCAAAGATTCGTAAACTTGCCCTTGGAATCTCAATATTTTTTTGTTTGACATGTAAACGGCCTTCGGTTGCAATCCTTATGTTTTCTGCCGCCCGCCAGCCTTTTGCCGCGTTTTGGCCTAAGTTAAAAACTAAAGATTAAACAATTTCTTAATATATCAGATTGCCTCAAACTAGTCAACCCCATTCGTTATTTCCCGACTATTTAAAGCTAATTTAAGCTGGTTTTACCTATAATTTAAATAACCGCCAAAACGAACAAAAATCAATCGAAATTCATGTTTACTTGGATTTTCTCCAAGTCCCTGGGAATATTTGTCCGCCAGAACGGAGAAACATCCATTTCTATGTTTTTAACCTTGGATTGGTTCATTAAAAAAAACTTGGCCACTTCTACTTTCTTTTCAGCCAGGCCCTTCTTCACGAAAACTTCGTCTATCGGCTGGTAAACACGCGCGCCCGCTTCCACTTTTATATCGGCAACCGATACGCCGGTTGAGACAGGCGGCGTTGATGCCGCAAAAGGAACATAGGTATATTTTACAAAAAAACTTTTTTCGTAAATCCCGAAATTATCTTCGACCTGGCTTAAAAGATGTTCTTTGGCAATCGCGTCGAGCTCTTTTTTATCAATAACCAGGCCAGTAGCTTTAACTTTGACTTGATAAGTAAATTTTTCCACATTGGTCCCGGCAACGGCGGCCGGCGAAGCGTCCAAAACCTCAAACTTCACGGTTTCCGCGATCAGAACGTGGTTTTCCGGAACCATGATTTCCATGTCTTTTTTGATCTCGGTTTCGGCTTTTTTGGTTAAAGCGTCTTTCGCCCCGTCGAGATCTTCCTGTTTGATTTCGGGTAAAGCGCCTTTTTCCCCGCCCCGGAATTTTTCAAAAGACTGCCCGTAGATAAAAGTATATTGCGGCGTCCCGACTAAACCGGGAATGGAAAAAATAGACGGTTCGATATTATATTTCTCCCCTGTCCCGTCAGCCACGACCAGAACATCGGCGGAAGCTTTGGCGCCAATGGTCGCATCAGCGGCCGTCCGGAACCACGGAGTTTCATCTTTCGATAAAGCAGGCTGAAATTTTTCCAGAGGAGCCTGCAAACGCGTACCTTTAATCAAGCGTTGGGCAATGGAAAAATTATTATAGATTTTAACCGTTCCTTGCGCTTTGTTCTGGCTGTTTTTCTTTCCGGTAGCCGCAAAATCGTCGGAATAGGTTTTTTCCGCCGTGATCACGGTTCCCGGAATGGCTTTTTTGGCCAGGTCCGGCTCTTTCAGCGACGAATCTACAGTCAGCTGAACTTCCGATCTTAAATCCTCGGTTTCAGGCCAAATCGTGATTGTCGCTTTGGCCAGTTTATTGTCCAGGAAAATAAATGCGCCCAAAACCACAATTAAAACTATCGCGATTTTCGAAGCAAGCAGCGTTTTCGGCGAAAAAACCATTCCTGACGGCAATTTCATCCCGCTTGGCTTAAAAACCGGAGCGGGAATTTTCTTCGGGATATAAGTTATCTTCGGTTTAGGAGCCGGCTTTATTTCCGCCTTTTCTTTACCGATCCGCGAAGCATTTTCTTTCGATGCTTCCTGTTTTTTAGGAGGTATGATATCTAATACTTTTTTCACCATGTGGATATTATGGTTGACTTACGCTTTAATGATTTTTGCTTGATTCTTCCGCAAAATGCAGAGAACCCCGCCGCGCGATTGAACGCTAGCTAAATTATACCAAAAAACGGGTTTAATACCTAACGACCCGCTGCCGACGTTGCCTTGCCTTTGGCAGCATGTCTCTTTTGCTGCTCCGTTCCAAATTTCCGTTTCGCAGAGAAAAAGGTTTAAATTGAGACTAGGCCAAAAAGCCGGTTTCAATTCCGTCATCGGGGCGACAAAACCGCTTTGATCCGCCTCACGCCGGCACCCGATGATTCTTCTTTTACAATCCGGAATTGTCCCAGGCTCCCTGTCCGTTCCGCATGAGGGCCGGCGCAAATCTCTTTGGAATAATCCTTAATGGTATAAACATTAACCTGGGCGGGATATTTTTCCTTAAAAAAAGCCAGCGCCCCTCCGGCAATCGCTTCCTCATAGGACATTAATTCCTTTATGACCGGGATATTGTCTTTGATCGCATAATTAACCAGGTCTTCAACCTTGGCAAGTTCCCCGGCTGTCATTTTTGCCGGATGGGAAAAATCAAAGCGCAAACGCTCCGAAGTGATATCGGAACCCATTTGTTTGACATGCGTTCCCAGCACTCTTCTTAATGCCGCATGCAGAAGATGGGCGGCAGTATGTAATTTTTTCGCTTCCTCGGTCGCGGTTCCGCCGATGCCCCCGAATTTTTTTTCGGCGCCGGCGCGGGAAATCTCTTGATGATGTTTCAGTTTTTCATTAAATCTTGCCTGGATTGCGGCTTTATCGCATTTCACCGAGTCATTGTCGAATTCTTCAAAAACAAGCTCCAGCGGCATTCCCTTGCTTTGGTAAAGATCAAAAAGACGGTTGATCATAATATCGCTGGCCGAAAGCTCCGCAAGACCCTCCGGTTTTATCGAAGCCGCGCCAGCCTCCGTTAAAACTTTTTCCAGCGCTTTGACTTCCCGTAACCCTTCATCAATAACTCTATCGAATTTTTCCTGTTCGGCATGAATGGCGGTCAGAATGCCGTCTTCATTGACGGCTAGGTCAAGATACGCCTCCCGGTATATCGAGATTACCGTTTGGGCCAATGGCATCAAAAAATCGCCGGTCAGGCCTAAAATCCGTCCATACCGGATCGCCCTCCTTAAAATACGCCGTAGAACATAGCCTCTTTCCAGATTGGAAGGCAAAACGCCGTCGCTTATCAGAAAAACCGCGCTTTTAATGTGATCGGCCACTATTCTTCTCGCCTTCAGGTCGGTACCGGGTATCTTTTCCATGATCGGCACAAACAAATCGGTGTCATAAACCGTTTGCTTATCCTGAACCATCATTAAAAGGCGCTCAAAACCCATACCCGTATCAATGCCTTTTTTTGGCAGCGGTTTCAAAGACTTGTCCTTGTCCTGGTAATACTCGTTGAAGACGATGTTCCAGATTTCCGTGTTCCGGTAATGGATTTCCGTAGTCGGACCGCAAGGCCCGAATTCCCCGGTGGGCCCCCAAAAATTATCAGCCCGGCCGAAACGCTGGATCGTTGCCCTATTGCCCGCCATTCGAGTCCAGATGGCTTCAGATTCTTTATCCGCCGGTACAACGGCATCTCCCTCGAATACCGTGAAAAAAGAGTCCTGGAGGGGCAATTTCAGTTCTGCGAAAATAAAATTGTAAGCCAGCTTTATCGCTTCCTCTTTGAAGTTTGAGCCGTATCCTCCGAAAGAAAAATTACCAAGCATCTCGAAAAAAGTCAGATGGCTGTGATCTCCGACTTCATCGATATCCGAAGTCCGGACGCATTTCTGGCAGCTCGCCACATTCAAACCGTATGGCGACTCCTGGCCCAGATAATACGGCTTGAACTGCTGCATGCCGGCCGTCGCGAACAAAACGCTTGGATCGTTTGTGACCAAAGACGAAGACGGCACTATCTTGTGTCCCCGTTTCGCGAAATAATCCAAGAAATTTTTACGAAGGTCTTTTGATGTCATTTGTTTATCAGGATACATTATCAAGACTTGCGCAGTTGGCACAGGTTCAAGGCAAAGCGCGCGGGCGCGCCGGAACCCAGCCAAGGCTTGGCAACTAGCACCCGAACACTTTAACGCAGAAGATGGGGCGACTGCGTAAGTCTTGATTAGGTATACCGGTCCGAAATGGCCGATGCGGCAAAAGAAAACGGTTTAATGATCGGAATAAAACCGCTGCCTCGTATCAAACCGGTCACTTCTTTGATCATTTCCTTGGTTGAGCCGCGCTCACCCACATCGGCATGAATATTGATGAATTTCCATTTAAGATTTTTTGGCCATACCGTTCTCTTTTTTTCGAGCATCTCTTTTAAAACCAAGGCCAGCTCGCAAGATAGCAAGGTTTCTTCCAGGATCCTCTGGCGGAAGTTATAAAATTTCCTTTCTTTTGAATAAGTGATCTTTTTTAGAAAAAACCGGCCGCCAGCTCCTTTCCTTAAAATAACTATCGCCGCGGGAAAATGAGGTTCTTCGTCGGAAGACGAATCACAACCGACCACGATTTCGTAGTTGATGTCTGGTTTCTCCAGCATGTAATTCATCATTTCTTCCAGCGTCCCATCCAATGTTAAGTTGCCTTTAGTGGGGTTGTAGAAATAACCCTCGTCGAACCTTGCCATGGTTTTTACTTGCTCCGCCACCCTTGTTCCTTGGCCGAGAAGGACAAAAAGGTTTTACCGTATATAAAAATGCTAACAAATCGGCCAAAGTCGGTCAATCAGGCGCAACAACAAAAAACCAATTTTAATTTGGTCTATTCTAATTAGTCGCGTTTTGCGCGGCTCAAAAAAAGCGCGGCCTAAAAACCCTCTTCGCGCTAATGCCAAAAACTGCCGGCATGATACGGCAGTTTGTAAAAAACGAAGAAATTATAGCCATAACATCAATCCAAACCTTCGATCTCTTCAAACATTTTGGCAAACTCATCGGCTTTCAGCGATGCCCCGCCGACCAATAAACCGTCGTAGCCTGCTTCCTTCAAATAAACCGCTCCGTTTTTGGCGTTGGCGCTGCCTCCGTATAAAACCGGGGTTTCCGAACCAAGCGCCTCTTTGATCATTCGGCTTATCTCCCGGGCCTCGGCGAGACCGCAAGCCTTACCTGTTCCGATGGCCCAAACCGGCTCGTAAGCGACCAAAACCTGCTTGGCATCGACGTCTTTCAGACCAGCCTCGATCTGGCCCGTAACGATCTCAACAGCTCTCCCGGCCGTCCTTTCTTCGTCAGTCTCCCCCACGCACACGACCGGAACCAGGCCGCAAGCCAAGGCCAGTTTTGTTTTATCATTCACGAAACTGTCGGTCTCGGAAAATATTTTCCGGCGTTCCGAATGGCCGATCAAAACGTATTTGCATTCAAGATCGGCAATCTGCCTAGGCGACACTTCTCCGGTAAACGCGCCGGCTTCCTTAAAGCAGCAATTCTGCGCGCCAACCGCTACTTCCTTCTTTTTGCCGACAACCTCGTAAAGATAGCAAAAAGGCGGAAAAACAGCGACTTCAACTTTTTCCGTTCTTTTAACGCTTTTGGCGGTATCTGAAATCAGTTTTTTTGCCTCCTGAGCGCTGACCGGATTGCATTTCCAATTTCCAAATAAATAATATTTCATCTTGTTTGTTTTTTAGGCCTAATGCTTAAAGATTCTCGTAGCGAGCAAAGCATCTTCTGAGCGAGAAAAATGAAGAAGGAAAAGGCATGCTTAGCTTAAAGCCTGCCGCCGACTGATGAATTTTTCGTAGCTTAAAGAGGATTGGCGCAGTAGGAAATCTTTGAGCAGTAGGTCTATTATATAAAGAAACTCGCATCAAGCGTTTTGGTTGCGCAAATAATCGGCTGCCGCTTCCGGCTCGATGGTTGATATCTCCATTTTCGTTCCGATCTCGAAACCGGCCTGGATTCCGATCCTCGGAAAAATCGTCCAATGCCAGTGATAATACGGGTGAAGTTTTCCATCGGACGGAGAGGTATGAAGATAATAATTAAACGATGGGTCGTTTAAGCCATTCTTGATCTTCCCCAAAACCGTCCGGAACGCTTCGGCTAAACTCAACTTCATCTCTTCGCTTATTTCCTCGAACCGGGAAAAATGCTTTTTGGGGCTGATGATGGTTTCGAACGCCGTCTTGGAAGCAAACGGGCAAACCGCCAAAAAGTGGTCGTTCTCGAAAACGATCCGGCTTTTTTCTTTTTTCTCCAATTTGTTCATTTCGCAATAAATGCATTTTCCGTTCTTGGCTTTATAACGTTTAGCCATAGTAAGCGATCGGTTAAAATCGGCATCAACGAACGGACTGGTGATTATCTGCGAATGGGGATGCGGCTGGGAAGCGCCGGCTTCAGGGCCGTAATTGTGGAAAATGGAAATAAACTTGACAAACTTCTCTTTTTTTAAAGCCAGATACCTGATCTGATAAGCATCGATCAGCTCCTTAACCTGAGCCGTTTCCATTTGAAAGATATGATTGTCATGGCCCCGGGTTATAACCACTTCGCAAAAACCGGCCGCGGTCATTATTTGATAAAATTTTCCGATCTTGACCTTCTCAATCTTCTCGGCTGGGCAGAATGCCGGGAACTTATTGGGAATAACGATCAAGGTCCAATCCGCCGGCAAACCAGACCCTTTAAAAACCTTTCCGCTAACCATCACCAACTTTCTGGGATCTTCGTTTTTTTGGTTGCAAAAAACGCAATTCTGCGGAGGTACCATGATCTTGGCGCGGTTGCTTTTGAACGCTTCGGGCCGCTTGCCGCGGCCAACCGCAACAATCACCCAATCCTGGGAAACCGGATCATAACGAAACTGCGACGGAAACTGGCAATAATTATTATTTGTTTCTTCCATAAACTCCGTTGACCATGTTTAAACGGATCTTAAACAGATCGAAAAACATTTTTACCATCGACTTGAATTTCACGGTGCTGCGCGTATCGTTCTTCCACAAGATCCCCACCTCCTTGATCTTTTTTTTCTTCATTTTGGCAATGGCCAGGATCTCCGGATCGAAAGCGAATCTCTCAATCTTGCATAACGGCATGATTTCAACCGTTGCTTTAGCGGTCAGCGCCTTGAACCCGCATTGCGTATCGGCAATGCCCCATGTCCCAACGATAAGATTGGTAAGAAAGCCGAACATCTCTCCCAAAAAACGGCGAAGCATGGGCTGGGGCGGATCAAGAACCGCTCCTTTGGCATCTCGGGAACCGATCACCACGTCAAAACCCTGATCAAAATACGGCCATAGCTTCTCAACCTGTTCAATGGGCGTAGAATTATCCGAGTCGGTAAATAAACGATATTCCCCGCGCGCTTCCAGCATTCCTTGGCGGACAACATATCCTTTGCCGTGATTATCCGTATTCGCAATCAGGCGTAAATTGGCCACCTTTGATTTAAGGCTTTCGACTACCTTGGCTGTATCATCCTTGGAGCCGTCGCTTACGACAATGATCTCATAAGAATAATTCTGTTTTTTTAAGTAAGAATCAAGGGCTTCAAGGGTTTGGAGTATCCTCTGGCTTTCGTTATACGAAGGCACGATGACGGATAAGCGTGGATTAACCATGATCTTTTAATTAATATATAATTGATATCCTAAGAAATACTGCGACAATCCGCGCGCAGCATTATTGTTATTTAAATTTATCACAACGGGCTGATTTATCAAAGACAAACGCCGCATTTCTGCGGCGCTAAGCCTATTCCGGTTCTTCTTCATCAAGTTCTCGGTTCTCGGATTCTCCTTCCAAACGGGTAAGAATTTCCGGACCTTCGGGCAAAACCGCGATCGTATGTTCGAAGTGGGCAGCCCAGCTTTTGTCTTTAGTTACGTAGCTTAAGCCGTCTTTCGCAATCTTAGCGTGCCAGTCTCCAATGGTTACCATCGGTTCAATGCAAAAAGTCATTCCGGCTTTAATAGCAGGGCCGCTGCGTCGTTTTCCGAAATTCATAATCTGAGGGTCTTCATGCAGGCGTTTTCCAATACCATGCCCGCAAAGCTCTCGAACCACGCCAAAACCCTGGCCTTCGACATATCTTTCGATCGTGTTGCCAATATCCCCGAATGTATTGCCAACCCGAGCCTTTTTTATCCCCCGCTTTAACGCTTTGCGCGTAACGCGGATTAATCGCTGGATCTCGGGCTCAATGCTCCCCACTCCAACTGTTATAGCCATATCGCTGTGAAAACCCTTATACAATATTCCCAAATCGAGTGTTACCACCTCGCCTTCTTTAAGAACCCGGTCCGAGGGTATGCCGTGGACGATTTCCTCGTTAACGGAAATACACATAGCCGCGGGAAAGCGGTTATATCCCTTGAAAGACGGACTTCCGCCCAGTTCAAAGATCAGGCTTTCAGCCAGCCGGTCCAGATCCCTGGTTGCAACCCCCGGTTTGACCTCTTTTGAAACTTGATACAAAATTACAGCCAAAATCCGGCCTCCTTGGCGCATCAATTCCAAATCATTCGGACTTTTTATCGAGATCATTTTGGTTTCTTTAGTAGACTACCCAGGGGAGAAACCCGGGGTAGCCAATTTTTCGTTTAAAGTTCGTAATTTTTATAGTCTTTTCCGAGAGCTTTGAGAACGTCTTTCAAAACTTTCTCCACAAGCTGTCCCGCATTGATCGTTTTGATTTCCAAGCCCTGTTCTTTAAAGTAATTGAGCAGGGGGAGGGTCCTTTGTTCGTATTCCTTTAATCTCACCTTGATGGTTTCCGGACTGTCCAAGCCTTTCCGCCGCAACAGCTTTGATCCATCCAGAGGACAGCGCGTAAGATGAGCGTTTTCCTTGGTATAAAGAATAGGATGCCTCATCAACTCGCAGATGCGGCGGTTGGTGTTACGGAAAATCGTCTGCTTGGCCGTAAGCTTCAAGAAGATCACGGAGATGTTTTCTTTGCCGAATTTCTCCTTAAGGTATGGCATTAATTGCTGGGCCTCGTAAAGCGTCCGGGGCGATCCGGTCATGATCAAAGATTTCCTCATCGAGTAAATTTCCTCGATCTGTTTCTTGATCAGATAAGTGACCATCGTCGGGCTGCAAAGAATTCCTTCCCTCCAAAGCTTAGCTTCATCGGCAATCAGATATTTCTTACCGTCAACTTCGATAGATTCGTTGGAGCGCGCCTTTTTAAACTTCTCCTCAAGGACCTTGCTTGTTTCAAGATTATAAAAATAGAATTTTTTCGACAAAAGATCGGCCTGGCTTCCCTTGCCTGATCCCGGAGGCCCGAAAATGATTATCACTTTCTGCTTTTGATTCCCATTTCCGTTGTTATTTGAAAGATCCGCACTTTTTTTTTGAGATTCCAAGTTAGTGTTGTTAGAAAGTTTCATATTCGCGCATTTGCAATTGGGCGTTAATTTGGCGTGCTGTTTCCAAAATCACACTCACCGCGATCAATAACGAAGTACCGCCCACCATAAACGAGAATGTGTTGACCTGGGTAGCGGCACCGATGATCGAAGGCATAACGGCAATCAAGCCAAGAAACACGGCGCCTACCAGCAAAACCCGGTTTAAAATATAGTACATATAGGTTGCTGTCGGCGTTCCCGGCCTGATGCCCGGCACAAATCCTCCCATTTTCTGGAGGTTTGAGGCAATGTTTTTCGGATCAAAAGTCACTGCCGTATAGAAATACGTGAACAAAACAACAAGAATAAAGTAAGCAATTCCGTAAAAAAGCTGGTTATTGAAAAAATTGTTGACCGCGGTTGCCGCCTGCCCCACAAATCCAGAGTATCCGCCCAAGAAACTGGCTATCATTGAAGGAAAAAGCAAAATCGATAAAGCGAAAATAATCGGTATAACCCCGGCAGGATTAATATTTAAAGGCAAATAAGTGGAAACTCCTCCGAACATTTTATTTCCTCTCACGCGCTTGGCATAAGAAACCGGGATGTTCCGCCGACTTTCGTTGATCAAAACAACCCCGGCAATAATAGCCACCGAAGCTATCATAAACAGGATGTAGCTAAGGGTTTTGGTCGGATCCCAGTCAAATATGATCTGGCGCAAACTGGTTGGAAAACTTGAAATAATGCCGGCAAAGATCAGCAGCGATACTCCGTTCCCGATCCCTTTTTCTGAGATAAGTTCTCCCAGCCACATCAAAAGCAGGGACGCGGACGTTACGGTCGCAAGCGCCGCGAATAAAATAATCGGTGAATCGAAATGAGCAACGTTTTGACGCGTAAGCAAAACCAGCATGGCATATCCTTGCAAGGCCGCGAGAGGAATGCTCGCGATCCTCGCGTATTGGTTGAATTTACTGCGTCCCGCTTCGCCTTCTTCCTTATACATCCTTTCTAAAGACGGAAAAATCATTGTGAGCAGCTGTAAAATGATGATCGCGGTGATATACGGCCCCAAACCAAGCATGGCTACCGACATATTATCCATTGAGCCGCCGGTAAAAGCGCCCAGCAGCTTAAAACTTTGAAACTGGTCCATAAACATGCGCAGCCTCTCTAAATCAATGCCGGGTATGGGAATATTGGCCATCAAACGCGCCAGCGCGAATATCCCAAAAATGAAAAGAATCCTGCTTCGCAAGTCTTTAATCTTAAAAATTTGAGTTAATCGTTGGTACCACATGGCAATAAATCCGAATACCGAAATCCGAATGTTTAAAACATTGAATTTGTTTTAAACATTCGTGTTTTGATTTTTCGAATTTTTTTTATCTGGCGGCGGTTAAAGCCCCAAACAGATGCGAACCGTGCTCGATCTACTTGACGGTTCCTCCGGCTTTAACTATTTTTTCTCTGGCGGTTTTTGAAACAACGCATCCTTTGATATGCAGTTCTTTCTTCAGCTCTCCCGATCCTAGAATTTTAACTTCGCTCAATACGCCTCCGGCGCGAGTAGTCAGATTTTTCTCATAGAGCACTTTGGGGCTCACGGTATCGCCTTTCTGGAATTTCTTCTCTAACTCTGAAACATTCATAATTTGAGGTTTAACGCTTACCGCGTGGTTCTTATACCCTCTTAATTTGGGATATTTTTTGATGATGTCGCGGACGATGGGGCGCATTTTCCTTCCGGATCTTGCTGTTTGCCCTTTGCCGCCATGACCCGAATAAGTGCCGCGTTTTCCGCCGCGCCCAATCCTTTTCGATTTCTTGGGCTTGTTAATTGTGATAATTTGGTTTAACTGCATATTTTTGTGTTCACCCCGGCTCTATTGGGCGGCCTGTTTAATTTCCTCTTTCACGGATACTGCGGCTGCCTTTGTTTCTCCCTGAGCCTTTAATTTTTTAAATGCCAGAATTGTCGCGCGGCCGTTATTTAATTTATTCTTGGTAGTACCCAGAAGTTTTGAAGAAATGTTCTTTATTCCCGCCAATTGGCAGATCAAGCGCACAACTCCGCCAGCTATCAATCCCCTGCCTTTCTGTTGGGGCTTAAGCAAAACCTTGGCGGGACCAACCTTGGCGGTAATCTCGTGGGCAATCGTTTCGTTCATGATCGGAACATCGATCATATTCTTCTTGGACTGATAAGTCGCCTTTTCAACTGCCTGGGCCACATCTAAACCGGACGCAACCCCAAATCCTACCCTGCCGGCCCTATTCCCGCAAACCACGATCGCGCGGAAACGCAAACGCCTGCCCCCGGCCCTGGTATGTGAAACCCTGGCCAGATCCAGAAGTTTGGACTCCATATCATCTTTCTTTTCCCGGGAATCTCTCCGAAATCCCCTTTGATCTCCTTGCGGACGGCCGGAAAATCTTCCTCTTTGTTGAGGATTAAACCCTCGCCTCTCCGGTCTCGCCTGGAACGCATCCTGTGGTTTTTGAACGGCGGCGGCAGTAGCTTGGACCGGAGCTTCTGTATTGGTTGCTTGGTTTTTTTCTTCCATTGTTTTTACGTTTAATTTTTCCTTGGCTGTTCCTTAATTTAGAACTTAAGCCCTCCCTGTCTGGCTCCATCGGCTAAGCTTTTGACGCGTCCGTGGTAAAGATATCCTCCGCGGTCAAAAACAACCTCGGCAATCTTCATCTCTTTCGCTTTTTCGGCAACTTGCCTGCCAACCTCGAATGCGACTGCCTGTTTTCCGGACAATTCCTTATCGGCTCCTTTTTTAGGGTTTTTATTTAATTCCGCCGGTTTTGTTTTCGTAGTCTTTATCCCTTTATCGCTAACAACGATTAAAGTCTTGTTCTTTTGGTCATCGATGACTTGCGCATAAATATGCTGGTTCGAACGAAAAACATACAATCGGGGTTTTGCGGTAATTCCTGCCACTCTCGCCCTCACTCGCGCGTGGCGTCTTCCTCTTTTAGCTATTTTGGTGATTGTCCTATTTCTCGTGTTCATGTTGATGTCTAATTAATTTCCAGGCCGCTTTGCTTCATTGTGGATAAATAAGAAGCTGAACGGCATTATTTGCCAGCTGCCGTCTTTTTGCCTACTTTCCTTCTTATCTTCTCTCCGACGTACCGAATCCCCTTGCCTTTATAAGGTTCGGGAGGGCGTACGCGTTTGGTCAGGGCGGCAATTTTAGTAACAATTTCTTTATTGATTCCTGATACCGTAACGATATTTTTTTCCACAGTGAATTTAATATCCTTTTCCGCGGAGATCTTTACCGGATGGGTATATCCAACCTGCAAAACCAAGTTTTCCCCTTCCACGCTGGCGCGGTATCCGATACCTTCTATCTGTAATTGCTTAATAAAGCCTTTACTCACTCCTTCAACCATGTTGCTGACATGCATCCTCATCGTTCCCCACAAAGACCTTGAGAATTTATCTTCCCCGCTGGCAGTTACATTAACTTCCTTTTCCGCGATTTCAATTGCGATAGTAGCAGGAATTTCGCGCGATAATTGGCCCTTCGGCCCTTTAACCGTAAGAATCCTTTGGTCAAGCTTCACCTCGACGCCATCAGGTATTGTTATTGGTTTTTTTCCTATTCGGCTCATAATTTTATTATCTGTTTCTTTAAGGACGGCATACCGATTACCAAACCTCGCACAGCATCTCTCCGCCTATCTTCTTTCTTCTGGCCTCCACGTTGGTCATTAATCCTTTCGAAGTTGAAATTATGCTGATTCCGAAGCCTTGCTTGACTTTTCTGATCTTGTTGAAGGGAAGATAAATCCTTTGGCCCTGGGTCGAAATCCTCTTGAATCCCGTGATCGCCGGCGTCCGATTATCATATTTCAGCGTAATCTCCAGGCAAGGTTTGACCTTCGCGCTCTTGCTGATCTTGCGGCTCTTCTTTTCCACCTTTGCGATAAAACCTTTCTGAGCTAGAATCTTCGCGATTTCATGCTTTAAATTGGAATAAGGAACGGAAACCGCCGGCCGTTCCACCGCCTCGCCATTTTTGATCACCGCTAACATGTTTGAAACTGTATCCATAAGAAGAATTTAATTATATAACAAAAAATATTTTTTTCAAGTCTCCCGCATGGTCGTCACTCTTTCGCTCCCGGCAAACTCCCGTTCTATTCGCTTGGGCTATGAAAAGGGATCTTAGCTTTAAAACTCCTTCCCTTTGAATAGCTCAGGCGAATAGCCCGTTTACCAGCTGCTTTTCTTAATGCCCGGAATCAAACCCTTGTTGGCCGCTTCGCGGAAACAGATGCGGCAAAGCCCGAACTTTCTCATATAACCGTTTTTCCGGCCGCATTTAAAACACCGGCGGGTAATTCTTGCTTTAAATTTCGGTTTCTTATTTGATTTGGCTATTTGCGCTTGTGTTGCCATAAGAATATTCGTTTAAGATTTTATCGGAACCCCGATCAATTTTAAAAGCTCCAAGCCTTCTTCTTTGCTTTCGGCAGTAGTAACAATAGTTATTTGAAAGCCGAAAATGAAATTCACTTTCTCAGGCGATACTTCCGGAAAAGCGATGTGCTCCTTGATCCCAAAGCTGTAATTCCCGAATTTATCCATTCCTTCAGCGCTCAAACCCTGAAAATCACGGGATCGAGGCAAGGTTACATTAATGACCCTCTCTAAGAAATCAACCATCTTTTTCCTTCTCAGAGTCGTCTTGCATCCTATTTCCTGCCCTTCGCGGATCTTAAAGCTTGAAATAGACTGGCGCGATTTGGTCAGAACAGCTTTCTGGCCGGCGATCAAAGCAATGTCGCGCGCTATTGCTTCCTGGATCTTCTTTGCTTCATCTTTAGTCTTCCCGGCGATCAGCCGTCCGTATCCGCAATTGATCATTACTTTGTCGATCTTTGGAACAGCCATTCTGCTTTTATAAGAAAACTTCTTAATCATGGCCGGAACGACTTCCTTATTGTATTTTTCGTTGAGATATGACATAGCATTGATTAAATTTCCGCCTGGCATTTCTTGCATACCCTGAAACTCTGGCGCGCTCCTTCTTTAACGGATATTTCATGACCGACGCGGGTAGCCTTGCCGCATTTGGTACAGATGATCTTGACGTTTGACGCGTCTAACGGTTTCGGCAAACTTACAATCTGCCCTTTTTGGCCTTGTTTGCGCGAGCGCTGGTGCTTTTTCGCTATATTGACGTTTTCCACTACAACCTGCCCCTTATCCGGGTTAACCTTGATCACTTTGCCCGTTTTGTTGCGGTCCTTTCCGGCAATGATTAAAACTTTGTCGCCTTTTTTGATTTTCATATTCTTAAGATTACTATACCAATTCTTCCGCCAAAGCCGCGACCTTGTCAAAACCTTTTTCTTTCAATTCTTTGGCGACCGGACCGAATATCCTTCCGCCCTTCGGTTCCATGGTCTTTCCTTCCAAAACCACGCACGCGTTGTCGTCAAAACGCACATAAGTGCCGTCAGCTCGCTTAAATTCCTTCCTTTGCCTGATTATCACCACGCGGACCTTTTCGTGTTTTTTGACCAATTTCCTGGGTTCAGCCTCCTTAACCGCGGCGTTAACAACATCGCCCACCCTGGCATACCGCCTTCTTATTCCGTGAAGAACGTGAAAACACTGGACTGTTTTCGCTCCGCTGTTATCGGCCACTTTTAACATTGTTCTCAATTGGATCATATGAATGAAATAAATTTCCTTAACGGCTATTTCTCCGTTTTGTTTTCCGTAATCTTTTTCAAAACTTTCCAAGTCTTATCTTTCGAAATCGGCTTGCACTCTTCGATCATGACGACGTCTCCGACCTTATATTCCTTTTTTTCATCGTGCGCTTTGTAATTCTTGTTTATCTTAAACCGTTTGAAATATTTAGGATGCTGTTTCAGCCTTTGGACGCAAACAACCACCGTTTTTTGCATTTTGTCCGATACGACTTTTCCGATTAATTGGTTTTTCATAAAATTCTTGTTTCTTATATAAATTTAGGTTGGTTTTTTGCGTCGGCCGTTCTTATTTCTGCTTCGCTTTAGACGAAGAGGTCTCGTTTTCTTTTAAAACCGTTAAGATCTTGGCTATGTCTTTTCTCGCTTCGCGCATTTCTTTGATGTTTTTGACCTTCCCGCCAACCAGGTCAAAATTCAAACTTCCCAGCTTGCTTTTCTTGTCCTTTAAAAGTTTTTGCAATTCCGATATGTTTGTTTGCCTGATCTCTTTCGTTTTCATTTTTTTTGTATCTAAATCAATGTCAATGACTTCGAATGCTAAATATCTTTTGTGACAAATTTCGTTTTCAGCCCAAGCTTGTCTCCGGCTTTCTCCAAAGCTTCCTTGGCCAACTCTTCCTTTACGCCTTCCAGTTCGAATAATACTCTGCCGGGACGAGCTTGGAACACATAATGGTCGACATATCCCTTGCCTCCGCCCAAAGGAACTTCATCGCCTTTTTTGGTAACCGGCCGATCAGGAAAAACCCTGATCCAAAGCTTTCCACCCTTCTTCAGATATCTCAAAATAGCCCTTCTGGCCGCTTCAATCTGGCGAGAAGATATCCGGTAGTAATCAAGCGATTTCAAACCGTAACTTCCGAAGTTCAGTTCCGTTCCTCTTGATTCTGTTCCCTTGTTCTTGCCCCGTTGCCATTTCCGGTGCTTTACTTTTTTTGGCATTAAAATTGACATGGATTTGTTTTAGTGTCTGACTCGATTTCTAGGATATTTTTTCCCCTTTGAATATCCAAACCTTGATGCCGATCTTTCCATAAGTGCAATGCGCTTCCGTAAGAGCGTAATTGATATCGGCTCTGATCGTCTGGCGCGGCAATCTTCCTTTCGACAGCCAAGCGGTTCTGGCAATTTCTACGCCATTAAGCCTGCCTGAAACCTGAATCCTTGCCCCTCCAACCTCTTTGGAAGCCATGATCTTTTCCAAACTTTGTTTTAAAATCTTCAAATATGGCATTCTCTTTTCGATCTGGACGGCAACCGATTGGCCGACGTATTCCGCTGATGCCCAAGGGTTCGTGATCTCCCGGATTTCTACGCGCAAGTCGTGTCCTGTTTTTTTACCTTTAAAAATCTCTTTTTCAAGTTTTTTCTTCAGCTCTTCTATACCCTGCCCTTGGCGGCCGATGATCAAACCGGGCCTGACGCAGAAAATAAGGATATTCAGCTTGTTGGCGTATCTTTCGATCTCAATCTCCGATATTCCGATCTTGGCCAGCCTTTTCTGCAAAAAAGTCCGGATCTTATAATCTTCCTCCAGCATGCTGGGGAAATTTTTTTCGTAAAAACCGCGCGAATACCAGTTCGCTATGCCTTTGATCCGAAATGCTTTGGGATGAACCTTGTGTGCCATGGTCTTATTGAATTATTTTGCGATCGGAACCTCCGATTTCTTGGTTTTTTTCGGGCTCGTTCCTGCATCCTTCCTCACCTCTTTTGCAACCTTTTTCTGGGCTCCTACGCCCGTTTCTTCCAGAACAATCGTTATATGGGAAGTCTTTTTTTGAATAGCAAAGGCAGTTCCGCGCAACCGGGGCATGCTTCTTTTCAATATGGGACCGCCATCCACTTTAATGCTGGAAATATATAACTTAGAAGCGTCTTTTTTAAAATTATTTTTGGCATTGGCAATCGAAGACTCTAATAATTTCAGTATGGGCCTGCTTGCTTTCTTGGCCGTGAATTTCAAAATCGCCTCGGCTTCGCTAACCGGTTTGTATCTGATCAAATCCGCCACCATTCTGACTTTTCTGGGGGATATCCTCAAGTATTTAATTTGTGCGCTGATTGCCATATTTTTTCTTTAGAAATTTCCCGATTATTTCGCTGGTCTCGCCTTCGCTCCTGCCGCTGACGCGGGCGAAGACGCTCCGGTCGCTACCTTAGCTTCTAAATCACGCTGCATCTTTCCGCCATGGCGATGGAATTTTGTGCTCGGAGAAAATTCTCCCAGCTTGTGTCCAACCATATCTTCAGTCACTTTGACGGAAATAAATTCTTTTCCGTTATGGACTCCGAAAGTGTAGCCGGCCATTTCGGGAACGATCGTGCATCTTCGAGACCAGGTTTTGACCAACGTCTTTCCGGCCTTCCTCATTTTTATGATCAATTTTTCGTCCACGAAAGGTCCTTTTTTTAGACTTCTTGCCATAATTTTACTTTGTTTTCTTAAGAATTTTTTAAATTATTTTCCGCCGGTTTCTACTTTTTTCTTCTTCTGATTATCAGCTTGTCGGTCCACCTCTTCTTCCTGGTACGAACGCCCATAGCCGGTTTTCCCCAGGGGGTCTTGGGATGTTTCAAACCGATTCCGGTCCTGCCTTCCCCGCCGCCATGCGGATGGTCTGGCGGATTCATTGCTGATCCGCGCACCGCCGGCCTCCAGCCCTTCCTGCGGCTGGTTCCCGCCTTTCCGAATATCTCGAAACGGTATTCCGGATGCGAAACCTGGCCAATTGAAGCAAAACATTCAGCTGGAACTCTCCTAATCTCTTTGGAAGGCATTTCCAATTGAATAAATTTTCCTTCGTGCGCCATAACGCGCGCTACCGAGCCGGCCGATCTTACAACCTGACCGCCTTTGTTAGGCACCAGTTCAATATTAAAAACCTCGATACCGACAGGAATATTTTTCAGCATCATCCTGTTTCCGATTCTGATCTCGCCGCTTTCAGCGCAAATAATGTCATCTCCCGCCTTGATGTTATTGGCGGCCAGAATATATCTCTTGCTGCCGTCTTCGTATTCGACAAACGCCAGATAGGCTGTGCGGTTCGGATCGTATTCCAATCTCGCAACCTTGCCTTTAACGCCCATTTTCTCCTGGCCGAAATCAACAATCCGGTACATCCTCTTAACTCCTCCGCCGCGATGGCGCACGGTAATCCGGCCTGAAAAATTCCTTCCGGCGGTGGTTTTTAGCGGAGCAAGCAATCCTTTATGCGGTTTGTTTTTCGACAATATGGTTTTCATGTTGGATTTCTAAATATTTTTGGGCAGGCATTTTAACTACCTGGGAAGAACCTCGATCGTTTGTCCTTTGGCAACGGCCACAATCGCTTTTTTATAGCCCTGTTTTATCGCAACCCCTTTCCCGCGCCTCTTTTTCCTTGAATGAATGTTGACCATTCTTACCGCCACGACCTTCACGCCGTAATAATCTTCGACGGCCTTCTTGATCATATCTTTATTGATATTATCGAATACTTTAAAAACGTATTGGTTGATCTCGGCAAGCCTAGTGGCCTTTTCAGTAATATGGGGATTTCTGATGATCCGGTAAACGCTGGCATTATCTTTGGCGGCAACGATTGTTTTTTCTGGATTTTTAGCCGCGGACACCATCTTTTTTTTGGCATTTTTAACCTTCGCCGCGCTTTTTGCCGGATTGGATCCAAGATTTGTATTCTTTCCTTCTTCCTTTTTGTTGAAAATATTAGTGATTGCCATATACGTTAACCGTCAAGCGGATCGTTATTCTTTCTCTTTTTTATCAGCCTCGGATCCTTCTTCGTTTTTCGCGAATGTTTCCTTGATGGTTCCGATCGCATCCTTTGAAAGCATCAAAAATTTAGACGATAACAAGTCCAATGAATTCAATTTCGCGGCCTCGATCGTTTTCACCCCTTTAAGATTCCTCGCTGCCAAATAGAATTTGCGGTCGTATTTTGGCAGGGCAATCAGCATAGTTCCTTTTGCAGCTCCCTCCGCTTTCTCCCGGATGGCCTTTAGGCTGGCAGCTAAAATCTTGGTTTTCACTTCCGGCAGATCAAAATTATCCACTACTAAAAGAAAATTACCCTGCGCCTTAGCTGTCAGCACCATCTTTAAAGCCAAGCGATTCATTTTTTTGTTGATCTTGCGTTCGAAGTTTTTTTCGTTTCTGGGTCCAAATGCCACTCCGCCATGCCGCCAAATGGGCGATCTGGTCGAACCGTGGCGCGCTCTGCCCGTACCCTTCTGTTTCCACGGTTTCTTTCCGCCGCCGCTTACCTCGCTCCGATCTTTGGTATGGGCAATACTTTGTCTCTGATTGGAAAGCTGGCTTGTTACAACCTGATATATAAGATCCGGATTTATTTTTACTTCAAAAACCGCCTTGGGTAACTGTGTTTTCCCCACTTCCTCGCCTTTTTGGTTGTAAGTCTTGGCCAACATATTATTAATATTTCGCTTGCTTAAGCGCTGTATTGGTTTGATTATGCGGTTTTCTTTCCCTTTATCTCAACAAATGTCCCTTTCCCGCCCGGAACCGCTCCCCGGATCGCTATAATGTTTTTATCTTTGTCAATCTTGACAATCTTCGCGTTTCTCACAGTTACGCGTTCGAATCCCATGCGTCCCGGCATTTTCTTGCCTTTGATTACATGATCCGGGTTGGAACAGCCAACCGAACCTATGGTTCTAAGTTCGTGTTTCTGGCCATGCGTCGCGGAAGCCCTGCCGGCAAAACCGTGCCGTTTCACCGCTCCTTGAAAGCCTTTGCCTTTGGTGAGACCGGCAACCTTGACAATATCACCGACTTCAAAAACGCTCACATCGATGCTATCTCCGGTGTTTAGTGCGCAATCTTCGTTAACAAGGCGGTATTCCTTCAAATAACGGAAAGGTTTTCCGTTTTGGGTCTTCTTAACCTTCTTAGCCTTCAATTCCTGGAACGCAAGCTGGACGGCCGAGTAACTATCCTTTTCTTTAGTCTTGATCTGCGCAACCTTGCAGGGGCCAGCCTCAACCAAAGTCACAGGAACTACCCTTCCCTTCTCGTCGAATATCTGCGACATTCCTATTTTTTTTCCTAATATGAATTTCATGATCGGATAGTTTTCTTTACTCAATTGAAAACCGGGCATAGCCCGGTCTCAACCATGACTATTGGCGTATGTTATTTTTTTATCTTTAACATCAATATCTTACAATAAATTATCAATTTTGGCAATACCGCCGCTTGCCGCTAGCCTCTTTTGATGGCACCAAGCTACATTTTAATTTCAATATCCACCCCTGCCGGTAAAGTAAGATTTCTTAACGCTTCAATCACTTTTGGATTGGGGTTCAATATATCCAGCAGCCGTTTGTGTATCCTGATTTCGAATTGTTCTCTCGCATCCTTATGTACGAATGACGACCGGTTTACGGTATATTTATGGATTTCAATCGGCAACGGAACCGGACCCAGTACTTCTACGCCATACCGAGCTATCGTTTCGATGATTTGCTTGGTCGAGCTGTCGATCACTTTGTGATCATAGGCGCGCAACCTGATCCTGAGCTTTTGCTTTGCCTCGTCTTTTGAATCCTGATTTTTTTTCTTTGTTGTCGTGGGTGCCATCTTTCTATAGAATTCCAATTAGTCGTTTTTTGGAATAATTTAATTCCTTTTTTCGTTATTATTTTACGATCTTAGTTACCACGCCGGCGCCTACGGTTTTTCCGCCTTCTCTGATGGCAAATCTTTGTTTTTCCTCCAATGCGATCGGAGAGATCAATTTGACATTAAACTTGACCGTGTCTCCCGGCATCACCATTTCCACGCCGGCGTCTAATGTCACCTCCCCGGTAACATCGCAAGTCCTGACGAAAAACTGGGGCTTATAACCGGTAAAGAACGGTGTATGGCGGCCGCCTTCTTCCTTGGTAAGAATGTAAACCTCCGATTGGAATTCGGTATGGGGAGTTATGGAACCAGTTTTGGCTAAAACCTGCCCTCTTTCCACTTCCTCTTTCTTTAAACCTCGCAACAAAATACCGACGTTATCCCCGGCCCTTCCTTCATCAAGGATTTTCTGGAACATTTCGATCGAAACAACCGTAGTTTTGGTATTGGGCTTGATGCCAACCAGCTCCACTTCTTCGTTAGATTTAATAACGCCTCTTTCAATCCTGCCGGTAGCAACGGTGCCGCGGCCGGCAATGGAGAAAACATCTTCAACGGCCATCAAGAACGGTTTGTCGGTCTCGCGGGCGGGTTCGGGGAAATATTCATCAACTTTCTGCATCAATTCTAAAATCGGTTTAACCGCAGGGTCATCGGCTGTCTTACCCTCCAACGCTTTCAAAGCGGAACCTCGAACAACAGGCACTTCGTCTCCGGGGAATTTGTATTTCTTCAAAAGTTCCCGAACCTCGGACTCGACCAAATCAATAATTTCAGGGTCGTCAACCTGATCAACTTTGTTTAGAAAAACAACCATAGCCGGAAGTCCGACCTGGTAGGCTAAAAGAATGTGTTCGCGGGTCTGCGGCATCGGACCGTCAGGCGCGGAAACAACCAAGATAGCGCCGTCCATCTGCGCGGCGCCGGTAATCATGTTCTTGATATAATCGGCGTGTCCCGGGCAATCGATATGGGCATAGTGCCTTTTTTCCGTTTCGTATTCCAAATGGGCAATATTAATGGTGATGCCGCGTTGTTTCTCTTCGGGGGCGGCATCGATCTGGTCAACGGACTTCTCCGAAGCCTTCATGCCGTTCAGCTTCAAAGCGTGCAAAATAGCCGCGCTCAACGTGGTTTTGCCATGGTCAACGTGGCCGATGGTACCGATGTTTAAGTGAGATTTGCCTCTCACGAACTTTTCTTTTTCTGCCATATTTTTTCTTTTATTTTAACTTTTTTAATTACGATTTAAATTTAATATTTAATTCGCCGGTATCCTTTTAAACGCTAATGTTTTCGAAGCATAAAATCTGATAAGATCAAAAACAACAAGAATTCATTATACAATATATATTATTCATTTTTGGAAAAAAGTCAACTCTTTGCCTGGTTTATCGCGGATTTATATCTGGAATCCGTAGCAATCTTCCGCGAAATACCTTGTTTTCCACCGGTCTAATTTTCATTTCTTGTTATTTTCTTTTTCCTTCAATAATCTCTTTGGTAATATTCCCGGGAACTTCCTCATAATGGTCAAATTCCATCGTTGACGTTCCCCGTCCTTCCGTAAGCGACCTCAAGTTGGTTGCGTATCCGAACATTTCCGCCAGCGGCACTTTTACATTAATGATTTTCATGCCCATCTGGTCAAGCGAATCCTCGATCTTCCCGCGCCGCGATGACAGATCGCCAATAACGTCGCCAAAGAATTCCTCCGGGCACGTAACTTCCAACTTCATGATCGGCTCAAGAATTATCGGAGATGCTTTTTTAGCCGCTGCCTGCAAAGCCATCGATCCGGCGATCTTAAAAGCCATTTCCGACGAATCAACTTCGTGGAACGAACCATCGTAAAGCGTCGCCTTTACATCCACCATCGGATATCCGGCAACAACGCCTTTCGCCAAGGCTTCTTCAATTCCTTTCTTGGTCGGATTGATGTATTCTTTTGGAATCACGCCGCCTTTAATCTCATCCACGAATTCAAAACCGGTTCCCTGCTCTTTAGGCTCAACCTTAACCCAAACGTCGCCGTACTGGCCGCGGCCGCCCGATTGCTTGATGAATTTACCCTGGGCTTCCGCCATAATCTTGATAGTTTCACGATAGGCCACCTGCGGACGTCCCACGTTGGCTTCAACTTTAAATTCGCGTTTCATCCGATCGCACAGAATGTCCAAGTGAAGTTCGCCCATGCCTGAAATGATAGTTTCGCTGGTTTCCTCATTGCTCTCAACGCGGAACGTAGGATCCTCTTCGGATAGTTTTTTAAGCGCCAGGCCCATTTTTTCCTGATCGGCTTTGGTTTTAGGCTCGACCCTGATGGAAATGACCGGTTCCGGGAAAGTGATCTTTTCCAATACGATCGGCTTGGTTTCGTCGCATAAAGTATGGCCGGTTGAAGTATTCTTTAAGCCGACGGTTGCGGCAATGTCCCCGGCGCATACATCGTCAATTTCCTTACGGTCATTGGAATACATGCGGAGGATACGTCCTATCCTTTCCTTTTCTCCGGTGGTCGTGTTTAAAACGTAGGATCCTTTATTTAACGTACCTGAATAAACGCGGAAGAAAGTCAATGTCCCAACATAAGGATCGGCAGCCACTTTGAATGCCAAAGCAGTAAAAGGCTCGTCATCGGACGCGCGGCGCTCGATTTTTTCCTCGGTTTTAGGATCGGTTCCCACAACAGGAGGCAAATCTAAAGGATGGGGCAAGTAATAACAAACTCCGTCAAGAACCGGTTGGACGCCCGTATTCTTTAACGATGATCCGAAAAATACCGGAACCAGCTTATTGCCGATAGTAGCTTTCCTTAGAACTGCGCGGATTTCATCCGGGCTGATCTCTTCTCCGCTTAAATATTTGTTTAATAAAAGTTCGTCTTCCGCCGCGACCTTATCCAGCATTTTATTCCTCCATTCCTGGGCCAAATCCAGAAGATCGGCTGGAATTTCTTCTTCCGCCACATCCTCGCCGTTCTTGCCGTTGAAACGCAGCGCCTTCATTTTAACCAGATCGATAACGCCGCTCAAGTTGCTTTCCTCGCCGATCGGTATATTGACGGCAATGGCATTCGGAGTAAGTTTTTTCCAAATTGAATTCAAGCTGTTCTCAAAGCTAGCTCCGGTCCGGTCCATCTTATTGACGAAACACATCCGCGGAACAAAAAATTTGTCCGCTTGGCGCCAAACTGTTTCGGATTGCGGCTGGACGCCCGCCACTCCGTCAAACACAACGACCGCTCCGTCCAACACGCGCAAAGACCGCTGTACCTCGGCCGTAAAATCAATGTGGCCCGGAGTATCAATGATATTCATGCGGTGCTCGTTGGTCTTTGTCTTGGTAAGATACTCTCCCGGAGACCAGAAACAGGTCGTAGCCGCCGATGTAATGGTTATGCCCCTTTCCCTTTCCTGCTCCATCCAATCCATGATCGCCGCGCCTTCATGAACTTCGCCGATCTTATGCGAAAGGCCGGTATAGAAAAGAATTCTCTCCGAGGTGGTTGTCTTTCCGGCATCGATATGGGCAATCACTCCAAAATTGCGATATTTTTCGATTGGGGCTAAACGTGACATATATTTATAGTATTTATAGGAATAATTGCGGTTATTCGTTCTTTAAATTCGAAGTTCAATAATTTTGCAGCGCTAGACTGATAGGCTTACGCTTTGGATCCTTGGTTTCATTAACCGCATTTAACGCGGCCTGGAAACTAAAACGCTAAAGACCTTACGCGTCTTTAGCGTTGGAATTCAATTTTAGAACTTGAAATGGGCAAAGGCTCTGTTGGCTTCAGCCATACGGTGCGTATCTTCTTTCTTCTTTACCGCCACGCCGGTGTTGTTAGCGGCGTTGATGAATTCTTCGGCCAATTTTTCCCTCATGGGCTGCCCTTTTTTCTTGCGGGCCGATTCAAGAAGCCATCTTACCGCCAAAGCCATTCCGCGCTCTTTAACGACTGGTTTGGGAACCTGATAGGTCGCGCCGCCGATCCTTTGGGATTTAACCTCCAATAAAGGCCGCGCATTGTTCAATGCCAGCTCAAAAACTTCGATCGGATCCTTCTGGGTTTTTTCTTTAATGATATCCAAAGCCCCGTACACAACCTTTTTGGCTGTGTTTTTTTTGCCCTTTTTCATTATTTGATTAATGAATTTAGCGATGATAACGTTGTCGTAAACGGCATCCGGGGCTATTTCTCTTTTGGTGATTTTTTTGCGAGACATTTCTTTATTGCCTTATCTTAAATTTGATATCTAGGATTATTTCTTTCTTTTGGTTCCGTACTTTGACCTTTCCTGCTTTCTTTTATCAACTCCAGCCGTATCAAGCAGCCCGCGGACGATATGATACCTAACACCCGGAAGATCTTTGACCCTTCCGCCGCGGATAACAACGATCGAATGTTCCTGGAGATTGTGTCCTTCGCCCGGTATATAAGCGGTAACTTCCATGCCGTTAGTTAATTTCACCCTGGCAACCTTGCGCAACGCCGAATTCGGCTTTTTCGGAGTACTGGTAAACACCTTCACGCAGATCCCGCGTTTCAGCGGCGACGAATAATCTTTCGGCCGGTTCTTCAGCACATTGAAACCAAACGTCAAAGCCGGGGATTTTTTCCCTTTGGTTTTGCTTTTTCTCCTTCTTTTAATCAATTGGTGAATCGTAGGCATGGTCGTTGCAATACAAAAAATTATTGAAATTTTTTCTTTGTTTCAATCAATCAAAACAAAAAAATTAATTGAGTATTTTGTGCTCAACAAAAATGTATCAAAAAAAAGAAAGAATGTCAACACGCCGCCCCGCTGCCGAAGTTGCCCGTTTTTTTCAGCATGTCTCTTTCGGCGCTTTTTCCACCATCCCGATTCGCGAAAAAAAGGCTTAAAATGAGACCATTATCAAATCGAAAATCCAACGATAGTTTTAAAAAGAAAACCCATGATCACTTGCAGCGAAGCCGCAAAGCTGAAATCCCCCACTTTGAAAATGATCAGAAATATCAGGATAAATCCGCCGTATCTTTGCAGAAAAATCTTGAAATCCTCCTGTGAAGGCGGCAAAAAAGCGAACAGAATGTGAGAGCCGTCCAGCGGCGGAATCGGAATTAGATTAAAAATCATCAGTATGAGGTTTATCCAAACGACCACGATAAACATATTGTTCAAAGCCTGTATTGCCGGATGGACAAAATCAAAACCCAGCAAGAACCTCAATGCCAAGCCGAACAAAACCACTAAAATAAAATTTACGGCTGGTCCGGCAATCGCCACTTTGGCTGGTCCGTATTTCTGGTCGCGAAAATTGCTTGGATTTATGGGCACCGGCTTAGCGTAGCCGAAAACCATGCTTCCGGCTGTAGCCAAATATAAGCCGAGCGGCAGCAAAAAAGAACCGAACATATCTAAATGTTTCAGAGGATTGAGCGTTAATCGTCCGGAATATTTGGCCGTCGGATCTCCCTGCCAATTAGCCACCGCGCCATGCGCCACTTCATGGATGACGATCGAAAAAACTAATATCAAAATCCAAGCGATAAGCCCTATAATGTCCGCCATTGTAGTGTGTTTTAGTCCTTTTTTATCCTATCACAGAAGCCGCATCTTGCCAATTTAGTTAAAATGCCTTATAATTAACGCGTTACGGTTTTTTCGGCTGATTTAAGCCATCAATAATCGGAAAAAAGATATGTCAAAAGAATGTAAAATCTGCGGAAAACGCGGAAAAATTGTTTGGCGGAGAGTAAGGCTCAGGGCGACAAAATACAATCCGACCTGTAAACGGAAACAGAATCCCAATCTGCAATCTTTAACCTTGCCTTCGGGAGAAAAAATTTTGGCTTGCGCCAAATGCATAAAAACGCTTGCTAAAAACGCGGTCAAATAATTTTCCGGCATGTTTTGTCCGCTCAAAATAGCGATCACATCAAACCCGTTTACCGGGTTTGTTATGTAAAAAAACGCGGCCGGCCGCAACGGGCTGTAGTACAACGGTAGTATATACCCTTGGGGTGGGTACGACCCGGGTTCAATTCCCGGCAGCCCGAATCGGATAGTTGATGAGTGTTGAGCAGATGAGTAGATTCACAAACAAAAAACTCCGTATTACGGAGTTTTTTGTTTCAGGATAAAAGATGTTTTAGAAAAAACCCGCGCCTCGAAGCGCAGGGGTTTTCATACCCCGTTTTGGAGGACAAGTGTCCGGTGAAACCCAAGTGGGTGCCCAAGCCGCAATCCGAGGATTGCAAGCATGTCCGGCTCCCGAAAAAAAGTTATTCTGGAACTTGTAACCAAAACGAGGTACTTTTATTATAGGCTTATTGCCTGCCCTGTCAATCAAAAACCCGGGTAATTTTTCAATTTTTTTTAAATTTGGCCGTAAAAAAGAAGGCATTAAGCCCTCTTGAGTATTTTGATTTTTCTTACCTCCGCGATAATGCGGAACAGTGTTTTTCCCGAGCCGGGCTGGACAGACCAGATTATAATTCCCAGCGCTATTCCTACCGGCTGCCAAATAACATCGATAAAGGTGCTTGGCGTCTGCATCTGCAAACTTTTCAAAAAAAACAGCGACAGCAATCCCCCGGCTATCAAATAAACAGCGGCTTCGGCAATAAGGCCGCACGCGAACAATATAGCGGCAAATATCTGACAAATAAAACCGGAAGTTCCCCGCAAGCACCTCTTTAAATATTGCGAATATTTCAAAGATCTGCCTCCTTTTGCGCTAATATAGCACGTTTTTCCCTATCCGAGAACGGCTTTAGCGCGCCTGATCTTAACATATCCGTGGACAATAAAAACATATCCGATAATCACGCAAAGCGCGGTCAAAAAATCTTTTTGGGGCAGATTAGCCGGAATAAAAACGCGGCCATGACCGTAACTAAAATTGCCAATCCGTCTTTTACCAATTTCTTGCTGCCAAGCGCGATCCCCATAATACCAAACAATAAGCCGTGCATCAGCCAAAGCAGTATTGGAATACACCTTATGAATTGCACCTGCTCTTGCGACCAATAAGCTAGAAGGCCTTCCTACATAATATCACCCGCTGTCATTATATTTAAAAGCTGTCGGCTGTCAACAAAAACGCCCGGTTACCCGGGCGCTTCCAAAAAAACAATCGATGTCGCTGAAAAATTTATAATCCAAGCACGCTGGCAAGCTGTTTGATCAAAGAAACAACCACCGGCGCGGCCATGAGGCTGTGGGAAGTGACGCCCTCGTCGTCTTTGACTGTCCAGGGCTTTTGCGTCGTTTTCACCTCTTTGCCGTCCCAGGCAAATTCGAATTCCGGGGTCAGCTCGTAGTCGTCGACATAGTCCTTGGCCAATTCAGCCGGAATGGCGTTGCGCAAATAAACTTTTGGAATGCCGTACAACGTCATGGCCTTTTCCATCAGTTTTTGGTCAAGCTCCAAGCGGTCTTTCAAGGGAGCGATGCCGAGCTCGTCGCCTTCTTTGGGACCGAGTTTTTGGGTATTGTGGCCCGGGCATTTTGGATTGTCGCAAATCAAATAAAATTCTTTTGAGCCTTCGTCGTAGCCGATCTTGGCGGTCGGCAAAAGCTTAATACTGCGCGAAGTGTTGCAAACCGGGCAGATCCGGCGCCACTTGATTCGCTCTTCGATCACGTTGGTCGGCACATCAATGAATGCCAGCACGTCCTGGTCGTTGCGGAATCCGATCAAATCCCGGAAAAACAGTGAATAGCTTACCTGGTCCATTTCCCGGGGAAAACCGTCGATGAAAATGGTTTTCTTGGGCCGTTTGGCGATTTCCCTCTTAACCAAGGCCAATATCAGTTCCGTGGGAAGAAGCGTTTTGGTGTCGCGGTTCTCGATGGCTTTGATCAAATCCTCGGCCGGTACCCAGCCGCGGTATTCTTTTTTCAAATAATCTTCGATTTCCTGTTTCTTAGTCCCGTCCTGAATATCCTTGCTCACCTCTCGGATCATATCGCCCACGGAAAAATGGTCAATCCTTTCGGGATTAATTATCTCGGCAAACATTTTGGAATAAGTCCCCTTTCCGGAATTCTTTTTGCCTAAAAGATAAACGATGAAAGAATTTTCCCTGACATAATCTTTGAGCTTATCGATCTCTTCGTCAACCTTGTAATGGAAATAGTCGTTGCGCTCCACCGGATCGGTTAAATTGAATGTCTTGTCCTTGCCTTCCATTTTGGTTTTAAAAATTGGGAATTTCATATTTTGATTTATTGATTTTCGGTTTTTAGACTTAAATTTTGACCATCGGTTGTAAATGTTATATCTCCGGCCATATCCGTCCTGAATATTTTTATACCATGTTTTTCCATCATTTCCAAGATTTCCTCGCTGGGATGGCCATAGCTGTTGCGTCCGACGGAAATAACCGCAATATCGGGATCAACCTTTCTCAAAAATAGTTCGGACGCGGAATTTTTACTGCCGTGATGCGCAACTTTTAAAACGTCGGCATCCAAATCGGTATCTCCGTTCGCCAGACTATCTTCGATAAAACCGTATATGTCCCCCGTAAAAAGAAACTCGCTTTCTCCATAAACCAGTTTTACTACCACCGACCCGTTGTTCGCGTCTTTTACCGCAACCCCCGATAAATCCTGCTCCGGATAAAGCACTTCAATAAAATGGCCGGGTTCCCGGTCAAAAGTTATCCGCATACCGGCGCGGGCGATGTAAATATCGCTTTTTTCCTCAAAAATAAGCCTGGCCCACTCCTCAAATTCGGCAGTATCTTTTATCGCGCCGTTCCAAAGAACGCTTTTTACCTTATACTGCTTTAAAACTTCCAGCAATCCGGCCAAATGGTCATGGTCGGCATGGGTCAGGATCAGGAGATCGATATCGCGGTCCCAAAACGGCAAAGACCTTCCCAGCCCCTCCAGAACCGCGAGGCCAGGGCCGCCATCAATCAGTATGTCGGCGCCTGAAGGAGTTTTTATCAGCGCGGCATCCCCTTGGCCCACGTCGAAAAATTCCACGCGCAACAGCCCTTGTGCCGACAATTCGAAAAAAGCCAGCCAAACCAGCATATTCGCCACTACGGTTACGGCAATGATCTTTTTAAAGCTGCGCCGCTTTTTTGGCTTTAAATCATCTTTCATGGCTTGGATTCTACCAAGAAAAATTTTTAAGTAAAGGAACAAAAAAACGCCCCCGCTAAGCGGGGAACGTTTTTTTGAATAAAACAGCCATCGCGCCAAACTTTCGGTTTTCGCGAATGATTTAAATTTTTTAATTCGAATTAAAAAATAGCGCTAAACATCACCTGCCAAAAAACTTAAGCCTCCGGTTTCGCTTTTCCCATGATCCTGAACATCTTCGTTCCGCAAACCGGACACTCTCCGGTGACGGCAGCTCTTTTGACTCCGCCCTTTCCTTTCATCTCAATAGTCTTCTCATTCTTCATTTCTTGCTTAGCTTTGCATCTTACGCAATATCCTGTTGTTGCCATATGAATTTTTATTTATTTATTTTTATTTTTACTTATTTTTATTGCCTCCTTTCAGGCAATTAAGCTTCTTAGCCAAAAAGCCTGAATTGAGAATTCCCGGACCTGTTTTTTCAAACATGCCGATTGTCCGCCGGGCGGCTTACCGTGAATTTTCTTTTTGCCCTTAGCGGCCTGGAACTTTTTTCGCGCTTTTAGCGATAGTAGTCATACGACCTTTAAACTATCCTTAATATAAAATAATTCAGTTAAATACAATAGTCAAGGGCAATCAATCTTAAATTGCGCGAAACTCCGGCCAAAAACACTCCCTGGACGTTTTTAAAAAACCTAAAAAACAAATTCCAGGGCCGCTCCGGCGAAGCAAAGAAAAGCGAAAGCCAGCGCAAATTTGAAAAAATTCACCTTCTCCCCCATTTTGGTCAGCATATCAAGAAACAGCAGCCCCGATAAAAAACTGGCCAGAACGCCGGGCCAAAGCTGCATCGAAAAATCTCCTCCTTTAAAAACCAGAAAATAAAGGGTTGAAGCGGCTACGGCCGGTACCGACATCAAATAGGATAGCCGCAAGATTTCCTTGGGTTCGGATTTCGCCAACGATAAACCGAATATCGTGGAACCGGAACGCGAAAATCCCGGAATTACCGCCAAACCCTGCATAATGCCGGTTATAGCGGCTAATTTTTCATCGCTGATCTTTAAAAAGACCTTCTTTTTCGCAAAATACGCGGTAAAAAGCAATCCTGCTCCCGTGATCGCCAGCAACCCGGCCCCTACCGCAGTTTGCTCGATCAGCTTATAGACCGCAAACCCCAGCGGCAAGGAAATAATCGTCGCAATCATTATAAAAGACAGCAATTTGCGATCTTTGAAGGCAAACACGCTGATCCAGTCCTTCCGGTAATAAAAAATCGCCGCGGCTAAAGTGCCGATGTGCAAAAAAAGCGCCAGATCGACCGGATTACCTTCCGCTTTTAAAAAATTGGCGGCCAAAGACACCACTCCCTCGCTGGAAATGGGAATCCACTCGAAGATCCCCTGAAGAACGCCCAAAATCGAATAAACGATGAAGTCAGACATAAATACAATTATTATGATTTCTTAATTTTCAATTTTTAATTTTACAAATTTACAATAAATGATTCGATAAAACAATTTTCAAACTGACACGGCTTATTTAATCATTGAAACATTGAAAATTCAATGAAAATTGGAAATTAGAAATTGGAAATTTAAAATCAAAAAATTATTTTACATTCAATATCGTTTATTTTAATATAAAGACAATCAAATTAAAACCAACTACGCCCATGGAAAAAGAAAAAATCTACGTTGTCGGCCACAAATCCCCGGATACCGACTCGGTTTGTTCGGCGGTTGTTTACGCCGAATATTTGAAAAAAGCAAAAAAAATGAACGCCGTTCCCGCTGTGGCCGGAGAACTCAATGCTGAAACAAAATTCGTCTTGAACCGCTTCAAAGCGGCGCCGCCGGAGCTCTTATCCGCCGCCCTCGGCAAAAAGCTGGTGCTGGTTGACCATAACGAAATAAACCAAGGCGTCGACGGAATGGATTCCGCAACCGTAGTTGAGGTCATCGACCACCATAAAATAGTTTTTGCCTGCGACAGCCCGATACCCTTTCTTGTAAAACCGGTCGGCTCCACCGCCACGATAGTGGCTAAAATCCTAATGGCCGATAAAAAGAACTTTTTGCTCACCAAAAAATCGGCCGGCCTATTGCTTTCCGCCATTCTTTCCGATACGGTTTTTTTCAAATCAGCAACTACCACGCCCGAAGATATCGACATCGCCAAAAAACTCGGGCGCGCGGCTGGCATTAAAAAACTGGTCGATTTCGGCATCGAGATCAAAAAACAAAAAGCCGGCTTGAAAGGCTTATGCGCCGATAAGATCCTCTACTCCGATTTTAAAACATTCGTTGCCGGCGGAAAAAAATTCGGCGTCGGCCAGATCGAAGTCTGCGGCCTCCAAGAGGCCGATCAGCGCCAGAAGGAAATATTGGAAGCAATGGAACTGGCCAGGCAGAAAGAAAACCTGGCTCTGGCGGTTTTAATGGTCACCGACATCATCAAAGAAGGCTCGAAACTCCTCGCCGTCGGAGAAACCGGCTATGTGGAAAAAGCCTTCGGAAAGACTCTGGAAAATGCTTCCGTCTACATCGATAAAGCCATGTCCAGAAAAAAAGAGATCCTTCCTCCCTTGATGAGGGCTTTTGAGAACTAGAATGACTCTTTTCGTTTTAGCGGCTGATAACTCTGAATAAGAGGTTCACCATGCCCGCTGCCAGAAAAATAATCATTAAACCGATAATAGCGGCTGTGATCGCTTTTTTGTATTTTAATATGCCTTCCGGATGCTGCCTGGCTGCGCTCACCATCAAGCCGATCGCGTAAAGAATAATGGCTAAAACCGCGATCAGCGGAGCAAGAGTATATACGATATAATCCATCATACCTTTACAGACATCAATACAAAAAAATTTTAAAAACCCCTCTACAATTAAACCCGCAAAAAACCGCCGGCGCGGAAAAACAAAAGCTCGAAACCCCTATCCGGCTCTTATTGCTGGCCGTTTTGGATTTGCTCGATCTGGACGCTCTTTCTTCCGGGCATTCCCAAGGCAATGAAAAAACCGCCCAAAATAAGGCTTAAGATCATCGCAATCTCATATTGCCTAATCGCCAGCAAAGCGCTTTTATAAACAAATATTCCCAATCCGAACCCTATCAAAACACCCCCTAAAATAGTAAAAACAAATTTAATTATCCCGTTCATATAATTATATTCTGCTTAAATTATAACACTACCCGCATATTTAAAAAATCCGCAAAAAATATTTAATCAATTTTATCTTCCGAATGTTTTGCCTGGCGAAGCATGTTAAGAGTAAAATTTATTTTTTCGCGAATTCGCAAATTCCTTTGTAATCGCACCAGTCGCAGTGCCAGCCGGGAGTGGCGTAGAAATTGCTTTTTTCTATCTTTTCAATCTGCCCGGCAATCTTCTCTTTTTGTCTTTCAATATCGGATTCGCTGCCGATAAATGTAATCTTTTTCGCGTTCTCCAAATAAAAATAAGTAAGTTTTTCGGGTTTTAGGCCAAACACTTCTCGCGCGGCAATTTGGTAGATCAAAAGCTGTTGTTTGTCCTCGGGCCGCAGCTTGTCTTTGACCGTACCGGTCTTGTAATCGATGATCTCAACACCCTTGCCGGCTTCATCCATGCGGTCGATTTTGCCGTTGATCGTATAACCATTGATCTTCAGGTTAAAACCGACTTCCAAAGCCGGAGCGTTGTTTAAAGCGACTAATCTTGGCTTTTTCACCGAATAATCCTGCCAAAACAGCTTCAGGGATTTTAAGCCAAGTTTGCGGTAACTGTCTTTCTCCTCCTGGTTGTCGAACCATTCGTCGATCCATTCTCTTTCATAGATTTCTTTCATTTTTCCCAGCGTGACCCTTGGCTGCATCAGTGATTCGTAAAGCGTATTGTGCATCGTTTTCCCGAAACTGAAAACCGCCTTGCCGCGCGGCCTGATCTTCCAGATATGGGCATACTGGTATTGCCGGGGGCATTTTTCGAAAGCCGCCAGCTGGGTAAACGAAAAATGATCGGGTAAAGCCAATCTTGCTTGGCTTTTTTTATAATTGCTGATCTTGATGTTTTTCGCCGGCTCTTCCTGCTCCCCGTTCTTATATCCAAGTTCGGCCAGAAACACTGAAATTTTTTTCGGGTTTACTCCTCCGTAATCCTTGGCTGAAGTAAAATATAATCCCTTTTTGGCCCGCGTCATTCCAACGTAGAACAAACGCCGTTCTTCCTGCAAATGCACGTCTCCTTCCGGTATGATGTCTTTGACCAATGCCGCGGGCAGTTCGATCTGTTCTTTGCGTTCAATGGTCGGAAATTTCCGGTCCACCAAATTCACCAGAAAAACGTGTTTGAATTCCAAGCCTTTTGACGCGTGAACCGTCATGATCTTCACCGTGTCCGACAGGCTGGGATCGAATTCCAGCCTCCCTTCTTCGCCCGATTCCAGCTCCAATTCCAGTTCTTCCATAAAATGCCGCAGATTGGCATCGATGTTGGCGTCTTCAAACGCTTTTATTTTGTTAAAAAGCTGGCTGATGTAATCAAAATCTTCTTTTCGCGCGCGCTTCTCCAAAAATTTCAAGTAACCGGAATCAAACAGAAAAGATACCATGATTTCGGAAACGTTCTTCTGCGCCGCCATCACCGAATGCTTTTCGATCATTGCAAGCAGATTGCCGATCGCGTTTTTGGACGCATCATTCAATCCCGGAATGTCGTTATATTCCTTGAGCGATTCAAAAAGGGATTGGGATTTCTTGGCGTTGTAATGGGTGGCTCTAGCCACGTCTTCCATCGGAATATTCATGAAAGGCATATTTAGCACGCGCCAGACCGCCGAACCTTCGTGATAATCATTAAGCAATTTAAGATAAGAAATAATATCCAAAACTACCGGTTTGGAATAAAGTCCTTTTAGCGCCAAAAACTGGTACGCGACGCCGGCGCGCTCGCAAGCGCGGGAAAACGCGTTTGCGCTTTCGTTAGCCCGAACCAAAATGGCGAAATCGCCGAAAGTTGAGTCTTTTTCTTCCTTTAAAATATTTATAATGGCATTGACCGTTCCCTGCACCTCCTGATCCAGGGTTTTATAATGGAAATGCTTGATGGAACCAACGCAATCGGAATTGGCCTCCAGCTTTTTATCTATCTTGTTTAAAAATTCCAGGCGGTTGGGGTTGTTGGATTGGATAAACTTATGCGAAAGATCCAGAATATTCTGGCAGGATCGGTAATTTTTAACCAGCACCGTCTCGGCGGCGGACGGAAAGTCTTTTTTAAACTGCATAATATTATAAAAAGACGCCCCCCGCCACCTGTAAATCGCCTGGTCGTCATCAGCGCAAACGGTTAGGTTGTTGCGCGGTTCAGCCAGCAGTTTCACCAACTCGTACTGGATCCAGTTGGTATCCTGGAATTCATCGACCAAAATATGCCTAAACTGGCCGCGGTATTTATTAAGGATGGCCGGGCGGCGGCGGAACAAGCTCAAACAATAGTTAAGGAGATCGCCGAAATCCAGCAAATTATTTTCCAAAAGCAGTTCCTGGTAAATTTTGTATGTACGGGCAATTTCCCGGATCTTCTCTTTCTCTTCGATCTTTCCGCGGCTGTACTTCAAATAGTCCTCGGGAAAAACCTCCTGGTCCTTGCAACGCGAAAAATGCGACAGCATCGCATGGATAAATTTTGTCGGATTGCCCAGCGGCTTGTAATATTTCAGTTTGAAACGGTCGATATTCCGGCGCGCGAGAAGCCAGGCCGCCGTCTGGTCAACCAGCTTGAAATTGGTGGGAAGCCCGATATCCAAACCATGGTTTCTTAATATTCTTTCGCAAAAAGCATGGAAAGTGGATACCCACAGATCGGCATAACCCAGCGACAACAACTGGCTTATCCTGTCCTCCATCTCGCCCGCCGCTTTATCGGTAAAAGTTAAAGCCAGAATCTCGTCCGGCTTAGCCTTTTTTTCCTCGATCAAACGGGCCAAATGGTTCGTGATAACGGTTGTTTTTCCCGTACCCGCTCCGGCTACGATCAAAAGCGGGCCGCCTTCGTGGCAGACCGCCGAAATTTGTTCTTGATTGAGTTTTGAGAGGTCTACCGGCATTTCTACAAATTTACCATTAATCGTTAGCTTTTCCATCATACCGCCAATGGAATAAATTTCCAACCACAGATCAGGAACGCCAAAAAACGCGGCTATCGATCCAATCCGCTCCCGTTAAAAATGAAATAATTTTTTAGCCAGATATCCGGCCAGCGGCACATCCTTATCCATGCCGCGCGCGGCATAGGAAATGCCTATCACCCTCAAGCCGGTCGCGCCCAGCCAGAAAAGAATGGTTGCCCAAATCATGGCCGAATGCCAAATTGATGCATATTTGGCAATTGAGGCAGCCAGTAAAATACCAACGGTAAAAAAAATCTCCATTAATAATATAGCCAGCCCCTGCTTGGCATGGTATTTAGACAGCCTGTCTTTTGAGAACAGAGGAATAAGGCAAAAAATACCCAGATAGCCGATCAAGGGAACAATCCTTACCTGCCTAGCCTCCGCTCCGAATACTTTATTTTCTTTACGCCCAAATCTAAAAGCAAACATTTTTTCCATTTTTGTCCTTAGAACTTTATTTTGTCGGCCAGATCTCCGATTACCGGCAATTTTTCTTTTTTATTTCCAATGACGTTGACAATGCCTAAAACCGAAAACACGATCCAAACCAAACTTAGCATATTGGTCGCTAAAAATCCCAAAAACGGAATCGCCAACAGCATCCAGGAAGCGACCTCTCCGATAAAAAGCACCAAACCCTGTTTGGCATGGAATCGGACGAACTCGTCTTTTTCCTGGGCCAGATAAGGCACAAGGCATAAAATGCCTAAATAACTGATCAGCGCCATGGCGTCGATTTTTTTCTCCACTGCTTTCTCTGCGGTTTTTTCCGCCGCAGCGGCAACGGCTACTTCCGGCTTTTTAACTTCATCCATATTGTTTATTCGGATGACCCGGCGGCGATTTCCGCATATGGCGAGACAAACCCGAGCCGGATCTGCCGATCTTTGATTGCTCCATTATAGCACTGCCGGGTACCGGAAAACAAAGCTCCCTCCCGCAAAATGCGGGAGGGAGCTGTAGTTTTAGTTGGTAAAGGCTATTCCTCTCCACCGAAACCTCTGTCTCCGCGGTCAAAATTCCTTCTCGGGCGGGGTTCCATGGGCCTTGCTTCGCTCACGGTAATCTTGCGTCCGTCGAAATCTTTTCCGTTGAACATTTCGATGGCTTTCTGGGCGTCATCTTCTGTCGTGAACTCAACGAATCCAAAACCTTTAGAGCGTCCGGACATTTTATCGGTGATGATGATCGCCGATTCAACTGCTCCGGCTTGCGCGAATCCTTCCTTCAAAACATCTTGAGTGGTGCTGTAAGACAAACCACCAACGTATAATTTCTTGTTCATTTATTTGTTTGTTTACTTAGTAGGGCGACCACTCACTTAGCTGACTTAAATTCTAAAGAAATTAAGAACCAGTTGAGAACACCTACTTCCTCTTGGGATTACAAATTCATCTTAAAAAATTTTTTTAAGAATTGCAATAATTAGGACAGTTATGAAAAAAGAGAGCGCTTGCCCCCTTGATAACGTGCGTGGGTTATTGTTTTTGCCGCGCTTTTCATTGTGGCGCGGAACTGGCAAACCGGCAACTGCCTCCATTAATTAAATCAAACCCTTTAACTGTCCTTTTGTTTGTTATCAAGCAACTCAATAGCGACAGTTTATCATATATAAAGCTTAATGTCAAGCCTGAAAAGAAAAAGAACAGAATTGGTTTTCTGTCCTATGGGATTACAAACGAATCCCGTGTCTGGCCAAAAATCCCGGCCGGGCTTCCGCTTTATCCGCTTCTTCATCCTCCGCCTGTTGCGATAAAAGCCCGAGATAGAGATATTCGGGAATATCGGCTTCCCGTTCATATTTTTTGCCGCTGATCTTTCCTCCATGGCTTGGCGGCCTCTGCTCGCACTCCGGACAATAACGGGCATATCTGCGGCCGGCGGATTCCACCTCGCCCATATAATCAACCGGTGATTTAGCCAGCGCGCCGCCGCACAAGCGGCATTTGTCGCCATCGTGGTTATCCGGATGAGCCGGCACTTTCCTGGCTTCTCGCTCGGCTATTTCCTGCATGCGGTTCGATGTCACCGACGGAACAATTGCCGCCGAAAATATCATTGCGAACATCTGCGGCTGATTTCCGAAAAGCTCGCGGAAACGGCAAGCCGCTTCCTCGTCTCTGGCGTAGGGCCCAAAAACCGCTTTGCTGTTTTCTTCCAGCAGAATACGGTAATCACCCGCGGGGCTCTTTTCAACGTTTTTCCCCGTCTTTATGGGAATAAAGAAAAATCCTTCTACTCCTTCGCGCAATTTGGCTGATATCTCTTCTTCGCTGTTCATCCAAACGCCTCTTTTTTTACCGCCAATCGGCGGATATCGATTTGCAATAACCAACGTAATACGACGGTTTATTTTTGTCAACTTGCTAATCTTTGCCAAAACAATATTGAACGGCCTGGAAACCCGAACGCAAACCGATAACATCCTTTTTGATCTCATCGATCCCCCGCTCATCCCGGACAGTTTCTTTTATCAAGCGCGCAATTTCTTTCATTTCCGGTTCCTTCATGCCGAAGCGCGTCATTTCCTGAACGCCGATCCGGATGCCGCGCGGCATCTTGGGGCTTTGGTTCGGCCCCGGAATCATATTTTTGTTGAGAATAATGTTCGCCTCCTCCAGCTTTACCGCCGCTTCATGGCCCGCGCCCGGTTTTTCAAAATCCACAACCGCTTGGTGCGTTTGGGTAAAGCCCTTCTTTTCCCCTAAAACCTTGAATCCGTTATCGAATAATTCCCGCGCCAGCGCCTGGCTGTTTTTCACGATCTGTTCCGCGTAGTCCTTGCCGAATTCCTGCATCTCTCTTAATGCGCAATAAAGCGCCGGAATCCGGTGCAAATGGTGGTTGGAAGAAAATCCCGGAAAAACCCTAAGTTGAATCGTTTTAGCCGTCTGTTCTTCAATATTTCCCAGGATCAGTCCGCCCTGAGGGCCGGGAAATGTTTTATGGGTCGACGTAGTAATTATGTCGGCGCCTTCTTTAAGAGGATCCTGGAAAATCCCGGCGGCGATCAAACCAAACACGTGAGCCGCGTCATAAATGATCTTGGCACCCACTTTATCGCATGCCTCTTTCAGCTCTTTGATCGGCTGGGGAAACAGGATAACCGATCCGCCAATGACAATGAACTTGGGCTTAACGGCCAAGATCTTTTCCGCGCTTTTTTCCGCGTCCATGGAAAGATCGTTGTCATAGCATAAAGTATCCACGTCCAGCCCAAGGAATCCCGCCGCGCCCGCTTTTTCATGGGAAACGTGCGATCCGTTCTCGATGCCAAGCGACAGAATTTTGTCGCCGCGTTCCGAAATCCCGGAAAAAGCGGAAAAATTGGCGATCGTTCCCGATATCGGCCGGATGTCGGCAAAATTGGCATTAAAATGTTTTTTAAATTCTTCCTGCGCCAGATTCTCAATCTCGTCAACGTATTTCAATCCCCGGTAAAAACGGTGGAAAGGAGTGCCTTCGGCATAGCGGTGCATCAAATCGGATACGTAAAATTTTTCGCACGCCGGAGACATCACATTTTCCGAAGCGATCAGGTTTATGCAGCTGCTTCGCCATTTATCGTGTTCTTGGACCAGCGAGATCATTTTATTCATGGGATTTGTTTTTTTATGTATGAAATTATATGAAATTATTCCTAAAATTGGATTCCCAGGGCGTTGCTATTTGCCCCACCTTGACCAAAGGCGAAAATTCTCTTCCTGGACCGCAACCGCTTGCCGAAAATCGAATGCCTGCGCCCAAAGCCCTTCGCGAAACTCGCGCCTGGTCGGAATACGGCTCTTGCTTTGCTCCGCTTTGAACGGGCAAACAGGATAGTTCGGCAAAGGATCTCCCGTCCGCACTCCGGTTACATTGCTTTCGGGGCACAGCCCGAGCATAAAACCGCGGCAGCCAAGCATGCCGTTTAAAATCGGCAGCTGGGCTAAACACAGAAAATAAAGCTGGGCCGCCAAACACCTCATTTCCGCCGACGAACGGACGCATAAACGCAAGCCCAGAAAATTGATCAGCGACCGCAAGTTAATCGTAAAATGGTAAATCCCCACCGCCTGGCAGAACGGCAAAGCATACCGGGCGATTTCCCGCGGCACGCCGCTCTCCATCATTTTTTCGTAAGCTTCGATGCTTTGGGTAACCGCGCCAAGGAATAGCGCGTGCTCTCTGATTTTTTCGTCCGCATTCTTAACCAGATGCCAGGGAGTGACGATCTCATAAGCCTCGTTCTCCTTGTCCATCCCCTTGTTTGCCGTGATATAACGGGTTGAATAACCGCTATGGCTGCTCATACGGTGCTCCAAAAGTTCGGGCGCGTTACCCTTGCTCATTTTTATGTCAAACTTCACGATCACGTGCTCCAAGGCCGAACCGTAATCGTTGGCTACGATCATTTTGAAAATTTCTTCGCCGCCCACGGATGCGGGCACTCCCGACATTTTCGCCGAATAAGCCACTTCCTGCCAAGCCGCTTCGCCGCCGATGATCTTAAAATTCCAGATGATGGGTTTTACCTCCTTAATTATCATAAATGATTTATTTATTTTTTAATTCTGAAATTTACCCCCCTACCGTTGATTTTCAGTTAATCTCAATTATACGCACCAAACCCCTCCAAAGCAAACTTGTTTTCCACAATGTTAAAAACCTGGCTTTCTGTTTGAAAATTGCGGACGTAAAAGCTAAAATATCCATAACTTAAGGTTTAAACATTATGGATTGTCCTTCTCAAAAAAGCATCGGCTTGATCATTGTATGCCTGGGTTTGCTGGTTACCGGCATTACGATCTATTTTTCCTGGCTGTTCTTCACGGCCAAAGCCGATTTTCCCCAAGTGTTCAAATTTGAAGAAAAAATCGCGGCATCCGAAACTTTAACGCTCGATCCTTCCGGCTCCATGGATCAAGCCGCCGTCCAAGCGCTTACCAAACAAGCGGTCGCGGAAGCAATACCCAAAGACGCGATCGCCAAACTGCTTAATATTGCCAGCTGGTCGGCTTTTTCCTTTTTCCTCATCATAGCCGCATCTTATATCTCCGGCATCGGCATCAAACTGCTCGCCATCAAAGAAAAAGAGTAAAATATCGGGTTAACCACAAAAAAACAGGCGTTTTTCGCCTGTTGCTTTTTACTTGCCGATCTTTCGATCAGGCCTGCTTCCGCTTGGAAGCTTTATCAATACCCTTCTTCACTACACCCTTGATGGTACCCCCTGGAGCGGAAGAGGCTACTGACGCTATCTCCTGGATCGTGCTAGTCGAAGGCTTGGCAATGTCGTTCATGAGCAAGGCCATTGCCTGGTCCGGCGTAAAGCCGGCCTTGGCATAAGCATCATATATGGCCTTCCTCTTCTTGGCCTTGATCTCGCGGCCGCGCTGGCGCTGTACTTCGACCTCTTCGCTCTCGCCAACTTCGTTTGAGAGCTTGAGAAGCGGCAACAAGATCAAGTTAAGATCCTTGCCCAACAGCTCCCCGATGATAGGTAAAATGAGCTCGAAGGCCGGCCGGTACTGCTGGGTAAGGCCGGAATATATGGCCTTAACAAGACTAATAATTGCCTCTTGAGCCTCTTGCTTCTCTGTTCCATCTTCCATTTGACCGATGGTCCCGAGTACCTCTAAGAGAAACTCGATCTGCTTCTGGATCTCGCTCTTTTCTTCCTTACCTTCTTGCCCTTCTTCTTGTTTGCCGCCAGATCCTCTTGGAATTCTGAAGAACTGGCTGAATAAGTCGGCCCCTGCTTCTTTTTCACCCGCTTCCGAATTGAAAACAAACCTTACTCCGCCAAACTCCTGTTTCCTTTCCTTATCCGGACCTTCTGTCATTTAATACACCTGCCTTTATTTTCTCCGCCAATCAGCGGTGAAACAAAATACAATATAACAGTATATCAATTTTCTGTCAACCTCCAGAAAAGAGCTTTCCCAGAGTCCCGGTCTCTGGGAACTCCCAGAGACCGGGACTCTGGGTTGCAAAAATATTTTAAAACAAAAGCGGATTGTTAATCCGCATAATTCAGACCTCCCAAGTGACTTCGGGTAAAAGATTACTCCAGCCAGCCCGGCGATGCCAGGTAGCCCGGCTTTCAGATGGCAGACAGCCGATCTGGCAAGCTTTGGAAACAACCCTGGTAAAAGTAGAATAAGCGAGAACTTTTTTTGAACAGGCAATCGCTTGATGCCCTTTTAAAGGATCGCTTATTCCAAACTTTCCAAACCAGAAATCGCCGAAGCGTTCCAGTCTAATGCTTAACCGGCACACATTATCCGGTGTTGCATCTGTCAGGATTGGCCGGTAAGTTCCGGAGAAGTTTATTACTTGGCAAGGTGCTTGCGGCTTGCTATCTTGTGGAAATTTCACCTCGGCGCAGAGGTTGGAAAAATCCGCTTCCCGCAAGCCCATTTCTTTCATCATTCTTTCCACATCGGCGGTCATTGCCGCCAGCGTCGGCCCTTCCGGCCTTGCTTCAACGAGCAATTTCATCTTACCACTCCTTTTCTTTTCTTATATAATAAATAATTAATATAATTTTGTCAAGAAAACGGGGTAATGTATACATACTTTTTGCACTCTTCTGGTAATCTGGGGGCGTATGAAAACCATGCCCAATTCCACTCAGGAAGAGAAATACCGCTGGATCAAGCCGATCTTGGCCAAAGAGATATCGATCAAGGATATGGCCAAGGTCTGCCCATTCTCGGTAAGAGCCTTGAAATACTGGCTGGCAGCCTACCGAAAGCGCGGCATGAGCGGCCTGAAGA